>Ga0213866_10000689_pt1 | contig 26241 bp, 22 predicted proteins | sample PICome_11_FD_160079 | JGI IMG/M metagenome (GOLD analysis project Ga0213866, IMG submission 160079) | Coastal seawater microbial communities near Pivers Island, North Carolina, United States - PICO284 | ecosystem: Environmental > Aquatic > Marine > Coastal | place: USA: North Carolina...
GCCAGATACCAATAGGCCGCTGGCCGCCCAGGCTTACAGGGCATGACTCAATGCTGGTCCGCCACGGGCAACAAGGCGTTAATGGTCTCGATGTTCAGCTGCCCCGCCAATCCCGCCTCTCGGTGGACATGGATAGCCTGGTACTGGGGGGACATCATCATATCCAGCATCGCCTGTCTGCTGGGATACCTGGCAATGGCCACCTGATCCCAGAGCTCATCCATGTCTCCCAGCATCAGACGAGACACGTCGCCGGAAAACACCAGGGCGCCTCCGTGGTCTACCACTAACCGGGTTACGGCTTCTGCGTAGCGTGCGTAGGCATCGCGACCACTAAGATCGGCGTCGCTGCCATCGGGGTACTCCGCCGTGTCGCGAAACTTGAGCAGGTTGACCATACAGATAGGCCCCAACGAGGGCTGCGCACTGAAACCGGCCATCTGGTCGCCGGTGGGGTGCAGTTGATTCACGACGTTCATGGGAATACTCCGCGCTAACTGATCAGCGCAGCATAGAACAACGAAGCCGCGCTCGCCAAACCCTTGTAATGATGCAGCAGTTTTCAGCAGTGATTGAGACAGGTACTCTTACGGCCCTGTCTGGTGAACGAGGGAGTGCACAATGGCCTGGAACTTTGGCGATATCATGGACGCGCTGGTTGATGTGGTCCCAGGCGACCACCCTGCCCTGATTCACGGGGAACGCGTCATTACCTGGCAAGACGTCAACCGACGTTCCAATAATCTCGCGGCGGCATTGCTGGCCGACGGTGCCAGCACTGGCGACAAGGTTGGTTTCTACATGCGCAACCGGCCGGAGTACATGGAACTGCTGGCCGCCTGCTTTCGCGGACGCCTTACCCACGTCAACGTCAACTATCGCTACGTGGCCGACGAGGTTCACTACATCTTCGACAACTCCGACGCGACCGTGGTGGTTTACGGGTCGGAGTTCCGCGACAACATCGAACAATTGCGACACCGCTTGCCCAAGGTCACACAGTGGATCGAGGTGGGCGGGCGAGACCTGCCCTCAGGCACCCTGGACTATGAAGCTCTGGCGGAAACGGGCAACGGTGAAAACCTCGCTATCGAGCGCTCGCCGGATGACCAGTTATTCCTGTACACAGGCGGTACCACGGGTATGCCCAAGGGCGTGATGTGGGACAACCACAACCTCAGGGAGGCGCAGTCTCTCGCGCTGAGGGCCATGGGCCCGGTACCGGAAAACCTGGAGGAACTGCGCGAGAAAATTGCCACCGAGGGCCCGGGCGATACGTTGATACCGGCCTGCCCGCTCATGCACGGTACTGGGCTGTTCACAGCCATGGGCGCTTTTTACTCGGGGGGCACAGTAGTCACGCTGCTGGCGCCCTCGCTGGACCCAGAGGAACTCTGGCAAACCGTGCAGGACCGCAAGGTCAATACGGTGTCGATTGTGGGCGATGCATTTGCCAAGCCGATGTTGCGAGAACTGGAGGAAAACCCCGATCGATGGGACTTGTCATCCCTCGGCGGCATGATTTCCTCCGGTGTGATGTGGTCGGTGGAAGTAAAAGAAGCCTTGCTGGAGCACCTGCCCACCGCCCTGCTGGCTGACAGCTTTGGCTCCTCCGAGGCAGTCGGTTTTGGCGCCTCGATCATGACCAAAGGGATGCCGGTGGAAACCGCCCGCTTCACCACCAACGACCTGTGCAAGGTGTTTGACGAGAACGATCGTGAAATACCCCGCGGTAGCGAAACCCCGGGTTTCATCGCTTTTGGTGGTCCGATGCCGCTGGGCTACTACGGCGACCCTGAGAAGAGCGCGAAGACCTTCAAGATCATCGGCGGTCGACGTTACTCAATCCCGGGAGATTACTGCCTGGTAGCAGAAGACGGAACACTCACCCTGCTGGGGCGAGGCTCCGTGTGTATCAATTCCGCAGGCGAGAAAATTTATCCTGAAGAAGTAGAGGAAGCGTTAAAACAGCACCCCGCGGTGGAGGACGCACTCGTCGTTGGGGTCAAGGATGACAAGTGGGGACAGGCTGTCACCGGCGTGGTCAAGCTAAGCGATAGCGAATCATTCAACGAAGGCGCGCTCATCGAGTTCGTCAAGGATCGCCTTGCCCACTACAAAGCGCCCAAACACGTATTTGTGGGCGGCCCACCGTTTCGCGCACCCAATGGCAAAGCAGACTACAAGTCCGTCGCGAGCTTCGCGCAGGAGCAGGTCGCGCAGCGCCAAAGCTGAATTTCCCGATTGCGCTCTTTCCTCCCTCTGATTCGCAGCGAGTGGCGACTGCTGCTGTTCGGTTTTGCCATGACTTTCGGGTCAAGCCTCGGCCAGACCTATTTTATTGCGTTATTCAGCGCAGACATCCGCACCGATCTGGAACTGGGTCACGGTAGCTTCGGCGCCGTCTACTCCGCCGCCACCCTGGCCAGCGCTGTTCTGCTGCTGTGGTCAGGTTCCCTGATTGACAGGATGGACCTGCGCCGTTTTTCCTATCTGGCGATTGTCGGGCTTGTCATCGGCTGCTGGCTACTTGCCAGTGCGCAGGGCGTTGCCACCCTGTTTATCGCCATCCTGGCACTGCGACACCTGGGGCAAGGCCTGATGAGCATGGCGGGCACGACCACCATGGTGCGCTACATCGATGCGCACAAAGGCAAAGCGAACGCCCTGAGCGGTATTGGTTACTCGGTATCGGAGGCTGTCTTGCCCACCCTGGTCATCCTGCTGCTGGCAGTGCTGGGATGGCGCCAGTCGTGGCTGCTTTGGGGCCTGATCGCACTGCTCACCCTCCCGCTCCTCGTTCGCTGGTTGCTGAGCGGGCATGGCCTGCGACATCAGGCGTACTTACACATGGTCGAGGCCGGCAACGAGCAGATGACGCCAAGCCAGGACATTCAGAGACAGTGGACCCGCCAGGATATGATCTGCGATCCGGTGTTCTATCTTTGCCTTCCTGCATTGCTGGCAATGCCCCTGCTGTTCACAGGGTTCATGTTTCACCAGGTGCATCTGGTCGAGGTGAAAGGATGGTCGCTGACATCCTGGGGCTCGCTCTACGTCCTCTACGCTGTCACTACGACTGTGGCCAAGCTGTGCGCCGGGTTGCTGATTGACAGATTTTCGGCATCGCGGTTGCTGTCGCTGATGGCCCTGCCTCTTGCCCTGGGCCTGCTCATGCTGGCCAGCAGCACACACATCGCCGCCGCAGTGGGCTTCATGGTGCTACTGGGAATGGCCGTTGGCACTTACTCTACCGTCGCCTCCCCCTTCTACGCCGAGCGCTACGGCACGCTGCATCTCGGATCCATCAAATCCGTTACCACCTCGCTGATGGTATTTGCCAGCGCCCTATCCCCGGTGGTCATGGGTTGGGGCATCGACGCGGGAATCACCATGGACGCAATGGCGATCGCCAGTGCGATCTACATCGTGGTCGCCTCAGTGCTAGCTGCCTTGGGCGCTGCACGAATGCGCATAGAAAGCCCAGCCGCTTAAGTTCGCTGACAGGTCTGGTACGGGTCAGCTATAACGTATTCCTAGAATTTCCTGGAGATCGCCGGTGCCAAACTCAATCATCCAAACTGCGTTCGCGTTGTTGGTATTCGCGCTTCTGCCGTTGAACATCGCCGCCCAAAATCGCGCTTAGCCTCAGGCGATCGAAGCGCCTGGAGGCACTCTCATCATGTACCAGCCGCAGCCAGAGTCTCTCAAAGGCAACCAACTTACCGGATGGGCCGCGATCTATGCCGCGCACATCGCGCCCGCAGCACCGGAATGCAACGTGAGATGCGCCGCCCCTGAGGCACTCGCAACATGTGGCGGCGATAGTTTAAGCGGCGTCTGTCGATTTTCCTGATTCTTTTAGAGGGGATTGTGGGAAATTCCCGGGCCTACACAACACGTGTTTGGCCCCTACCTGCCAATCATCGCCCGGAATCGGTGTACAATCTGGCGCCCGGAACCGGCACCGTTAGTCGCATACACCAAGTTAAGGAACAAGGAGAGAACCCATGGCTTATTCAGGTAAACAGATAATCAGCACGCTTGCAGACGGAAAACTTACCGTCGAAGCCGTGCAAACAGAGTTCCCCTCACCAACCGGAAACCAGGTGCTGGTTGAAATGGAGGCGGCGCCAATCAACCCGTCGGATCTTGCCATCCTCACCAGCATGGCAGACCTTGAAAACGCCGAGTACAGCGCTGGAAAATTCGTGGCTGATATGCCGGAACCTTTTTACAGCGCGCAGAAAGCCCGACATGGCCAGGGACTGCCGGTGGGTAATGAGGGTGCCGGTACGGTCGTGGCCGCTGGCGATAATGAGTACGCGCAATCGCTGGTTGGCCAGCGCGTTGCCTGCGTGCCGGGCTCCGCTTATTCCCAGTACTGCATTGCTGACGCGGGGATGTGTTTACCTCTGGGAGAGATTTCCTCCGAAGACGGCGCATCGGCCTTTGTAAACCCGATGACAGCGCTGGGCTTCGTGGAAACGGCTCGCATGGAAAACCAGGGCGCGATCATTCATACCGCCGCTGCATCCAACCTGGGCCAGATGTTGGTGAAAATTTGCCAGGAAGACGACCTGCCGCTGGTGAATATTGTTCGCAAGTCAGAACACGTCGAACTGCTGTCTGGCTTGAACGCTACCCACGTCATCAATTCCTCCGACGACAATTTCTTCGAGCAACTGAAAGGCGCCATTGATGCCACCGATGCCTACTGTGGATTCGATCCCATCGGCGGTGGCCACGCGGTCGATAATTGCTTCCGCGCCATGGAACAGGTTGCCGCCAGCAAGATGGGCGAGTACTCCAGGTATGGCTCAGAGCAAGCCAAGCGCATGTACATTTACGGCCGCCTGGACTTCGGACCCACGATCCTTACCCCTGCCTACGGCTTCGGCTGGACACTGTCTGGCTGGTTGCTGACACCCTTCTTACAGCACGCCGGCATGGAGACCCTGGTACGCATGCGTCAACGTGTACTCGATGGCCTGACCAGCACGTTTGCCAGTTCCTACAAGCGCAAGGTGTCTTTGGACGAAATGCTCACCCGGGATGCGGTGCTGGATTACCGGCAGATGAAAACCGGTGAGAAATACCTGGTAGAGCCGCAGTCGTGAGCCGCACCTGCTCCCGGGATCAACCGTTACGGTACACATAACTGTAGGCGTTGATCGCGGGCACACCGCCCAGGTGCGCGTAGAGAACCTTCGTGCCCGGCGCAAAAAAGCCTTTCTCCACAAGGTCGATCAAACCCTGCATTGACTTACCCTCGTACACCGGGTCAGTCATCATTCCCTCGAGGCGACCGCACAGGCGGATCGCTTCGTTGGTCTCTTCCGACGGCACACCGTAAGCGGGATAGGCGTAGTCCTCGAGCAGGACCACATCCTCTTCCACCAACTCCTGACCCAGTTCCACCAACTCGGCCGTATGCCTGGCGATGTCCAGCACCTGGGCCCGGGTTTGTGCCGGCGTGCCTGACGCATCGATACCGATAACCTGCCGTGCACGCCCATCCTCGGCAAACCCCACCAACATGCCTGCATGCGTGGACCCCGTCACGGTACAAACCACGACGTAGTCGAAGCGGATTCCCAGCTGGGCTTCCTGCGCCCGCACCTCTTCGGCAAACCCCACGAACCCCAGTCCACCGTATTTGTGCACTGATGCGCCGGCTGGAATGGCGTAGGGTATGCCGCCGCGCTCACGTACTTCGTCCAGCGCGTGTTCCCAACTTTCTCGAATGCCAATATCAAACCCCTCGTCCACCATTTCGATTTCGGCACCCATAACACGACTCATGAGAATGTTGCCGACGCGGTCGTAGACGGCGTCCTGAAACGGCACCCAACTCTCCTGCACCAGGTGGCATTTCAAGCCCAGCTTCGCGGCCACGGCGGCGACCTGACGGGTGTGATTACTCTGCACGCCGCCAATGGTGACCAGCGTGTCTGCGCCCTCTGCCAGGGCATCGGGAATGATGTACTCCAGCTTCCTGAGTTTGTTTCCCCCGAAGGCCAACCCGGAGTTACAGTCTTCACGTTTGGCGAATATCTGTACATCGCCGCCAAGATGGGCGGACAGGCGCGGGAGAGGCTCGATCACCGTGGGGCCGAAGGTCAACGGATAGCGCTCAAACTTGGCGAGATTCATAAGAATGGCTCCAGTCGTCGGGAAAAGCAGAATATTAGCACTTCCTCCTGAGGCCCTAGCTGCAGGCAAAGTCACACCTGGCGGGCATTCGGGTTCAAGCTGCCAGACCATCGGCCGGCGCCGTGGTCACAGGGTCGCCAGGGTTTGGTACCGTAACGGCTCCTATTCCGAACGGCGATCAGCCATGAGCCAAACTGAAACACGCCACACCTTTTGCCGCATATGCGAGGCAAGCTGCGGATTGGTGGCTGAGGTTAAAGAAAACAAAGTGGTCTCGTTAGCACCCAACAAGGACCACCTGGGAACGCTGGGCTTTTCCTGTATGAAAGGTCTGCACCAGCACAGTATGTACGACTCTCCTGATCGACTGCGCTATCCCCTGAAGCGCGTCGGCGATAGCTTCGAACGGATCTCCTGGCAACAGGCGATGAGTGAGATAGGCGCCAAAGTACGAGCGCTGAAGTCCGTCAGTCCACAGTCCATCGGAATGTATGTGGGCACCGCCGCAGGCTTCAGCATCCTCCACCCGATATTCGCCGAAGGGTTTATGCAGGGCCTTGGTTCCCACAACATTTACTCCTCGTCCACCCAGGACTGTGCCAATCGCTTCGCAGCCGCCAAAGAAATGTACGGCTTCCCCTTTTTCCAGCCCTTTGTGGATCTAGATCATGTCGAGTGCATGCTGGTTGTTGGTACCAATCCGGTCGTGTCCAAATGGACCTTCCTGCAGGTTGCCCATCCCATCAAACGCCTGAAAGAAGTGAAAGCTCGGGGCGGGAGAATTGTCGTCATTGATCCCCGCTTCACCGAAACAGCGAAAGTGGCCGGCGAACACCAGTTCATCAAACCAAATTCCGACGTGTTTTTCTTCCTGTCGTTTCTCCAGGAAGTGTTCGCTATCGGCGGCTACGACGAGACAGCCGTCGCAAGGGTCGCCTCCGGACTCAGCGAACTGAAACAACTGGTCGCCGAGTGGACGCCGGAGCGCACTGCCGCGGTCACTGGCATAGAGGCCGGCGAACTACGCACCCTGGTCCGGGATTTCTGCAGCGCCAATGGCGCGGCCATCGTTACCGGCACCGGCTTGGGCATGGGCAAAGACGGCACACTGTCCCAGTGGCTGGCGGAGTGCATCATCGCTGTCACCGGCAATCTCGATCGCAAGGGGGGAACACTGGTGGGCGAGGGGATTTTTGACTTTGCCGAATTCGCGAAGAAAAACAACATGTTCTCCCGCAAGGCCAGATCACGCATTGGCAATTTCCGGGAGCTGAATGGCGGTTTCCCCGGCGGAATACTCGCAGACGAAATCCTCACCCCCGGCAAAGACCAGATCAAGGCCTTGTTTGTCACTGGCGGTAACCCCCTGATGACCATGGCAAATGCCGAACGACTGAAATCTGCCATGGAAGCGCTGGACATGTTGGTTGTTACTGATATCTATCTGAACGAAACAGCCAGCCTTGCAGACTACGTTCTGCCTGCCACCAGCCCGTTGCAGCGGCCTGACCTGCCCTTTGTTTTCCCCCTGTTCCTCGGCATGCAGTCCATCCCTTACCTGGCCGCCACCGAGGCCCTGGTGGCGCCGGAGGGTGCGCAACGTGACGAAGCATCTATTTACACTGATCTTGCCACGGCCAGCGGCGTGGGGCTGTTCGGCTCGAAAGTTGCCCAATGGTCGCTGCGCGTCATGAAGTGGCTGAACAAGCTGCGCCGGCCGGGGTCCATTGCCGGCCTACCCCAACGGTTTATTCTCGACCAGATACTGAGGCGCTCGGGCAACGGCAGCTTTCATGAAATGCTGCGGCATACCCAGGGCAAGCCGCGCGATCAGGTTGCTCCCGGCACCTTCCTAGGTAAGCGCCCCACAACGGAGGACGGGCTCGTGCACCTTGCGCCCCCCGAGTTCATCGCATCGGCAGCTGCACTGGGCCAGCGCCTGGCGGACACCATGGCTACGGACGACAGCGGAGCCTTCCGTTTGATCTCCAAGCGAGCGCACAGCACCCATAATTCCTGGACGCAGAATATTGTTGAACTCACCAACGGCGAGCGAAACCGCACCAATTACCTCTACATGCATCCGCAGGATTGCGAACGCCTGGGCATTGTCGAGGGCGAAGCGGTGGACATCACTTCGCAGACCGCCACCATCAGGCTGCCGGTGAGATCACTCAAGGAGTTGCTGCCGGGCACGGTGTCGGTGCCACACGGATGGGGCCATCAGAATGCGCGCGGGCTCGGCGTCGCCAGCGCACTAAGCGGGGCCAACGTCAACATTCTTGCCGCTGACGGTCCTGACAACGTGGAGCCGCTGTCGGGCATGGCACACCTTTCGGGCATTCCGGTGAACATCACACCGGCGGCAGGCCCAATCAATTCTTCCAGTTGGACGGGAACCTGAACATGAAAGAACTCAAGGGAAAGACAGCAGTTATCACCGGCGCCGCCAGCGGCATCGGTTTGGCGCTTGCCGAGCGTTTCTGCAACGAGGGCATGAAAGTCGTTCTAGCCGATGTCGAAGCCGGCGCACTCGATGCAGCGGTAAGCGGACTGCAGTCAAAAGGCTTCGAGGTCATCGGTGTGCAGACAGACGTCTCCAACCCGGAACAGGTCAGCGCCCTTGCCGATACAGCTTACCAGCACTTTAGCGAGGTAAACGTTCTTTGTAACAACGCAGGCATCTTTACCGGCGGATTGCTATGGGAGGAAAGTCTTGCCGACTACCAATGGTCCATGGATGTGAATGTCTGGGGGGTCATTCACGGCGTGCGCAGCTTCGTTCCCCGGATGATTGAACAGGGAACAGAAGCCCACATTGTCAATACTGCCTCCATGGCCGGATTAACAACCATGCCCTTTGCTGGGATATATCATATGACCAAACACGCGGTACTGGCCTATTCGGAATCGCTCTACCACGAGTTGAGTGTGACCGCGCCACAAATCAGCGTGTCGGCTTTATGCCCGGAACTGATCAACACTGGCATCGCGAACTGCGACCGGAATCGCCCCCACAAATACAGCGGTGAGGGAGACGTGGTAGAGAGCGACGCCCGCGCTCTGGTGCACGACAGCATCTCTGCCGGCGTGACCACGGGTATCCCAGCATCAGTGATGGCCGAACGTGTGGTTAATGGAATTCGGGAGAATCGCTTCTACTTACTGTCCAACGATGGCTGGATGGAGAGCGCCCGGTCACGCATACAGGACATCCTTGAAGGCCGTAACCCCACCCTCGCACCGCCTGACCTGGATTAAGATAGGAGCCCGGTGGCTTACTGGGCGGAAAAAAGGCTTCAAACTCAGCCATGCCCGGCGTGGTGGTGCAGGACGATCTGTTCGATGGCATCGAAACGCAGGTATCAGGCGGGTGGCCTGAGTCCAAGTTTCGCTGCGGCAAACACAGCCTCGGTGCGGTTGTTGACACCAAGTATCTTGAAGGCGGCAGACAGGTGCGTTTTTACCGTTCCCTCGGCAATGCCAAGTTCGGCGGCGATAACCTTATTCGCCTGGCCCTGGATGGCGCGCAACAGCACCGAGGTTTGTCGCTCGGACAACTGCTCCGCGATACCGCTAGCGCCCTCGGCCAAACCATCGAGGGGTTCCCGGCTGCGCAGCGCACTGGCAGGCAGGTAAATGCCGCCGTCAAGAATCAACTTCAACGCGGCGACGAGAATATCGGAACTGGACGTCTTCGAGACAAAACCCGACGCGCCGGCATCAATCGCCGCGCGAATCAGTGAGGGGTTTTCCTCACCGCTGAGGATGGCCACCGGCGTTGAGGGCGCCGCCTTAAGCACAGCCCGCAAGGTATCGAGGCCTTCGCTTCCCGGCATATTGAGGTCCAGGAGCACAAGGTTGGGCATGTGCGCCTCAATTTTCTTCAACGCCTGAGCGCCAGTACCGGCCTCCGCAAAGGACAGGCTCTCATCGAGATCACTGAGCAAAAACTTCAGGCCTTGCCGAAATATCACGTGGTCGTCGACCAACAGTACCCGCACAAACGCCCTCCCTCGTATCAGTGCCTGCCTAAACCAAGGTTGTAGACCCGCTAAACCATAGTCCAATTGTTTAAAGATGTATATTGAATATACTTATCGGGCGACAGTGCCTGTGAGGAGTGCGTCTTACTGGCCGAAGGCCGGTTCAGCGCTAAGGATGGCGCACCATTTCCGGACTCATTCCTCATCTGGCCCTGGCGACATTGGAGCAACGCAGCCAAGGACGGCACCACCCCTTAAGGGAGGAAGCGAACATGGGTAATTCACTTGGTTACAGCATCGTATTCCTCTGCTTCTGCATATTCTTCGCGACCACAGGCCTTGCCTGACGAGCTGCTCGATTATTGAGCAAGTCACCACTAATCACTGGTCATTTGCTAACCTGAGTAACTTCAGGCGGCAAAGGCATGCAGGACCCAGTGGACCAGACAGGTAAATTAGTGGCGGAATCTGTTCTAAGCACCGACAGCGAGCAGTTGATAAAACTGCGCAAGTTTGACCTGCTGATCAGTCAGTCGTCACCGACCCCCTACCTCAGTGCGCCCATGGCTTTTCCCGTCAGCTACCTGTTGTGGGATGCGCAGAGCCATCTGGTGCTCGGCATCTGGGTCGGGTTGGTCATAGCGACAGGTATTCTGCGGCTTTATTTTTTCAAGGCCTACAGAAAGGCCAATCCAGGCCCGGAGCAACTTCCTCGCTGGGAATTTATTTATCGACTGACAATCTTTGTTTATTTCGGATCCTGGGGCGTCGGAGGGCTCTGGATCATGCCGCAGAGCACGCCGATTCTCTCGCTGGTTGTACTGTTCTTCCTGATGGGGCTATCGGCCTCGGCCATTTCGGTATTTTCGGCTGATCGCGTGTCGCTGATCATCGCGCTGTTTTCACTGTTACTTCCTACTATCGTTTGGTTTGCGAAGCTGGGGGACCCGATGTCAGTCGTCTGCGCGGTCGCCTCGGCGTTGTTCCTCTTTTCGGCCATCCGTTCCTCAGGTGTGTTTGACGCTACGATCACCGAAAACCTGCGCCTGACAGAACGCCTGGCAAGGGCTCGCGACCGTGCCGAGGAGATGACCGAACAAGTCAGCAGCGCCCTTCTGGATGCCCAGGAGGCAAACGAGGCAAAAACCCGATTCTTCGCCGCAGCCAATCACGACCTGAAACAACCCATTCAGGCCTTGCGCGTGATGAGTACCGTGCTGGGAAACCGCACACTTGAGGGAGGCTCCGCCGAAATCGTGGGTAGTATCCAGTCATCTATAAATACCTTGTCGGATCAGCTGGATGGATTTCTGGAAATTTCAAAACTCGATGCGGGCGTAACGCCGGTGCATGCAGAATATTTTTTGCTGGACCCCCTACTGACGGCGCTGAAGTTCGAGTACTCCCCCCTGGCTGCAGCCAAGAGCATAACCCTGGCCCTGGACTGCCCCGTTAATGTTCGCGTCTATACCGATCACGTATTGCTGGAGAGGATTATTCGCAACCTGATTGGCAATGCTTTGGCACACAATACCGACTGCGAACTTAGGGTAACGGCCGAAGATGCACAGGAGTCCTACAAACTCACGATTGCCGATACCGGCAAGGGCATTCCTACGGACAAGCAGAAGTTAATATTCGAAGAGTTTTACCAGCTGGAAGATACCGAGATGGAACGCCACGGCGGCCTGGGCCTGGGCCTATCGATTGTCCAGCGATTAGAAGCTTTGCTAGGCCTGAACCTCAACATGACTTCCGTCGAGAACGAAGGAACCAGCTTCCACCTGTGGATCCCCAGGTCCGCAAGCTAGAACACCAGGAGAATCAGGACCAAGCCACCGATCGATCAATTCCTCTCTGTTATTGCCCAGAAACTGCCAAAACCGCGTTTTCACACTTTTTAATAAACCCTAATCATTCAGCAAACACTGAAACGCTACTATTTGCCTACGCACTCCAGACAAGGATCAGGCGATGAAAAATTCAGCGTTTAATAATCGGCGTATAGTGCTTGCAAAAGCGGCTGTCATGGCAGCCTTTGCGATCAGCTGCGGATGCTCCGTTGTAACGCCCATATCGCAGTTCGACCAGGGAATTGCAGACCTATGCCAGGAGGGCGAGCAGACTTATCGCCACGGGGATCTCGAACGACAATTCAGCGTCGTCATGCTGAATGACCCCGACCAAATGTCGGTTCAATGCGGCCCCACTGCGGCCGCCTGTACAGACGGCTTCACCATATGGGTGGCAGATGATGCGAGCTGTCCTGACCATATGGCTCACGAACTCAATCACGTATTTGGGATGCATTTCGTCGATGCAGGAAACGGAACCGCAACTGGCGAAGAGTCGCTTTACGCCCGCAGCCACAACCACTAGCCGACTAGAGAAGCCACCCAATTCTTAGCGGCGCGAGACTCTGTTATTCGCTCTGGTTAAAGATCGGTTTGCGCTTCTCCAGAAATGCCATCATGCCCTCTGCGGCATCGGGCGTACCGAAATTATCGTGCACGGCACGTCGCTCTCCTTGCACCCACTCCTCCAGCGACTTGCCTTCTGAGCCGACAATAAACCGCAGCATTGCCTGCACCGCGAGCGCAGGTTGGGCCGCCAATTCGTGGGCGATTTCATCGGTTTTCTGAAACAGCTCCGACACCGGGTGCACCTCGTTGACCAGGCCGATGCAGCAGGCTTCCAGACCGGATATCTTCTTCGCGCGGAGAATAAGATCTAAAGCGTGATCACGCCCTACCCGCCGTATCAGTCGGGCACTGCCGCCCCATGCCGGCACTGTCTCCAGGTCTATTTCCTGCAGACCCATCCGGGTGCCCTCTTCAGCCGCCAGCCTGAAATCGCAGGCCAGCGGTCGCTCCAGCCTGCCGCCAAGGCAATAACAGCAATGACAGGCTTGTTCAAAAGTTCGAGGTCACGCAGCACTCACAGGCGCTGGTCAAAGATCGCATCAGGGCTGCCCCGCTCTTTGATGCCTTCGGGTAACTGCTTGAGATCCATACCCACGGAGAAATGCGCTTAACCCGCACCGCGCATGATGACCGCACGGATATCATTGTCGCCTGATTGCCGCTCGACTTCCTGCTCCAGCTCATCAATAAACTAGAGGCTCATTCGATTGCGGGGGCATCGTTGATGAGCAGGGTCTCTACGGGACCGTTCTTTTCAAGAGTGAGCGCAGACGCAGTGGCTTCCTTCAGGTCATGATTTCGGTATCGACAAAGTCGATAAACTTTGGATCGAGCATATTGCGCCCCTGGGAGTGCCACCAGTACTGGCCGCCAGGACGATGCAGATATACTTTGATATTTTCGCGAATTGTGGGCCACCAGTAATCTTCCTGGCGACCGGTAGTATAAAAATGGTAGGCCTCCTGGAAGTCCAGAAACATGGCAAACATGTAGCTGCCAAACTGCCAACGTTGCTCCTTGGTAATCGCTTCCGGGTCGTCCATGGCGCGAATAAAGAGGTCCATCATGCCGGGCGTGCCCGCCATGAACTTGGAGTTGTCCATATTGCGGTCAGTCTGGCTGCGCAGAATGGCCTCCCTGGCTGTCGCTGTGTTCTGCCTGATCTGAATGGCGAGATAAATCAGCGTAATGAGCACGGCGATCCCGGAGATAAGTTCGGCAATAGTGCCAATGGCTTCCCAGTTCATTGTTGTAACCCTCCTGGCGATACAGGCAGCATAGCTGTTTTTGTCAGCGCCGGCCTTGTCTTGGCACGAGTTGACCCGCAAGCACCATCGGCTAAGCTCCCCTGACCGTGTACCCAATTAGGCTACTGCAATGAAAGCGCTTCGAACACCTGATGAGAGATTCAAAAACCTTCCCGGCTACGCGTTTGCGCCCAAGTACCTGCAGGTAGACGACAGTGAAGGCGGCGAACTCCGCGTCCACTATCTGGATGAGGGGCCAGAAGATGCAGACCCGGTTTTACTCCTGCACGGCGAGCCGTCCTGGAGTTACCTGTATCGCAAAATGATTCCCGTGTTGGTGGCTGCGGGACACCGTGTGATCGCACCGGACCTGGTGGGATTCGGGCGTTCAGATAAACCGACAGAGCGCGAGGACTATACCTACCAGCGCCATGTCGACTGGATGCAGTCGGTGCTGCTTCAGTTAAACCTCCAGAACATTACCTTGGTGTGCCAGGATTGGGGAGGCCTGATAGGCCTGAGGCTGGTTGCTGAGAATAGCGACCGCTTCGCTCGGGTGGTTGCTGCGAATACGTTCCTCCCGACCGGCGACACAGAGCCCGGCCAGGCATTTCTGGATTGGCGGAAGTTTTCCCAGGAGGTACCTGAGTTTCCCACAGGTGACATCATCAATACTGCGACCACCACGGACCTGGCTGGGGACGTCGTTGCTGCCTATAACGCGCCCTACCCCGATGAATCTTTCAAGGCCGGTGCGCGGCAGTTCCCCACCCTCGTTCCAGCACAACCTGACGACCCCGCCTCAGAGAGCAACCGGGCAGCCTGGGAAGTGCTGCGGGCCTGGAACAAGCCCTTCCTCACCGCATTCAGCGACTCTGACCCGGTAACCGTTGGCGGCGACGTGCGATTTCAGGCCGCGATCCCGGGCTGTGAGGGGCAGGCACATACCACCATTATAAATGGGGGGCATTTCCTGCAGGAGGACCAGGGCGAACGCCTGGCGCAGGTCACCAACGACTTTATCGCTGCGAATCCTCGCCAGACATAAAACTCATCGACTGTAAGCGCCCCAGAAAGGGCGCAGCCAACGAGGGCTAGTTGCCGTGGCCAGAGTAGGCGGTCGCGTAGCCAGGGACCGCGCGAACCAGTGTGGCATCCATCTGGTAGGCCACCGTCGAGGCGGCATCGGCGAGCGTCTGGTCCGGCTTAGCGCACTCGGTTGACCAGGTGGACAACATGTCCATCAGAAAGTGGCGGCTGTGACGCGAATCCTCGTAGAAGGCATAGGCTACCTGAGGTTCCACCAGTTTCACTGCACTTTGCATCACCAGGAACTGCATCCCGGAAAAACGCAGATTGGGGTCGGCCTTTTTCATTGCCTCAACGCAGGGTTGAGGCAGGTCGGCTTCAGACAAGATGCCGTCAATTTCGCTACTTTTGGCAGCAAAAGACAGCAATAACCCCGAAAATAGGGCAAATACGAATTTCATGTGAATCTCCCGCCAGCAGGTTTGATCGCAGGAACCAGCTTACAAACTCAAACCCCTGAGTTGGATGGCCCTACACGCCTCTGGCATGACTGATGCCGACATTGTCACATTTTCGTCATTTGCGGGCTAGATGCTTTTTTAATCAATTTGTGAAAGCGATCACTATTTGGCCAGACGAATAATCTCTCAACCCCCTTCACCAGTTGAAATCGTGTCTATGCTAACGTTTGGCTGCCGTTCTGAATGAGACCGATCTTGAGACAGGAAAAGGAGATTTTATGAAGCTGCCTGAACGCAACCGGGTTTACCAGTGTCACCACTTCGACAGTACGCGCTGGGACTTCTTCACGCCGCGCGATGACGACATCATCATTGCCACCTCTTACAAAGCGGGTACGACCTGGACCCAGGCCATCGTGGCGAATCTGTTGTTTCCAGACGGCAACTTCCCCGCGCCACCGTCCATGCTGTCTCCCTGGCTGGATTTCCGCCAGGTGCCGCTGGAACTGTTCCTCGGTGGACTCGAGTCACAGACCAGTCGTCGATTCATCAAAACCCACCTGCCATTAGATGGCATGCGCTACGAGCCTAACGTGAAATACGTCTATGTATCCCGAGACGGAAGAGACGTATTCATGTCTCTGTGGAACCATTACCGGAACATGGACGACGACTTCATGTTCCATATGAATCATATACCTGGCCGCGTCGGCGAGGAGTTTCCCGCCGCGCCAGAAGACATTCACGAATTCTGGAAGACCTGGGTTTCAGGCAGCCTGTTTGAGCACGAAATTGGGGGCTGGCCTTACTGGTCGCACCTGAGCAATGTTCAGTCTTGGTGGGACTACCGGCATGTTCCCAACATCAACTTTTTTCACTACAACGATTTCCTCAACGACACCGAGGCTGAGATTCGCCGTCTGGCCGCGTTCCTGGCCATCGATATCGTGGAGGAACACTGGGATCGCATCATCGACGCCATTAGCTTTGACAGCATGAAAGCTCGCGGTGCGGACTACGTTCCCGATGGCGGCACACCCTGGAAAGGCGGCGCCGACACCTTCCTCAACAAGGGAACGAATGGACGATGGCGCGATGTGCTTACGGAGCAGGAACTGGTGCAGTACCAGGCGCTGTGTGAGCAGGCGCTCACACCCGACTGTCGTGCCTGGCTGGAACACGGTCGCACTTCGAGCACCCTGTAACTACCACTAAACATCCTAGCAGGCGTTCGTCTTTTTTTGTGCGTAACAGAGGCCGGGAAGAGGTGAGTGACCGGGATTATCGCAACCCCATGCTGGACCTCAGCCCATTTCCAAACGATCCCCTGGTAGAACTGTTGAGGTCAGAACCACGCCAAAGCGTGTCGGAACTGGTGTCTGATTTACTGGCCGCGTAAAGGCCGGCGCTACACCCTGCCCGAGGGCTGTGTTAAGCGGGATGCATCGCTCATTCAGTCCGTTGCCTTGGTGGCGAGCATCGTCTCTTTACCACCGTCGACCGGGTTGCGATTGCACTCAAACCAACCCGGGCTAACCACTCCCTCATGGTCTCCATGGAATTGGCAGTTCACCAGCGAACGGCGATACTCGGTTCGCTTTGGCGATCCGAAGGTGTGGGTGATATCGATTTCCGTTCCTGTTACCGCACTGACGTCAGCCTCTATCACTGCGCCGTTCTCACCGGTTAAGGTAATCCTGCCCTGCACGGCCCTCGCCGGCGCGAGCGCATCGTACTCAAGCTGAAAATCAACATCTGTGAGGTTGATCATGTCGCCTGAGCTACTTTTAAAGTAGCCCATTTTGATTTCCGGCCACTCGGGGATCTTCACCACCGTGGCCTGGAGACTGAACTCGGGATTATTGATTACGACGAACGACCATTCCATGTCCCAGGGCCGGGGACCCCAGGAATGGTCGCGCTCGCCACGGACGTCGAATGTGGATTCGACACCATCGATTGCCACGGCACATTGCGCCTCCAAGGGCTGTTCGTAGCGATTGGTGGAATACCCCTGGGCGCTATGGCTTTCAACCTCTCCCGCCCCCCGGGAAGGGGGCTGCGCGACTGCGTCTACCTGTAGTGACAGATTCACGGGAAGCACCATTCCCAGGCGTTTTCCGTGGATTACACGAGCGAAGCCACTGACGTTTAAGGTACCGCTTAGCAGAGCGACCTGCGGGGTGTAACTGAATTCCAGGCCCCAGCCGTCATAACTGAAGGCCCTACCCTCTGATTCAAGAGCCAGTGCAGTCACCGGCAGGCGATACTCCTCGATCATCAACCATTCCTGATCGTGATACACGTATAGCCAGAACAGCACGCGTTCCTGCACGGGGTGCCAGCCGATTCGGCAATGACCCGCGAAGCTGGCGTCTTCGTTGTACCAGTCGAAAAAATACGATTCGTTCCAGTCCGGATGATCGGGGCTGAACGGGTGCGGAAACTCGTCTTCGGCGACAATACCAAACTGACTGATGTCAAAAGAATTACTCATGCTTACTCCTGGGCGAATCGCCCACGGTGCAAATTACTTAGCCTGATGAATTGGCAGCGTTTTCAATCGTAGCATTACTGGCCAGCAGCTCTACGGTTCCCTTGTCAGCGTCGAGGCGGACGCGGTCGCCAGTGGCGATTCTGCGCGTGCCCACGCCGGTGTTAACGATTGCGGGCAGGCCATACTCCCTTGCGATCACGGCACCATGGGACACCGAACTGCCAATGTCCGTCACCAGGCCTGCGATCAGGTTGAAATACGGCGTCCAGCCAACATCAGTGATCGGCGCAACTAAAATCTCCCCCGACTGAAGCGCCGCCGCCTCGTCAACACTGCGCGCCACCCTGGCAATGCCTTCCACGACACCCCGGGATACCGGCCGCCCGCTGATAACACCTTCCTGTGCGTCCGCTGCTTGTCGATGCTCCAACGGCTGCGGGTGCCCGTAACAGATTTCGTCAAAGTGCAACTGGTCCTGGAAACTGAGCGCAAGCCGACGTTTATCGGCAGCGTTTACCCAACGGCTATCGTCAGCGCCGACTTCCCGGGCTTGGCTAACCAGCGCTTTCAACTCCGCATGGCTGAAAAAGAACACCTGGTCGCAGTCTGTGAGCACGCCTTCTGCAACCAGCCGTTCGCCCAGCGCCAGATAGGCGACAGACAAGGTATGGGTGGTCTTCACCAGCATGGACTTGGTTGCCTCGCGTCGGCGAATAGCATTATGTGCCTTGGGAAGAATCCACCGCAGCCCCGCTGGCAATTCATCGACGTTTATCGAATCGGGGCGTGACTCGGTGCCGCCATCAACCAGCCTGGCTGTCACACTGGCCTGGATAGTTTTGACCAGCTCCGTAGGCGACTGGGACCAACTTGGCTGTCGCAGGCACAATTCACGGTAACCTCGGTGTCCGTGTCGATCGAGGAAGGCAAGAAACGAATTGGCAATGTCCTTGGGCGCACCCGCACTAAACCAGGCAAGGGCCTCTTCTGCCGTGGCCTGGCAAAACATGTTCGCCTGGTCTGCTGGTAACGCAGCAATCCCCCGGGCGATGTTGTCAAGCTGGTCAACCAGCACCGCGCTTTCCACGCCTTTGGCGCCCGCCAGTAATCGGGCTGCTTCAGCATCGTGCTCGGCCTTGTTACCCGGCATGCGTGCCAGCATCGCCTGCAGGATACCGCCGGTAAAACCCGACGTGGATGATGACTGCAGGTGGACGCAGTAGGTGCGATCCAGCATGGGAACAGCGTCGTCGACAGCGCGCATGATCGCCACACTGTCGCCGGCGCTGTCGATAGAGAAACGATCCAGATCGCGCTGCAAGGAGGCAATTGCGCGGTCTGCAGTCAACAAGTAGTTCAGTAGTCTTGCGAATCCCAGCAAGCGCACAGGAAACGGTTTTGGATCTGGTCCCTGCAATCCGGGTACGGTGCGACCACAGATCGACTGGCCCATGGAATCAACGTCCACACCGAGCACTGACGCGGTCGCGACGGCACCGCCGCTCAGGTTGATAAACATCTGGCCATGACTGATGGCAACCTGCGTCCAGTCATCCGTAATTGCGGGTCGCCCGGCATAGCTGACATGCATGTGCTGCATACCCTGCTCAATGCCTCGCCCGGTGATCGACAGGGTCAGTGGGCAGCAGGCGCCGGGCATCATCTCTCCGATATTGCAGCGAGTGACGATTTCGTCTGCAGCCACCGGCGTGTCGTATTCCCTTAGATCACTGGCCAGGGTGGTAACTGGTCGCGCCTGCACCCAGTAAAGCTGGCCTGCACCATCAATTGCCCACTCCATATCAAGCGGCTGTCCCGCCAGCTGGACCGCCTGGCGAGCCTGCGCCACCAACTGCTGCTGTTGGTGCGGCGTGAGAATTGCGGTATCTGCTACCAACTCCTGGTAACAGAGATTATCGGTTTCGTCGAACTCGTAGTGGTCGGGCGTGGCCTCACCACTCACCAGCGCTTCGCCGAGGCCCTTCACGGCATCGATAACAAGGCGGTCGTACCGGTTGCTCACCGGGTCCACGGTGAACAGCACACCTGCAACAGAGGCATCCACCATCTTCTGCACCACCACGCACATGGTGGCGGACGCTATGTGCTTATCGTCTTGGTAGGCGTCGGCCCGGGCGCTGTGCAATGACGCTACGCACTGGTCTATCGCGCTGCGCAACTGATCGATGCCCTCTACATCGAGCACAGTTTCGTATTGCCCGGCGAAAGAAGCGTGTTCGCCATCTTCACCCAGTGCCGAGGAGCGGACGGCTACCTTGCCGCCACCGAGGCGCTCGTAGAAGGCTTCCAGCCCCGCCAACGGAACAGGCTCTGAGGTCTCCAGGATCACAAAACCATCCGGGCACGGCAGTTGCCAATCCATCAGCTGTTTCAGACCATGCGCCTTACCACCGGCAGCCTGATCGGTAAGATCACGCAGCCAGATCAGACGGTCGCCTTGACGTCGCCCGGCGGCCATCAGGGCGCAAGTGCGTATGTGTTCATGACTTACTATACGATCGAATAGTGGGAACACCCGACGTTCGCATAGTCACCTTTAGGGGTCAAGTTGGGCGCATCTCTCGCAGGCACTGGCTGCGAGAAGGCTTAGCGCCTCCTGCAGCGAACCTTTACACCTGCCGGTGTATCGTTGGTTACGGCGTGTACCAGATCGGCGAGGTGTAGGCCCGCTCCTGGTGAGACGTGGCAACACCCTCTGGCAATTCCGCGCCCAGCCTGACCTTGTCATACAGGTACCATAGCGGTGTGGGTATCTCCAGCACGCGGGCGTAGTAGAAGGCATCCAATTCCGGATCAAAGTCCGGATCAGTCCATACCGTCATAAGCTCTGACGCACCGATGGTGTTGGTCCAGTTGGCGTTCTCGACATTGACGGTATTGCCAACCGGGGGCAATTTTCCATCGTCTCCGAGTTTGCGATCGCCAGACCAGGCCACGTCGTACACCTTTTCCTGGGTGTCGCCATCGGCATCCACCCAGCCCTTGATGATCTGCAAGCGGTCGAGGTTGGCACCGATGGGATCGCGCAGGGCATACAGCATAAAGCTTGGGGCTGACTTACCAGTGCCCGTATTCGCCGGCAGATCCGCACCCATGGGAACGCCCTTGCTATAGCCGGTGAAAGCCAGCTGGCGGTTGTTGAGATCTGCCAGGGTGAAGCTCCAACCGCCAAAGAAGCGCACTGAAATACGCGGGCCTGTTGTGGCGTAGGTTTCCTTGCGCATCATGGCGTCGAACAGGGCTTCGCGAGTGTTGTCGGTTGCCCAGATGCCCTGGTAACCCGAAGCGACGAGCATGTCACCCGGAATTTCCCCGAGATCCGACTTGATGAACGGATGATTGATGCGATCCGGGCTGGGTTCCACGCTGACAGACTTCCCGAAGAAATTGTCTTCCTCGGCCGTAGTGAGGCTGGTGTGGCTGTCGGTTGCGCCTACCATGCCAAATTTATAGGGGTTAGTGCCGAGTTTGTCCTCCAGCAGCATGCCGTTCTTGAGCGCCTCGCGCGCGTACTCGCCAGGCAGCATCTCCGGCTTCTTGAGCTCGGAAAGATCCAGGTTCCCGACGGCCCAGGTGCCATAGTCGGCAAATTCGTCATTCGGCGACAGTGCCGGATGGGTTTCACCGTCACCCTTGATCTGGGTTACCTCGTACAGGGGCTCCCACTCCGCTCTCAGGGCGACATACTCCTTGTTGACCCGGCCACCGGCGTAGGTCTTGTCCATGGGGAACATCCAGCCATTGGACAGGTTGCCGTTGTGCGATATTGCCAGCGCCTGGCCACCGGTCTTGGTCTCATAGTCCTCGAGCCACTGGTAGAGATCTAGCGGATCGGTACTGCCTACAGGGGGTTGTGTCGTCAGCGGTATGACCTGCTTCGCGCGCTCGGCACCGTCACGCAGTATGACGTTTCTGTGGAGATTGAAACCCTTGGGAACCGAGGTCCACTCGTAGCCGATAAACGCAGTGAAGCGACCAGGTTCGTTATAGGCCTCTGCGGCGTCGGCAATACTCTCCCAGATGCTCGCGTACTGGGCCGAGCCCGGAGAATAGTCAGACACCATTTTTTCCGGCACGGTGAACTGGGAGAATGCCTGGATGAGTTCGAAGGCAGCTTCGCCTGCCGCGCGCCCGCCTTGCTGGAACGCTTCATGCCAGCGCTTGCCCTGGGGCACCTCGAGGATATTGGGAGTGCCCATCTGAATGTCTGTTGCAATACCCATCATGTCTGAATGGTCCGCGATAACCAGCCAGTCCAGGGGACGGGAGAGCTTCACCGGCAAGCCCGTTGATGAAATCACCTCCTCACCGCGGGCGAATCGATACGCCTCGTCGTGCTGAAGGGTATTGCCAAACAAGCCTGCATCGAGTGACAGGCCCGTATGCAAATGTGTTTCGCCCCAGTACACCTGCGAAGGAAATACGCGCTGCGCCCAGGGCGAATAGGTCTTGCCGGGGTAGAGTTTTTCCATTTGCTGGGGCTGAGGCAGCCCTGCATCGCTGGCAAGCACTGGCGCAGATAGCATTATCGCAATGGCAGCAAGTGCATGGGATAAAAGCGGTTTAGAACACATGTCTGAGCCCCTGTAATGAATGAGTCTTCAACTAAGGATTGTAGCAGAGGTACAGAATACAGCATCGAGCCATAATGCTCCCACAGACGCCATCGTCACCGGGTTTAGACCACTGGACGTTGGTAACAAAAACTTCATACAACCCGCCTGTGCTTTACCGCAAAATGGTCCGCGTCAAACAGAACCGTGGCAGCGTCGATACCGCCCTCCATGGCTGAAGCTGTTCCCTCGCCGGGGGATGTTGTAGATTCAACATCAACGCATGACTCCAGTGACGCTAAGTATGACCTTTGGGCAGGCAGTGTATTCCAGACCTATCGCACTGAATGAAAATGAACCAAGGCCTGTGAAACTGAAGAAAGATAATGCACAGCTTATTGCACCCTCCCGAGCTTGGCATGCATCAGCCTCCGCTATACCAGGCATGGTGAACTGTAACGTCCCGATGTCGAGCAAGACTCGTCACCAGCACCGGAGAGGCCATTGAGAGCTCTATTTATTTGCACCCACAACCGGTGCCGCAGCATCCTCGCCGAAGCGCTCACCAACCACATCGCTGGAAATTCACTGGAGGCGCGCAGCGCTGGCAGCCAACCAGCGGGCGAAATACATCCACGCACCCTCGCGTACCTGGACAAGCGCGGTATTCCATCCGGAGGGTTACGCAGTCAATCCTGGGACGAGTTGGAGCAGTATCAACCGGACGTTGTGATTACTGTGTGCGACCGGGCAGCCGGTGAAAGTTGCCCGCTCTGGTTCAATGAAGGAATTCGCCTCCACTGGGGCATGGAAGACCCCTCAGCTGTGACTGGCTCCGAGGCAGACATTGAAAAGGCCTTCGAAGCCTGTAGCGAAGCGCTAACCACCAAAATTCTGGCACTCGCTAAGGTGAGCAAGTTACCCGGATCGCACTGGCGCGATGCCTGTGATCATCTTTAGCTGCGCTTGTGCGTCACTGACGACTAAGCCCGATCGAAACGGAACGGAGAACTAGATACATGGGACTTTTCGAACGATATCTGAGCGTATGGGTTGGCCTCTGCATCATCGCAGGTGTTGTACTGGGTTACCTTGTCCCACCGCTGTTTCAGTTCATCGCATCGTTGGAGTACGCGCACGTTAATCTCGTGGTGGCGGTGTTCATCTGGGTAATGATTTATCCGATGATGGTCCAGATCGATTTCTCCGCCATCAAGGATGTGGGCAAAAAACCACAGGGCCTTGTGCTAACCCTGGTGATCAACTGGCTGATTAAACCCTTCAGCATGGCGGCGCTTGGCTGGCTGTTCTTCAAGGTTCTGTTTGCTGATTTCGTTGACCCCCAGTCGGCGTCTGAATACATTGCCGGCATGATCCTTCTGGGCGTCGCGCCCTGCACCGCCATGGTGTTTGTGTGGAGCCAACTAACCGATGGCGACCCTAACTACACTCTGGTCCAGGTGTCGGTGAACGATGTCATCATGGTATTTGCGTTTGCTCCCATCGCAGCCTTCTTGCTCGGCGTTAACGATATTGCCGTACCCTGGGAAACCCTGATGTTATCCGTAGTTCTGTACGTGGTGCTGCCGCTGGTGGCCGGAGCAGTTACACGACACAAGCTGGATAGCCGCAGCTCTGACCACCACGAACTGGAGCAATTTCTTGCCGCGGTTAAACCGTGGTCAGTTGTAGGCTTATTAGCTACCGTATTGCTCCTGTTTGGCTTCCAGGCCGAAAAAATTATCAGCGAGCCGCTGATCATTGGCCTCATCGCCATCCCGTTGCTAATCCAGACTTACGGTATTTTCGCTGTCGCCTACGGTGCTGCCAAAGCGATGAAGCTACCCCACGACATTGCGGCACCCGCCTGCCTGATTGGCACCTCTAATTTCTTCGAACTGGCGGTTGCGGTTGCGATTTCATTGTTTGGCCTCAACTCCGGCGCCGCGCTGGCGACCGTGGTCGGCGTATTGGTGGAAGTGCCGGTGATGCTCTCTCTGTGCGCCTTCGCCAACCGCACGCGGGGCTGGTTCGGTGGAGCGACGTAGCGCTCCGCTACCACCACATTTATTCGGCGCTGACATGGTAAGCGTCTTCAGGCAGGGACGCCCCAGCAATGACGGTCCCTCAATTAGCGGCGCTATTGACCCAGGCCACCATCTCTGCGTTCTGTTGGCGCCGCACCTTTGGGTGGGGCTGACCAATCTTTGAAGGTTGCCAGGTGCTGCTCAACAAGTGGTTTGGCCGGACCGAACGCCCACGTCTTTTGACCCATCCACTCAACATACATGCCAGATTCTTCATCAGTACTTTCGAACGGGTCTTGCCGTAATTTAAACAGCAATAAAGCAAATGTAGGACGCTTTTGAATCCAAGTGAATGCTGAATCCGTATTCTTTACGTAAATAACGAGAGGTGTTGGCATGAAACGCTTTGGACTATGGATTTACGACAGCTATCAATACATTTTTGATTCCAGCAAAAATCCGCTAAGGCACATCCCTGACCCCACTAGCAGGATGTTTATTATGACAATTCTTGCATTTATGTGGAGCGGTGCGTTCGCAATTTACGTGGGGAGCATCATTTACTTCGGCGTGAGCGTAGCGGCACATATCGTCTTGATCCTGATGTTTTTCTTCACCGTCGCAATATTCTATGACGCGGAAAAAAACAACAGCTCATGGTTGCTAAAGCTTCGAAGGAACAAGTGACCTGACGCCCTAGATCGAATCCAGTTTCTGAAGGAGACTTTTACCCACAAGACGGAGTATCCGATCATGGCAAGGAAGGGATTCAAACCTGTGCAAATCATCCACATGTTGCGAGAAATCGAAGTCAGGCTGGCCGGCGGCACTACCGTTTAGAAAACGGCCCGATTGGTGCCGTATCCTATGTCGAGCGACTGTCAGGATCATACACACCGAATGTCGGGACATAAGTTTGATAGTCTTTGTGGGAGGACGTAGCAGCGAAGCAAAAATTCCTCAGTTCTGCCAGATAGCTTGACTTCTAAACGCTTAACCCCGCCAAGTGCGGGGTTTTCTTTGCCTGTCGTCCACGGTCATGAAAATGTCGCTACCGGCCATCCTTTCCTAGACATCAGCGGCTCAGACTATCCCCTTCATATAACCCACAACACGAGATAGGGAAATGAGTGGCATAGTTAGCGATTTCTGGTACGGCGCTATTGGGCGTAGTCAGTTCAACATCGCCTGGTTGGTCCTGAGCGTAGCTGTGTTTGGGTTAGGTTTCAGTGTTGGCGTGAGCACGAACGGCCCCGTTGAGTACACAGCCGAGTTGGGTCAGGTAGTATTCGCCTCAGCACCGCTCACGGAAGAACAGAAGTTTGCGCGCGATCTCGCGAGCCTTAGAGGCGTGAACCCCTGCGAATCAATTTTCTTCACGCAGTTTCACGCGAATCTGGAAGTAGATAAGTATGAGGAGGACTGGGAAAGAAGCGTCCGTTGGGATCTCAAAACTTGGGACAGGTCCTTAAATGAGTACTCGCCCTCTTCCGATGAGCTTTTGGCGCTCTATAATCTGAAAATACTCACTACCGAGCTACTCACCGCTTGCGAGTCGAGAGTGGAAAACAGACACAGCACCTCACCTTGATGACCCTGCAATCGTCCAGCCAGTAGGCCCGACGCCAACACCAGAGCCACAGCCAAAGACCAACGGACACTCTCGACCGATTGAATCCACACCAAGAAGCGGACATTCGGTTATGATGTGTGAGACTTCCAAGCATGGCATTCTACCGTGCAAAATATTTTCTACAATCGGACCAGACTAACGGGGATCAAAGACTCTGACCCCTTGATCTTCAATTAGATCGCAATATGACGTTCTTTACTAAGCTCAT
>Ga0213866_10000690_pt1 | contig 26235 bp, 31 predicted proteins | sample PICome_11_FD_160079 | JGI IMG/M metagenome (GOLD analysis project Ga0213866, IMG submission 160079) | Coastal seawater microbial communities near Pivers Island, North Carolina, United States - PICO284 | ecosystem: Environmental > Aquatic > Marine > Coastal | place: USA: North Carolina...
CTCCGTTCCGTCGGGCTGTCAAAGACTTTTTGGTCTTTGGGCACGGCTGGCTCAAGGTGGGTTGGAAGTTCGTAGAGCAGGAACAGAGCATCGGGGAACTTGCCAGAGAAGAAATGATCAACTCGGCCATGAACGAGATCGATCAGATTGCTATCGAAAGCTTCATGGATGGTGTCGAACCGCCGTCGTTTGACGACATCGTCGCCAGTATTCCTTCTACAGAGATGCGGATTGTTGAAGATCAGCCGTTTGTAGAACGAATTAGTGTCTATGACGTTTACGTCGACCCTGCAGCGACCTGCATGGAAGACGCACGTTGGATCGCACAGCGGATTGTGCGGCCACTAGAGGAAGTAGAGAAGGATCGGCGCTACAAGCCGTCAGCCCGCAAGAAGCTGATCGCTAACTACAGCCGTGACATCTACAATGAGAACCCCAACGACGACAAAGTTCAGTATCTGGAAGACCAAGTCGTCCTCTGGGAATACTACGACATCATGGACAACACGTTGTCTGTGTATGCCGACGATGCTGATGAGTTCCTTGTGGACCCCGTCGCAATGCCGTACGCATACGGCCATCCGTTCGTCATGCTGCGGAACTACGACATTCCCGATCACTTCTACCCGATGGGTGATCTAGAGGCGATCGAACCGTTGCAGCTTGAGCTGGACAAGACTCGTAGCCAGTTGATGAACGATCGTAAACGGTACGCACGGAAGTATCTGTATCACGAACGGTCGTTTGGGCCTGCAGGCCGTGAAGCGTTGGAGTCTGAAGACGACGGACGCTTTGTGCCTGTTATTGACGAGAACAAGCCGTTGGATCAGGTCGTGATGCCGTTGCCGCAGGTTCCGCTGTCGGCAGAGATTTACAACTACTCCAACATTATTGCGAACGACATCAACACGGTGTCGGGTGTTTCGGAGTATGCCCGTGGCGCTATGCCCGAGATTCGACGTACCGCTACGGAAGCGTCGATCATTGCGGATGCTGCGAACGCTCGTGCGGCTGACAAGCTGGCGATCGTTGAGATCAGCATTGCTCAGGTAGCGAAGAGGGTTGTGCAGCTTCTGCAGCAGTTTATGACGGGCGAAGCGATGGCCCGAGTGGCTGATGCAGGCGGCGAAGACTTGTTTATTCCGTACGGGCGTGAAGAGATTGTTGGCGAGTACGACTTTGTTGTGCAGGCTGGTTCTACGCAGCCGATGAACGACACGATTCGTCGCCAGCAGGCTGTTTCGTTGTTGAACGCTGTTGCGCCGCTGGTGGGGTCGGTTATTGATCCTGCAGCGTTGGCACGGCACGTTCTGGAAGATGGTTTTGGGATTAAAGACCCCGACAATTTCCTTATGGGACAAGCACCGCAGCCGCAACCAGGCCAAGAGCCTGGTGGCGGTCCAGTGCCCCCGCAAGGAGCACCAATGCCGCCTGGAATGGGCGGCGCACCAGTCCCTCAGGCCCCAGGTGGAGCGTTCGCTCCAACTGGAGGGGTGCCTCCTGAGTTGCTAGCGCAGCTTCAGGGGCAGATGGGCATGGAGCTACCGTCCCTGTAGTGGGACATAGTTCACATTAGTCTTAGGAACACCTTTTCGAAGATTCCTTAGGAGGATCATAGTGTCCGAAGAAACCGAAGCAACTGAACCCACGTCCGTGGACACCTCGGAAGTTTCAGCAGAGGCAAGTCAGGAACCTGCTTACACCGTCAAGATTGACGGCGAGGAGCATCAGGTCACCCTGGATGAGCTTCAAAAGGGTTACCAGCGCCAAGCGGATTACACCCGTAAGACGCAAGAGGTAGCCACCGAACGGGAACGTTTGCAGCAAGCCGAAGCAATCGTGTCTGCTCTGGAGAGTGATCCAGAGGGGACTCTTGGGACTTTGGCTCAGACATTTGGTATCAACATGAGTTCTGGTCAGACAGAAGAGTCTGGCTGGGATGACATGGACCCTTCTGACAAGAAGTTGGCTGAGCTTGAGCGCAAGATCGAATCGCAGGAGCGAGCTGCCCGTCTCCAGCAAGTAGACAAAGAAGTAGATCGACTGAAGGAACGGTACGGAGACTTCGACAAACAGGATCTTCTACACCACGCCGTGACGAACAAGATTACGAATCTTGAAGCGGCGTACACGCATTGGCAATTCAACGACGTGAAGTCCACCGCAGACAAGCTGCGGCAAGATCAGGACATTACGGAGAAGAAGCGGGATGCGTCGGTAGTAGCTCCTGGCGGGTCAACCCAGGCGGGAACCCAGCCTGAAGTGTCTGATACCAAGGTGACTTCTCTTCGTGAAGCCTTTGCTCTTGCAAAGAAGCAAATGACCACTTGATTCACTAAGGAGCCATCATGGCTTTCGGCAACTCCAGCTTCGATGAGATTCTCTCAACGACGCTGAAAAACTATGTCCCCAAGCTTACCGACAACATCTTCGGTGCGCGTCCGCTGTTCTACGCACTGACCAACGGTCAGACCATGCGTCGTGTCGGTGGCGGTGCGAAGATCGTTGTTCCCGTCCTCGGCAAGACCAACGCTACCGCTTCGTCTTACTCGGGCACTGACACTATTGCTACCACCGCTTCGGACGGCATGACCGCCGCCGAGTACGACTGGGGCCAGTACGCAGTGACCGTGACGATCAGCGGTATCGAAGAAGCCAAGAACAGCGGCGAGGAGCAGATCATTGACCTGCTGGAAGGCAAGATCTTCCAGGCTCAGGAAACCGTGATCAGCAACATGAACTCCATGCTGTTCGCTGACGGTACTGGCAACAGCGGCAAGGACTGGAACGGCATCAACAACCTTGTCAGCGCTGTTGGCACCATCGGTGGCATTGACGCTACCGACGGTGACAACGCTTGGTGGCGTTCGACCGTTACCGACCATGCGGAAGCCAACCTGTCGCTCAACGCTATGGGTTCGCTGTACAACACCGTTTCGGTGGGTAACGACCAGCCGACCATCATCATGACCAGCCAGCTCGGCTACGAGGCGTACGAGGCGCTGCTTACCAGCAACGTCCGCTACACCGACACCGACATGGCGAACTCGGGCTTCCAGAACCTCATGTTCAAGGGCGCCCCTGTCGTGTTCGATGATGACATCCCTGCTGGCACCACCGCTGGCTCGGGCCGCATGTACATGCTTAACACCAAGTACCTGTCGCTCGTCGGTCACTCCGATGTCTGGTTCAAGCCCACTCCGTTTGTGCGGCCCACCAACCAGGACTCGGTGTTCTCGCAGATCCTGTGCTACGGCCAGCTTACGATTAGCAACCGTGCTCGCCAGGGTGTGCTTGACGACATTGGTGACGCTGCCTGATAGGCAATAGTTGGGGAGGGGCATACGGCCCCTCCCCCGCTACCTACGAGGATTTATGGGACGAGAACTCGCAATCGGTTACGGAACTAACGTTCGCCCTGCTGGGCAACCACACGATGGCATTTCTGCCGATGTGAAAGTCCCGAGTTATGTAGCAGGCCGCAACGTGCAAGCGATGCAGCCTGTGTTTACTGGTGTGGAAGAGCCGACGGGTTGTTCGGCTACAAAGAAGAACGGTGATCCATGCAAGGGCCGCCCCTTGGAGGGGTCATCGCTGTGTGTGTTTCATAGAGAAGCTGGGTAAACCATGAGCAGAATGACCTTGGCGCAGATTCGAAGTCAGGTCCAAGGCATGCTGGACATTGCCGAGGGAGACATCCCGAACTCGGTGTTGGACACGTTTATTGCTCAGGGGTTTGACGCAATCGTTTACAGCGAGAAGCGTTGGCCTTTCTTTGAGGTTTCGACCACGTTTTCTACGGTCGCAGACCAGTCTGATTACACGCTGTCTGCAGTGGGAACTGGGATCACGCAGGGGATGCGTGAGATCTTTTCGCTGCGGACTGACGATCAGATCTGTCAGTATGTGGGGCGGGATCTGGCCGATTACAACTATCCGCTGAACACGTCGGGCAGTGGTAGCCCGACGCATTGGTCTTGGTGGGATGACACGGTTCGGTTGTATCCGACGCCGAGTAGCGTCGAAACAATTTATGTGCGTGGCATCAGGAACCCGACTGACTTTCCTGACACGATGGACGGGTCGCCGTCAGATGTAAACGTTTATCCTGATTTGCCTGCGCCGTTTCATCCTTTGTTGTCGATGTATGCAGCTTCGAAGGCGTACATGCAGCAGGAAGACCCGATGATGGCGGCGCAGTACGACCGCCTGTTCCAAGTGGAGCTAGATAACTTGGCTCGTCGGTTTGCTGATACTCCTGCGCCGCAGCCGATGATGTTGAATCGGCGGCAGCGCAACGTCAACGATTTCGTGTATCCCAAGCGGTACGAGAACTCTAACGGCGTGATCTTCTAGGGGCTGTTATGGCAGGTAATGGCTACAGCCTGATCAGCCTGGATGATTTCCGAGGCGGGTTGAACTACCGAACTGACGTGTTTGATTTGGAGCTGAACGAGTCTCCTGATTTGTTGAATGTCAACGTGGACGCTAGGGGCGGCATTCTGCTGCGTGACGGTGTCAAGACGTTGGCGCAGACTGCGTTGCCAAGCAACGTTAAAGGCATTTGGTCGTATCACAACGACGACGGCACTTCCAAAGTGCTGGTGAACTACGGCACGACTGTTGCTGTTTACAGCGGCGTTGATTTCGATTCGACAGGGGCGAGCACCATTACGGCTCGTAGTGATGGTTCTCGCACTTACGGCGTGACGATCAACAACGTTGCGTACGCCGTGTCGGGCGATGTCACGTCGTTCTATTACAACGGCACGAGCTTCACGAACCTGGGCACAACTTTGGATGGTAGCCCTGGTAACTTCCCGATCGCTCAATACGTTGAGCACTGGAACAACTTTGCATGGGTCGGGAACACGGTAGAAGGGGGCACTGCCGAGAAGAACCGCATCAGGTTCTCGCATGCCAACCTGCCGACCCAGTGGAACGATCTAGATTTCATCGACATTGGCAAGGGCGAGGGCGGCGACTACATCACTGGGATCGTCGGCCACAACGACCGTCTGGTGATCTTCAAGTCAAACTCTATGTATGCGCTGTTCGGCTTTGATGCTGACACGTTCCAGTTGGTGCCGATTTCTGAAACTGTCGGGTCTATGCCGCTGTCTAGCCCCGTGTCTACGCCGTATGGCGTGTTCTTCTGGCACGACCGCAAGGGCGTGTATTTGTACAACGGCGACAATACGATCTGGCTGTTTGAGAAGCTGCAGCCTGCGATTGATGACGGACGTATCAGTTTCAGCGAAGCACCACAGTTGGCTTGGGCGAACAACAAGCTGTATGTGACTGTCCGATACAACAACCCTGACACAAACGCTCTTGAGCAGCGCGTGTTTGTTTATGACCCGACAACGAATGCTTGGGTGCTGTGGGATGTTGATGCTTTGGTGCTGCATGCTCATCAGCCACCGAACGCTGAGGCGGTCTTGTACGGCGCTTGCGTGGCGAACACTGGGCGTGTCGTGTCGATCGATAACTCTGACTTTGCTGGCGACAGGTACACCTACGATTCGGTCAGCGGCAACTATGAGACGACGAACATTCCGTCGTACTTTAGAACTGCTTGGGTCAAGACGAAGAACCCGATTGTTAAGAAGCGTTGGGGCCAGATTCGTTTGATTATGGCAAGTGAGCAGACTGTTGATCTGGGTCTGGACGTGTTTCACGATTACGATCCTGCTACGGAACGCAGGCAGTACACGACGAGAGTTGAGGGGCGTGGCGGTTCTACGTCGACGTGGGCTGCTGATGCGGCAGGCACGACGACGTATCAGAACGCTGCGGGCACGTTGGGTAACGGTACTTGGGCGACGTTTGGCGGCAACGCTCCTGTCGATGTTAAGAAGTTGGGGACTGGCGGCACGGCGGCTTCGATCTGCGTGAAGATCGTTGGTCCGACGTTGCAGAACGCTACTTGGGAAGTTAACGGGCTTGCGTTCCCGTACATATCACGAAGGATGCGCTGATGGCTACTTTGGCTAGAAACACGTTTGCTGCTGGTGATGCGATTATTGCCAGCGACATGAACTCAAACTTTACGAACGTTGAGAACCTGATTAATCAGGTGCTGAGCGGCAATGAGTCTTTCACGAGTCTTGTGGCTACGGGCACTTCTTCGTTTGCGGCGTTGACGGCGACGGGGACTGTTACGGCGAATGCGTTTTCGACTACGGGTGCGGTGACGGCTGCAGGCGGTTTCACGGGCAACGTGACTGGTAACGTTACGGGCAGTTCGGGGTCATGCACGGGCAACGCTGCTACTGCTTCTGAATGGTTGAATGCTCGGACTTTGACGGTTGACGGCGACATGACGGGCAGTGTCAGCATTGATGGCAGCGGAGATGTCTCATTGACGTTGTCGGCGGCTTTGGAAGCTGCCGACATCCCAAACTTGAACGCCAACAAGATTACGGCAGGCACGTTCCACGTCGACCGTATTCCGAGTTTGTCTGGGGCCAAGATTACCAGCGGCATTGTCGACAAGGCCTACATTGACACCGAGATCGCCCGTTACAACCAAGTGTACGGCTTCGGATCAGGGTCCAGCGCCACCTACAACATCACTACGGGTTCTGGATCTGGCACACCGTCATCCTCGGTGCATCCGTCACCCAACGACGGCGACATTCACATCTGGTACTGATCGGAACTGCTATGGAGTTTTACATCCGAGATGGCGGTTCCTGGCGGCAAGCCGATCCCGCCAAAGGCATCTACGTCTACAACAGCGGTTGGAAAGAAGCCCAAGAGGTTTGGATCAGGAACGGCGGCGCTTGGCACAAGGGCTACCAGAAGTCTGACCCTGTGACGTACACGATGGAACTCAACGTGTTTAGTTCGTACCAGTCTCGGTTTGCTCGTGGAACCAGTTGGGGCACCAGCTCTAACGGTCCTGCTAGTGGCACGTCAGGCACGAGAACGATTGCGTGTGGCAGGTACTTCACAGGCGGCAACACGAAGCGGTACTACGGCCTGATGAACTTTGCGTTTGCTGCGAACCCCAACGAAGCCACTGAGTTTCTGGCTACCAAAATGCAAACTCGCCCTGTGGTCACGTCTGCAACTCTCAGGCTGACCCGAGACACTGTGACCCATGGGTCGGCCAATCCTAGCTCTGGAAGCATCTACATTGCGCCGTACAACGGCGGCACTCTTGATTCCGCTCCAGACCCTGCTGACGTAGACTTTACAAAAGCTGAATCTGCGTCGGTAGTTGGGCTGGCCCGAGGGTCAGACATTACCATTGACCTAGACCAAGACATTATTGACGAGCTGGCTTCAACTGGCACTCTTGCGGTCACTAACGTTAACTCGGGGTTGGACAACTCTGGTTCTTCGCTGGACCAGAGCTATATGTGGTTCTTTGGCATGCACAACGTTACGGATGCGTCTAAGCGGCCACTTATTACTGTCACTTTGGATTACGCGTAGGAATCAGATGACATGGCTGAATGGGCAGCAATCTTCGGAGGAACAGGAGCAGCTCTGGTGACAGGGCTGTTTGCTGTGTTCGCTTCAAGGTTCCGCAAAGAAAACTCTGACCAGCACGCCGCTAATCTGCGGCGGCTGGATGACATTTCCGAACGCATCGGTGAGGTGCGGGACGATGTGAAAGAAGTCCGTCGTCGGCAGGACGACCATTTGGAATGGCACGCTGAACAATGAGCACACCGAATTTTCAGATCAACAAGAATCTTGAGCCAGTTGTTCAGTTGGACATTGACGACGGGTTGTCGTACCAGGGCACATATTCGGCGTCTGCTACTTATGCGGTGGGAGATGTCGTTACCTACAACGGGTCGTCGTATGTTGCCCGTGCGAGCACGACGGGCAACACCCCTGGGGATAACACTCATTGGCAGACGTTGGCGGCACAGGGCAGTACGGGGGCACAGGGCGCTACGGGTGCGACTGGAGCTACGGGGGCTACTGGCGCTACGGGTCCACAGGGCGCTACTGGCCCTACGGGTTCGGCTGCAACCATTGCTGTTGGTACGACATCTTCTGTTGATAACTCTGGAACTGCGAGCGTTACTAACAGTGGTACTTCTGGTGCCGCTACGTTTGATTTTGTCCTGCGTGACGGCCCCACTGGTCCTACTGGTGCGACGGGTGCAACGGGTGCTACGGGGCCGCAGGGTGATGCGGCGACGATTGCGGTCGGTACTACCAGTTCGGTTACGAATAGCGGGACTGCGTCTGTAACGAACAGCGGCACTTCAGGTGCGGCTGTGTTTGACTTTGTGCTGCGTGATGGCCCGACAGGGCCAACGGGTGCTACTGGTCCTCAAGGGGCTACGGGTGCTGCAGGCGCAGACGGGTCTGACGGTGCGGCTGCAACCATTGCTGTTGGCACGACGACTTCTGTTGTTAACTCTGGAACTGCGACCGTTACTAACAGCGGCAGTTCTAGCGCCGCTACGTTTGATTTCGTTCTGCGTGACGGACCTACTGGTCCGACTGGGGCGACTGGTCCTCAGGGTGCAACAGGTGCTCAAGGACCACAAGGCGATACTGGAGCTACGGGGGCTACGGGTCCGCAGGGTGCGACAGGCCCCCAGGGTGCTACGGGAGCAACTGGCGCTGCTGGTGCTGATGGTGCGGATGGTGCTGATGGTGCGGCTGCGACGATTGCGGTCGGTACTACCACATCTGTTGCGAACTCGGGTACGGCGTCTGTCACCAACAGCGGGTCGTCTAGTGCAGCTACGTTCGACTTTATTCTGAGGGACGGGCCGACTGGCCCGACTGGTGCAACGGGCGCTACTGGCCCAACGGGCGCTACTGGCCCGCAGGGGCCAGCAGGTGCAGACGGTGCAGACGGTGCAGACGGTGCTACTGGACCTCAGGGTCCGACGGGTGCCACGGGTGCGACTGGCGCTACTGGCCCGCAAGGCCCGCAGGGGCCAGCGGGCACGACTGCTGCTGCGGATCTAACTGGTTCGACGTTGGCTTCTGGGGTGACGGCTTCGTCGCTGACCTCGGTCGGCACGTTGACTGGTCTGACTGTTTCGGGCGATGCCAACTTTGACAGCGGCACGTTGTTTGTAGACGTGTCTGCTAATCGTGTCGGAATTTCAGATACCACCCCGAGTTACAAACTGGACGTAGCAGGCACGATTCGTGCCACGAATGATATTTATTGCAACGACGATCTCTTTGTCGGGTCGAACGGCAGTGGCGACAGCCGCATCTACTTCTACGACGACAACTCAAACGCCAACCGTGTTCTCTTCTGGGACGACAGCGCTAACCGATTTGATCTTGGCGGAAATACGCGCATCAATGGCTCAGGCACTATTGAAAACAAGCTGTTTGTCCAAGGTAACGGCAGCGACCTTCTTAGGCTCCGAGACACAGGCAGCACTGATACGGGTGGCTACATCTCGTTTGAGCAAAGCGCTGGCACCCGCATGGGCTACATCGGGTACGGCAACAACGACGATATTCACATTAAGAACGACAACTCGGGTGGCAACATCTACTTCGGAGTGCAAGCAGGTTGGGCGCTTCAGATCGACACCAGCAGGAACCTTCTTCCGTACACTGACAATACTCACAGCCTCGGCGCATCGGGGCGAGCGTGGAACCACTTCTACCTGCACCAAGGCAACACGTTCTCGTCGGGCGGCTACTGGACGCTGCGGTCCCGAGACTCCGACCGACAGGTCATGGAGTACGTTTCCAGCGAACGGTTCAAGAAAGACATCGTAGACCTATCGACTGAAGAGGCGTATCAGATTCTTGATGCCCGTCCTATCAAGTTCCGAGGCATTGACGACGACGACGACGTTCCGTTGGAAGCTGGTCTGTCTGCCGAAAGCTTGCACGAAGCGGGCTTTGAGTATGCGGTCCGTTACGACGAGGGACATTGGGGTGAGACGCCTCGCAGCGTCTACTACGACATGCTTACTGCACCGCTCATCAAGATCTGCCAAGACTTGAACGCTCGGGTTACTGCACTAGAGTCAACACCATGAATGTAACAGCAGAAGAAGTAGTTGCCATGATGCAGAATCGGTTCCCCAAGGAACTAGAGATCTGTGTTCTGGCTATCCAGAACCAGAAGGCAATGCAGCAGATCGCTGAGTTGTCTCCTCAACCAGAAGAGGAACCGTCCGAGTAGTGGGACATTCCTGCCATGAAGTAGGAGCTTCACATGGCATATGCACCTAATTATCAAGACATTCTGTCGTCGCAGATGAGCAAGACCGCTCCCAACTCTGCGAACCAGTACAACCAGGCGAGTCTGAACGTTCAGCGCAACATGACTCAGCGCCAGTTTAATCGTGACCAGATGGGTCGCGATTACACGCGTGCTCAGAGCGATATTGGCCGTCAGGCCGATCAGGCGTTTCGTCAGCTTCCTGGGGCGTTTAACCGTCGGGGGATGTTGGATAGCGGTTCGTACATCCGTGGCGGTCGTGAGACAGCTGCGAACGTGTTGCGGACGCAGAACCGTCTGCGTGAGGACTTCAATCAGCAGATGGCGGGTTCACGGTTGCAGGACTCGTTGGATATTGCTGATTTGGCTGGTTTGCGGGAACAGTTGTCTTCTGCTGATTATCAGAACTTGGTTGCGAGTTTGTACGGCAATCAGATGCGAGGTGCATGATGGCTAACGGGAACAAGCCAGACCGAGAAACTCCTCTGTTGGAGCAACTGTCTGCTCAGCAGGACTTTGATTATTCGGGTGGCATTTTTGATCAGGTGCTGAACAACACCACTCCTGTTTTTGGCAAAGATCCGATTGTTAAGGGTTCTCCTGGGTTTGCTGGGGGGCCTCGTGATGTTGGCTACACGCAAGGCGAGTACAACGATTTACTTCGCCAAAATCGAGAACGCCCTCGTCGCCCGACGGGCGGCCAGTCAGCTATTGACCCTCGGGACATTATGCGCCGAGACGGCATTTTGCCTACGCCCAGCAGTGGTCGGTCGCCAGGGGACATGGCTCTTGAGGACTTGATTGAAGCGAATCGCGACGACGGTGGTGGTCCTCGTGGGCCTGCTGGGCCTCGTGGCCCGTCGATCTACGACCTGCAGAAAGGCGGTCTAGATCGCCTACTTGCTTCGCAGAGAGAGGGCTTTGGTCAGCAGCGAGATCTGGTAGAGCAGCTTGCTGATTTGCGTGAGCAGGGCATGGCTGGGCAGGAGCAGTTTGCTAAGGACACTGCTGGCGCCCGTGAGACGTTCTTGGACGAGCAGAATGCTACTCGTCAGGAGAAAGAGCAGCAGCGTGCTCTTGAGCGAGAAACTCAGAAGAACACTGAGTTGGCCCGTCAACGCAACCAGCTTGATGAGGCGTTGCGTGCGACTGGTGTTGATACCAACGCTGCTACTGCACGTCTGGAATCGTTGGGTATTGACCCTGGTCAGTTTGCTGATCGGGAAACGAACGAGACGACTGCGATGCTGTATTCGCAGAGCATGTCGTCAGCCAACTTTGTTAACCAGATGGATGCGATCTCGCAGAGCGCTGCCCAGTTTGCGTCTGATGCGAACGATCAGGCTACGGCTCAGGCGATGTTCGGTATTGGTCAGGATTTGGCTGCGTCGTTGCAGACGATTAACCAGGCCCGCCAGCAGGGTCTGATTGATGACACTATGGCGTTGCAGGCTATTGCTGATCAGGAACGGACTGCGGAGCAGCAGTACGACGCCAACTTGACTTCGTTGAATGTTCAGACGGCGCAGGCAGCGCAGGCTGCTGCGGCGGCGGCTGCACGTCGGGCTGAGCAGGAGGCTGCTCAGCAGCGCGCGTTGCAGGTTAATGCTACTGCGTTGGCTGGTTTGCAGGCTTACTCGGCTGGTGAACAGCCTTCGCCTGAGATGTTGTATGCGTTTAGTGAGGCTGGTCTGGGCGATGCGTTCCTTGACATCACGTCGGGGATGGTTGATCAGGACAATGCTTTGGAGCTTCTTGCTGCGAATCTAGCGGCAGATGGCGGTTCGGGGATGACGTTACCTGGCGGCATGCCGATGGACGATTTCTTGGACCTTTACAAAGTGTTGCCATACGAAATGCAGGACGAGTATTCGCCTTACCTAGACCAAGTCATTCAGTATCAGACTGGCGTGAGTGAGTGATATGGATCGTAGCGAGATTGTCAGATCTCTAAAGCCAATAGACGCTTCCTCCATGCTGGAGGAGCTGGACTACTCCAACATGCCTGAGCCGATTGCTCAGGTAGCTGAACCGCAGTCGTTCCAGTTGCCAGCAGGGCTGAGTTCTGGCCGTGCGGCGTTTCTTGAGGCGTTGGAGCAGCGGTCTGGCAATGTGCTGCCTGCGTTTACACCGCCTGAGCCAGAGCCAGGGCGTAGCGGGATCTTTGACATTCCTGTTCTGGGGCCTGTGCTTGACGTGTTGGACACGCCTCGTGCGGCAATTGTTTCTACGATTCAAGAAGTTGGCGACATCTTTGGCGACGGCGATGCGTCGTTGTCGCAGTGGTGGACGCAGACCCGTAACCACATCAGCGCTCAAGAAGTAATGCGGGATTGGAACGTTGACCTTCCAGGCCCGCTGGACTTTGTAGTCGGGCTGGGTCTTGACATTGCGTTGGACCCGTTGACGTATGCGTTTGGTGCTGGTGTTGCTATGCGTGCTTTCCGTGGCGGTGAGCAGCTTGTCGATACGGCTTTGGACGCTGCCCGTGTGGCCGAGGCTGCGGGTGACGCTGGCAAGGCTGCGAGGCTGAGGAACGTTTCTGAAACGATCCGCCAGAACCCCGCTGGTGGCGTGATGATGGCTGCTGGCAGTGAGCCGCAGTTGATGCGCGAGCTTGGCGTAGATGTGGGTTTGCGGTTCTCTCGTCCTGGCACGGGTCGTTTGGGGCGGGCGATTATTGATCGCCCGCTGGGTGCGATTTCTAAGACGTATCAGGCACGGGCTGCTGCACGGCGGACGAGTCAGCTTCCGCAGTTTGCGGTTGACGCTAACCCTGCGATTCGTCGCTCTCTGGATATGTCTGACGAGGCGACTCAAAGGCTGATTACTGCCCGCCAGATGGGCCAAAATGTTGGCGACGAAGCGATTGAGGTCGCTGCACAAATGGCTGGGCGTATGCCTGTCCAGTCGAAGTTGCTGACGGGTGAGCGGACTTCTGAGGTTACGGCGAAGGCGTTGGGGTTGTTGGCGTCTCCGTTTGGTACTGGCAGTAAGCGGGTAGCGCAGGCTTCGTGGTATGCGGGCAAGGTTGATCAGGCGACAGGCAGCAGGGTCGGCGGTTTGGCGAGCAAGTTTAATTCGCAGGCTTCGATCAATGCTGCTAAGCGTGGTACGGACGCCAACGTTGCGTGGGTTGCGCGCACGGTGGAGCGTGTCGGGCGTACGGCGAACATTGATGCGGGCTTGTGGAACAAGAAGACTTTGGATGAGCTGAACCAGCTTGTTCGGGATTTTAAGGCCAGCAGGTTTGAGCCTGATGATCTGAACGAGTTGATGTTTGAGGTTGCTACGACTCCGAACGATCAGCTTTTGGCGAACCCAGCGTTCTCTCGGTTTGTCGGCCCTAACGGTCAGCTTGATCCGATGGTGCAGAAAGCCAAGGATTGGTGGAAGTCAGCGGGCGATCGGGCTGGTTTCACTCAAGAGGGCGAGCTTGAGGATCTGCTGTACGCAGCCCGTATGCGTGACGACATCAGGGCGGGTCGCAAGAACCGAGACGTTATCAATGTGTTTAGGGAAGACGGCGAGGGCATCTTGTTGTCGGGTAACCCGTTAACTGGTCGTCATTTGTTGGAGCCGAAGATCATTGTTGAACGCATGACGGGCTATCGACAAGGTCTTTTGACTGGAACTACGGATCAGCAGGCTTTGGCGTTTGCGGACGATGTTCAACGACTGGAGCGCAAAGCTGCGGCTCAGCTAGACGACAGCGTTTCTCGGGCTGCCCCTGAGTTCGAAGAGCAGTTTGAGATTGCGTTGCGTGCGGAACTTGAAGATGGTGTCCGTTACGGTGACAAGAAGTCGAACGTGATGACGAACGTCTACGCAGAGGAAGCGTTGAAAGACGTTTCGGAAGCGGGTTCGATTCTGACGCAGATGGACGAGATTGCTAAACGGCAAGGCGTTGATTTTAGTTCGTTTAAGTTTACGGACGATGCTGCGGCGGTGCTGCCTCGTTATGTAGCGTTGATGACTTCAGGCATCCGCACACGTTCGGTGTTGGGCCAGTCGGTAGAAGCAGGTTTGCTTCTACCCAACTCTCGGTTTGCTAAAGGCCAAGTTGTTGAAGACATGGAACGGTTGTTCGCTCAGAGCGACAACTTGGACGAACAGTTTGAGTTGGCTCGTCAGCAGATCATTGGTCTAGGCGCTGACCCTGATACTGATGAGATTGCTAATATTCTGGCGAACTTGGCTGGCGACGCCCGAGTCCCGCCTGATCAGGTTGCTGACTGGTTGAAGACTGCTCAGGGGGAGATTGCTGGCGAGTTCGCACGGCTGGAGTATCAGTCTGGTTTGATGTCTGAGATTCTGAACGCCAGCGTCAACGGCCAGTTCTATTCGGGCTTGTCTGACGAGGCAAAGCTGCTGTTGACCCAGCACGGGTTCCGTGATGTTGGAGACAGCGGTGTTCTGACCAAGACGGAGCGCAATGCTCTGGCGAAGATCCAGAGCAGCACTGATGCCCGTCTAGCTGCCATTGAAGATGCTACTGAGTATGTCCATGAAATGGCGGTGGCGTTGGGCAAGCTTCAGACGCAGCGTAATCAGATTGCTGCTGCGTTGAAGCAGTTGGAGTCTGGGGCGATGCGTCGCCCGCAGACTCTTGAGAAAATGTTCGGTGATCTTGGGCAGGAACTAGCGTCGCTTCAACGGTCGCTGCAATACTTGTCCGAAACCATCGGTGACAACTTGGCTGCGTTCGACCCAACTTTGCTGGCGGGTCGCGGCTTGCAGCGGCTGGCCGACCCCGATTTGCTTCGCAAGACGCAGGACGAACTGGCCGAGACGGCATTGGCGACGGGGGCTACGGCTGAAACGTTGGATAACGTTGCTCGGACGTACGGCGATTTGCCTGCTAACGGGCGTTTTGTGCAGCTCAAGTGGCAGGGGCCGAACAGGGGTTGGGAAGTTCGTTGGAACAGCCAGCCTTTGTCGGGGCAAGGCAACCGTACGACGCTGCGAACGTTCTTGGGTGACGACCGTTCAGATGCGCTGTTCCAAGTGTTGAAGCAGCTAGATAACTCTCCTGCTGGTCAGGCTCAGGCTGCTGTGCTGGAGTCGATTGAAAACATTCGGATTCTGCAGAACCGTTTGCCCAACATTGTTGGCGACAACGCTTTGTTGTCGCAAGTAGAGCAGTCACTGGACGATCTAGACGCTTTGTCGTTCTTGATTGCCCGTGAAGGGCAGTCTGATTACGAAGTCGCTTTGAACGCAATGCTGGATCGACGCATGGGCGCTGGCTTGGCACGTCAACCTGCAAAGACTCGTGAGTTCTTGAACGACACTATTGGCGAGGCCAAAGCCATTATTGATGCTCAGAACCAAGCCACGGTTGATGCGTTGGTGAAGATTGGTCAGAACGTTACTGACATCGGTCATCGTCGGGCGTTGATTGCCGCCCAACTAGCTGATGCCAATCATCGCACCCACAAGCTTGCTGAGCGGGTCATAAACGGCGTTTCTCCGAACCCTAACAACGATTTCCAAGGCTCGGTGCGTGCGGCGTTGGAGCTGGCTGACAGCCCTGAGGCTGCGTTGCGGGCTGTTGCTAGCGGGCAGGGCAACGCTGCGTTTGTTGACGCATACATGGAGAGCTTTGAGCAGTTCATGGGCGATCAGTTGTTGTACAGCTATCGCAACGTCAACAGCGACTTCTTCTCACCGACTGTTTCTAATCTGACAAAGTCGAAGTTGCAGCGTTACTCGTTTGTTGCTCCTGTTGCTGGGGTTGGCACTGCCGAGCCAGTAACCCGAGAAGTCGCCGCACAAATGGCTCGTGAGTTCAGTGAGATGTTTGAGGCGGTGGCTCGTACGACTGATCCTGTTCAGTTGAGTGCGTGGTCAAAGAAGGTCAACAGGATTGCTAACTGGTGGAAGGCTGGTGCGGTGGGCACGCCTGGTTTCGTTATGCGAAACATGATTGGCGCTGCTTGGATGAACAATCAGCTTGCTGGTGTGCCGCTTTCGCAGATGGTGCGGGTGAAGATGATCCGTGATCAGGCTGCGGCTGCTGCAAAGGCAGCGAAGCAGGAAGGCAACATTGCTGCTGGGTTGGAGATTCTGGTCAAACAAGGCAAGGGCCTCAAGCTGACTGGTCCAGGCAGTGCGCTGGCTGGCGGCAAGACTGTTAGTGCTGGCGAGTTGGAGACGTTCCAGTCGTGGTATTCGACGGGTATGGCGTCGGGCACGGGTGGCCGTGGTATCGACATTGTGTCTGAGCTTGACCGTCCAGGCAACATTATCGAAGGTAAGGGATTGAGGTCTGGTTTCAGGGCTGGTTCTTTGAAGCCAACTTCTGACTTCAAGTGGTTTACTGCTATTCGTGGCTGGAACGGCGACGTTGAGTTCATGGCTCGTGGCAGTTTGGCTCACCATGTAGCTATGGGTGGCGGGTCTTTGGAAGACGCCGCTACCCAGGTAATGAAGTACCACTTCGATTACAGCGACCTGACGGCGTTTGAACAGAAAACAAAGCAGTTTATCCCGTTCTACACCTGGCAGCGGCGAATCGTTCCTGTGTTGGTGGAGTCGATCGGCACCAACCCGACGGCGTGGAACCGTGTCACGCAGCTCAAGGCAAACGTTGAGCTGCAGTCCGAAGCTGAAGGCATCGTGCCTGAATACTTCGGGGAGAACATGGACATTCGTTTGCCGTTCAAAATTGGCGGTTACCGCAGCTACGCCCTGCCACAGTTGCCGTTCACTGACTTGGCAAACTGGGCTAAGGGGATTGACTCCAACAATCTTCCCGAGGGCGCTAGCCCGATTGATGTTGCATTGAACCTGGGCAGGCCAGTCATTGAGTCGGCTTTGCCGTTCTACAAGTACCCGATCGAAAGCTTGATGGACACGAAGACGTTCAATCAGGTGCCGTTCCGAGATACTTACGAAGCTGCGCCTGAGTGGGCGCGAATGCCGATTATTAGCCAAGCGTTGCAGTTTGCTGGTATTGGCGAGCGTGGCCGTAGCGGCGAGTGGATGATGACTGACCGTCAGCGGTATCAGGTCGAGCAGTTTATCCCGACGTTTGCTCAGTGGTCACGTCTGCGGCCTGCAGACGTGCCTGAATGGCGGCAATCTGACGCTGCTAAGCAGATTGGTACGTTGTTGAGTATTACGGCTGGTATCGGCTTGCGAGTTAATACTCCTAAAGAGAAGCGCAACGAGATGCTGCGTCGGCAGTATCGTGAAAGCGAAGACATGGCAAACCGCCGTGCCATTGCTTTTGGATAGGAGCGAAATGAAAACTGTGATTAACCGTGCAGGGTGGAACGCTACGTCGCCTGCCAGACCGTTTACCGTGCGACGCCGTACAGACGGCGTTGTGCTGCATCACTCGGGTGTGAAGGGCGCTGAGCCTGGGCCTGCTCAGGTGAAGAGCTTTGAGCAGTACCACATGCGGGTGCGTGGCTGGCGTGGCATTGCGTACAACTGGCTGGTTGACGCTGACGGCGTCATCTACGAGGGCCGTGGCCGTGGCGCTGTGAGCGGCGCTACTCGGGGCTGGAACTCTAAGACGGTATCGATCTGTTACACAGGGTGGGGTTCTGGTGAAGTTCCTGAACGTGCATTGGATTCTATTGCTTGGCTTATTTCTGATATTCAGAGTCAGTATGGCAATCGGCTCTGGGTGAAGGGTCATCGGGATCTGGCTGCAACGTCGTGTCCTGGCACGACGTTGTATCACTGGCTGCAGAGCGGCATGGAGCTGAAGCAGGACAGCAGCCCCGAGGTGGATTGGGTTGCTATCCGTAAGTACATCGACGCTTTAGGTGCTCAGGTGGCGAAGAAGCCGTTGTCTCGGCGTCGTCGTAGCCGTGGGCAGGCTGTCAGGCTTGTGCAGCGCCATCTGAACGGTTTGGGGTTCGAATGTGGGCCTGTGGACGGCGTTTACGGACGTAAGACGGTTGATGGTGTGAAGGCGTATCAGCGTTCTGTTGGGCTGAAGCCTGACGGTGTGGTTGGTAAGCACACTTGGAGCCGAATGTTTCTTTAAGTGGGACACTTTGTCTCTTTATTAGGAGGTGGCGACATGCCAGCTAAGGGTGGGGCTTACGAGCCTGACGAACAAATTCAGGACTCTACGTCGGAGGCCAACAAGTACGCGATGGGGCGCAAGGCTGCTGATAGCGCAGCGATGTTGCGTTCTACCCAGCTTGCTAATGCACATACGGGTGGACGCCCGTTCGGGAAGTAGGAATCATGGCTTACAGGTCACCTCGTCGTCGTCGGCCTATGGGTGGGCCGAGCAAACCACCAGGCCACCGTCGTCAACGACCTCAGCGCAAGCCGACGAAGCCTCGCACGAAGCCTGCGCTGGGTAGGCCGTCTGCGTCGCGCAAGCCGTCACGTCCTGCAACCAAACCGTCTCGTCCAAGAACGAAGCCTGCGTTGGGTAGGCCGTCACGTCCTGCAAGTAAGCCAGGAACACGTCCGTATGGGGCGGGTCGTCCGAAAGCTCGGCGTACTCGTACTCGTCGGATGCGTTGAGATTCATTAATCAAGTAAGGAACAATAACAATGGCTAGTTACAAGAGTCGTGGACAGGGTCGTGGGCGCATGGCCTCTGGTACAGCCCGCCAGAGGGCAGCGGCGTCTCGGAATCGGAATCGACCCAAGGGTCGTGGCATCAAGGAAGCCGCCGCAGCGCGACGTAAGCGCAACACGAGCACGCGCTCTGGGAGCAGTTCTACTCGTACTAGTAGCCGAGTGCCGAAGGGCCGTGGTGCGGAAGCTGCCCGTCGTGGCAGTGGGCGTAAGCCGCAGGGAGCAGCTCGTAAGTCTACGGGTACCAGCACGATGGAGCAGCGTCGGGCAAAGGCTCGTTCGCTGGGCGAAGCCCGTACTGGAAGCCGTGGCAGCGGACGCCGTCCGCAAGGCCGTGGCAGCGCTACTCCGAAGCCACGGAAGCCGAGGCAGCGTCCTGATCCGACGGCTAAGCCTTCCAACAACGATACGGTAGCGTTTAGGCGTTTCGTTTCTATGACTCCTGCTCAGCAGCGGTACGTTATGAACTTGTACGAAAAGAAGCCCCGAGGCAAGTCGGGGGTTAAGAACACGCCTTCGTCCAAGCCCCGAGGTAAGTCAGGATGAGTGTTGACGCAACCCCGCTCAACCATCACCTTCGTGATGTTTGCGAGCGCGCTCTGTACACTGCTGCAGAGGCGTTCCTTGCGGTATTTGTTGTTACAGATTTGTCAACGGTTGAAAGCGCTTTGTCAGCGGCTGGCGCTGCGCTGCTTTCCGCAGTCAAGACCATTGTTATTGAGCGCAAGCGAGCGCTTGGCTAACGTGGACAACTTTGACGATGTCTGGAATGACTGGCTGGAAGCAGTCGGGGTAGACATTGATTGCGAGATCGAAGAGAACTTCGAACGCTCGCAGTTTATGTTGGACATGGATGACGGGACTCACGCACAGTGGCGTGAGTCCCAGCTTGGTGTGCTTCTGATCCTGTCACGGGAAGAAGTAGAAGAACTCGTACTTGCCCGTGCTTTGGCAAAGCAAGGCGAGCTTCAGGGGTGGATCGCCATGACCTCGTGGGTCATGGGGTTCACTACGTTTCTGGATCAGTGCCTGACATACGCTGAAGATCAGGATGACCTTTAGCTAGATGGTCGATTACTGCTTGGTGGCGTAGTAGCTCGTTCTTGATCTTGAGGGCTAGAGCGTCACGTCTGCGGGCGAACGTGGTTTTTGGGGTGCCGAGTGCGAGGGCTACGAACCGCATGGATAGCCCTACGTCTACGAGCATGTGGTAGATCCACCGTTCGGTTTCGGTGAGCGTTGCCCACGTTTCGCTAACGGCTTCGAACAGGGCCTGCTGAGTTTCGTTGATCTCTTCAGCGCTCTCAACAGGGTTGTGGTGCGGCGCTGCTTGTTGCAGCGCCTGCAACTCTGTCTCGGGTGTGATCTCGGCATGCTCCCACGGAGTGAAGTCAAGCCGAGATGGCTCTACTGGGAACTCCCAGTATTTCCAAGTTACCTCGTCGTTGTCTCGGGTGGGTTGTAGCGCTGGCAGTTGTGCTGCATGCAACGCTTTGAAGATCCTTGCGCCTTCTGAAGCATCAAGCTCTTCATCCATCCTGCCATTCTAGAAGCTTTGAAGAAATACTCAAGTATTTCTTCCCTTCATGGAAGTTGCCGAGCGAAACATCGTTCTTATTTATCAACGTCATCAGGTCGCTGTACCTGATCTGGGCGTAGGCGTAGCGGGTAGATGACCACACCCACAGCCACACGTCCATGCCTGACGAGTTCCACCAGTTGAGCGCTGCGAGCTTCTCAAGCTTCAGCTTGAGGGGCTTAGACCCCATGCCCATCACCTCAACCAGACGGGCAGGGTCTGACTGGATGTAGTCAGGCGCCGCACGAATGTTCAGGCTGATCTGGTAGAACTTCGACACGTCGGGTCGGTTGAACCCGAACCGAATGTAGTTGGTGTTGAGCCGTTCAAAGTGGGACTCGGCTTCGTCGCCCATCGACTGGAATCGTTCCCCATACGATCCAGTGTGGAACGCATTCATTTTTTGCGGCCTGACAGCTTGTGGATCTGTCGGTCGTCTTCGTAGGCGACGCCGTTGAGAGCGTCGCTGACCGATTTGATGTAGTTGTCCACGTCCCCTCGCAATTTCGAATCAGGCTCGTCTGGCATCTCGGTGATGCAGACGGTGATCCGCTTGGGGCTGAACGTTACTGCCAGAGATACGGGACCGTCAAACATCGGTCCTTTGTAGTGGTCTTTGACGAGTTGTTCGAACGTGCGGGTCTTGGCTGACGTGTAGGCGTAGCCACCCTTCATGGAGAACCGTGGCCGCTCCTTAGCTTTGGGGCGGTGCGGGATAACGAACTTGTGCTGCTTCCCTTTGGATGGCATTAGAGGCTCCTCAGCGCTGCTTCAACCATCCGTTCGATCTGGCGAGGCCCGTCTTCACGGTCTTTGAACTTGCCAACCCGTTCGTCTAGTTGGGTTACCCAATGAATTGTAGCCTCAATGGAGTAGTCACGTTCAAGGAGCGACACGGCGAAGCGGTACAAGGTGCTGCTGCGGTCTTGTTCGAACGGGTTCTCCCAGATGCGGCGAGCACGGCCCGTGAAGTCGTCGGAGTCTTGGTTGCCGCTGTAAGCGAACGCAGGTTTGGCTGGTTCGGTCTGCAGGTACAGGGCGTGGAGCCGTTCGAACTGTTCGGTGGGGCAGCGGGTTTCCCATGCTTGGTCGGTGAACTCTTCCCAGGTGAGGTCGCCCATCTGTTGCCGTCCGATGTTGCGGGTGTGGGCGTAGGGGAGGCGTAGGCAGTTGCCGATCTTGCCTGGGCCGAGCTTGGTTTGTTTGGGGTAGACCTCTTTGATGGGCGTGTTAACGATGCGGCATGCGCCGATCATGCAGTTGCGTGCCATCGCAGCCTGAAGGGGCTGCTGCAGGTACACCCAGACGTGGAAGCCTTTGGACCGTGATGGTTCTTTCCAGGCTTGGATGGAGAGCCGTGACAGGACGGCTACGACGTTGTCGGCGTGTGGTTCGGAGGCGTCGCCTTCGTCTAGGTCTACGGCGACCCAGTTGACCCAGAACAGGCCGTTCTGTTCGACCAGTGGGTACACGCCGAGGGCTTCGTCGCCGTACAAATGCTGTTCTATGAGTGCCGTGTAGCTGTCACCACGAGCTACTACAACCTCATCGTTTTCCAGCATTGGCCGTACCCCCTCGGCCACGTCGGCAACGAAACCCCCAGCGTGGAGAGCTGCGAACTTGTCTACCCGATCCATCGGTCGTCGTGGGGTACGTCGGACTCGTAGTAGGTCCGCACTAGGCCGCAGTCGGGGTCCATGAAGTAGTCGATCGGGGGTGAGGTGATCTGACAGGGTGGACGTTTGTTTTTGCACAGATCCAAGCTGATCGACACGGAGTGGATTCGTTTCTCAGCGTCGGTGAGCTTGGGGTCGTCTCGTTTGCGGAACACGTTGAGCTGCAGGATGGCGTACTCGTCGGCGTTGAACTTGCCGTCGTCCATGCCTCGGCTGGAGCCTCGGGTGGAGCCTTTGCCTGACTGGTGAACCAGCCCGACGGGCAGGTTCTCGTTCTCGGTCCATTCCTTGAGGTTCTTGAGCACCTTGGACACGCCTTCGTAGCCCGATGCCATCGGAAGCTGTTCAAGGAAGTCGACCATCACGAACTTTGGTTTGTGCTGCCAGTAGTCCTCGCATTCCCTCATGGCTTCCGACATCTGCGGGAACTTGAGGGCGCTGGGAAAGATCTTGAGACGGTCTAGGTACCGTTCCTTGGCCTCCGTGATCTCGGCCATGTAGAGGGGGTCTTCGGCAGCGAGTGCTTGTTCTACTTCAGCAAGGTTGCGTTGGTACAGCAGTGCGTAGAGCTTGGCGACCACGAGAACTTCGGGTTCGTCGGGGGTGAAGATCACGCCGTGGAACTCTTCGTCTTCTTTGAGGTTCCAGGCCAGCGACGAGAGCAACACAGCCGACTTGCCGCTGTGTGCCCTGCCTGTGACGACGAGCACGTCTGACGGCCACACGCCACGCATGCGCTGATCGATTTCGTCTAGCCCGAGGTAGAAGCAGTCTTCTGATCCTTTGGCGTACTGCACCCAACGGTCGACGGCGTCGCCTGTCGGTGTGAAGTATTTGTATTCCTTTGAAGCCCCCAGAGGGAGATCGACGCCCCCCAACAGGGCGTCGATCTCCTCAGTGCTGAGGGCGCTTTCGCCCTCACTCATCAGCGGCCCTGGTAAGCGAACTGCTGAAGTTCAGAGCGGCGGGTAGCCCAATCCCAGTCTCGGGCCTGATCCTGCGTCTCTCCGTTGAGGACATCCCAGACCTTGAGCGGCACATTGCTGTCGCCTGCGTTGATCCAGATACCCATGTCGCGCTCAACAAAGATGCCTGCCATTCCCAACGCAGCAGCAGTGACGCTGAAGTTCGGGTAGTTGGTACCCTTCTGGGTGGTGTCGGTGGTGCCATCGGCCTTCTCCTTCACCTTGTAGGCTTCCACGCCGTTATCCCACTTGGCGGGATGGAAAGCGAGGATGTTGAACGCTGCCTGCTTCTTGTCGGCGTCCTTGCCGACAGCAAACTCGGTGCGGGGCATGACCCGACCGCTCATTCGCCCGCCGTTCCCTGCGGGAGCGGGGGGAGCTGAGGGTGCCGTGGTAGAGGACACAGCGGCACTTGATGCCGTCGGGCCACCACTGGGCGCTGCTGGGGCGGTGGGTTGCGTAGGAACTGCAACGGGCCGAACGCCTGTTTCCAACCTCCGCATAACGAGGCCGTCTTGGGTCAGGTCGTACTCGCAACCTGCCTGCTTGAGCACCTCGCTCTTGACCTGAGCAAACAGATCCTTCGCCACGGCGATCGGATCGGTGAGTTCGTCAAACTCCTGCTCAATGATGAGCGAGTAGTCAGCCGTTTCGTACGGCTGCTCGCTGACCTTCTGCGTGAAAGACACGCTTACTTTGGGCATTTCCCTTTTCCTTTCTGGTGTTTACCAAGGGTCTTGGCCGAGGTGTTGACCTCGGCATCGTCCTGCTTGCCACACTGGGCACCACTTCGGGGAGCAGTGCCAGCCTTCCCATCGCATGGGCCATGTGGGTGCGTTGGAGAGCATAGTCGGAACAATCGACCAGCACATCTCAACAAACGCATTCTGCGCTTCTTCGGTTCGTTCAATCTCAATCACCTGCAGCTTGCCCTTTGAGAACACTGCAAGGTTGAACTGGGTCAGGCCATGTGCCCAGGTGTAGGCGTGGGACTGAATATCCCAACGCTTCTTCTCCCAAGCTTCGTAGTGACGTGACGGGTTCTTCCAGTCCCAGATCACACCGCTCTCGTCAATCCAGTCGGCAGTGCCGACAAGGTTCAGCTTCACGGGCAAGTCGTAGCCTTCGACTTCTCGTATGCCCATGTTCTTGATGAACATGCGTTCGATCCCGTCGGGGCGAGGGAAAAGGATCGGGTTGAGTTCGGTGTGCCAACACTCAACGTTGGCACGCACCGTTTCGACCAGCGGTTCAAGGTCGGTACGCCACACGTCAACCTCGGCAGCGTGGTCAGAGATGTACCGCTCCGCTGCGGTGAGCATCATGTCTAGTTCTACTTCACGGCCAGAAAGCTTGGCTGCACCAGCTTCTTCGATGGCGTAGTGAACTGCGTTGCCTCGCAGCATGTCGCTGGACTCTTGCTGCTGTACAAGACCTGCCCTTTCCTGTCGGGCTTGTTCTGGACAGCGTAGAAACGTGGAGATCCACGATTGACGCAAGTTGAGTTCTATCATCCTGTCTCCTTGGGATGGTGATGGCGGGAAGACGGGAAAGGAGAACAGAAAAACCGTCCTCCCGCCATCGTACCTGTACTGGGGGGAGGGGGGCTGTGGGAGGCCCCCCTCCCCCACTGTAACGTTACTGTACCTCGCCTGCAACCTTTTTCAGTGGGTGATGTCCTGCGAGGCGTTCATGTGCGGCTTTCTGGGCTTGATCTGACACGCGCTGTCGTGACACGCCCATCTCTCGGGCGAGCTGAGACGACGAGCCACGCCCACCAAAGAACACCACGTCGTGGACGGTCTGGCGCTTCTCGTAGTGCAGCAGCGCCAGCATCTTCTCCAACGACTTGACGCACTTGTCGATTGACCCAAGGCGCTGCACCTTGGAGGGCAGCTTCATTGGGACTAGCTCTTGCCTGAGCTGTTCAAACTCGGCAATGACCGAGTCCCAATCAGTCTCGTTGATTTCTTTCCAAACCCCGTTTACGGGGTGAAACGGTTCAGCCATCTCGTGTTAGCTCCTCTTTCTTCCGTTCGACGTAACGAATGGCTTCCGTCTCGGTGCGGAACCATTCAATCAGCTTGTCGTCTCTGATGACGATCCAGCCAGGGATGAACTTACCCCGCCCAAGGGCGGTTGTGTAGCGCCTGATCTCGTACATGTTTACTCCCTAAAGAATTGAAGTTTCGTGAAGATCGAAGTCACGTTGTCGTGCTGCGACAGGTCTTCTTCGATCCGATCAACTGTCCATTGTTCAAAGGCTGCAACCACCTCTCTATGGGCTTTCTCAAGCGACTGAAGATCGATCTGCGAAGCAGCAGGGTGCTCTTGCATGGGGATGAGCCATTCGATCACGTCGAATGTCTCATCCAGCAAGCTCAGCAAGGCATGCCGATCAACAGGGATTGTGTTGTCGTCACTCATCAAGATCCTTTGTGATGACGATGAAGTACAGAACAGCAATCGACCACATCAAGATGAATAGAAGCAGGAACTTAATCACCGTTCATCTCCTTGAGTCGTTTGATCCATTCGCCAGGGGTTTCGTTCGGACGAATGTCTGTGTCTGAATCTTTCTTGTGCTTGTTGAGGTCAGCGGCCTCACCCTCTTCGATAAACACCATCCGCAGATCAGCCATCAAGAAGCCCCTCTGGGAACGTCAGCTCATCAGAGGACACAACAACGTATGACTCGTCCACAAGCGTGGCGGCAACGGAGATCTCCTCGTTCAACTGAGTCAGCATCTTGTCGATTTGCTCCTTGGCCCAGTGGTCTGGCCCGTCTCGTAGCGTCTGCTTGGCTTCTTGCAATGTTGAGCTAGCTAGGCTCAGCAGCCCTTGCAGTGATTTGTAGTCGTCTTCGTCTAACACTCTTACTCCCTTACTCAGATTGTCCCGCAACTTGCGGATGACTTATGATACCTCACGAATGAACCCGTGCACATCCTTGTTGTTGCCCTTCATACGGACGAGGACAGCCCCAGGGCCAAGGATGTTGTTGTAGTGGTCCAAGAACCTGAGGTCGTGCTTGTCGCCGTCGATAACGGTGCGGCCCATGAACGTCTTGGGGAGCGGTTCGCCCTTGGGTACGTTGACGGGGAACACGACGTTGCCTCGGTTCTTGATGGTCACTTCGGTGTCACGCTCGGTGCCTGACGACACGACGTAGCGGTTGGCTCGGGTCCAGCCTGTCTTGTACGGCCCCTTGAGGTAGTCCTGAAAGATCACGTCGGGGTGCATGTCCAGAATCCACGGGGCTTGCTCCTCAATGTTGAT
>Ga0213866_10000692_pt1 | contig 26228 bp, 21 predicted proteins | sample PICome_11_FD_160079 | JGI IMG/M metagenome (GOLD analysis project Ga0213866, IMG submission 160079) | Coastal seawater microbial communities near Pivers Island, North Carolina, United States - PICO284 | ecosystem: Environmental > Aquatic > Marine > Coastal | place: USA: North Carolina...
CCGCTGCTCGAGTTCGTCGAGAACGACCTGATAGAGATTGGTCGTGCCCTGCCGCCGGCTGATCGCCCAGCCCTCGTCCGCGAGGATCTTCAGGTGCCGGGACACCGTGGACTGGGGCAATTGAACCACGTCACAGAGGTCCGAGACCCCCAACTCGTGCTCGGCCAGAAGCGCCAGCAGCCGCAGCCGCGTCGCGTCCGCGAGGCAGTTCATCCAGCGTAGGAGCCGATCGGGTTGGGTGGGTGGTGCCTGGGGCATATCTATCCGTTCATCCGGATAAACAACTATATCCACTTTTTCGGCGTATATCCACTGCAGATGGCGATCTTTTTGAACTTCCGAGCGACCCCGAGCGCCTGTACGGGCGTCTGGACTCTTTAGGAAACGGCACTACGCCACGCGGGGCGTAGGGGCTACAATTGCTCCTCTATTTGGTACTTATGAATGATCTGACCCCCTATCTCTGTTGTGCGGTGCTCGCATCGATCGCCCTGCTGACCGCAGGCTGCGAGATGGAACGCCGCGTGGTGAAGCGCAGTGCGTGGGACCGGATGTTCATGCAGACCGAGTGGTACGACGGCTCAGATGGCAGCAACAGCAACAACGGGGCCGACCGATCGAACCGGGGCTACGCGATTGAGTTGGGCCGATACAGCGGGGCCGAGGCGTTCCACGGGGTGCATGGCCTGATGCAGACCGCACGACAAGACGCGGGCCTGGCCAACCTCTGGTACGCCAGCACGGGGCGTGAAACTACGGTGTACCTGGGGCGGTTCCGCGAGGACGACAGCCGGGAAGCCAAGAACGCGCTGCGTCAGGTGCGCGCTGCCGAGGTCGATGGCGAGAAGCTTTTTGAAGATGCCAAGATCGTCAAGCTCACCACGGCGCGAGGCGATGCGCTGGACCCGCGCGACTTGCGCACGCTTAAGGGGCGAGGACTGTACACCCTGCAGATCGGCTACTACGACGCGGACTACGGGCCGGACTTCAGGCGGGCGGCAGAGAGCGCGGTTGATGTGCTGCGGGATCAGGACCAGAAGGCGTTTTACTACCACGGGCCGCACCGCTCGATGGTGCTGCTTAACGCATGGACACGCAACGAAGCCTTTACGCTGCAAGGACAGGTCGATCGCTACAGCAACGCGGTCCGCAGTGTTCAAGAACAGCACCCCTACAACGTGCCCAACGGCCGACCGTTTACGGATGACGACGACCCGGAATTTGTTGCCAGCCAGAAATCATTTCTCGTGCCGATCAGGTAGCGCAATCGCTCGATTGCCGTTTGCCTGCAAGACAATCCAGAAACACGTCAGTGAAGACGGCCTTGACCTGCTGCATGGATGGACAGTCCTCGCCGAGCAGTTGCTGCATGCTTGTCACCGGCCGACCGGCAAGGCCACAAGGGACAATCAGATCGAAGTGTGACATGTCCGGGCTTACATTCAGCGCTAGGCCGTGCATCGTGGTGTTCTTACGGATGCGCACGCCCATAGCGCAGAGCTTGGCGTCGGGCTGGCCCTCGCGCTTGAGCCACACACCGGTCGCGCCGCATTCGCTGTTACCCTGGATACCCCAGTGCGCCGCTGTGTCGATGACGGCGCGTTCAAGCAGCCGCATGTAGCTGCTGAGGTTGAGTCCGTAGTCGCCGAGCTTGAGGATGGGGTAGACGACCAATTGCCCCGGGCCGTGGTAGGTGATGTCTCCGCCTCGGTCGGTCTCGTGTGTCTCGACGCCCTTTTCAGCAAGCTGATCCTCGTTGGCGAGCAGGTTCTCGCGGACGCTGGCACGGCGGGTCAGGGTGATCACCGGGGGGTGCTCGACCAGCAGCAGCGTCGGTGGAGATGTGCCTTCGATGACCTGCTGGTTTAGTTCGCGCTGGAGGTCCAGAGCCTGGCCATAGGGCATCTGCCCGAGGTCGCGTGTCAAGATGGAGGGAGTCGGGTTCACAGTGGCGTGTCGAGTGGGCAAAAGCCGATTGTTTCACTTATGATACGCGGCTCTTCGCGTTGAACCCGCTATGCCGCAGATCCACCGAACCGCGACCGTTGATGATGAGGCCCGTCTGGCAGATGACGTGGTCGTGGGCCCCCAGTGCGTCATCGAGGGTCCGGTCACGATCGGCCCAGGCACCAAACTCGTCGCTCAAGTCTACCTCAAGGGCCCCTTGACCATCGGCGCGAACAACACGATCTACCCCTTCGCCGCCATTGGCCTGGAGCCCCAGGACTGGAAGGCCGACCCCGACAAGCCCGGCCTGGGCACGGTCATCGGCGACGGGAACATGCTTCGCGAGGGCGTGTCCATCCACCGCGCCTCCCGCGATGAGCACCCGACCACCATCGGCGACCGCAACTACCTCATGGCCTACAGCCACATCGCCCACGACTGCATCGTCGGCAACGACTGCATGTTCGCCAACTCCGCCCTGCTCGGCGGACACTGCGAAGTCGCGGACAAAGTCATCCTCGGCGGCAACTGTGGTGTCCAGCAGTTCTGCCGCATCGGCCGACTATCCATGCTCGGCGGCGCAGAAGGCATCACCGCCGACCTCCCGCCCTTCTGCATGGTCCACCACACCAAACAAGTCTCCGCGCTCAACCTCATCGGGCTGCGACGTGCCGGACTACGAAACCACATCAAGCCACTCCGCCAAGCCTTCGATACCTACTACCGCAGCGGCATCCCAGGCACCAAAGCGTTGGCGTTGATCGACGAGCAACTCGACGACCCGCTCGTCGATGAGTTCGTCTCCTTCATCCGCGGCAGCGAGCGCGGCGTCACAGGCTACGGCGAGTCGTTTAAGCACCGCCCCTGGCTCAAGCCCGACTTCTACCAGGGCGAAAGCAATGGTGCCTAAGCGTCACCGACTTGTATAACTTGCGGACCGCGGGGGTGTTGCCGAGGCCTCGCCCAACAATCCCCCGAGACGTTGCCCTGCGACTGCAAGTCATCCGATTCACCCACGCCGGCGCCGAGCGATCAGAAGGCCACCTAGGCCCAGCAGTGCGAGGGATGAGGGTTCGGGCACTTGCGAGATGATCAGGCCGCTAAAGACCGGCCGACCGTCTCCAGGGCCGGGGATGCCGAAGATAGCAAGGTCCAGCGTCCCGCCGGTCGCGACCGCCGAGCCGGTAATCAGGACATTCTTATCCGTGGTCGTAAACGACCCGAGCGACACCTCGTTGCCGCTGCCGATCGCACCGGCATCGGTATCAAAGAGCTCGTTTGTCCGGTTGCCGTTGTGACCGACCAGGAGTTGGACGTCGTAGGACCCGTCGGGCACCACGATGCTCAGCGTCACAATGTGGTTGTCCTGACCCGCACCGATGTTCCACACATCAAGAAGCTCGGTCAGATTGGCCTGGTCCGTGGCGGTGCCGCCCGAGGTAATGTTGGGGGCACCGGATGTCTGATTGTCCGCAGGGTGGAGCCCGGTCATGGTCAGGCCATCGTGCTCAACCGAGTTGACCCAGAAGTGCCGGGTAAAGGTCACGCCGCCAATATCAAAGGATGTCCCTTCACTGGCGAGGCTATTGGACCCGGTGAAGTCGTAAGCCTTCACATTGTTCGTGAAATCGAGTTGATCGACATCCGTCAAGGCAACCGTGCCCGCGTTGGCCGAGCCGACCGCGACGCCGACACATGCGACTGTTGCCGCCGCCATCGTCAATAAGGATTGTGTTCTGTTCATTGTTTTTCCTCTCAAAAGGTTGATCTAAAACGATCGGAAAGTGAGTGTCGATCAAGCAAAGCATCTGCCGAGGCATCATCGCCACACACAAACCGATGCCCCATCCAACAAGTTGGCTCCTTCGAACAAACGAGTAGACCCCGTCTGTAGAACCTTTACTACGCTGTAAAGGTACCGCCATCCCCAGTGCGATCAGCGCTGCGGGGCGGAGAATCAACAAAAATACCGTGATAGCGTTAGGCGATTTTGCCTTCTGCACGCGCGGGCAATAGCGAAAGGTAACTACTCAAACTTCACCGACTCGCAGAACGCGCGGACCGCGGGTGCAAGCGATTGGACCTGGTCGGCCTTGCAGGTCAGCTTGAAGGTCCAGGTCTCGGTTGGGTTCTCCGGCTCGTCGCCACGCGGGACCCAGACGGCGAGGATCGCGACGTTAGTGTCCTCGTTCATCAGCGGGATCCAGGTCGCGGTGGTGTCGCCGACTTTGAACTTTTCGAAGTCGGAGGCCGCGGCGGTCATCAGTCCGGGGATCGGGGGCAGGCCAGCCTGTCGGACCCATCGGGCGACGTTGCTCGCGAAGCCGCCGACGTCGCCGGGCCAGCGTGAGATGGCAAGATCGGCGCCGGGCGCATCGGGCGGCAGCAGCGTGAGCAAACGCATCTGCTTGGCCGGGCCGACGGTCCACTCCTTGGGCAGGATGTAGGAGAGGCCGGGAGCCTTGCTTCGCTCGGCGTCGTCTGCGGGGACGGGCAGGGGTAGCGGCGGTGGCGTGTCCGTCGTCTCGGGCTCGGAATCTGTTTGATCCGCAGGCTCATCACTGGAATCAACGTCTGGGGTCGAAGGCTGACCATCCGCCGGGGTCGGGAGCAACTCACGGTTGTTGTCCGCCGGGTTGGGCGCCGCGCCGTCGGGCAGCGGTTCATCGCTGGAGGATTCGCCGCAGGCGGTGAGGGACAAAACGAAGACTGCGATTGCGGGCAATAGGTATTTCATGGCGATCGAGGGGTAGCGTGTTGCGGTTGGAGTAAGCGACAAAGCGGCAAAGGTCACGCAAGCGTGACCGGTAAACGGGTCAAACTTTGAGTGTGGGATCATAGGCCAATGCTTCGGCGTAGCGTTGGCGGATGGGCTCGACGACTTCGGCGATAAACGCGTCGACCTGCTCGGGGGATCGGCCGACGTACTGGGTCGCATCGAGCACGTCTGACAGATCAACGCCATTGAAACCCGGCTCGTTTCCGAGCCGCGTTAACAAATCATTTTCTGCGCCGTTTTCCTTGACGTTGGTTGCGACCTCGATCGCGTGCATACGGATGACCTCGTGCAGCTCCTGGCGGTCGCCGCCTTGGCTCACTGCGGCCATCATGATGTTCTCTGTGGCCATGAAGGGCAGGTACTTCGCGAGGTTCGCCTCGACCATCTTGTCGTAGACGACCAGGCCCGAGGTCACGTTGATCGCGATGTCGAGCACGCCGTCGAGCGCAAGGAAGGGCTCGGGCAGCGTCAAGCGTCGGCAGGACGAATCGTCGAGCGTGCGTTCCATCCACTGCTCAGCGGCGGTCGTGTAGGGCGCCTGGACGAGCGAGATCACGAAGCGCGACAGACCACACATCCGTTCGCATCGCATCGGATTGCGTTTGTAGGGCATCGCGCTTGAGCCGATCTGTTTCTTCTCAAATGGCTCATCCATCTCCATGCGGTTGCTAAGCAGACGCACATCCGTCGCCATCTTCATCAGCGCGGCGGCCACCGTCCCCAGGCTCGATCCGACCATCGCATCCAAGAGACGCGGGTAGGTCTGACCGGTCACCGCGAAGCGCTTATCCTTGTCCCAACCCATCTTTTCGGTGACGAGCTGGTCGAGCTGATCGACCTTGCCGTGGTCGCCGTCGAAGAGCTCCAGGAAGGACGCCTGCGTGCCGGTCGTGCCCTTGACGCCGCGGAAGCGGAGGGTGGACAGGCGGTGCTCGATCTCTTCGAGCGCCATGGTGAGCTCTTGTGCCCAGAGCGTAGCGCGTTTGCCGACGGTGGTCGGCTGGGCAGGCTGGTAGTGGGTGAAGCCCAGCGCAGGCATATCGCGGTACTGCGCGGCGAACTTGCCCAGCCGATCGATCACGGTCGCAAGCTTGTTGGCGACGAGCGTGAGCGCCTCGCGGAGCATGATGAGCTCGGAGTTGCAGACGACGAACTGGCTGGTTGCACCGAGGTGGATGATGGGCATGGCCTTGGGAGCGGCGTCACCGAAGGTGTGCACGTGGGCCATGACGTCGTGGCGGAGCTTCTTCTCATAGCCGGCCGCGGCGTCGTAGTCGATATCCTCTAGGTGCTCGCGCATCTGGCCGAGCTGCTCGTCGGTGATGCCGAGACCGAGCTGCTGCTCGCTCTCGGCCAGGGCGAGCCAGAGCCTGCGCCAGGTGGTGAACTTGAATCGCGGGGACCAGATCCGCTGCATCGCGGGGGAGGCGTTGCGGCTGGCCAGGGGGGACTGGTAGGTGCTGTCGTCGGGCATGGGGTCGGGGATTCTCAGACAAAGGAAAGCGAACAGTCATGGTACACTTGGACGCAGAGGATCGCCGTCGCGTCGCGATGCAATGGAGCCTGTGGGCCTCTGGGGTGAACCCCCGGCAAGGGCCAACCGTAGCGATGGCAGAGCGCAGTCAGGGAGGGCTGCCAGAAGGGGTTGACCACCATGCACCAGCCGAGCGATACAGTGCTGATCGAGCAGGTCAGGGACGGTGACCGAGCCGCCCTGGGCCAGTTGCTGGAGAAGCACCAGAACCGGCTGTTTTCGATCGCCCTGAGGATGGTCAGCAACCGCGACGACGCGGCCGAGGTGACCCAGGACGCGATGCTGAAGATCATCCAGCACTTTGACAGCTTCCGCAGCGAGGCCCAGGTGACCACTTGGATGACCCGGATCGTGATGAATCAGGCCATCACCCGCCTCCGCCGCCGGAAACTGCGGGACCACGCCTCGCTCGATTCGACCCGGATAACCGGCTCAGACGGCGATCAGGCCGCCTCATTGCGGAAAGTCCTCGAAAACACCCGGGAACCCGGGCCCGAGCAACGCGTCGAAGAGGGGGAGATGATCGACAGGCTCCTGAGTGCGATTGATCGGCTGGACACGGATTTCCGTGCCGTGCTCGTCCTCCGCGACCTCGAGGAGATGGACTACCAGCAGATCGCCGACACACTGGAGATCAAGGTCGGCACCGTCAAGAGCCGGCTGTTCCGGGCCCGGCTCGCGCTCCGACAAGAGATGCAGAAAATCGCACCGGCAACCGCCAATTAGACCCGGACCAAACCGCCGATACACGGCATAAGATCAAACGAACAAGAAGGCATTGACCGGACACCCGGACACCTAAGACCACCATGCTCGACCGCTACGACCAAGACCTGCTGCTGGACTACCTCGAGGGCGAACTCGACGCGGACCGTCGCGCGCAACTCGACGCGATGCTCGCGGAGGACCCGCAGCTCGCGGCGCTGCTCGGCGAGATGGCCCAGGACCGCGAAGCGCTGCGCTCGCTGCCGCAGGCCGAGGCCCCATCCGACCTAGTGCACGACGTGACCCAGACGCTCGAGCGGCGAATGCTGCTCGACGACACCGTTGTTGATGATGGGCCGATCCCGCTGTCGCGCGGCCGAGGACTGCCGACCGAACCGAGCGGAGGGATGGGCTGGGGGCGCATCGTCGGGCTCACGGGGCTTGCCGCATCGGTAGCGATCGCGGCGGGGATCGTTGTGATCAGCCTGGAGCACGACCCTCTGGGCGATACCGCGGATCACCTCGCGGACAACACAGCCGAAGTTGAAGACGAAGATGAAGCGGCCGAAACATTCGCCTCAAACGACAACACGGCCCTGGACGAAGCGAGCGGACTGGCCGACGCCGCACGCAACGCTGCGGACGGCCCAGAGATCGTACGTACGCCAGGCCCCACCGCTTCCGAGGACTTGCCAGCGCCCGATGCAGCCGACAAGCCTTGGGAAGGCAAGTCACCGCTGGCCGAGGGAATCGACAGTCCCGCCGACGCGTTGGCGGGTGCAACACACGATTCCGCACGTACGCCCGGGAATACGCCTATCCCCCCGTCGATTGATCCCGATGGCGTCTTGCGTACAGGCCCCTTGGGCCGCGCTGTCGCGCTGTCCGCAGTACAACCCCGCCAGCAGCTTGTCCTGGTAACCGAAGAACCCGAGCTCAGCCGCGAACAGCTCCTGACGTTCTGTGTCGCCAACGGCATCCCGATCGTTCAGGCCGACAACAACACCTACAAGCAAAGACAAGATCTGAACACGGCCGATCGCCTGGCCGACGACGGCGATATCAAGCCTGACGAGCAGTTCTTTACCAGCACCGGCGACTACGCCCTGCTGATCGATGAGCGGCAGCTCGAGCAGCTCGTCGTGAGTTTCAACAACGACGTCAACATCCAACCGACCCGCGCGGGCAAGGCTTCGCTGTTCTCCAACCAGGCCGCGGTCCTGACGGAGCTGCCCACAGCCAAGCTTGAGCTTGAGCCGTTCGACGATGCGGCTGAGCAAGCGCCTGAAGAAGCAAAAGATGCTCATCTCGACCAGGCAAACGCGAACACTTACGGCGCGGTCAACAGCCAGCAGCCCCTCCAACTCCGTCTGCCACAGGACCTGGGCTCGGACTATGCCAACACGCGCAACGAGTACAACCTCAACCTGAGTCAGAAGCGAGGTGCCTACCGCGCAACGCCTGACTATGCTCAGTACGCAGCGGACGACCAAGTCGAACGGCGTAAAACGATTGAGGAGCTCAACCGCATTGCTCGTTCGTCGACCCCCGACCCGAACGCCGAAGCCCAAGACCAACCCCTCGTAAATGATCCGCCCAATCAGGCACGAGGCGGCGGCTCCGAAGGCGCTTTGGAAGAGGCGGATCTCCCCGATGGCGAAGGCACACCCCCGCAGCCCGCGGACCCGCAAGACATCGAGGCAGCACGAGTCGTTCAGGTCGATGCAACCCGCGGCAACTGGCTCACCCAGCACCTGCCGCTGGCCCACACGACCCAACTGTTGGACTGGCGCACCGAGGCCGCAGCGAGGCCGCCGAAGCTGATCCCTGTCGCGATCAAGCAGGCCCCGGCTGAAAAGGTCAACAACCTGCGGATGCGTCAGCAGTCCGAATACGCCAGCCGAGAGCGTCGAGAGGACAAGCCCGCTGAATCAGCGACCGATCAGGTGGATCGCGCTACGAGAGATGTCACAGCGGCGGAAGCCGAGGCCGCCGAGGCGACACCCGAAGCGCAACCCGCGCCCGAGACCGAGCCCGCCGAGTAACGCGCTTAATTACTCATCGACGGATTCACCACTGCGGTGTGTCGCCCAAGTGATGCTGCCATCCGTGTGGATGAGTAGTTGCACCATCCCGTACTCTGATGTGCGAAGTCGAACCACGGCCTCGGCTTGCAACAGCCCCGCCCAACGGTCTTCGTCGCTCCGGCGCGGGCCGGACGATTGAAGCACAACCTCTGGGTAAACCGCGTCCAGCCATGCGGGCGATGACGCTACGAAACTGCCGTGGTGCGCCAGGTCGGCCACGTCTGCTTTCAGTGATTTTTCGAGCGAGAGCAAGCGCTCGATCGCATCGTCCTGGATGTCGCTATTGAGCAGCACCCGACGACCGGACGCCTCAATCGAGAGCACCAGTGCGTTGTTGTTGTTCAGGTCCGACGCGTAATCCGCCGCGGGCCAGAGCAACTCAAGTTGCGCCTCCCCGAGCGTCGCCTGCCAGCCACGCTCAACGACCTGAGGCTCGTAGCCTTTCTCACGCAGGGACTGCACCAGAAAACCCGCGGCGCTGAATGGCCTGTCCGACGCCTCGCGCATCACGTCCGGCGAGACCAGCACCCGGCCCACCTCTACCGCGTCAATCACATCCAACACCCCTACAAAGTGGTCCAGGTCCGCGTGCGAGAGCATCAAGATATCGATCCGCCGGACCGCCAAACGCTTGAGCGCGGGCACGATGCTGCGTTCACCGATCTGCCAGTACCCCTGCGAGCCGCAATCAAACATCAGCGCCTGGTCTCCACTACGCAACAGGAAACACGACCCATCCCCGACCGCGAACATGTTGAGTGCTAACGCAGGTTGCGTCGGGCCATCCATCACCGAATCGGGCCGCTGGTCGTAGACGCCCCAACCAATCAGCAATAGTGCACAGACGGCCAGCGCACGCTTGCGGCGAACAAACAGCCCCGACATCAGCGCCACGACCACCGCCACACACGAAAGCGTCCACGCGACCGACGGCGTCGCCCAAAGCGTAAAACTCGCGCCCGGCCAACGCTGCGCCTGCACCACCAGCCCCGACAGCGAATCCCCCGCCCACGCGAGCGGTACCGCCAACAGCGAGCCGATCGCGGGTGACACCAGCCCGACGATGATCTTCAGGTACCCCACCGCCAGCACCAGCGTCAGCAGCGGCAGCGCCATCATCGACAACAACACCGCCAGCGGGCTGATTAATTGGAAGTGATACATCACCACCGGCATCGCGACGGCAAATGCGACGACACTCACCGCAAAAAAATCGACCAGCCACCGTAATCCGATGTCCCATGCCGTCGGGTGCACGACCTGAACCTCCGGCTCGGGCAGTATCCGACGCGAAAGCGGGACGGTGAAGAGCAGGATCGCCCCAACGACGCCGAAACTCAGTTGAAACCCCGCAGAGAACAGGTCGGCGGGCTTCCATATCAGTACAACCAGTGTCGCGATTGACAGCATCTGTACCCCGGTGAGGCGTCGGCCAAACCCGTATCCCGCGCAGAACACTGAAGCCATGATCGCGGCGCGCAGGATCGGCGTGCGCCATGGAACGGCCAACAAAAACAACACCAGCACCGCCAGCACAATCAGCGTCACCACCGTCGGCCGACCAATCAGCAGACGCCCCAGCGCCCAGACGAGGAACAGCAGGATCCCCAGGTGTGCCCCGCTGATCGAAAGTACATGGCTGAGCCCGACCGCGCGGAACGAGTCGCTCAACCCTGCCATCGATCCGGTGCGCCGACCCAGCAGCAGCGCATCAAGCAGCGCCTGCTGCTCTTCATCGCTGGGCATGCCGAGCCTGAGTGCCGTCGCGGCCTCGTCGCCGATAGAACGGCGTAATCCTGTAAACGTCCAACGCGGCGCGGGCCCGAGCGCCTGCCAGTTGCCTCGCCGCATCAGCGTGATCCGCCCGCTGATGCCCTGCCGCTCGAGATAGGCGCGGTAGTCAAACTCGCCGGGGTTCTGCGTCGGACCGATCGCGCTCATCCATCCGATCACTTCGATGCGTTGGCCCAGTTTCAGGCGGTGCTCTTCCTGCTTAATGCGGACCAGTATCGCGCCGCTCACCGACTCAAAACCATCGCCCGCATCGACTGCTTCGACCTCCAACTCGAACAATGTCCCCGGCGCCTGGTAGTTGAAGCTACCAAACGCCCCTTTGTTCGGTTTCACCTCGCGGGGCGTGCTGGAAACCACGCCCCGCAGCCGAGCGATCGCAGGCTCGTCGTGGACGTAGCGAGCAATGTGATCGTCCTGCACAAAGTCGCGCTGCACGATGAACCAGGCGCCGGCCAGCAATGCGATACCCAGAAGCGACATCCAGCACGCCCAACGATCCAGCCGACGCAAGTACAGCACGCCAGTCAAAATAAATGCGACAACGCTGGCAAGCACAAACAACCATCGGTTGGACCATTGCGCCGAGAGCACGATCCCGCCGACCCAAGCCGCCGCCAATCGTGACAGCCAGCCCGGCACAAGCGGACGCACTTCCCCCAGACTGTCGAGACGCCCCAGCATGTGTGCAAGTGTACCCAGCGTTGCACCTCGTGGATATCACCTGTTTATGATGAAGCGATGCCGACCCCCGATCCGATCGTAGGCCTCGACGGGCTCTACTTCGCCGCCAAGCAGTTGGTCGACGGTCTTTACACCGGGCGTCACGCGTCGCCGCTGCGCGGGGCCGGCATCGAGTTCCACGACTACCGGCCCTACACGCCGGGCGACGACCTGCGCACCGTCGACTGGAAGCTCTATGGCCGAACCGACCGGTATTACCTCAAACGCTACCGACGCGAGACCGACCTGAACCTGCACGTGATGGTCGACGGGTCGGCGTCCATGGATTTCGTGGGGCTCAGCGGCAAGCGACAAACAACCGGGCCGACCAAGTTCGCGATCGCGCAGACGCTTGCTGCCGCGCTGACCACGCTCGCGATCCAACAGGGCGACCGTGCCGGCCTGGGTGTGTTCGATGGGTCACTGCGATGCCTGCACCCGCCGACCGGCTCGCCGCGTCAATTGATGGCAATGCTGGCCGATCTTGAACATGCCCAGCCCGCCGAAGGCGTGGCCAACCTCCCCGCCTCCCTCAAACAACTCACCCACACCCTCGGCGGACGCAAGGCCGCGATCGCCGTGGTCAGCGACCTGCTCGACGAACCCGAGCCGATGATGGATGTGTTCGATCGCCTGCGTTTCGCCGGCCACGAGGTGCTCGTGTTCCAGGTGCTCACGCCCGATGAGCTTGCGCTGCCGACCGAAACGCGTGGCCTGCGCATGATCGACCCAGAGTCAGGCCCCGCCGTCAACACCCGACCGCAACAGGTCGCGGCCCAGTACCGCCAGCTCATCCAGGAACACCTGGACACCGTCCGCCGCTCCCTCGCCGCTCGCGGGATCGATCATACGCTGGTCAACACCCGCGAACCCTTGATCGGCGTGCTGCGCCGATACCTGATCCAGCGCGCTGGTCGGGCGAAATGAACGCATAAAAAAACGCTAGCGGTTGAGCCGACATGTCCGGCGCACTCGCTAGCGTTTGATTATCAAACGGATTCAATGACCGTACTGGGTTTACCCGCCGCTCTTGGCCTTCTCGGCCTCGAGCAGGATGTTGACCATCAGGTCACGGGAGGACTTGACGCTGTAGCCGTTGATGCCGTACTGCTTGACGCCGAGCATACCCAGCGAGAAGTCTTCGTACGACAGGAGCACGGGATTGCGGTCGTCCTTGGTCCAGCCGCGAAGCAGCAGGCGGGCGTCAGGGTTGCCTTCCTGAATCACCAGCGGGCGGAAGGTGACGCGGCGGTTGCTCTTGGAACCCTCGGGCAGGTTTCGGCCGGTGATGATGTCGGCGCGTGTGCTGACGCGCTCTTCGGTCCCGGGGAACAGCGGACTGAGCTGCTCACGGACGGAGTTGGCAAATTCGCCGCGGCCGCCGAGGTTCTCAATAAAGATCGTGCCGCCCGCATCCATAAACGCCTTGATCGCGTCGCGTTCAGCGGGTGTGATCCCAACCTTGTTGACACCGACCAGATGCAGCAGCGTCGCGTCGGCTGCGCTGAGCTCGGCAAGCGGCAGCTTCTGGATGTCGAGCGCCTTACCCGTCTCGTTGTGCATGTAGTTGCGCATGACCTCGTAGATGTCGTGTTCGTGGACGACACCGGCGGGGTCTTCCCATTTGGGCATCACGACTTTGATCGTGCCGGTCGAAGCGCGGCTTGTCTTCGCAACCCAGGGGCTGGAAAGACGCGGAGTCAATTCACCGCGGTTGGTCACCACGCCGTAGATGTTGGTGATGTGCCGCCAGGCCATCGACTTGTCGGGATCGGGGTTCTTGTCCTTCTGGAAGGTCATGCCCCAGTCGTCCTTGGGCAGGATCATCAGGACACGGGCCCCGTTGCTGAGGATGTCGATATCCGGCTTCCTGGCCCCCCGTGGATCGCCTTCGAGCAGATTCGCCATGGGGTGGTCCTTGGGCATCGGCTCAATCTTGAGTTCCGGGTAGATCTTCTCGGCCAGGTCGATCATGCTGGATCGGAAGCTGGAGGACCGCTCCTCGGAATTGGCGATAATCGTGCCGCCCAGGTCGAGGTATTGCTTGATCTTGGCGACCTGTTCGTCGGTCCATTCCACGCTGCCCGCGGAACTGATCCACATGAGCGGAGCACTGATCCATTCTTTCGGGTTTGATTCAACGCCGACGACCTGCCAGTTGACCTCGTGCTCGCGGTACTCGGAGATGTAACGGTTCAGGAAGTAGACGTCATTGGGCCGGTTGTTCCAAGCAACGCCGGGGATCTGAAGCTTGTTGATCCAGACGGGGACGCGGCCGCGAGCCAGGAACATCAGCTCGAAGGCTGCGGAGTGAACCGAATTGCCGTAGCGGGCTTTCTTCGCGACGATCTTTGAGGCGATAGACTGAAACCAGTCCTTGCCGCCGAAGTACTTGATGCCCGACGCGAGTGCGACGCGTTCGTAGCCGTACCACATGTAGCCGCCGCCGCCGTGCCCGCCGCCCGCACCGCCATTGAAGTGCTTGTTCAGGTATTCGAGGCCCTTCTCAATCGCCGCGGTGATCTTGGGGTTGGCCTTGCTCTTGTCGCGGAACAGTTCCTGCTGAGCGACGAAGAGAACGGTGAGCCCGGCGCAGGTCATCGATTGCGTCGTGTTGCGGTTGCCCGAGTAGGCCCAGCCGCCGTCGAAATCGGACTGCTGGTCGAGGAAGTTTTCGACTGCGTCGACCCAGAAGCCGTCGGGCACGGGGAGGCCGCGTTTGTCGGCCTGCCAAAGCGCGAGGACGCCGTACTGCGTGGTGGAGTTGTCGATCCGGCCGCCTTTGCCGCCGCCGGTGTCCTTGGCAATCATGTAGCCGAAACGTGAGGGGCCGTACGCCGACCTGAGCATCGCTTCGGAATCTTTGAGCAGTTCCTTGCCATAGATGTCCTGAGGGAGATAGGACCAGACGTGGGCCCGCATGGACATCGCATAGACGCCGGTGATCTCGACTTCAGCGAGCAGCTTGAGTGCTTTTTTGATTTTCGGGTTCTGGGGCGACTCGCCCGAGACGATCAGGGCGAGCACCGCCATCGCGGTCGGGCCCCAGTTGTTGCGGTTCTCCGCCGCCTCAGGACCGCTGTGGTGGGCGCCGTACCAGCCGCCGTCTTCCGCCTGGGTCTCGTAGAAGTAGTCGATGATCGCCTGGACTCCCTCATCGACCTGCGCGTCGGTGAGCGAGCTCTTGGCCTGGGCATGAGCCGGCGGTGCATATGAGACACATCCAAAAGCAATTAATGCGATCAGTGCAACAGGCAAAAGGCGGAATTGTTTCATGTACAAAGTATAGCCGCGCAGACCGGGATTCAGCAAGACCAATCGTTGCAGAAAAAACGCGTAATCCCAATGAATCACGGGGTTTTCGGCCATTCAAATCTGACCCGATATAGGGCAATCGGATTATTTTTTGGCCAGCGAACCGTCTTCGACTTCAACCTCATCCGAGGCGTCGGCTTTGGGGGCCTTGGCTTGCGCTTTCGCCCGCTTGGCCTGACCCGCGGCGATCTCGACCCGGTCCATCACCGCCTGCATGTGCTCGGGACGCTCGGCAGGGTCCTTAGCGACGCACTCAACGATGAGGTTGGATAGGGCCGGCGGGCAGTCGGGCCGGACCTCCATGGGTGGGCGAAGGGTCTTCCGGTCCGCCTCCTCCGAGCGGAGCTGAATCCCTTCACCCTTGTCTTTACGGGGCAGCATCGTCGGCACGTGCTTGCCCGTCAGAAGCCAATACATCGTCGCGCCGAGGTTAAACAGGTCCGTCTGGAAAGTGATCGGCCTCCGCTGGACCTGCTCAGGCGCGATGTAGTCGGGCGTGCCCTGGATACGCTCTTTGATCGTGCCGTTCTTACAGCTCTGGCCGAAGTCGATGAGCTTCACTTTGCCCGCCTCGGTGATCATGATGTTGTTGGGCTTGATGTCGGCGTGGACATAGCCGGCGTCGTGCATCGCCTTGAGGCCCTTGGCGGCCGCGTGAAAGAGCTTGCAATAGCCCACCATGCTGCTGAATTTGACGGTTTCGAGGGTTCGGCCCTCGATGAGCTCCATGAGCACCAAGACCTCGCTGGTTCGCAGCAGGGCCCTCTGTCGGATGAGCTTATGGACTTTGCGGAGCATCGGCGAGTCGAGGCCCTTGGCCACCTCGTACTCGGTTACTGCCTGATCGACGAAACGCTGCTCGGAGGCAGAATTCTTGACAACACGCTTGAGACAAAATTGTTCGCCGTGTTTGTCACGGACGGAGTACAGCTTGCTGGCGGCCCCCTCGCCGAGGGTTGCTACCACGTCATAGCCTGCGATCTGGTGAAACTCAGCCATTGCCAGGCAGTGCGGCGTAACGTAAGCCTCGTATTTGAGGCGATTTACATCGCAATGCGTTCCCTAGTTGTCTCGATATAAACGAATAACGTATGCACATACTGTACGTCCCAAAGCCATGCGAGGCAACGCCTCGCTGCCATCTTTGTCGACGGAGTCGGGCCTTCCCGTGTTTCAGGCTATCGGCTAAGTCTTGACATGAAATGAGCTTAGAAAAAACAACGGCCGGGAATACCCAGCCGTAGCGAATCAAGATTGAGATTGTAGTTTATCCGGTCGTCTACTCGCGGATCTGCTTGCGGAACTCCCCGGCAGGGAAGAACGGGGCAAGCGAATCAGCGGATCGTCCGGTCTGTAGGAAGACCCGGCTACGGGGAATGTCGTAGGCCTGCTGCAGCAGACGGACAAGCTTGACAGTCGCGTCGATCTGGTCGTCGCTGAACGGTCGGCTGTCGGCGTCACCCATCAGGCAGACGCCGATCGCTTCACGGTTCCACTTGTCTGCCTGCTCGCCAGTGATGTAGTCGCCGGCCTGCTGGTCCTTCCAACGGCGTGAGAGTTCGACCTCGCCGTCGGATCGGCCCTGGCGGTCGTTGATCACGAAGTGGTAGCCCGCACCGCGAGGGGTGGGCATGCCTTGGCGGGCGTATTCCCGGTCCCAAGCAGCATTTAGCTCGCGTTCGCCACCGGCGATCCCGCGAGAGTCATGAATGATGATGAATTCCCAGACCCGGTCGCCAGGCACGCCGAGGATCTCGTCGCGAGCGTTATCGCTGGACATATCCAGCGCGGTCAGGGACCAGGCGTTTTGACGGTAACCGGGGTCGGGCTCGAGTGCGAGGAGGATCGCACTGACCAATGTCATCCCTACGACGAGGGAACCCAAAACCCGAATGGTCCGCTTATCGAGCAACCGCTTCTTCCCGCTTGCGAGTCGATGAAAGGCGACGCCTGAGTCCACCCGGCGTCTTGTAACCCTACGTTTCATCGACTGATACCTTTTTTCTCTTTGAAACTTGTGTGGGAAAGTGCGATAAAAATCGCGCGCTCAATACTCTTGGCCCGGCCTTTGTCTGTTGGGCAGGCTGGGCAATCTCGATCAAGGCCGGTCCATCGGCCGAAGGCGGGCACGCAGTGCCGGACGCGGGTTGCCGAACGAGTCCAGCTCTTCCTGAGGCGGTTCACCCCCGCGCAGGGTCTGGTATCGCCCATAAGGCGTGCGGGGCAGGTCGCTGCTCAGCGGATTCGTGCCGCAGGCGGTCAGACACAATAAAGGTCCAACCAGCAGCGCCAAACCCATCTTCCCTGCCCTGATCATCGCCTCATTCCCTGTCGTGCTTCACCAGAATCAAGTCTAGCCCGTGGATGGAGGTGTCACAACCGGTATAACAGGAAAAATCACTTTTTCACCTCTTGTAAACTCCACCGCATGAACCAGCCGGCCCAAAGCGCCCGCCAAGCCGCGATCCAGATCATCGCAGAGCTCCGCCAGGCAGGATACACCGCCTATCTCGCGGGGGGCTGTGTACGTGATGCCCTGCTGGGCCAAGAGCCCAAGGACTACGACGTCGCAACAGACGCGACGCCCGACGCCGTCCAAGCCCTGTTCCCCAAGTCCGCCGCCGTCGGTGCCGCGTTCGGCGTCATCATCGCCTACAGCCCCGCCCCCAAGGGCCAGCCGCGATGGGTGACCGAGGTCGCGACCTTCCGTGCCGAGGGCGCCTACTCCGACGGCCGACGCCCCGACAGCGTCCGCTTCACCACCGCCGAGGAAGATGCCAAGCGGCGCGACTTCACGATCAACGGCCTGTTCGCCGACCCCACCAGCGAGGACGACACCGACCCATGCAGCGACCAGATCATCGACTTCGTCAACGGCAGGTCCGACCTGGACGCCAAGCTGATCCGCGCGATCGGCGACCCGGGCGACCGCTTCGGCGAGGATTACCTGCGTATGCTCCGGGCGATCCGCTTCACTGCCCGGCTTGGCTTTACAATCGAACCCCGCACCAGCGCCGCGATCCGCGCCCACGCCCGCTACCTCGGACAGATCAGCCGTGAGCGCATCGGACAGGAACTGCTGGCCATGCTCAGTGGGCCCCGCCCCGCCCTTGCCATCCGCCTGCTACAGGATCACAAACTCGACGCGCCCACACTCAATGAAGACCCGGACGGCCACACGCTTACCGCCACCGATCGGCTTGCCGATGACGCGGCGATCCCCACGCGTCTGGCCGCCTGGCTCATCGATCGGCACGGCAGGGACAAGAACCCGAGGCGCACCATCACGCGCTGGCGCAATGCCATGTCGCTGAGCAACGACGACCGCGACGAACTCAACCGCCTGCTTCAGGTCCTGCCCGTCCTCGACGGCTGGTCCGAGCTACGACCGGCCAAACAGAAACGCCTGGCTGCTCAGATCAACTGGGCCCAAACCCTGATGCTCTATGACGCCGTCGGCGGCGATGCTCAAGGGATCGAGGCTCAAGCCCAGCAACTCGCCCAAGACGCGGTGGGCCTGTCACCCGACCCGCTGCTGACCGGCGACGACCTGATCGAAGCGGGGCTTTCACCGGGGCCCGCCTTCAAAACCCTGCTTGAGGACGCCTACGACCTGCAACTCGAAGGGCACTTGGCGACCCGAGAGCAGGCACTCGCCTGGCTGGCCGATGCGGACGACGGGTAATCCTTCCCGTTTCTGATAAGCCCTCAACATAAGCCCCGTGCAAGCGTTACCCTACCGGCCGTGATCGAACAGTGGCTCAGCCAATACGCGCCCAACGCACCCTACCTGGTGATCTTCGGCATCCTGCTGGCGACCGGGCTCGGCCTGCCGCTGCCCGAAGACATCCCGCTGGTCATCGGCGGCACGCTCTGCGGCGCGACGGCCGGCGGCCACCCCTACATCTGGATCATGCTCCCCGGCGTGATGATCGCGATCGTCGGCAGCGACGTCATGCTCTACTACCTCGGGCGCTGGATTGGGCCCACTATCCACCGACACCCGATCCTCAAACGTATCGTCGGCAACCGCAATCTTGCGCGCGCCCGATTTGCTTTCGCTAAACACCGTGCCAAGTTCGTCTTCTTCGCCCGCTTCCTGCCCGGGCTGCGTGCACCGGCGTTCTTTACCGCCGGCACGTTCAAGATGCCTTTCCGCAAGTTCCTGCTCTGGGACGGTATGGCCGCCTGCCTGAGCGTGCCCCCCGCCGTCCTGCTGGGCTATTTTTTCCATGAGAAGGTCAACTTCGTCTTCGATGCACTGAGCAAGGGCAAAACCATCGGCTTTGTCATCATCGCGGCGGTGATCCTTGCCTTCATCATCTTCCACATGATCGTCAATAAGAAATTCGCCAAGGCCGTGCCCGAAGCGGATGCCGGGACCAAGGCATAGGCTTCAGATTGCCTGCTGCCTGCCTCAGCCTTGCGTCGCCCTGCCCGGCGACCTACTCTTACAGCATGAGCACGGATCGCTCGACCACCACAATGACGCCCACGGACCTCAAGGACGCTTACGACCAGGTCTGCGAACGCATCGCCGGCGCTGCCGCCCGCGGCGGACGCAAGCCCGAAGATGTCGTCCTCGTCGCCGTCACCAAATACGCAACCGTTGACCAGATCCAGAAGACCCTGGAGCTGGGTGTCATGGACTTTGGCGAGAGCCGCGGCCAGAACCTCGCGCAGCGCGTCGCGCAGATCGACGAGTTCATCCAGCGCAGATCACAGCTCGCCGCCGCCGCGCCGCGCTCCAAGCAGCTCGTGCCCGAGCAGGTCCGCTGGCACATGATCGGCCACCTGCAACGCAACAAGGTCAAGCAGGTCGTCCCGCTGGTTTCCCTTGTGCACAGCGTCGATTCGCTACGCCTCGCCGAAGAACTGCACAACTACGCGTCGCGCCACGATCTGACCATCGACATCCTCATGCAGATCAACACCGCCGGCGAAGCGCAGAAGACCGGCGTCGCCGCCCCCGCCGCAATCCATCTCGCCGAGCAGATCGACACGATGATGCACCTGCGACTGCGCGGGCTGATGTGCATGGCCCCCTTCACCGAAGACCCCGAAACCGCGCGCCCCTACTTCGCACGAACACGCGAGATCTTCGAAGACATCCGCACTTCCGGCTTCGTCGATCAGTCCTTCAACGTCCTGTCGATGGGCATGTCCGGCGACTTCGAAGTCGCGATCGAAGAAGGCGCCAACGTCATCCGCATCGGCAGCGCGCTCTACGGGCCCAAGCCCGCAGGCAGTGTTGATTAAACCACCGCTTGCGTGCGAACCCAATGACCACCCAAGACCAAGCGACCAGCCTCCGGACGCTGCTAGCGATCGGCCTTGCGCTATTCATTGGGGTGTGGAGCTGGATTGGCCAGTTGCTGGTTGTTTATGTCGCCGTACGGGCCAACACGGATCAAATGAAGACATGGCCAGGCTGGGTGACCTTGTCCACCGGGATCGTTGTGTTGGTTGTAACCGTTAGCGTTTCAATTATCGCCGGCCTCTACGTGTTCCGATTCATGCGAGGCAAACAGTTTCACGCCAAATAAAAAACCCGGTGGGCGCCAACTAGGGCGCCACACCGAGCTTCCGGGGGCGAGGTTGTGGGAGAATATTAGGCGATCATGAACGATCAGTCCAGTGTAAATCGCCCCAAATTCATAACTTTTTCCCATGCCTTCGCAAAGTCTTTAACAAACTTCGCTTGCGAGTCACGACAGGCATACACCTCTGCTATTGCACGCAATTGTGAGTTGCTGCCAAAGACCAGGTCAACCGAAGTCGCCATCCACCTCGTTACATTCGTTACACGATCAACACCTTCGTAGAAGTGATCGCACTTATCCGATTTCTTCCATTTCACACCCATATCAAGCAGGTTGACGAAGAAGTCGTTGGTGAGGGTGCCGGGCTTATCGGTAAAACACCCTAGAGGCGATTGCTTGTGGTTGGCACCAAGCACGCGCATCCCGCCGACGAGCACTGTGGCCTCGGGTGCAGTGAGGTTGAGGAAGCGTGCCTTCTCGATCAGCAGTTCTTCCGCCGGACGCTTGTGATCGGGGCTGAGGTAGTTTCGGAAGCCGTCGGCCGTGGTCTCGAGCACCGCCATCGCGTCCACGTCGGTCATGTCCTGCGTCGCGTCGGTCCGGCCGGGCGTAAAGCCAACCGTGACATCGTGCCCAGCCTTCTTCGCCGCGTCTTCGATCGCCGCGCACCCACCGAGGACCACAACATCTGCGAAGCTGACCTGCTTGTCAGCGTTGCCCAGGTTGTTGTAATCGTTCGTAATCTGCTCAAGGACCGGGAGGGTCTTTTCAAGCATCTCAGGATCGTTGCAGGCCCAGCGCTTCTGCGGTTCAAGCCGGATCCGTCCGCCGTTGGACCCGCCGCGCAGGTCGGTCCCGCGGAAGGACGACGCCGCAGCCCAGGCGGTGGCGACGAGTTCCTGCGTCGAGAGGCCGCTATCGAGCAGTTCCTTCTTCAAGAAGTCGATGTCGTTTTCGCTGACCAGTTCATGGTCCACCGCCGGGACCGGGTCCTGCCAGAGTTGGGGCTCGGGGACGTCCGGGCCGATCAATCGTTCGTGTGGGCCCATGTCGCGGTGCAGGAGTTTGTACCACGCGCGGGCGTATGCATCCGCGAACTGGTCCGGGTTCTCGTAGAACCGGCGCGAAATGGTTTCGTACGCAGGATCCATCCGTAGCGCCCGGCCGGTGGTGAACATCATCGGCGCGTGCTTGACCGCCGTGTCGTGCGCATCGACCACGGTGCCCGCACCGCCGCCGTCCGTCGGCGTCCACTGGTGCGCACCATCCGGGCTCTTGGTCAGCTCCCACTCGTAGCCGAAGAGGTTCTCGAAGAAGTTGTTATCCCACTGCGTGGGGTTGGTCGTCCAGGCGCCTTCGAGGCCGGAGGTAAACGCGTCGGAGCCCTTGCCTGACTTGTAGCTGCTCATCCAGCCCAGACCCTGCTCTTCGAGCGGTGCGCCCTCGGGCTCGGGGCCGACGTAGGGGTCCTGAGTCGAGGCGCCGTGCGCCTTGCCAAACGTGTGGCCACCGGCGATCAGCGCGACGGTCTCTTCATCGTTCATCGCCATGCGCCCGAAGGTCTCTCGGATATCGCGCGCCGCGGCGACCGGATCAGGCGTCACGTTGGGCCCTTGCGGGTTCACATAGATCAGCCCCATCTGCACCGCGCCCAGCGGCGTCTCGAGTTCGCGGTCGCCCGAGTAGCGCTGGTCGTCCAGCCACTCGGTCTCCGAGCCCCAGTACACATCGTCCTCCGGCTCAAACACATCCTCACGCCCAAACGCGAAGCCGAAGGTCTTGAATCCCATCGAGTCCATCGCCTGGTTGCCGGCAAACAGGATCAGGTCCGCCCACGAGAGCTTGCGGCCGTACTTCTGCTTGATGGGCCAGAGCAATCGCTTGGCCTTGTCGAGGTTCGCGTTGTCCGGCCAGGAGTTGAGCGGCGCAAAGCGAATCGTGCCCGCCGACCCGCCGCCGCGTCCGTCGGTGATGCGGTAGGTGCCCGCCGCGTGCCAGGACAGTCGGACCATCAGCGGGCCGTAGTGCCCGTAGTCCGCAGGCCACCAGTCCTGGCTCGTCGTCAGCACTTCGTTGACTTCTTCTTTGAGCTGGGCGACGTCAATGCTCGCAACTTCCTTCGCGTAGTCGAAGTCGTCCTCCATCGGGCTGCCGGCCGGGGGGTTCTGGTGAAGGATCTTGAGGTTGAGCTGGTTGGGCCACCACTGATGGTTCGCGGTGGCGGCGACGGTAGCGATGGACTGGCTGCCGTGTATGACGGGGCACTGGCCGTTGGGGGTGGGGTCGGACATTGGGATTCCTCGTTGATTTGAAGGCGTAGAAACAGCGACACATACTGGAATGATTCCAGTATAGGCATGGGGGATTCGATTGTCTGTCTTCTTTCTGAGACTTTTCTAGAGCAGCGACACCGGATCAACATCGACGGCGGTGTGCTGGTCGCTGATGAGCTTGCCGTGGTTGCGGAGCTCGGTCATCAAACGCTGCAGCGGTGCGGCGCTTGCAGCAAGGAGCTGGACCTCGAAGCGGTGGTGGTCGGCGACGCGGGCGATCGGGCAGGGGAACGGGCCGCGCAGATGAACATCCAACCCCAGGGCCTGGCGGGCACGCTCCAGGTCGCTGGCCAACTCGGTCGCGCGGGCGAGGGCGGCGACATGGTCGGGGTCGCGCAGCACGATGCGCACCATCCGCCCGGCCGGGGGCAGGCCCATCTCCACGCGCGTCTCCAACTCCATCGATGCGAACGCCGCGTAGTCGTGTTTGGCCGCCAGCGCGACCGCGGGGCTATCGGGCGCGAACGTCTGCAGCACCACGCGCCCGATCTGTTCGCTGCGCCCCGACCGCCCCGCTACTTGTGAGATGAGTTGGAAGGTGCGCTCGGCCGCGCGGAAGTCCGGCAAGTTCAGGGCCGTATCCGCGCTGATCACACCGACCAACCGGACGCCGGGGAAGTCCAGCCCCTTGGCGATCATCTGTGTGCCCAGCAGCAGATCGATCTTGCCGGCCCGAAATTGGTCGAGGACCTTTCGATAATCTTCTGCGCGGCGCATCGTGTCCGAATCCATGCGCGCGACACGCGCATCGGGCAGTTTGTTGGCCAGCTCTTCCTCGACGCGCTGGGTGCCGAGACCGAACGTCGTGACCTTGTGCCCCGAGTCGGGGCAGACCTGCGGCAGCGCCTGCTCGGCCAAGCAGTGGTGACACCGCACGGCGCCGCCCAGCGGCAGGCGCTTGTCCTTGTGGTACACCATCGTCGCATCGCAGTGATTGCACGTCATCATCCAGCCGCAGCGGTGGTCCGGGCAAGCGATGTAGTTCGCGTAGCCCCGGCGGTTGAGAAGCAGCATCGCCTGGCCTTCACCTTCTAGCGTCTGTACAAGCCGCTGTTCCATCCGACGAGAGAGCAGGTGCACGCCCTTGCGGAACTTGCGCTCCTCCGCAAGATCAACCACCTCGACCTTCGGCAGCTTCATCCCCGGCACGCGGTCGGGCAGAGAGTGGTAGTGGAATCCTGAGCGGGCCTGATCATTCGCGTTGTAGTACGACTCCAGCGAAGGCGTCGCGCTGCCGAGGACGACCGGCACACCGGCGCTCTGGGCCCGCTTGATCGCGACGTCGCGCGCATGGTAGCGCGGCAACTGGTCCTGCTTGTACGAGCTGTCGTGCTCCTCGTCGACGATGACCAGCCCGAGTTTTTTCACCGGGGCAAAGATCGCCGATCGCGCGCCGACCACGATGGGCGTCTCGCCGCGCTCGATCCGCCGCCACTGCGCGTGGCGTTGCGCGGCGGTCAGCCCCGAGTGCAGCACCGCAACCGAGTCCGGGCCGAACCTTGCGAGGAACCGCCCGACCGTCTGCGGCGTCAATGCGATCTCGGGGACGAGAACGATCGTGGACAACACTTGCCCGGCATCTGCCAGCACCCGCTCAATCAACTGCAGGTAGACCTCGGTCTTTCCGCTGCCCGTCACGCCGTGGAGCACGTGCACGCCGAAGCGACCGATCGCGTCGTTGAGGGATTGCAGCGCCGCACTTTGGCCCTCGCTCAGCGTCTCGGGACGAGCGTCTTTGACATCGGCCTGTGCCCGCAGGTCCAGGTCGCTGTGCACCGCATCCTGAAACTTGGATTCGAGCAGCCCCTTATCCACAAGCGTCTTCAACGGGCCGGTCGTCTTGACCTCGGCCCGGTCCGCGAGGTCTTTGATCGCGGTCCACCCGGTCTGAGTAGCTGCCACGTCGAGCACGCGCTGCTGGACCTTCGTGACATTTGGTTTTTCTTCGTCCGCCGCCGCAAGCGGCTGGGCTAAGCGAACCATCTGCTTGCGTTTGGTTCCGGTGCCGCGCGTCACCGCTGCAGGGAGCATCGCGCCGAACACCATCCCCAGCGGACACACGTAGTAGTTCGCCACCCACTGCGCGAGATGTACCAAATCCTCGGGAAGCCCCACGCTCCCCGGCGCACGGCAGACGAGCGGCTTGATCTTCTTCGGGTCGTAGTCCGGCTCATCCGTGTGTACGCGGATCACGTAGCCGTTGGTTTTCTTGTTCCCCCGACCCAGCGGCACGACCACGCGTTCACCGACAGACAGGTCTTCGAGCTTGCCTGGCACGCGATACGTCAGACCCGTCGGCGACAGATCGATTCCGCGCTCGATCGCGACATCCGCGTAGCGTCGCTCGGCACCGTCTTCGGGTTGTTCCGCACCAAACAAATCGGCCATCACGTGATTCTAGAGCGAACCAGGTAAAAGGATTGCGATTTGACCTGAGCGAATCTAAGATTGACTGTCCGCTCAACGCGAGTCGCGCGTGACCCTTATTTCCCGTGTCGGTCAGACACCGCTTGAAGGCACTGCCCATGACAACCCGTCCCGTGCGTGGGTTTACCCTGATCGAGCTGCTGGTCGTGATCTCGATCATCGCGCTGCTGGTCGTGATCTCGATCATCGCGCTGCTGATCGCGATCCTGTTGCCCGCGCTCAGCAGCTCGCGCAAGTCCGCCGAGCGCATCTCCTGCGCAACCAACCTTAAACAGCTCGCCATCGCGAGCACCGCCTTCGCGGTGGACTACAAGGGCCAGACCCCGCCCTCGGCAACCAACAGCCCGGACAAGCCGATCGCCTACGGCATCTGGCACCGTAACGGCTTCGGCGACCCGAGCGACCCGACCTATGGCGCAGAGGACCTGGCCGACCGCAACCAGTACAGCAACTACCGGCGGGCCGGCGTGCTCTTCGACAAGGGCTTCGCTGATGCGCCTGAGATCCTCTACTGCCCTTCCATGGGCAAGAGCCACCCCTGGCTGAAGATCGGCGGGTCGCGATCGGACAACGTCCGAGGCGGCTGGCACCCCGAACCCGAGGCCTCCCGCCCGAACACAATCATCGACTCGAGCTACCACTACCGCGAGACCTACACCGGCGAGAAGTACACCGGCAGCTTCAGCGTCGTCGCGATGCGGCCCAAGTGGCGCAAGAACCTCAACCTCGACCGCGACCTTGGCGACATGGTCATCTACGCCGACTCGTTCAGTGCCGAAGACCGTGGCAAAGACTTCGCTCACGAGACCGGCTACAACTTCTCACGCCTCGACGGCAGCGGGGATTACTTCCTGGATCAGGCCGACGAGATTCGCGGCTTTGTCAGCGGCACAACATTCGCCCAGGACGAGTGGCGGATCGAGCGCACGTTCGAGTCCTTCCGCTACGGTGCGATCGTCGCTGAGCGAAACTTCTCCAGGCCATAAACACAGCTGATTTTATTTGATTCCGGACTACTCGAGCCCGATGCCGAAGAACGTCAAC
>Ga0213866_10000694_pt1 | contig 26206 bp, 24 predicted proteins | sample PICome_11_FD_160079 | JGI IMG/M metagenome (GOLD analysis project Ga0213866, IMG submission 160079) | Coastal seawater microbial communities near Pivers Island, North Carolina, United States - PICO284 | ecosystem: Environmental > Aquatic > Marine > Coastal | place: USA: North Carolina...
AGACTAGGGACAACAAGTGCGCAACCATTAGTATTAGCAACCACCAATGCAACAGCACAAGACATACGATTTTTCACAGGATCAAATGGAGCAAATGAGAGGATGAGAATCTTAGGTAATGGTAATGTAGGGATAGGAACCACCACTCCACAAGCTAGGTTAGATGTAGCTGGTGGGCTTAGAATAGGTGATGATACTTCAGCTTGTACTAGCTCTAATGTTGGTACTCTTAGATATAGTAATTCAGCTTTACAGGTTTGTACTGTTGTAGGTTGGTCAGATTTAATATCTAATCCTGATGGATCTTCTGCATCACGAGCAGCACCTAGTGCGGCATATTTAGTGGCACAAGGGATAACCACAGATGGAGTTTATTGGATAGATTTACCTACGGTTGGGCCTACTCAAGTCTACTGTATTCTAAATCCAGCTTATGATGGTGGAGGCTGGATGATGGCAATGAAAGCTACTAGAGGAACTACATTTAATTATAATGCAAATTATTGGACTACAACCAATACACTTAATCCGACTAACACTACTAGAAGCGATGGCGATGCTAAATTTAATACTATGAATTACTTTGAAGCTAAAGATATTATGGCAATCTGGCCAGACATCTCTCCTAATGGAACTGAAAGTGGTAGTATTGATAATATGAGTACTTGGACATGGCTGGAGAATAATTTTAACGGTGGTACTAGGGTAACTCCTATATCATTCTTTGCAGGTGCTCAGAGATTTATTTCTGCTCCATCAGTTTTTTCGGGATTTGGAATTCGATGGTCAGCTCAAGGTGGTATGACGTGGTATGGATTTAATTATGCCCAGAATGGGGGTAATGCAGTAAGATGGGGGTTTGCATGGAATAATGAAGCTGATCATGGTAGCAATGATGTAAGTGGTGGAATTGGCCTTGCAAGAGGATCATACTCAGCTGGTGATCTTATTGGTTGTTGTCAAACTCAAACAGGTATCAATCGTACAGCAAGGGTAGAAGTATATATAAGATAAATTAATTACTGAGATATTTTTTAGCAAAGTTTATCTAAATTATCTTACAACTGTCATATATAATATAATCCCCCAAATTCCAAACCATATAGCAAGAATTATAGCCCACATATTAAAAGATTTTACTGGAAATTTGATAAATCCTTTGCTTCGGTTTAGATCTACTAAGCTAGCTGAAGCCAAGGTGGCTGATACACATGATAAAATACACCAAGGACAAATAGCTCCAATTCTAAAGAATGCTAAATAAGTCCAAATATAAGATATTATTACTGCTGGGAAAGTTATAAACATAGCAATTAACATAAAAGGTTTAGATAATTGTTTGTGAGTTAGTAAATATAATACAGTTAGCCAAGCCATTGGCCATCCCATTAGGCCAAGCCAAGAATTTGGAAAATTAAACATAGTAGCATATTGACTATTCATTACTTTACCACAATCAATCCAAGCATTAATGTTGCATCCAGGAGTATAAAGTGGATTTGTTAGAATCATATACTTCTCAAAGCTTATTGTAAACGCTGCCCAGAAACCAGTAATAGAGAAGAATAATAATATAAAACTATGGGGGTAATTATTTTTGAAATGAATCCAGAACTGTTTCATATAATATAATTTAATATAATAATATTATATCTTATTTTGACTGGGATAACAACAATAGATTGTAATATTGACAGTATTATAAAACTATGATATAATTACTGTTAATAAATCTATAAATTTTTTATTTGAAATTATGTTAAGAATCAGATTGTCACGAGTCGGTAAAAAAAATACTCCTATTTATAAAGTTGTAGTAGCAGAGAAAACTCGTCCAGTAAAAGGTAAATTTATTGAATCTTTGGGTATGTATAATCCTGGGAATAAAGATAATACCATTAATGTAGAGAGAACTAAATATTGGATCTCTGTAGGTGCGCAACCTTCTCAAACAGTATATAATCTGTTAATTAAAAACAATATTATCGAGGGTAACAAAATTGCTATTAGCAGAGCTAAAGTAAAAGAATCAAAGTAAATTTTTGTAACAGACTTTACTAATAAGGAGTAAGTTAGAGTTCAATTCTCTAGAGTCTACATTTTTTTAGAGTAAAACATATTTCTGTTTTAAAAAACATTTTATTTTATATTATAAGCAGATTAGATAAGCTCTCAAAGAAAATAATAATAATTTTTATTTAATATATTATATGATGCAATCAAAAAAATTTCATAATAAAACTAATGTACGTACTAATCGTTCACGTACTCAGGGTAAGAATTTTGCCCAAAAAAGAACCATTCCTGAAACTTCCAGGCAATCTTTGAAGATTATTCCTTTAGGAGGATTAGATGGAGTTGGGAAGAATATGTATGTTTTAGAGCAAGAAAATGATATTCTAATTATAGATATGGGGCTTCAAATGCCAGGTGTAAATCAGTCAGGAGTAGATTATCTTATTCCTAATACTCAATATCTAAAAAATAATATGAGTAAAGTGAGAGGAGTGGTATTAACGTCTCCACATCCTGACCATATAGGGGCAGTACCTTATTTACTACATTTATTTCCTAACTTACATATTTATGCTACTGAGGCTTTGTTTTCTATTTTAGAGTCAAGGCATGATTTTTATTCTCAAGGCATAAAGTATAAAAAGCATATTATTAAACCATATAGTTCAATTAGAGTGGGTTCATTTAAAGTTAATGTATTTCCAACTCCATTTAATGTGATTGGGTCTATTGGGATATGTGTTTATACTATGCAGGGTAAAGTTTTCTATTTATCTAGCTATAAATTAGATAGTAATAGCGCTGATAAATCAGAGCTATTAGATTATATGAGAGACTTAGCAGGCTCTGACACTTTTGCTTTATTAACTGGCAGTGTAGCGAGTGAATCCCAGGGATTTGCAATTACTGAGGCTTCTATAGCGGAACATATTGACTCTATTATTGCTCGAAACACAGGTACAATTTATATTTCAACTTTTCCCTCTATGATTAGTAGAATGCAGCAAATTGTAAATTCGGTAGAAAGTAATAATAAACATTTATTCATTGAGGGTAAAAGTCTACTCAATACATTTAATACCTGTCGTAAAAAGGGATTTATTACAATTAAATCAGGAACTATTGTTGGTCCTAGTGGTTTAGCTGAAATCCCAAGAGAAAAATTAGTAGTACTAATTGCAGGTTCTCATGGTGATGATATCCCACATTTGATGAGATTAGCTAATGGTGAACATCAGTCTTTTAATATTGAAGATGGAGATATTGTAGTGTATCCTGCAGACTTAATACCAGGTAATGCTAGATCGGTAGCAAAAGTCAATGACAATTTTGCTAAATTAGGGGCTTGTGTAGAATATTATCAAGAATTAGATACTAGATATGGAGCCTATGCCAGATATGAAGATACTTTAGCTGTGTTGAAAGCCATCAGGCCAAAATATTATATACCAATTACAGGCTCTCATCATTTACTTAGATCGAATGGAGACATCGCTATTAAAGGTGGTTATCCAGACCGAAATGTGATAGTAGGAATGAATGGAAAAGTTATTCTTTTTGATTATAAACAGCGACGAATAACTCCAGAAAAGGTACCAGCTTCGGATATCATTGTAGATGGACTTGGAGTTGGGGATTTAACTAATGTGGTGATTCATGATAGGAAATCTATGGCAGAGGAAGGGATATTACATATTATTGCTTTAGTAGATTTACAAGCTCGTACTATGTTAAATGATATAGTTTTAGAATCCAAAGGTTTTGTGGATAATGAATCTTCGATGAAATTATTTGATGAGATTAAAGAACAAGCAAGATTAATTATAACTACTTTGATTCAAGAAACAGATGAAGTTAATCTAGATTATGTGAAAAGTGAGGTTAAAGAAAATATATCTAGATTATTATTAACCAAGACTGAGAGAAGGCCAATGATTTTACCAATAATAATTAATATTTAATATGAAAGATTATAATAATGCTAAAATTAAGAGAGGAACTACCTTTGTAAAAGATTTAAGCCACAAAGCTAATCAATACCTCGGTGCTAAAGAGCCATTTAACACAAAAGATACTATACTACAAATTATTCCTTTAGGTGGGTCTGAGGAGATTGGTGGAAGGAATATGACAGTGATAGAATATGGTAAGGATATTATAGTTATAGATATAGGTATGAAATTCCCAGAAGAAGATCAGCCAGGAATTGATTATATCATACCTAACCCTAGCTATCTTAAAGGAAAAGAAGATAGAATCAGAGCTGTTCTGATTACACATGGTCATATGGATCATATCGGTGGTGTATCTCAAGTTATGTCTATGATTGGTAATCCTCCTATTTATGCTCCAGCTCTTCCTTTAGCTATGATGAAAAGAAGACAGGGTGAGTTTACCACATTGCCTCCACTTAATGGGCATGTAGCTAAACTTAATGAAAAATTAAGATTAGGGGTTTTTACGGTCACATTTTTACATATTAATCATAGTATTCCGGATTCTACTATGATTAAGATTGAGACCCCCGAAGGTGTAATTCTGCATACTGGGGATTTCAAAATTGATGCTACTCCTGTTGGAGAAGCTCCAGCTGATTTAGAAATGTATAAAAAAATTGGAGATGAAGGAGTCTTATTATTGCTGTCAGACAGTACTAGTGCTAGTAGACCAGGAAAACTAGTCTCTGAGATGACTATTCAGAATAATATTGACCATATTTTTGAGAATGCAACTGGTAAAATTATAGTTACCACTTTCTCTAGTACTTTGAATAGAATTCAGCAAATGATTAATTTGTCAGAAAAATATAATCGTAAAGTAGTGATTGAGGGATTTAGTATGAAAACTAATATTCAGATTTTACATGAAATTGGTTATGCTAAATTTTCTCCTCAAACTCTTATTACAGCTCAAGAGGCTCGTAATATCCCACCCGAGAACTTGACTATTATATGTACTGGAGCTCAGGGTGATGAGAGGTCGGCTCTGACTAGAATGGCTAATAAAGAGCATCGTAACTTTCAGATTGAACCGGGGGATACAGTAGTGTTTTCATCCTCAGTGGTCCCTGGTAATGAGGAGTCTGTGCAGAAAATCAAAGATGCTATAGCCAAACAGAGAGCTAATATTATTCATTATAAAATGATGGAAGTACATGTTTCTGGGCATGCTCAAAAAGATGATCTAAAACACCTATTAGAGATTATTAGACCTAAGTATTTACAACCAATTTATGGAGATTTTTATGCTCTCAAATCTCATTCTGATTTAGCTCAAGAAGTTGGTATGAAAAAAGATAATATTTTGCTCACCGATAATGGTAGAGTGATACAAGTTTATAAAGGAGAAGCTAGAGTAACTACTGAGAAGGTCAATGCAAGTAATATGATGGTAGATGGGCTAGGAGTAGGTGACTTAAAAGAAATAGTCATTAGAGATAGACAGTCTTTATCCCAAGATGGTATTTTGACTATTGTCATTTTATTAGATTTACAACAAGGTAAGATTATTAGAGATCCAGAAATTGTTTCAAAAGGTTTTGTACATATTCAAACTTCTACCAAATTATTAAGCTCAATTAAGGAAAGAGTAAAGGATTATATTGAACAAAAATTAGCAAAAGAAGGTCAAGACCAGAGTATAGAAGATATACAAAAATCTATTCGGGAAGATTTAGGATTATTCTTATTCAAAACTACTCAAAGAAGACCAATGATTATACCAGTGGTTATAGAAATATAGAATATGGCAATTATCCACCATAGTGAGGCCTATTTGATTAAGCAAATAGATTTGCCAGAAGTGGATAGGTTGGGTGTGTTTTATACCAAGAATTATGGTAAACAAACTTTATTATTAAAAGGTATCAAAAAACCTACTTCTAAACTTCAATACAGATTATATGATTGGGGTAAATCTGAAATAGAGTTTATTGTAGGTAGGAATACTTCTCGTTTAATTGCGATTAAAGATTTAGACTCTTACTCTGATTTATATTTAGACCTCAAATCTACCGCTTTAATGGGAGTGATATTTGAACTATTAGACCAGCTCATAGATGAAAATCATAGTGATATACATGTATTTGAATGCATTGAGCAATACGTAGAGTTAGTTAAAACTAATTCTCATCAATATCAAGTAGTGATCGGTTGGTTATTAACTAGGTTACTATACACTTTAGGCTATGGTATTAATTTGTCACATTGTGTAGTGACTGGAGTTACAAAGTCTAGAGATTTTGGTATCAGTATTAGAGCTGGGGGGCTGGTTATATCAGAATTAAAGGTTGAATTTGAAGATTATATATCTATTAGTAGTGAGTTGATTTATGTATTAAGACAATGGCAAAAAGGGATTTGGATAGAAGCACAAGACTTCCCATGGAAACTGGTACAATATCAGCTACATTGGTATAATCTAAAAAGTAATTCCTTGAATCTTATTTAATAAATATGATATAATAAAACTTAGATATTATTAAAATAAATATATGTCATTAGAAGATATTGAGAAGAAAATTTATAAAAAAGACAATCAAGCTGAATTAGATAAAGAAAGGGCTCATAATACTCCATATAGTGTTTATGGTAAGCATGATAATCCTATGCCTGCTGATTTTAAACAATTTGAAGAGTCTGAGAAATCTTTTTTACAAATACATAAAAAACAACTCACACTTTATACTATACTTTTGATAGGCTTGGTAGGGATAGGTTTGAGTATAGGTTTTTTTTATCAAGCAAATCAACAAAGATTTTCAGATCAAAGAGTTAGGTTAGAAATCACTGGTTCGAGTCAAGTATTAGCTGGGGAAGAGGTAGAATATACTTTAAAATATATAAATGATAATCAAGTATCATTAAAAAATTCAAAAATCACAGTAGAAATACCCAATGCCTTAATAGATTCATCTTTAGATATATTAGGACAGAATAAATCTGAAATTAGAGAATATGAATTGCCAGAATTAACCCCTATGTCCAAAGGAGAGATTATAATTAAGGGTAGATTAATAGGTGAATTAGGAAGTATTCATACTATAAAGGCGACTTTAAACTATATGCCTACTATTTTGACATCTAGTTTTGATTCAAAAACTGAATTTGCTACCACAATTGCTGATAGTCCGGTAATAGTAGATATTCAAGCCCCATTACAAAGTGTTAGTGGAGATATTTTGAATTATGTCATTTCTGTTAATAATAGAGGTGATAATGATTTAAATAATTTAGAATTACAATTAGAATATCCCGATACTTTTGCCTTTTCTTCTGCAACTGTTGCAGCTACGGGGAACTCAAAGAATATATTTACAATCCCAAATCTAAAATCTAAATCTTCTTATGAATTGACGGTAATAGGAAATCTAGGGGGGAATCAACAAGAAATTAAGATTATAAAAGCTAAGATAGGAGAGTCGAGACAGGGAGCATTTACCTTATATGCTAGTAGTCAAAAATCTACTACTTTAGGCTCACCTTATGTTAATCTTGCACAAAAAGTAACTCCTACTATTGCTGTGGCAGGAGATAGTTTGAATTATACGGTAACATTTAGAAATAATACTAATGTTAGAATAGGGGAAGGATTTTTAAAGGTACAACTAGATAGTAAATTACTGGATTTAACTGGGCTACGTATTAGAGGAGCAGAGTTTGAGCCTAGTACCTCCACTATAATTTGGAGAGCAAATGCTATCCCACAGCTTAAAACTTTTGCTCCAAATGAACAAGGTGAAGTTTCATTCTCTATTCCTATTAAAAAGACCATTCCTATTGAAACCTTCCAAGATACAAACTATGTCATCAAAACTAATGTCACCTTTGAAAGTAATGAAATTCCTACTGCTCTGGGAGTAAATAAAATTATTCAAGGAAATTCTAGTGAAGTCAAGTTAGCTACTAAACTTATTCCCAAGGTTACTATGGCTTATGTTAGTAGAGATAGCTCTATTATTAATACTGGGCCTATCCCATTAAGACTAGCACAAACTACTACTTTCACAGTTAGTTTAGAAATAGAAAACTTAATTAATGATGTATCAGGAGTTTCCTTTAGAACTAGCTTGCCTGAGAATGTGTTTTGGACAGGTAAGAAAGTTGTTAGTAATGGGGATATAACTTATAATGAGAGGACAAAAGAAATTATCTGGAATGTGGACAAGGTCCCGGCCAATACTGGACTATTAAGGCCATTGTATAGAGCAGTATTCCAAATTGGGATTACTCCTACCATTAATCAATTAGGAGGAGAACCAAGGTTATTAAATGGTATTAGTTATACAGGTAAAGATGACTTTACAGGAATAGATTTGTCTGGTAATTTATCTGTATCATCAGTTAGTGATACTCCTAAGATAGACGTAGAAGAGTAATTATGTTTGAACTAAAAAATAATGTACATAGCTTAAGGTATGGCACTTTAGATACTGGTCATGGTAAATTATACACCCCATTTTTTATGCCAGTAGCTACCAAAGGGAGTATTAGAGGTATTGGGAATCAGGAAATATATAATCAGTTTGAGACAGATATTATTTTGATGAATACGTATCATCTTTATCTAAAACCTGGTTATGAATTAGTGCGTAAATTAGGAGGTCTTCATCAATTTACAAATTGGCCAAAGACTATTTTAACAGATAGCGGGGGCTTTCAAGTATTTAGTTTATCAAAAATCAATAAAATTACAGAAGAAGGAGTTTATTTTCGCTCACATATAGATGGTAGTGAACATCTATTGAGCCCAGAAGAGTCTATTCGCACACAATATTACTTGGGGAGTGACATTATTATGGTATTAGATGAATGTCCTCCTGGGGGTTCAAATAGGCAGTACATATTAAAGTCTTTAGAGTTAACTACTCGTTGGGCAGAAAGGTCTAAAAATGAATTAGAAAGATTATTGCAAGCAGAACCTAGACCAAATAATACTCGGCCATTATTATTTGGTATTGTGCAGGGAGGTATATATGAAGATTTAAGAAAATTAAGTTTAAGTCAATTGCAAACCATCGGGTTTGATGGATATGCTATTGGTGGAGTTTCAGTAGGTGAGTCAAGAGCTGAAGTGTTAAAGGTCATACAATGGACAGCACCTCTTTTGCCAGTAGATAAACCTAGATATCTGATGGGTTTGGGTAAACCTGAAGAAATTGTTTATGCTACATCTCTTGGAGTAGATATGTTTGACTGTGTCATCCCTACTAGAGAAGCTCGACATGGTACAGTTTATATTTGGAAATCAGCTAATAAGGAGCAAGATGTTCATCAATATTTACGAGATTTACAGCAAACTCAAACAGAAGCTAAATTACCAAAAAATAAATTTTTTGATATTCTAAAAATCCAAAATTTAATCTATAGAGAAGATACTAGTACAATTGATCCTTATGCTGAGTGGCAAGGGGCTAAAGATTATAGTCGAGCTTATATAAGACATTTATATAATGTCAAGGAACAATATGCAATGGAATATTTGAGTCATCATAATTTACAGTTTTATTTAGAAATGATGAAATATATTAGGTCATTTAGAGGATAATATATGAGAATCGGAGTATTATGGTTTCATGCTTGGGCTTCAACAATAGATGATTTACAAGAAATGCTACTATATTTAGAACAAAAAGGTATAGAATATCATAGTATTAATCTTAAAGGCCATAATACCAAGCCATCTGATTTACATGGCATTAGTTATAAAGATTGGTTAAAACAGGCGGAAGAGGCTTATCAGGAAGTGGCAGATAATTGGGACTTCATCTTTGTTGGGGGGCTATCTATGGGAGGACAACTAGCAGTATATTTGGCCTCAAAGTATAGAATAGCTGGAATTGTTACTATTGGCACACCACTCAAAATCAAAATTCCATTTATATTACGCTATTTATCACATTTTTTACAATATATTCCATATAAAATATATAGAAACAATACATTGTTGGATGAAAGAATACGAAAGATAGCTGTTTCTCGTAAAGGTGCTTATACTAATTTCCCTATAAGTTCTGCAGCACAAGTATGTTTTCTTACTCGTAAAATTAGGAGGAATTATGTTAAAACGGTTAATTCACCTATACTTTTAATCCAATCCACCACAGACCATGTTGTGCCTAACTATAATTTAGAATTATTTCAAAAAAGATTAAAGACAAAATCAAAAGATATTCATATTATGTGGGTCAAAGACTCATATCATTTGGTTAATTTAGATTATAATAAATTAGCAGTCTTTAAGAAAATATATGAATTTATCCAAAAATACAGTATAATACAAGAATATAAATAATATAAACTATATGTCACATTTAATATTTGATATAGAAACTATTGGAGATAGTTGGGATACTATAGACCCTGAAACTCAGATTTATCTCTTAAAATATGCAGAAACTGAAGAACAGCAAGAATTAGTTAAAAATACATTAGGATTATATCCTTTAACTGGTCAGATTGTAGCAATTGGTTTGTATGATCCAGACAAAGATATCAAAAGTGTATACTTACAAGCTCCAGATGGAACGCTTGAGGAGCGATATGAAAAAGAAGGCGTACATTATCTGGTAGGTACAGAAGCTGCAATATTAGAGAAATTTTGGGCTACTATCAGAAAATATAGTACTTTTGTAACTTTTAATGGTAGGGGATTTGATTGCCCATATATTCTTATGAGATCAGCATTGCATAAAATCAAGCCAACTAAAAATTTAATTCCTTATCGTTATTCAGATAAAGAGCATGTAGACCTTTTTGACCAATTAACTTTTTACAATACTACCAGAAAATTTAACTTAGATTATTTTTGTAAGAGATTTGGTATTACAAGTCCTAAAAGCGAAGGTATTACAGGTCTAGACGTACCAGAATTATTTAATAAAGGAGAATATCAGCAAATAGCCGAATATTGTATGAGAGATGTAGTAGCTACCGGAGAATTATTTCAAATTTGGCGAGAATATATAAAATCTCCACTATGAGTAGATCAAAGCCTATATTATCAATTGTAGTTCTAGCTTGGAATAATCAACAAGATTTACAAAATTGTATAGAGTCAATCAGTACAACTTATAAAGAATATTATCAATTAATTATTATAGACAATGCTTCTACAGACAAGACATCTGAGTATTTAGATAATTTACAACAAAACTGGGATAAGAAACATGCTAAACTAAAGATTATCACTAATACTAAAAACTTAGGTTATGCAGCTGGGAATAATGTGGCTTTAGAATATATTGAGGGTAAATATACTCTTTGGCTCAATCAAGATATAGTATTACAAAATAATAGCATTCTACATTTAGCGCAGTATTTAGATAATCACTCAGAATATGCAATGTTGGCACCACAACTACAATATCCTGACGGCAGAATTCAAAAAAGTTGTCGTAAATTACCAACTTTAGGACATATGTTCAATTCCATATTTAAGTTAAAATGGGATGATCATTTTGACTATACTCAAAGTCAAGAATGTGAGCAACCAATGGCCTCAGCAATTATGATCAGAAGCTCTGTTATGCAAGAATTAGGTGGATTTGATACACATCCCGATTATTGGCTATTTTTCAATGATGTAGATTTGTCCAAAAATTTACAATCCAGAGATTATAAAACTTATTATTTAGCAGAGGCCAAAATATATCATCATCATGGAGCCAGTACTAAAAAATTATGGAATATTAAAAAGAGATTATATTGGCAAAAGGGATTTAATAGATATTTTATAAAGTGGTACTATACAAATTGGGCTGGGAAAGTATTTATATACCTGCTTTCAAGTATACTTTTTATATTATTAGTGTTGAGAGATTCTATAAATTTTATCAAAAAATGACTATTTGTGGTATAATAAAGTTAAGGTTAGAAAATTAAATCTATGATCAAAACTAGAATTGCGCCTTCTCCTACAGGTAACTTACATATAGGTACTGCTAGGACAGCATTATTTAATTATTTATATGCTAAGAATCAGCAAGGTAAATTTGTAATCAGGATTGAAGATACAGATATTGCTAGATCCACTAAAGAGTCAGAACAAGATATTATAGAAGGTTTAGAGTGGTTAGGGTTAATACCAGATGAGGGAGTATCATCACAAGGTGAGATTGGAGATTTAGGCCCTTATCGCCAGAGTCAGAGAAGTAATACCTATAGACCATATTTGGACGAGTTATTATCTAGGGGAGATGCATATTGGTGTAATCTGACTGAATCAGAATTAGAGATAATGAAAACCCAAGCCAATGAAGCTCAAGAGCAGTTTGTATTAAGGTCTCCATATCGAGAGCAAAAAATCAAGCCCATTGAACAATCCGTAATTAGATTCAAAGTCCCAGATACCAAGGTATTTTTTGAAGATAAAATCAAAGGTAAAATAGAATTTGACACCTCCCTACTAGGAGACTTTGTGATTGCTAAAAATTTAGATTATCCATTATATAATTTCGTAGTGGTAATAGATGATGAGTTAATGCAAATTACCCATATAATAAGGGGAGATGATCATATAGCCAATACTCCCAAGCAAATTCTTATAAATAAAGCTCTCGGTTTTAGCACTAAACAGTTTGCTCATTTACCACTAATTTTAGCTCCAGATAAATCAAAAATGTCTAAAAGATTTGGGGCTACTTCAATTCGAGAATATAGGGATCAAGGTTATTTACCAGAAGCTATGATAAATTTTCTAGCCCTTTTAGGTTGGAATGAAGGAAATGATAGGGAGTACTACACTTTAGGTGAAATTATCGAGAAATTTAGTTTGAAGAGAGTTCAAAAAAGTGGAGCTATATTTAATATTGACAAGTTAGATTCTATTAATGCTCAATATATTAAGCAATTAAGCCAAGATAGACAAGTAGAACTCAGTAAGGAATATCTAGTAAAAAATGGTTTTGATATAAATCAATGGACTGAAAGTCAATTAAATCAAATTATAAACTTGGAAATTCAAAGAATAAAAAAATTTGTAGATATAGGTAAAGAAATAGATTTTTTGTGGCAACAGCCTGATTACAATCCTGAAATTTTAGCTTATAAAGCTATGAACAAGGTTCAAATTATAGCTAGTCTTGAGTGGAGTCAAAGATTATTGTATAATATAGATGAAATTGAAGTATCAGCAATAGAGCAATTTATCAAAAATGCTATTCAGTCAGAAAAACATCAAATGGGAGAGGTTTTATGGCCACTCAGAGTAGCACTTTCAGGAAAAGAAAAGTCACCATCTCCGTTTGATATCATAGCCATATTAGGACGTGATGAATCAATCAACCGTATAAAATTTGCTATCACTCTCTTGACTTAGAGAAATAAAAATATGTTATAAATATTTTTATAACAAATATAAGACAATATGAAATTAAGATATATAATCAGTTTTGCTATAATTATAACCTTTATATTCATACAAAAGGATAATTTGGTTTTGGCAGTCAGTCAGTCTGATATCAATTCTAAGAATGCACAAATTAAACAGTTAGAAAAACAAATTCAGGATATACAGAATAGAAAAAATCAAACTTCCCAACAAAAGTCCAATAAAGAAGTAGAAGTGAATAATCTAAAACAACAAATTAATAATCTCAACTCAGATATTAAAAAGTTGCAAGGCCAGCTGGTACAAGTAGGTCAGCAAATCAATGAGACAGATACTGATATTCAGGAAACTAATCAAAATATTCAAGAATTAGAAACTCAAATAGAATCTAATAAGTCTAATATTAAGAGTTTAGTAGAAAGTTTATATAAAAGTTCATTAGTTAGAAATGAGGTCATAGCAGTGGTCAGCTCAGATAAATTATCAGATGTCTTTAGTAACATTGAGTATTCTAATACTATTCAGATGAGAATACAGATTTTATTAAACGAAACAATAGAAAAAAAAGTCGCATTAGATATTACTAATCAAAATCTAGCCAATCAAAAAGCTACCTTAGCATCAACACAAGGTGCATTAGAAGACACTAAAGAATCAATTGAAAATAGTAAGAATAGTGTACAGAACAAAGCTAAAGCCTCAGAAATAGCAGTCAATCAACTAAATGCCAGTATTAATAATTTAAACTCACAACAAAAATCTTTAGAAGAGAAAAGAAAAGCTACTGCTGTAGAATTAGCTAATTTAGAGGCAGCTTTATTAAAACAATTTGGGAGAGGAGGTACCGTCTGTTCAGCTCGAGGTTATGCTTGGCCTGTACAAGGAGGTAGAATTACACAAGGTTTTGGAATGACATCCTTCGCTCGGAGTGGAGCCTACGGAGGAGCTGGACATAATGGTATAGATATTGGTGCTCCAAACGGGACTCCAGTTTATACTACAGCTTCAGGCACGGTAGTTAGTGTTGGGTTTAATGACAATTCTTATGGTAAATGGATTGTGATTAAACATACAGATGGATATTATTCACTATATGGGCATTTGAGTCAGCAGAGAGTATCAAATGGGCAAAATGTTAATAGAGGGGATCGTATAGGAGATATTGGAGCTACTGGATTTGCTACTGGTCCACATTTACACTTTACTATTTATTTGCCTAATTCTTTAAGAGTTGGCTCAAGTCCACAAGGTGCTCCAGTAAATCCATCAACTTGTGGGTATTAATATATAGAATATGAGAAGAAGAGTCTATAATCAACCTAAAACTAAGCCCAAAAAAAATATCAAAAATGGATTATTGACCTTAGCTTTGATAGGTACCATTATATTCTTGGGTATCAGGATTATGGAAATCTATAAAATTAAATATACAAGAGAATTAGAAAAACAAACATTACTTAAGCAAGTAGAGAGAATTAAACAAGATACAGCCTCCTTAGAAAAGATTAAGGAATACATAAGCACCTCAGCTTATCAAGAAAGAGAGGCTAAACAAAAGTTAGACCTAAAAAAGCCAGGAGAAGAGGTTGTGATTATAACACCAGGCTCAATTACAGCTAATCTAAGTAATGAAGATTTAATCTCAATTTTAAGAGACCCTCAAGCTGAGAAAAGAATTCCAGCACAAACTAATTCAGAAAGATGGTGGGCATTTTTCTTTGATAAAGATAGACTGTAATTATATAGATGTTGTCCGACCAGGACTCGAACCTAGATTAACAGGACCAAAACCTGTCGTCCTACCAATTAGACGATCGGACATCTAACAAATATTATAACAAAATATTTTGAATAAATCAAACCTTTAATATATGAAGTTGCAACTTTTATTTAATCAATCATCAGTATATATATATTTTCTTTAGGGAATCATAATCTACATCTCCAATAGATACAATCAAAGAGAATAAATAATGATACTATCAATGAGTAAATATTAGCATTATGGGGAGGGAATAACTCTAAGCTATTGACAAAGAGAGCAAAGAGAGTAAAATAAAAGTAAAGGAGACTCTGTATATTCTGTATAGAATACTCCCTGATTATTAGATAAAGTTTAATTACTATGAATATTCAAAAACTTGCTTTCAAAACAGTTTTGATGGGTGTGGTCTTAGCAGTGATAGTTCCTTTCACAGTCTCAGCATCTAGTATGTTTCAGGATAAATTAATTGTTAAAAATAGCTCTAATCAGATTGTAGCTGAATATATGGTCCTCGCAGGTACAAATCATAGAGAGTATGTAGCTGGGCAGCTAAAAGTATCCATAGATAAAGTTGAATGGTTATCAGGGGATACTGAATACGGAAGATTATGGGGATATGAAGCTCATCTATTGGTTAGGGATGCTCAAACCACTACTCCAGTACCTAATCCTGTTAATCCAGTAGGACAAGATAAATTAATTGTTAAAAATACTCATAATGTGATTATAGCTGAATATGTTGTAGCGTCTGGGACTAATCACGTAGATTATGTGGCAAATCAACAAAAAGTATCTATAGATAAAGTTGAATGGTTATCAGGGGATACTGAATATGATAGGGCATGGGGATATGAAGCTCATCTGTTGGTCAAATAGAAAAATCTACTTAATAATGATACAATAAATCCAACAAAACAGCAAAATTATGGAACGCGAACCTATTATGCCAAATCCAAACGAAAATGAACAAAAGCCTGCAAAACCAGCAGAGAAAGTTTTAGATTCTGGTTTGCAGGAACAAACAACTGATTTACTTGAGGGCGAACCGCAAGAAAGAAAGGTTTTTCTAAAAACTGCTCAAGATTTCCTGATAGATGGAAAAATAGACGAAGAAACTTTGCGCTTAGAAGATAAAGAGCTTACAAAAAAATTGCAAGCAGAGTTTCAAGAAAATCTTGAGCGATATTTCAAGGAAAGCGGTCTTTCCGATGAAATTGAGATTCTTGCGGTTCGCGAAAAACTTCAACAAGCGGAAGTTCCTTTGGACGAACAGGCGCTCAACCTTATTGCAAGAAAATCTGAAGGCGTACATGGGTGGGTTGATATGCTTCCAAACTTACGCAAACAGTACAAAGATTCTGGCATGAACTGCACGATGGGAAGCGCCATGCTACATCTCGCTTTAGAAAAACTTGGCTATTCTGGGGTAAGAACTGTTTTGCGTAAAGGACACTCTGTTGTTTTTCGCGAAATAGATGACGGTTCAATTCAATTTTATGATCCGACTTCGCTTTCAACAGTTAATGAGAAGCTAGTAGGCTATTCGCGAAAATTTACACCTGATCAAATTACAAACAGAAAAGAGGTTGAGGAAAGCGAAAATAAAAAAGGATTTGCTGTAACTTTAGAAATCGGCGAAGCCGATAAAATTGGCGGATTTTCAGAAGCAGATGAAAAAGGGAAATATGCTGAAAAATTTTATGCGTATGACCCAAGTACAAAAATGGATATTGCAATTGCCTTAGAAAATTTGTCGGAAATCAAACAAGATGCGGAAAAACTTGGTACACCTGAAAGTAAACCATTTAGCCAAGAGGCATATAAAACTGCACTGGCTGATTTTGTACGACAAAATAATACGCGCGAATTAAGCAATGAAGACATCAAAAGGATTGGGCAAGAAAATAGACAAACTATCGAGGAATTATTACAAGCTGCTGAAAAATCATTTAAGGGTGAAGCTCAACCGCCCAATCCTTTTGATTTTTTACAAAGTGATTTATTAACTCCAAAAGCGGAAATAGAAAATATCCCGGACCCAAAAACTTTTATCGGTTCTTCCGAGCGATACGAACAAGCAAAAGAGCTTTGTGAAAAATATCCTGAATTAAAAGATTTGGATTTTAAGACCGTAAAAGAAAAGTTTGGATTGTTTGATGGATATGAAGCTCATCTGTTGGTCAAATAGTCTTACAAAAACTTCTTAATTTAAATAAAAGTGGTTACTTATAACCACTTTTATTTTTAGGTTAATATCTAGGACATTATATATTTATAAAAGTGGTATTATAAGATACGATAATAAACCTAATAATATAATTGTAAAGCCAATAAAAAAACCTATTTTCTTGATGACTTTTTTAGCTTTGAATTTTCTCTTCATATTTTTCATAAAGTTATTTGAAATTTTATAATATATAGTGTATAATATATCCATAAGTATAATTATGTCAAGTTAGATCTATATGAAAAAGGAAATATTATCATTATCAGTTGAGAGAAGAGAACAGGTAGGTAGCAAAAAAATAGCTATTTTAAGATCTAATGGTATAGTCCCAGGAGTTTTGTATGGTAGTGGTTTGGGGAAAGCTAAGTCTGAATTAATTCAAGTCAATGCTGTAGAACTAAATAAATTATTAGCTGAGATTGAGGAATCTAGTTTGGTAAATATCATTCTAGGAGATAGATCTTATCCTACTTTAGTAAAAGATATTCAACGAAATACTCTAAAAGCAGAAATTTTGTCTGTTGATTTCTTTGCACCCGATCTTAATGAAGAGGTTGAAACTCCTGTAGCACTTGAGTTTGAAGGTGTTTCACAATCTGAAAAAGCTGGAAATACTCTAATTAAAATTCATCAAGAAATAGAAGTAAAAGCTTTACCTCAAAATCTTCCAGAACATATATCAGTTGATTTGTCTAAATTAGCTAATTTAGATGATGTGATTAGAGTTAGTGACTTAGATTTACCAAATGGAGTAGAAGTACTATTAGATGTAGATGAATTAATTGCAATTACTGAGAGTCCTCAGGTTGAAGTAGAGCCAGATATGACTAAAGAAGAAATGGATGCTCTTGAGAAAACTCAAGCCAATAAGAATTCTAAAGATACTAAAGAATAATAAACTTCTAACCCTCTAATATGAATAAAAAAAATCAAAAAAAACTAATCGATAAAATACAGGTTATAGGTAGTATTACTATAATCATATTCTCACTGATACTTTATCCAGTCTCTAATGTAGTAGCTAACTCTAAACTAGAAGAAACGAAAAAAAATCTTGATCAAGAATTAACAACAATTAAAGATTTAACTAAATCTAAACAAGAAACTGATGTTCAGGTTAGAACTTTATCTAAAGAAATTGACTCTTTAGATAAAGAAATTGATTCTGCTCAAAAAAGTTTAGATACTACTGATCAAGATATTGAGACAATTCAATCTGAACTGCTTGAAACAAAACAATATATTAAGACTTTAGAGCAGACAATTCAGTCACAGAAAGTGTTAATTAAAGAATATGTTAGTAGTTTGTATGTACAAAAAGATGTCTCTTTATTTGAGGTTATTTTGTCTAAAGATCAATTATCTGATTTATTAGGGTCTGTTCAAAAAACTGGTGTAATGCAAGATTCAATTACTGAGTCTATCACTCTAATTTCTGCTAAAGAAAGAGAAGTTGTAGCTGAAAAACAACATCTTTTTGATAAAGAAGAAGAGTTGATGGCTTTGAAACAATCTCAAGAAAGACAAAAAAGTCTATTGCAACAAACTCAGGAAGATAAAGAGACTTTATTAGCTCAGACTAAGGGTCAGCAGTCAGAGTATGAGGCTTTATTGAAACAGTCTTTTGCTACTAAGCAAAATTTACTTAATAGTATTAGAGTTCTGAATGGAGCTGATGGTAGGCCGGGAGCTATATCTTTAGAAGAAGCTTATTCATTAGCTGTAGCTAACTCTACTAGGCTTGGCAATAAAATTAGGCCAGAATATTTAGTAGGAATTATGAAAATTGAATCTGGTTTGGGAGGTAATGTAGGGAGATATTTTTATAAAGACTCTTTAAGTGGTTGTGCAGCTCGTGAGGGAAATACTACTAAATTAAACTTTACAAAAGAAGAACAAGCTTTTGAAAAAATTACCTCTACTCTCAATATCCCTTTGACTCAACCTGTCTCTGGATGTCCTTATCCAAAATATATTGGTACTGGGGGAGCTATGGGGCCATCTCAAATCATGCCAGCTACTTGGCTTGGTTATGAATCTAAATTGAAAGCATTGAAGGGTGGTGCAGCCGTAAACCCTTGGAATATGGAGGATGCTATGTTAGCTATGGGGATGATTTTATTAGGTAAAGTTGGTGATCAGCCTATTGCAGGGAATGATGAGTTAGAAAAAAGAGCAGCTCTGTGCTATCTTGGTGGATGTAATGTAAAAAATATGTGGTATGCAGATAAAGTGTTAAATGAAGCAGCTCGTACCAAGGAATTATTAGGTAAATAAAAAACTCCCCTTAATCTAATCAGAGTTAAGGGGAATGATTAAATTTTTTTATTATAGTGTATTTATTATAGAGATGGTACCAAATGACTATATTTGCTCCAAGCTTTGATTTCATTTTCAGATAAGTTTTGAGCATTTTGTACTGTGTCTTCTAAGTCACTAAGTTCAAATTGTACTTCTTGAGATAGATTTAGATACTGCTGATAATATTTATTCTTTAATATCGTCTCAGCATAGATCTTTTGCTCTTTTGATAAAGTTATTTCTTTATCTTTAGAATATTCTGCTACTGCTCTGCGAGCTAGATGAGTTACTCCATCTCCTATATTAGCTTTGATAGTAATTTGTGTTTCAGACTTTTGAATATCAGTGTTCTCAGTTGCTACTTCTTCAGATTTTGTCTCAGTCTCTTCTGTCTCAGTTGCTTCCTCTCCTTCTTTCTTTATTTCTTCTACCTTATCTTCTACTGTTTTATCTTCGGTATCTCTATTGAATGCATATACTCCGCTGACTATCAAAAATACTATCAATATAATTGAAATAATATTTTTAGTCCAAAATCCTTTTGCTTCTATATTCTGATCTTCTGTGTTCTTATTTTCTTCACTCAATTCTATTCACCTCCTTTCTTGAATTAATTCTTTAGTGTGTAATTAAAATATGTCTTTCTAGATTTTGTAAGTCTTTATAAATCTTGATTACAGCTTTTGGGGATAAAGATTTTATATTAGCTTCTAATAGATCCGTTTGCTCTGGATTTATTTCTAATATTATGTCGGGCCATAATATAAAACGACTCTGAATTTCATTTAATAACCTTATATAATGCTCTAACCCATCATTAGGAGAGTATAGTGCTATATTGGGTTCATATAAAATAGAGTCGTCTTGGTATTGGTTTTGATTAAGATAAGGTAGGTTTGCAATTATTATATCTGGTTTTATATCTTGTTTAGAAAAAGGGTATAATAAATCTCCCCCAACCCAAACAATATTATCTTGCTTCCCTTTTAATATTATATCATTATTTTTAGCAATGCGTAAGGCATCGTTAGAAATATCACTTGCAATAAGCTTAGAATTCGGTATCTCTAAGCTTAGAGTGATTGCTATACACCCACTACCAGTTCCAATTTCCCAGATCATTGGCGCTGACTTAGAACTCAAAATATTTTTAGTGATATCTATGATAGCCTCAGTTTCAGGCCTAGGTATAAGTACATCTTGATTAACGATAAATTCTCGTCCATAAAATTCTTTATACCCTATAATATAGGCTATTGGTGTTTTTTGTAATCTTAAATCTAGACATATATTAATGCCCTTTATTTCAAAATCTGATAAAATATAATTCTCTTGTAAGAGCATATCTATTTTAGTCAGTCCCAAAACATATCCCAAAATCAAAGTGGTATCTAAGTCTGGGGTATTAGATTGAGTATTTAGGGCTTGTTTAATCTGTAGGGTAGCTTCTTTTATATTCATCAAAGGCTGTTAGAATCATACTGAAATCTCCTAATAGAATATTCTCAATATTGGAGAAATTGTGTTTAATACGATGATCAGTAATTCTATCTTGAGGGAAATTATAAGTTCTGATTTTTTCGGATCTATCTCCAGTTCCAATTTGGTCTTTACGAAAAGCTGATTCCTTTGCAAATTGTTCTTGTTTCATTTGATCTAGAATTCTAGTTCTCAAGATTTTCATAGCTTTATCTTTATTCTTTAGTTGAGACTTTTCATCTTGACAAGAGACTACTATATTAGTTGGAATATGGGTAATTCTAACAGCTGAATCAGTTGTATTAACACTTTGTCCTCCTGGTCCACTTGAACGAAAAACATCAATTTTTAAGTCATTTGGGTTAATATCAATATCTACTTCTTTAGCTATTGGTAGGACGGCTACAGTTATAGTAGAAGTATGTACTCGTCCAGCTTTTTCTGTTTTTGGTACTCTTTGCACTCTATGAACTCCACTTTCATACTGGAGGTATTTATAAACTTCTGGTCCTCTAGCTTCTACAATAACTTCTTTTATTCCTCCCACAGAATTCTCAGAAATAGATAAAATTTCAGTTTTAGCTCCATTTTTTTGTAAAAATGTAATATAAGCTTTAAATAATTCTAAAGCAAATAATCCTGCTTCATCTCCCCCGGCTCCGGCTCTTAGCTCAATAATAATTTCATCAGCAAAAGTTTCTTTTGTGGTTATTAAATCTGTCCAAATAGACTGTTTTTGCTCTAGTTCTAGTTGCAAGCGAGATAATTCTTCTTCAGCCATTTCTTTTAATTCAGGATCTTCTAATAGAGTCTTAGCTTCTGAGATTTGAGACTGTAGACGCTCTATTGTTTTTAATAATTCAATTTTATTCCCAATCTCAGTATGTTTTTTGGAAATATTAACAAAATCTGGACTAGCAAATATCCTGGGTTCTGATATTTGTAAAGATAACTCAGTATACTCTTTTTGTAGGTCTACTAAAGAATTACTCATATATGATCTTTAGTAATGAAAGGTTTATTTACTTGATAATTGTTCTTTTCTCTCTAATTTAGCTCGGAATTTTTCTACTCTTCCAGCAGTATCCACAAGAGTCCTTTTTCCAGTATAAAAAGGATGACATTTAGAACAAACTTCTACTGATCCAATTTTTCTAACGGCTCCGATAGTAAACTCAGTAGAACAAGAAATACATTTAACAGTAGTATAGGAATATTGAGGGTGAATTGCAGATTTCATAATGGTTGCATTAAATATATATGTAATTGTTTAAAATAATATCATATATTGAAGTTAAAGTCAATTGTAATATATTTTGCTGTATTGTAATTCTATGGTATTATAATTATATTCTATAATATAAAATTACCATAATGAATTCTAACCTCACTTTAAGTGAAATAGCAAACAAAATTACAAGGAAATTTAATGTGATTATTATTATCACTTTATTATTTACATTAATTGGTTTAGGAATTACCTTGCTTTTACCAAAACAATATAGAGCTGAGTCACAACTAGTTGTTTTACAAAAAGCTAACTCCAATGTTGATTCTTATACTGCTCAGAGGTCCATTGATTCTAAAATAGAGTTGCTAATTGATTTAGTTTATACGGATATCTTTTTTACTAGTGTTATTACAGAAAATGCTGAAATTAAAAATTTATTCCCTGCTACTTTGAAAGATAGAAGAGCATTATTTGTAAGAAACATTGTAGCTATACCTGTAGGATCTGGTTTTATTTCAATAGACACTTATGACAAATCATCTGAATTAGCTTTAACTATGAATAAGATAGTAGGTGATAAGTTAATTGAGAAGGCTGAAGAATTGCTAGGGGACACTGCTACTATACAAATAGTGAATAATCCCGTTTTGTATGAGGGAGTTGGTAGACCGAATATAATACTGAATTTATTTGGATCTGCTATATTAGGCTTTATTGTGGGTATAAGCTATATACTAAATCGAAAAGATCAATCTATTGTATATGACTTTGGGATTGATGATTTAGCTTCTCCTCCCATTCCTGATGATGTTGAAATTGCCCAAAATCCTATTATTAATCTAGAGCCTACTCCAACTATTACCCCAGATACTACATATGACTCAAATAAATTCTAATATTATATTAGTCTTAGGTGGCTTGATGGGAATAGGTGCACTATTATTTAATAGTAATATATTTAGTTTTATTTTCATTGGTATTCTAATCTTAATAATAGTTTTATTTAGAGTGTCTGTAAATATTTTATTTTATTTATTGCTTTGTACTCGACCATCTCTGGACATTCTAGGTAAATATAGTATTACACTATTCCCTGAGTTCCCAACTATTAATATTGCCGGTATAATTGCAGTGTTATCTATTATAGTAAGTATAGTAATAATATATAAAGCTAAAATATCTGTATTAGCTATTCCCTTGAGCTTTATATTTATAGGATTATTTTTAATTTATATATTATTCACTATTTTATCTGCTTATCCGATTATATCTATAAATGAACTAATAAGAGTTTTATCCTTCTTGATCATGTATGTGACAGGATACGTTTTAATTAAATCTAAAAAAGACTGCATCAATTTTATTAAGGTAGTTATTATGTCTTCTATTATTCCAGTCATAATAGGTTATCTACAATTATTGAATGGTACTGGGCTCTATACTAATCCAGGATTTGAGAATCGTATTGCTGGAACCTTTGGGCATCCAAATGTATTGGGATATTTTTTATTGATTATTATAGCTTTAATGGTATATTTATTTTTTGAAAAGAATATTATAGCTAAACCTAAATTTAAGTATATGTTTATATTGTATGGAATTTTATCAGTAATATTATTGATATCTACATATACAAGGGGGGCATGGATTGGGCTATTTGTATTATTGATAGGAGTTAGTTTGATCAAGTCTCCTAAGACAACCATGATATATACAGTAGTGGCTATCCCTATTTTAGGTTTACTGCTATCAGGATATTTCTGGATACAACAAACTATTTGGCAGGGCTTAACTCCTATAAAAGATATCCCAGTGATTGAGAGAGTTGTAGGTTTATTTAGTGGGGATCCGAGCGATTCAATTATTTGGCGACAAGTAATGTGGGTAGATATGTATGAAAAAGCTATGACTAGACCATTAATTGGGTTTGGTACAGGTACTATTGAAATTATAGTAGAGGAAGTAAGGGGCGTATCTTTAGGGGCATTAGAAGTTCATAATGATTATATTAAAGTTTTTGTTGAGATGGGAGTAATTGGGCTAATAGTATATATTCTATTTATTATAGCTATTCTATATAGTTTGATTATAAGAATTAAATCTCGCCAAGATACATTGCTGTTAATGACAACTTTCATAGTAATAGCCATATATTTATCTAGTATATGGGATAATCTACTAAGACAAACAGCAGTGATGTGGATATTTTTTGCTATATTGGGAGTAGTATTTAAATATTATACTATTAGTTCAAAAAATTCTCTAAAATCTCCTCCCATTGTGGAATAATTTGATTGATTTCAAAATTAATAACTCTATATTCAGATCTATTTATATAGCTTTCTCTGATGTCTTTGTTATCCAATAATAAAGACATAGCTTCCATAATATATTTCTCAGAATTTGATAACTGTAGGCTATTGAATCTAGGAGATTGATTATTATCGATAGGAATCAGAATTCCATATTCAGCTTGCTCTAAATTTTCAGTTTTATAGTTAATATTAGTATCAGGAGATAATAGTTCACGAGGTCCAGAATCTACATCGGTAGCAATGACGGGGGTACCCACAATTAAACTTTCTACAAGTACATTGGGCAATCCCTCAAAATGAGATGATAATACTAGCATCTTAGATTTGGCTATAAATTGGAATGGATTAGCTTGAAATCCTAGGAAATAAATATCATAATTGGTGGAAAATATTGTATTTTTATCCCAGATATTATAAACTTTCAGTCCCAAATTATTAGATAGATTTAGATGGTATTCTCTAAGAGGTCCATCTCCTAGTATTATATACTTCAAATTTGGCTTAGATTTCTTGATTTGGTTAAAAGCTAATATACTATGCCATAGTCCTTTCTGATTAGATAGTCTCCCAATTGAAATAATAGTATCATTATCAAAAATATCTCCATATATATCTAATTTTTCTTTAGCTTTTGCTCTAATATCTTTTATATCAAAAGGGTTTAAGACAACTTGGATTTTATTTTTTGGTAATCCTAGTTGAGTTAAGTCAGTAGCAATACCTTGTGATACAGCTACAATCTGATTATGAAGAGGCTCTAATATTTTAACCAACCATTTATATGCTATACGACTTAGGGATATATTATCAGTCTTATAAGTTGATGTTAGGTTGGAGTGAATGACCCCAATAGACTTATGTCTATTGATAAATTTAGCTAGTATATTGACAAAATCAGCTCTTTCTAAGTGACTTATACATAGTTTAATTTGATGTTGCTTAAGATATTTAGCTAATCTAAAGGGCAAAGTAGGGGATAAGAGTAGTTTTTGAAATTTAGATCCTTTCCCTTGTATAGAACTGAGAAAATGTATATTTAAATCATTAGGAATACTATATGATTCTTGATGCTCTATGACTATGATATGCACATCATAACCCATTTTTTTGAATATTTGTGCATGAGTAAGAGCAACTTTTTGAGCCCCCCCCCCTTCAAAATTAGTAATTAGAATAGCAATGCTTTCCTTCATATAAATCTATTATAGACTATTTATTAAGTATAGACTAGATAAAAGTTCAAATGGCTATAGATTAGAATATATAATAAGGTAAAGCTTGATATTTTATTAAATATATGCTAGTGTAGGATTGTAGTCATTGAGGTTAACTCAATTGAACCAGTTCATTAAATCTTGTATAACAACGGCTTCGCTTGCAGTTTTGATTGCCACTGCCCCTGCTAAAGCTCAATCTCAATATTGGTATTATGATACTGTTATTTATAATGGTAGAATCTTGACCCGGCATCTACCATCAGGAGTGGATACTTGTGATTGGGTTCGTAGGCAAGGATTATTTTGTAAGTATGAACGATGGGACCC
>Ga0213866_10000695_pt1 | contig 26198 bp, 26 predicted proteins | sample PICome_11_FD_160079 | JGI IMG/M metagenome (GOLD analysis project Ga0213866, IMG submission 160079) | Coastal seawater microbial communities near Pivers Island, North Carolina, United States - PICO284 | ecosystem: Environmental > Aquatic > Marine > Coastal | place: USA: North Carolina...
CAGGAACCGCCACAGCATGCGCAGAAGGATACGAATGGTCAACAGCACCAACAAGAGAGTGCGACGCAACTGGAGCATGGGCCGCAGACGCAACTGGATCTTGCGATAGAAAAAGATGTGGTGGTGCAGCTCCAGACTATAACAATGCAACATATCCTAACCCTGTTTACGCTGGAAATTACGACCTGAAAGGCACATGTAAATACGGATTTGAGGGTGATCCAATTATTGACTGCTCATTAGAAGGTGAATGGGAAAATGAAAGACTACCTTGCCAACTTACCTTTGCCGAAGGGGCTGTAATGTGGTTTGATGCTGCCGATGAATATTCAGTTTGGCAAACAACCGATTGTAATGGTGCATCAGGAATATTAACTGAATCAGGCGGAGTTGGTGACGCTGGTAAAGTAGGTTGCTGGTTAGATAAATCAGGAAACGGATATAACGCCACTCAGTCAGATACTAATAAAGAACCTGTATACACATCATATGCTGCAGGACAAAATAATTTACCCACACTTGAATTCGACGGAGCTAATACATCACTTTCTTATGGCTCAATAGGAAATCACAGTGAAACCGCCGTATTCATGGTTCATAAACACAACACCTTCGATAACCCGGGTTTTGATAACTTAATGGGCGTTGATATATGGATTTGGGAAGGTACACATTTTCTATTTCGTAATGCAAGAATTGGCTTAAGTAATGGAGGCGGAAATCCCGGGGACTACTATTTCAACCCTACTTATAGTACGTCAAATTATGTTATAACCAGTGCGTTAGATAACAACATCACACTTGAATATTATATAAACGGAACACTACATGGCTCTCCTGCAAATATTGTGGTGACCAGAGATAAAATATGGGGACCGGGAAGTATCGGCTCATAGGCCGGAACCTCAAGATTCGTAGATGGAAATATAGCCGAAATAATAATATATGATAAAGATCTAACTCCTACAGAACAATCGGAGGTGGAAAACTACCTTGGCAGCAAATGGTCCATACCTTAAGCTTCCCACATAGGCTCTTTTATCTTCTCTAAAAACTTACCATGAGCGTTAAGCTCTTCTTTTGAGACGGGAAAGCTGCGTTTTTCAATATATTTACGCCTTCTTACGGTTTTTTCCTCGTATTTTATAGCATTCTCATCAAGCTGCATAGCACCTTGTGCCCCACCTATCAGCTCAAGATAAACATCAGCTAAAAGCTCAGCATCAAGCAAAGCTCCATGTTTTTCACGTTTTGACAGGTCTATACCAAAGCGCTTACACAACGCATCAAGACTTGCTTTAGCCCCCGGGAACTTTTCTCTGGCAATATTCAAGGTATCTGTGGCCCTTTCAAACTCAATGGGAGGTATATCTATCTTAGCAAATTCATAATTAATGAATTTTAAGTCAAAAGCAGCATTATGGATAACCAGCCTGTCATTCTTTATAAAATCAAGAAAATCCTTAGCTACCTTGGAAAATACAGGCTTGTCAGACAAAAATCCTGCTGTAAGACCGTGAACGTCCGTGGATGACTTAGGAACGTCTCTTTGAGGGTTTATGTAAACATGATAAACATTTCCCGTCCTTATCTTATCAATAAGCTCAACACACCCTATCTCAATTACCCTATGTCCGGCATTAGGGTCGATACCTGTTGTTTCCGTATCAAATGTAATTTCTCGCATTAACTTCTCAATCTATTTTTTAACCATGTTTTCTTGTATTACACTAAGTCAGCCTATTATAGAAAACTTTTATAACCTTATTCTTACAACTTCATATTATTATGCGGTATCTTCAGACGCGCATATTTTATTAATAATGTTCTTTACTTCCCTGAAAACAGCAAACTCACTAACACCAGTATCAACTACAAAATCAGCTTTTCTTACCTTGTCACGACTCGCCATCTGAAGGGAATTAACTGCATCAAACTTTTCCTTTGTCATACCGTTCCTCTCTAAAGCACGCTTTTCCTGTGTATAAGAGTCTACAGTTGTAACCACAACGTAATCACATAAAGACTGCCTTTCAGTTTCAAACAAAAGAGGAATCTCCAAAACAGCTATCTTTAACTTCTCTTCTTTACATTTTTTTAGAAAATCCCTGCGTCTTTTATCAACAAGAGGGTGGATAATCTTTTCCAGTCGCTTTCTCTTAATATCATCGGAAAACACCATTTTTCCTAAACGCTGCCTACAAATCTCCCCTTCATGATAAGAATCTGGGAACACCTCTCGGACAGACTTTACAGCCTCACCACCGAATGTTAGAAGTTCATGGACATTTTTGTCAGCGTCAAAGACCGCCGCCCCAAGCTTAGAAAAACACCTTGCGACAAAACTCTTACCCGTTGCAATAGAGCCAGTTAAACCAACTACTATCATAAAAATAAATACCTTTCGTGGCTGACTATTTCATTTGGGATAATACATGTTCACGTAAATCCTCGGTAACCTCAGGTTTAATTCCAAACCACATTTCAAAACCTGCGACTGCTTGATATAACAACATTCCAAGCCCGTCTACAACAAAATTTCCATGCTCCATTGCATTTTTTAATAATTTTGTCTCCAGAGGGTTATATACAATGTCATTAACCAGAGCATTTTTTGGAATATTTTCCAATGAGATATCCAATTCAGGCTGCCCTTTCATACCCAAAGATGTAGTGTTTACCAAAATATTGGCATCCTTTACAATTTCGTTACGTTCATCCCAATGAACAACTTTTATATCAGAATTATCTTCCCATCCATCAACATGGTCCGATATCTTTAATAGATCTTCTTTTACCTTCTCAGCCTTCTCAACTGTTCTATTTACAATTATAATTTCAGGAACTTTTTCTCCTATCAAACCGCAAACAACAGCTCTTGCCGCCCCTCCAGCTCCTAAAACAACAGCCTTACCTTTAGTAAAATCAAAATCCGAGTGAGAATTCAATATATTCTGAACAAAACCATAAACATCAGAATTACTTCCCCAAAGCTCTCCATATTGCATATATATTGTATTTACCGCACCTACTGAATGCGCTGTTATTCCAGTATTATTACCAAGAATTCTATAAGCCTCCTCTTTATGAGGTATTGTAAGATTACAACCTACATAACCATCACTTTCCAATCTTGCTAACGTGCCTTTTAAATCCTCTGGCTTTACCTCTAAAAGACCATACTCGCCGTCTATATTATATTTTTTAAGCCAGTACCCGTGTAAAAAGGGTGATAAGGAATGCTTTACCGGATATCCTATCACTGCTACTTTTTTTGTCATTTGCCATTCCTTTTATTAACTTATTTAACATGATAGATGCTGAAATAAATTCAGCATTACACAAAACTTACGAAGAAACCTTTTCCTTTTCTTGCATGTACTTTCTTTTTTCATACATCTGGATAATATTGGCTGTAGTTTCTTCAACTGAACGGCGAGTAACATCAATCACCGGCCAGTTATTTTTGGTAAATATACGCCTGACTTCCACCAACTCATCTTTTACTCTATCAATATCTGTGTAATCTGTAGGATTATTTTCATTTAAAGATAGTAGTCTGTTTTTCCTTATCTGAACCAAAACATCAGGGCTTATGGTCAGACCTATAACCAGTGGCTTTTTTAGTTTATGCACAATATCGGGCAATGGAACACCTGATACATAAGGCACATTTGCCGCACGAAAGCCACGATAAGCCAAATACATTGAAGTTGGTGATTTAGATGTACGGGACGCACCAATTAACACAACATCAGCCTCTTCTAAATCCCAAACCGACTGACCGTCATCATGCACTAATGCAAAGTTAATAGCCTCAACACGGTTAAAATAATCCTCATCTAATTCATGCTGACGACCTGGTTTATGGAAGGTGGTCTTTCTATCCATATATTCAGAAAGAGAGTTAATCATGCGAGCGATTGCCGAAATGCAAGGTATGCCCATTTCCTCACAATTTTTCTTTAAGTGCTTGCGAAGATGCTTGTCAGCCATTGTGTACATTACAAATCCGCCAGTTTCACGAATCCCCTTTAACACTTTATCCACTTGTGCTTTTGTGCGAACCAACGGCCAAGTATGCTCTTCGACTTCAACATTATCAAATTGTGCAATTGATGCACGGGCAACTGAACTTACTGTTTCAGCAGTAGAGTCCGATACTAAATGAAGGTGAAAAGCTATTTCTTCTGAATCATTCATTTTATTTTTTATATTTTGTTTTTCTATCCACTAAAGTGGTATACACCGACTTTCTAACTCTATCCATAAAATATTTATAAATAAACGTACAAATGTTCGTGGATTCGTCGGTCAAACCGTCGAATGACATTTTTTACATTGTCATGCTGAACTTGTTTCAGCATCTTTTGCTTGGGAAGTAGATCCTGAAATAAATTCAGGATGACAATACTAAACAATCTGTTTGTGGATAAAGATTGCTTCGTCGCTTTACTCCTCGCAATGACGTTATTAATATCCACGGCTATTATTTTTGGCCATAAGATTTTCAGGGGTTTCATATTGCCCTGAATTTATTCTTTTATACATCCCTTGCGTGAATAATAATATTTTCCCGTCTTTGGTGGTCATGTTCATTTCATTTTCCACCATATTAATTACACTTTTATCTATGATGGGAGTATTGCCGCTGGTCAAAGGAAAAGCCAAAACAGTTCCACGCCCTCTTAAACCATCAAGCTTTGCAATGCTATATAACGGGTTATTATCAGAGTCGTGGACAACTTTATTTTCATCCCCATATGTTATTTGACTTATAGAGCCATCATCTTCAAAATAGCCGAATCTTGGATTTGTATATTCTCTTATGTTTCGCATAAAAATGTACTTTCATATTGGTTGTTAACATCAACTAAATAACTATGTGGATAAGTTAGGTGATAAAAAAGTGTTCAACTTATCCCGAATTTTCACCTCGTGCTTCTACATCAGAAATTCACATGTGAATATACAAAAAAATTTAATCCTCAATATGTGGAAAAACATCTAATAGCAAAAGAAACTGGTATTATTATTCTTTTTGTATATGTTGATTGTTTTGTGGATAAAATTTAATCCACAGGGAGAAGGCCTCCCATAATAAACAACTATTATATATATAAATATATATTATTATTATGTTAGACAAGAAAGATTCCCCATATATGGAAAAGCTATTTCTAAATACTTTGCTAGGCAAAAAGTCTGAGCAGACTCCCATTTGGTTTATGAGACAGGCAGGTAGGTATTTACCTGAATATAAACAAGTCAGAAGCACTACGAAGAATTTCCTTGAGTTTTGTTATTCTCCACAGAAGGCTGCTGAGGTTACTTTGCAACCAATAGAACGCTTTGATTTTGATGCTGCTATTATCTTTTCAGACATTCTGGTGATACCAGATGCTTTGGGTATGGATGTTAGATTTGTGCAAAATGAAGGCCCTAAGCTAGAAGCACTACAAGGACAAGCATGTGTTGATAAGTTAAACTATGATCAAGAATTTTTATCCCCCGTATATGAAGCTATAAAACTTACAAGGTCTGATTTATGCCAGTCTAAAGCACTAATTGGCTTTGCAGGAGCACCTTGGACGCTTGCAACCTACATGATTGAAGGCGGTGGCAGTAAGGATTATTTGAAAACGAAAACTTTAAGCTATGCACAGCCTGCTCTTTTTGCAAAACTTATCGATAAGCTGACCGATGCGGTATCTAAGCACTTAATTGCTCAAGTTGAAGCGGGAGTTGATGCTTTGCAGATTTTCGATAGCTGGGCTGGGGTGTTGACGCAGGAGCAATTTTCAAAATGGTCAATCGAGCCTACTCGCAAAATTGTGGAAAATGTGCGTAAGGTTTTTCCTGATATCCCGATTATAGGTTTCCCTAAAGGTGTGGGCGTGTTCTATAAGGATTATGCAGAGCAAACCGGCGTAAATGCTATATCATTTGACCAGCATATGAGTGCCTCGTGGATAAAAGATAATATCGATATAACCGTGCAGGGAAATCTTGACCCTGTGCAGTTGATGACTGACACTGATGGTGCGGTGAAATATGCAAGACAGCTTATTGATTTGATGCAGGATAAGCCTTTTATTTTCAATTTAGGGCACGGAATCTTACAGCATACGCCGATTGAAAATGTTGAAGCGGTGTTGGCTGAGGTTAAAAAACTTTAACTTGAGTTGTTCCTCGGTTGTGAGATATTCTTATCTTGGATGGAGATTGCTTCGTCGTTATACTCCTCGCAATGACGATTTTTCAATGTCATCCTGAACTACCCATTCAAAAGATGCTGAAACAAGTTCAGCATGACAATGTAAAAAATGTCATTCGACGGCTTGACCGGCGAATCTAAATGTTAATTAAAATTTTATATAAATTTATGCCTAAAAAAGCCGTAATATTATTTAATCTTGGTGGTCCTGACAGTTTAGATGCTGTTAAGCCTTTCTTGTTCAACCTTTTTAGTGATAAGGCTATAATCTCTGCGCCTAATCCTATTCGCTATTTTTTGGCTAAGCTAATTTCTTCAAGGCGAGAAAAGACAGCTCAGGAAATTTATTCACATATAGGTGGCAAGTCGACTATTATTCCTGAAACGGTGGCTCAAAGAGATGCCTTAGAAGCGATTTTGAATGAAAAAGGTAGTACGACCTATAAAGTGTTTATTTGTATGCGCTACTGGCATCCTTTTGCCAAAGATGTTGTAAGGGATGTAAAAGACTATGCGCCTGATGAAATTATATTGCTGCCTCTTTACCCTCAATTCTCTACATCCACTACTCAATCATCAATAGATGACTGGAATAAAAACGCTGGCGAAGTTGGGCTTGATGTGCCGACTCGCACGATTGGCTGCTATCCTTATGAGGAAAGTTTTGTGCAGTCGCACCTGAATCTTATCAATGAGGCAATTGCTAAGGTGAAGGACAAAGAAAATATGAGAATATTATTTTCCGCACATGGATTGCCGAAGAAAATAATAGATAAAGGTGATCCGTATCAGTGGCAGGTGGAACAGGGAGCTGCGAAGATAGCCAAGAAAATAGAAGTTGATGGTCTGGACTGGAATGTTTGCTATCAGTCAAGGGTGGGTCCCTTAGAGTGGATTGGCCCAAGTACTGATGATGAAATTATGCGGGCAGGAAAAGATGGTAAATCTATCGTTTTAGTGCCTATTGCTTTTGTATCTGAGCATTCTGAAACATTGGTGGAGCTTGATATTGAGTATAAAGAACTGGCCGATGAAAATAACGTGAAAGAATATATCCGAGTGCCAACTCTATCTGTGGAAAAGGATTTTATAAAATCCTTGGCAGATATATGCCTGAATGTAGGCGAGGTTGGTAAAATATGTTCTTCCGAGGGGAAAAGACTTTGTCCTGATAATTTTGTTAAGTGTGCTTGTTATTAATTATAAAGTGATTTTTTTTACTTAAAGTGCTATAGTATATAGAACATTTAATGTTCGAACGTGATTTATAAAAATGATTTTTAAAAATAAAAATATCCAAAAAGGGATAACAATCCTTGAGTTCTTGGTATTACTTATTGTGATAGGGCTTATCATTGCCGGTGTTTTGTTAAAAAGATCAATTGAACATCAGGCGCGGATTCGTGATGAGATAGTGCATATAACTAAATATGAAATCGCTTTTAATGATTTTAAAATCAAATATGAAGGTCTGCCTGGAGACCTGATAAATGCTAAGTCTTTCTGGGGGGATACTGTAAGCGGTAATGGTGATTATACTATAAGGACTTTGGAAGGTAGGTTTTCAGATGAGTACACTTATGGTGGTGAGATGAGTCGTGTTTTCGAACAGCTAAGTCTTTCTGGATTTTTAAATGAAAAATATGATAGTTCAATAAAGCTGGGAGTTGGTATTCCTACTAGTAAGTTAAATGATAGAATGGGAATGTCTATGTATAACGGTAGTGAAGAAGAGGTTTCTATTAACGTGTTCTATGGAAATTCTCCTGCTTTACCAAGCTTGGAAAAAGCTGATGAACCAAGTATAACTACTGGAGATATATCTGGATTTTTAACCAGAAAGGAAGTTATGTCCTTAAGTGCTAAATTAAAGCCTGAAGTTTACCATTATTATTGCGGAGCTATAGGTAGTAAAGAATGGTGCCGATATTGGTACATAATGAAATAGCTGTTATTTATTTTTCTTCAATAAGATATATAAAGCTCCATCACCACCATGTTTTGGCTGGGCGTATGAGAACATGATTATGTGTTCACGTATAGAAGGAGAGTTAAGCCAGCGTGGCACTTGTTGTTTTAATATACCTTCATTATTAGCCCCTTTTCCAGTTACTACTATAACGCTTCTTTTAGCAGATTCATGACAGTTTTTTATGAAGTCTTTAAGAGCGTGTAAGGCTTCGTCTTGAGTTCTTCCGTGCAGGTCAAGCTTGGCTTGTATGTTGAACTTGCCTTTTGTGAGTTTTCTAGCTGTTGCTTTGTCTACTCCTGATAATGTACCATGTTTTAGATAGTTTAATTTTGGGCTGGATTTTTTTGCAAGTTGTTGTTTTTCAATTAATCTTTGTAGGTCTTCTTCGTTGATATTGTTATCTTTGTCAGGCTCTGAATTTGAATTAGTCCTGGTAGGAATGGGAACGGGTTCTTTGCCATTCATAGGCTCGACGCTCTGGCTTACATAATACCAAAGTTCTAAATCTTCTTCTGTTAAGTCGTTTTCTTCATCCATAATTAACATTATAGCAATTATGTTGATAATTTTCATGGAATAAAATTATGCAATTTAATTATTAATGAAGTTCTTAATTGACTTTTTGTAGGTTTTTTTATACATAAACGGGGTGTTTGCGTTAATATATTAATATTTTCTTAGGGAGGAAGGTGTGAGACAAAGGGCTGAAAATTTATTAAAAGATATAAAAAGTGGAAGGTTTGAATCACCTAGTGAGAAGTTAAAAGAGATATTAAGTGCAGAGGTAGGTGATGATGGAAAACGATATACTAAATATGATTATGATAATCGAAGCATACAAAATCCTTATGGAAAAGAATTAAGGCAAGAAATCGGTAGGTCTTTATTGGAAAGTAATGAAGAAACTAAAGGTGATGAAAGTAAGCAGTTTAATATAAGTGTTTATGGTGTAAAGTTTGAAATAGGTAAAGAAACTACAGATTCGTTAACTGAAAAGGTCGCAAAAATAGGTTCAAGCGGGATAACTGCTGGATTTTATGAAGCTTTAGATGGGCAAGGGAAGTCTGAGGCAAGTGGTGTTGATAAAAAGTTTTCAAAGGAGGAGGCTTTAGCCAAAGAGTTCAATGACGCAGTGAGAAAGAGTTATCGTTGATATGATGATGCTCATGATGTGCTGTTTAAATCAAAACATAATCCTGAAATATTAACCACAGAAGTAGGCGGACAAACAGGTATAGAGTTGGCTGTTCATGTATATAGCTATAATCATGATCCAGCACGAATTGATGGTGTGTTTGGTGATTTTATAGATAAGGATAAAATGAGCCCCAGTGATGCACAAAAGGTAATCACTCACCAAAGTTCAAAAAGTTCAGGCCTTATTGAAGCTGTAAATGAAGATATTACGGGAAGAGGACTTTTTGGCATGATAGGCGCTAATCAAAATACATTAGCTGCAATGGAGTTTATTTCCGAAAAAGATAGGTATAAAGAAGCAACTCGTGTTCATCCTGCAACAGGAAAGTCAGCTTTAGATGTTGCTCTTAACAGTCCGGTAAGAGCGGATAAGCTTGTTGGTGCAATTTATTCAACTGTTGCAGAGGAAGATAAGCCGCTAGTGCAAAATGCTTATAGTCAAATGGTTATGCGGCGTGAGAAGGAAGCAGGAGCTGATGCTTTTAACCGTGTTCAGCAAGGTGATGAGTCTGCTTTGCCAGAGCTTGCAAAAAAAGACTTCAACACGTTCTTGGAGTTTTTACAATTAGATAAAGATCCTAAACAGTGGGCTGGAATTATCTTAAATGAAGATGAAAAAGGAAATTCAGTATATAAAGATACATATGATTCTAAAGTTAGGAGTGAAGTTGGAAGTGGTAGACGAGATATATTAGACAGACTTGTTGGCAGGTCTATAGCTAATATTGAGTTAAACGGCAGTGAAGAAGAAAGAAATACGCCTATAAAAATTAGCAGTTTTGGTGATGATAAAATCATACCTGCGAAGTTAAAAGAAGAAGGGCGAAGTGGAGAAGATATAGATAAGTCATTTGATGACAGAATGCTATTTGGTCATGAGCTTATGGAAGCCTATAAAAAAGAATATAATACTATTCAAAAAGATCAGCAGATACAGAGAGTTCCGGCTGATATTGTTGTGGGGTCTTCTGGTTCTGAAGCATCGCATGTGGCAAGATTGAAAAGAGAAAATTCTCAAAGTTCAGTTTCATCATCTATAAGCGACATTAGCGAATCTTCATCATTTGTTGATGCTGTTACAAATAAAACAAAGCAAATGGGACTTTAACAGGTTGTTATAGGTTTCGTGGCAGAAGTATGAAGTAGCTTCCCTGATTGTTTTGATGCCCAGCTAAATGTTCGGCTTCATCACCGTAACCGAAAAATAGATCACCACGCACAGGCCCTTTGATTGCGCCTCCTGTATCTTGTGCTATCAACAGGCTTTGTAAGGACTTTTCCTCTTTACCGTTTAGCTGCACATCCACCCATACAGGGGCACCATATGGCACGAAACGTTTATCTATTGCCAGTGATCTCATAGGAGTTAAAGGAACTCCCTGTCCACCAATTGGTCCTTCTGTACCTATTTCCCTGAAAAATACGTATGAAGGGTTCTTGTTTAGCACTTTGGTTAGTTTTTTAGGGTTGTTATACAGCCATTTCTTTATTGCCTGAGCGGACATATCCTCTTTTTTGATATGACCTTTGTCAATCAGGTAACGGCCAATAGACACATATTTATGGTTATTCTTGCCGTTATATCCTACCCGCATTACTGAACCATCATCCAATGTTATCCGGCCTGAACCTTGGATATGCAGAAAAAATGCTCTTACAGGGTCATCAACCCATGCAATTACATGCCCCTTTTTTTGAAGAGCCCCTTTTTCAATTTGCTTGCGGCTGTAATATTTTTTTCCTTCTTTTAAATCAAGAGGTTTGGCGTATAATGGATATTTATAAGGGCCGTAACGATTTTTGCTGCCTTTTAGTTCTATTTCATAATATCCTGTGAAAGTACCGCTGGTATCCCACCAGTTTTTTGCCAGATATGGAGTGAAGTTTGCCTCGAAGAAATCCTTTGCTTTCGAATGAATGCTGTATAATTGTGCTTTTTCGCAGACTTTTTTCCAGTCGCCATATGTGCCTGCTACGCCACTATTATGTGCAGATCTATCCTCTGGCAAGGTATTGAATTTTCTGCATGACCTTAGAAATGATTTTAAAGCCTCATCGTGATTGTCGTTATGCCATCCTGATAGTTTGTCAAAGCTTGATTCTTTTAAAGTAAGCTTATCACCAATCAATGAACAAGAAGATAAAATGCTTATAATAATAAGCAAAAAAAAGCGAGTGCCTAAGTGCATATAAAAATACCTTTTTATAATATATTTACATGGCAAACTACTTTTTACCATGAGCTGGTATTATACAGCTATTACTTATGTATTTATCAGGATTTGGGCATTTATTTCAAGTGAAATTATTTTGAATTGCTAGTTGCAATCAATTCCCAGTTTGGGTTCGAAGATGTAAGGTTACGGGCAAATGTCCATAACTCACTGATCTTGTTGACATGTGATGGGTTACCTTCAATAATTTCACCGTCCTTATCTTTTATAAGGTTGATCTGTTCAGAAATTATCTCAACACCAATTTTTGCAGACTTTCTATCTAAAGCGACGGATTTTATATTGGATGCAAGAATTGAAACAAGTGTGTTCTCAGGCACTTTAGTATCTTTATCCCTTTTGTCGATTTCGGCTATAAATCCTTTATAGATATCTTTGGAAAGAAGGTTTTTTAAAGTAGTTTTATCGCCAACTGAGAATGCTTTTAGTATTACTTCAAAGGCGCTTTTTGCACCAGTTAGGAAGTTGTCCTCAGTAAATGAAGGGTCTATAGATTCTATCTTTTTAATCTTTTTAGCTAAATCAGGGCCATATTTTTTTTCCAGATCTTCATATTTGTCTGTTATAGGCTCAAATTTTAAATCAATTTGTCCATTTAAATGGGATGGGTCTGCGCCGTTAGGGAATTGAACCACGTTGTTATCGTTTTTTGCATTTTGAATATGCTCATCATAGTCCTTGTTGCCCAAGGCGTTGAATAGCTTAACTCCAACATAAACTGCTACAGCGGCAAATATAATTATATCTATAGGCATTAAAGCTCCAAAAATATCAATTAAAAACGATTAATTACTTGTAAAACCCTTTATTCCATTTTATACCAATTCGTTACTTGTTGCAAGAAACAGTTAATATTAAATATAAATATAAGAAGGTTAAAAATGTCAGAGAATAATCAAGATGGTCAAGAAGGTGCAAATCAACAGCAGGTAAGGCAAGTTGTTATTAATGCTCAATATGTTAAGGACCTTTCCTTTGAAAACCCAAATGCTCCGAAAAGCCTTATAGGCAAAGGTGAAAAGCCGCAAATAGATGTTTCAGTTGATATTCAGGTTCAGTCTGTTGATGAAAAAACTTTTGAAGTTAATCTTATTATAGGCGCTAAAGCAAACGCTCAGGATGATGCTTTGTTCGTTACAGAGCTTTCATATGCAGGAATATTCACTGTAGATGTGCCAGAAGCTGAAAAAGAAGCTGTTTTAATGGTATACTGCCCAGGAATGCTATTCCCATATGCACGCAGAATAATTTCTGATGCCACTCGCGATGGTGGATTCCCTCCTCTTATGCTTGACCCTGTAGATTTTGGTGCTTTATTCCAACAGCACAAAATGAAGGAAAATCAGGCGCAAGCTAATTAGTATAAGGCTAAATGAACAATTTTTTCATCACAGGCACCGGCACTGAAATAGGCAAGACATATGTTACTTGTTCCATTATAGAACAATTGGTGGAAAGTAATAAGTCTGTTATTGGATTAAAACCTATAATCAGCGGTTGGGAAGATTATAATGATGAAATGGATACTAATCGGATATTGAGCGCCATGGGGCGCTCTTTTCTGCCTGATGATATTGAAATTATTTCTCCTTGGCGGTTTGCAGCACCATTATCGCCTGATATGGCAGCTGCCGCCGAAGGAGTTACGATAGATTTTGATAGCGTTGTTAATTTTTGTAATAGGGCCGAAGCACTCTCTGACTACCTTATAATAGAAGGGTCAGGAGGTGTGATGGTGCCTATAAATGAGGAAAATACCTTCCTTGATCTAATGGAAAGACTTGGCATGCCGGTCATTCTTGTAGCAGGAAGTTATCTTGGAACTATTAGCCATACTTTAACAGCGATAAACTCCCTAGAAAGCCGTAATTTAAATATTCACAGAATAATTATAAATGAATCCGAATGCGGCATTGATCTGGATAAAACAAAAAATACCCTAGCAAACTTCACCGATATTAAAATTGACCTTTTGGAAAAGGATGGAGAAGTTACTGGTCTTCTTGACTCTTACGATTTAGAAACCCTTTAAAACCTTCCAGTTTATCTTTTATTTTGTCTTTCAGCTTCTCTTTGACTTCTTCTTTTGTACCAATATTTGGTATTTTATTAGGAGATAATCGTTTAATAAGGCTGCCTAAAACTTCTTCCATTAAGCCGCTGGCATCTAGTGATGCGCTATGCTCAAATTGATTTTCATTTAGAACTAAAGAGAATTTTATATCTATATCACCATCTTTGCTGTTGATATAGTTTGCAACAGGCTTTGCCAGCGCTTTTTCAATTATATTCATGTCATCAGGAGGAGATACCTCAATGTCCTTAAATTGGAAATTCCAAGTTGTATCAATGTTAGCTTTTTTATCAAGTGTCCATCTATCTTCAAGTCTAAGGCTTATTTTTCCGTCACTGAACCAATTAAGCGGAGGCTTTCCTATATAGCTACCAAATACGCTAACAGGCAGGTCTTCTATATTCCATGTGGTAGAACGCCCCGATGGGATTTCTTCGGTTTTTATAAGGAATTTGTTGTCGTTAATTGAGCCTGAGATGTTCGAACGGAAGAATATGTCAAATATGGCGTAATTGCTCCTTAGCGGCTCACTTTGAATGTTATTAAGTGATAGATTTATAGGTTTGTTGCCACCTTTCGATAGAGAAATGTTGATGTTATTAATATCAAGCTCTTCGATGATGAAATCACGCTTTGATTTGATTTTAGCGCCCTTATTAGGATTCTTTGAGGCTTTTTTATTTGAAGTAGTGTTTGCGGGTTGGTGAACCTTCCCTGTTACGTCATTAATCGAAAAATTGTTTAATGTTACAGGTTGGAATATTAGGCTTGATAGCTTTATATCTGTACTTGCGTTGCCAACTTCAAAATCAAAACTACTTTTTTCTACTGATTCACGTTTTACTTTTAAATCATTAAAGGAAATATTTCCGGCAAATAAATTTCCCGATACTTTGTTTACACTAAGCTGGATGCCTGTTTTTGTCTCTATTTTTGCGAATATCCATTTTACGGTAGGATCAAGGAAAAGGAAGTTAATGGCAGAAATTGCACCTAATAATAATATTAGTAAATAAAGTGAGAAGCGTTTTACACGTTTTAAAAATAATGAACTGCCATTTTTGGAGGTTTTTTGTATTTGCTTTGTAGCCGTTTTGTCTTGTACTACAGGCTCTTTTACCGGTTGTTGCTTGGTAATTTTTTTCTTCTTACTCTTGGAAGTGCCAGAAGAAAGTAAATCGAATATTAATTCTAGTATTGCAGTGAAAATAGATACGATGCCGTTAACTGCAAGGCTTAAAGCACCAATAATAGGGGCGGTAAGGAATTCGGCCAATAAGATTACGAGTGCTTCCATGAGTTTTTGTACGATATTAAAAGCGCATTAATATCAAAAATATATGAAAAAGACAACATTTTTGAAAAAGCAGCAAAAATACCTTTAAATAACTCTAATATCTTTTTCTGTAGCCCAATCAGGCCATTTATCAATGTCTATTTCTAATGATACAAGCCATTTTATTTTATTATTAAAACTGGAAAAGGTCTGGGGCGCATCATCAGGTATTATTATGTCTATGCTATGATTAACAGGTGAACGAGCGGAAAGTGTTCTTGAGCTTTCTATATTGAAGTCTTTTACTAAGAAATCATGAGTATGTGTTGTACGGTCTGAACCGCTTCCAGATACGGCTATTTCTGAGCCTTTAAGCGTTGCTTTTATGCCGTTAAGCTGTATTGATTCTTGAGGCTGGAACTTTAAATTTAGTTTTGCTGAGTCACCAGGATGAAAAACCCCTTTTGATAAATTAGCTTCAATGTTACCAAGCTTTTTACTGGCCATCTTATTTCTAACCATTTTGTATAAGCCTGTATAAAGACCTAGAATAATTATACCGAGACCTATTATTGAAAATATAATGCCCCCTCCATCAGCAGATGAGCCCCCGATAGCAAAGACTGAACCGAATATAACCATAAACACCATTGCAAAAATACTTCCACCGCATGTTTTTGGGCTCATATCTACAATTATATCACTTGTTTTTTTAGTTTCATTTATACGTTTTACAGAGATATCGTGTTGAGCCTTGGGGTCTAAAGCCCAAGGTATGTCAACTTGAGCATGCACAATCCAGTCAATATTGACATAGTGACCATGATATGTTGGGTTGCTTTTATCAAGCTTTAAGGAAAAGTCATAACTATATTCGCCGGGCTTTAAATCGCCTTTAAATAAAGATTCACAGGCAACCTCACCTTGGTCACGATTTCCCATTCCGTGAGTGTACCACCTTAAGCTTAATTTTAAATCATTGCACTTTACATCTTTATCAACAGATAGATATACTTTGCCATTTACAGTATCTCCTTGTACATAGGTTTTTTTGTTATCTGTAAGTTCAATTCGTACATCGCATTTCGACATTTTCTTTCTCCTTTAAAAGCTGATATTCTTCATATAGTTGATATTGCATGGCTCTGATATCATCTCCGAAATTTTCCCTAAGCTGAGTGACTTTTTCCATATTTAATAACGGTAAATCACCAGAGCCATTGCGAGCTATTTCAATTCGAGTATTTAAAATATTGAGTAGTTTTTCATTACTGTTGCAAGAAACTCGTTCCGTAACCACCTTATAGCCCCGTTTTTCAAGTTCATCGGTTAGGTCTGAATGGGTGGTAAATGCAAGTGAGTTAGTTTTTTTATATATCTTTTTACGCCGGGATTTGTTTGCGTTTTCAAAGCTATCTATAAATGTAAGCCTGCTTTTTGGAAAAACAGGCAATTTCTCATCAATATATAGCTTTATATACGGGGCGTCTGAAAACTCCTGATGTAGCTTACGTAAATGAGTGGTTTTCCCGCGACCATGGTCGGCCAAAAATTGAACAGCAACATTTGGTAATCTAAGTGGAGCAACTAAATGCTCTATATCAACAATGCTTGCTGCAAGCCATTGGTCACCTGACAGCTCGCCAAATGGATTAAAACGTAAATTCAAAGATTCAAAAGCCAAGGCACTTTTAGTCATAAAAGTTATTTATTAATCATAGGTTTGCTAACTATTTCATGTTAGTTGAAAAAGGTTAATTATTAATTAATCGTAGTGAGTTGGGAGTATAAGATAGACGCCTATTATTGACAATAACACATAGAGAATGAATCTAAAGAGTTGTTGCAATCAATGCTGATATGTTACCTAAGAAAAAGGAATAATAAGTAAAACGTATCCAAAAGAATTTGTGGCGCAATACATTTGCGCTTAAATCATAAATATCCTTTAAACACGCTTCGGTTAGGAGGTTTACATCGTTTACAACGGGCATTATTCTATCGAGATATTCTTTTTCTGACATACACCAGATATCACCCCAATGAAGTAAATTAGCGGATTTACGGGTCTTCTTTTTCTTTTCTCTAGAACGGGGATATATTGTTAAGATAGAAAAGAACATTGTCCATACGGCTGTGATAATTGCAATTATAGCGCCTGTAAGGAACTGCTCTTTTTGAATCCAGGATAACCCTATAGGAATCGTAATGGAATTAATCACAAGCATTACCTGAGCTTTTTGATCGATAAGCCTGATAGCATTGTTTAGTTTGTTGGTGGTTGAGGTAAGAATCTGTCCGCGTGCGACACCTTCCCATCTTTTCTGGTTTGGGAAGGCTTCTTCTTTACTTTTATCTTTTTTAGCGGTCATAGAGCTTTTCCGTTTTAAAAAGCACAAGCTAAGCAAATGCTATTTTATTTACTTATAAAGCCAGCATTTGCTGCCCACTCAGGAACTGTATTAGAGCTTATACCAAACACATAGCTTGCAAGAGTGTAAGATAAAACAGTAATCAAAATTATGGAAAGTATATTCATTACAATCCCCACCTTTACCATTTGAGCAATTCTTATATAGCCGCTGGCAAATACAATAGCATTTGGTGGGGTGGCCATTGGCAACATAAATGCACAAGACGATGCAAGTGTAGCACCAATTACAAATAATAGAGGGTTTTCACCAAGGTTGGATGCAATACCTGCTAAAACAGGGAGGAATATAGTTATCAAAGCAAGGTTGCTCATTACTTCAGTAATGAATAATGTTGTTAGGAAGCATAAGATAACTATGCCAAAAACCCCAAATGTTGAAAAGGAAGATATTTGGCCACCAACTACATCGACCAAACCACTTGCCTTCATAGCTGCTGCAATGCTTAAACCTCCTCCAAATAAAAGCAGGATGTTCCATGGCATTTTTAGCATGTCATTTTCAGCAGGATTGCTCTTCCATTGCATTATAAAGCCGTCTTTTTTTGAATTTGGTATTAAGAATAAAACTATGGCAGCAGTTACTGCTATTGCAGCGTCCTTTATTTCAAATGGCAATAAGCCTTTGAATATCCATAAAGCGGCAGTAGATATGAATACGATCAAAACGCATATTTCATTATATGATATCTTACCTAAAGCATCATAGCGCTTGTCAATTTCAGAGCCTGCATTTGCAATATTGCCCATGCGGCTTGGGTATACGACATAACATAGAACGAACCAGCACAAAAGTAACAAAGTAATGGCAAAAGGAACTCCTACCAGCATCCATGTACCATACTCAATAGTGAATTGATAGGTGTCATCAATAAAGCCTGCTAAAATAGTGTTTGGTGGAGTGCCTGTTAATGTTGCAGTGCCGCCTATATTTGCAGCAAATGCAATGCCTAAAACTAATGATAAGGCAAAACGACGTACGTTAGGGGAAAGCTCGTCTATGGTGAGTCCATTGGTCACCAGCGCTAGAACAGATGCGGCAATTGGTAGCATCATAACAGTCGTTGCGGTGTTGCTTAACCACATGCTTAAAAAGCTTGTAGCTATCATAAAGCCTAATATTATACCGTTTGCATGTGTGCCGGTTTTTTTAACGATAGCAAGAGCAATACGGGTATGGAGGTTCCATTTTTCCATTGCAAGTGCAATAGTGAAGCCGCCAAAAAACAGGAATACTATAGGATGCCCATAATTTGCGGTGACTTGCTTTAAGGGGATAACATCTAAAACCGGAAAAAGTAATATTGGCAGCAATGCGGTAACCGATACTGGAACGGCCTCACTTACCCACCAAATAAGCATCAAAGAAATAACAGCAATAACTTTCCAGCCTGTTTCGCCAATTATCTGTGGTGCAGGAATGAACAATAGAAGTGCGAAAAAACAAATTCCGCCAATTATAAAAGATAGAGATCTATTCATAGGATTTTCTTAATAATACTATATAAAACGGTTGCTGATACTAATTGCAAAAGTATGAAAATACAACTTTTTATTCAACCAAAAGGTAGGTTTGTGCACTAAATGCAATCTGTGATATAAGGCGTGAGAGCGGTGTTTCTTTGATAAATCTTTGTATAAAGATGTTTTTTTACAAAAGCGCCCTTAGTTTTAAGGCTATAAAGGTAAAAGAGTGAAAAAGAAGATTAATTTAAAAAGATGCCTTTCCTTCGGCTATAAGCCTTAGTGATTCAGGGTATATTTGATGCTCTTTTTCAAGAATCTTTGCAGTTAAGGTTTCAACGGTGTCTGAATTTTCTATATTAACTGTGGCTTGTTTTATTATGGGGCCGGCGTCCATTTCTTCGGTTACAAAATGAGTTGTGCAACCTGCTATTTTAACGCCATATTCCAGTGCTTGTTTTTGGGCGTTTATACCTTTGAAAGATGGAAGTAATGAAGGGTGGATATTTATGAGCTTACCCTGCCATTTTTTTGTGAACCAGCCAGATAATAAGCGCATAAAACCTGCCATGCATACAAATTCAGCACCTGAATCTAAAATTGCTTTATCCATTTGGGCGTCAAATTCTTCACGAGAAGAGAAATCTTTGTGATTTATAACAATCGTATCAATACCAGCATCTTTTGCTCTTTGTAAGCCATATGCATCTTTTTTGTTGGACAGTACCAATGTTATCTGTGCAGGAAAATCAGGGTTCTTACAAGCATCTATCAAGGCTTGCAGGTTTGTTCCGCTTCCTGATATCAGTACGGCTGTTTTTAGCTTACTCATTTTGGTATATCTCGTTTTAGTTATACGTTATATATCCGTTTCGTGCTCTATGCGGATAATGCTTCACGTACTTTTGCAATGGCTTCCTCTACCTTGTTGCCGTTAGTACCGCCTGTTTGAGCGAAGTTAGGTTTACCGCCTCCACCTTTTGCACCTAATATATCTGTGGCCGAACGCACGAGCTCAACGGCGTTTATTCTGTCGGTCAAATCATCAGAAACGGCGATAATAAGTGAGCCTTTACCTTCAAATGAGGAGGTTACTGCAACAACACCTGAGTCAACCTGCTTTTGCAAATCACCTATCATATCTCTTAGGTCTTTTGGAGAAACCCCATCAAAGTTCTTGCCTATAAAGGTAACTCCATTTACATCTTCTTTTTCTATAGAGCTGTTATTTGAGCCTCCCATAGCAGCGTCTTTTTTGGCTTTGGCCAGTTCTTTTTCAAGCTTCTTTCTTTCATCAAGTAAAGACTCAACCCGAGTTGTTGCATCGTTAGGGGACACTTTCAATATTGCCGCAACTGCTGCAAGGTTCTTTTCAGTTTCACCAATATATTCAATTGCCGAGCGCCCACTTACAGCTTCAATGCGCCTTATACCGGATGCAATTGCCGATTCAGAAGCAATCTTGAAAAAACCAATGTCGCCAGTGCGTTTTACGTGAGTACCACCACAAAGTTCAACGGAATAATCGTTATCTTGTTCAAGACCCATGTTAACAACACGTACTTCTTCGCCATATTTTTCGCCAAATAGTGCCATAGCACCAGCTTTTATTGCAGCCTCAGGCTCCATAACTTTTGTTCCTACAGGAGTGTTCTGGCGTATTATCTCATTTACTTTTTGTTCTATCTTTTCTAGTTCATCAGGAGTTACGGCCTTAGGGTGAGCAAAATCAAAGCGAAAGCGGTCTTCTGCTACCAATGAGCCTTTTTGCATTACATGATCGCCTAGTATTTGACGCAAGACAGCATGTAAAATGTGAGTAGCAGAGTGATTGGCACGCAAAGCACTGCGTCTTTTGTCGTTAACCGTTGCAAGAACTATATCCCCAGTTCTTACTTTTCCATCAACTACCTTTCCTTCGTGTACATGCAGACTGCCAAGAACCTTCTTGGTGTCCTTTACCCAAAAATCAAAGTTATTATCACCTTTTATGAAGCCCTGGTCACCTTCTTGACCGCCTGACTCACCGTAGAAAGTGGTCTGGTTAAGTACAATAGATGCCATAGCGTTTTTTGAGGTTTCATCCACTAATTTGCCGTCAGCTATAATTGCGACCACTTTGCCCTGAGCATCAGTTGAGTCGTAACCTAAGAATTCAGTTGCACCATGGCTTTCTTTTATTTCAAACCAGATTTCGTTAGTTGCTTGCTCACCAGAGCCTTTCCATGCGGCTTTTGCGCGCTCTTTTTGTTCTTTCATAGAGGCGCGAAAGCCCTCTTCATCGACGCTTATTTCGCGTCCACGTAAAATATCAACGGTTAAATCATAAGGAAAACCGTATGTGTCATATAGTTTAAACGCAACTTCACCAGACAAAGTGTCACCTGAGGCAAGTTCTTTTGACTCTTCGTCCAATAATTTCAGACCTCTATCGAGAGTCTCGCCAAATTTCTCTTCTTCTAATTTTATTATTTCTGTTATTAAAGCCTCGGCACGCTTAAGCTCTGGATATGCGTCGCCCATTTGTTTTATTAGAGCGGGAACTAAAGAATAGATAATCGGCTTGTTACAGCCTAAGTTACGAGCGTGACGCATTGCTCTGCGCATAATACGACGCAGTACATAACCACGACCTTCATTAGAAGGCATCACGCCGTCTGCAAGCAAAAAGCTAACCGAGCGTAAGTGATCGGCTATAACTCTGTGAGAGGCTATTTTTTCTGCATCATTATTTCCCGTAGCTTCCTTTATTGCGTCTATCAGGCTTTCAAAAAGGTCAATCTCATAATTATTATGTTTGCCTTGTAAAATAGCGGCAACACGCTCCAAACCCATACCTGTATCAATAGAAGGGGCGGGAAGTACTACCTGTTCGCCAGAGGCTAATTTTTCATATTGCATGAAAACCAGGTTCCATATCTCTATAAAGCGGTCACCGAAAAGGTCATTGCCATTTGCATCTAATTCCCATGAAGCATATTTATCTACATCTTCTCCATGGTCATAGAAAATTTCTGAACATGGCCCGCAAGGCCCTGTATCGCCCATCGCCCAGAAATTATCATTTGTCGGAACTCTTAAAATCTTCTCATCTGGCAAGTTTAGGACATCCTTCCATATGCTGTAAGCTTTGTCATCTGTGTGATAAACAGTTACATAAAGCTTTTCTTCAGGTAGTCCCAGCCATTTATCGCTAGTTACAAATTCCCAGGCATATTTTATTGCATCTTCCTTAAAATAATCACCAAACGAGAAGTTACCTAACATTTCAAAAAAAGTGTGGTGTCTTGCTGTATAGCCTACATTATCAAGGTCGTTATGCTTTCCGCCTGCGCGGACACATTTTTGAGAGCTTGTGGCTTTAACATAATTACGTGTCTCGTTTTTTGTAAAAACATCCTTAAAAGGCACCATACCTGCGTTTGTGAACATTAAGGTTGGGTCATTATGAGGAACAAGAGGTGATGATTGAACTATTTCATGACCTTTGCTTTTGAAAAAATCAAGGAATTTTGAACGGATCTGATTTACGCTATACATTTATCTTTACAGTATTTTTTTAAAATCAGCACATATATATCATGTGGTGTATATATGAAGCAAGTTTTATTGTGTTTTAAGATTCAACCAAATGTATTATAATAGTATTAGTGAACAAAAGGTTGACGGAAATACAGTTGAAACTTAATAATTAAAAATTAATCATATTTTGAGAAGCTATTATGGTAAAAAAAGAAACAAGTAGGCGTTTAACGGACTACTTGCACGATTACTGGAAATTAAAAAAAGCAAAGGCAGCTTTCCCGAAATTTGAAGATATAAATATAGATGATATCGATCTTGAATATAGGAATGACTGTTTCTTAATCGAAATAGAGCCTAAAGTTACGTTGAATATAACAAAAATGATTTTTTTGGGTAAGAACTTAAATACTGAATTTAAGCAAGATAAGTCAGGTGTTCATATAAAAAATCTTGTGGTCAGGTTTCTTGAAACTCCGTTAGATCATTATAATAAAGTTATCGAGTCCAAAAAACCTTTGATACAAAATGTAGAGATACCTAGTAAAGAAGACCCGAATCTTATGTATAGGCAGATATTATTGCCTCTCGGCAATGCTGAAAAAGGTGACGTAAGGGGAATATTAGGAGGAATGAGGTATAAGAAGAAAAACTAAGTTTTACTTAGCTCCTTCTTCTGACCCCTCTTCAGAATCCTTGTTGTTCAGATTAACTGAGCTAGGCAAAGCGGATAGCAAATCGCTGTTTACAGCGCCGCCCATTTTTGACGCAGCTTCATTTTCTGCCATTATTTTGTCATATAGCTCTTTACGAAGTACAGAAGCACCCTTTGGGAAGTTAAACCCTAACTTTACTGATTTTCCTTTAATCTCAATGACTTTGAGTTCGATGTCATTGTTGATGATGATTGATTCATCCTGCTTGCGCATTAAATATAGCATAACGATACCTTCGACACTAAATTATAAAAAAGGGAGGTATACCAAGAGCCTGCTTAAAAAATGCAGACGAAAAATAAAAACAAAAATAGTACAACCCCTTGCTTTTAATCAACTTACACTAATTGTGGATAAAATGCTAGAAAAATTTTATAAAAACCCCTCTTTTAAACTAAAGGGTTACACAGGTGTTTTGATAGTGTTGCGGTCTGGTGGGTGTTTTATTTTGGATGTTTTACACCGCTACAATTTTTGGTTGATATGAAATAGTGTAAATGCTATTTAACACTTTATTTAATAATAAGAATAACAATTTTCTATTTTATATGTCTCATCTATCAAGGTTAGAAAAATTAAGGTTAAAAGTAGCAGTAGTGCTGGGGGTAATAGGTACGAGTGGTTTTTTGACTTTATTTGTGGCGCTTAAGCATGGTATGCGTGTTCCATGTGATCAACAGTATTTTACTACAATTCTATTTTCGTTATGTGCGGCATCGTTTAGCGTAATATATACGATTGGTATTTATAAAAATGCTCGTTCTAAAACAAGGAAAAGTGTGTGGGGTGGTTTAGGATTTCAAGTAACAATAGTTGCAATTGTAATTTTCATGACTACTTTTTCGGGTACGGCTCAAATTTTTTTTAAAGATTGTTCTAAAAAAATGTATCTTTCACCAAATGAAGCAGAATTAATAGCAAGTCGATATATATCGGAAGGCCGAAGCATTCAAACGGATTGGACATACACATACTCAAATCCTAACTTTTGTGATGACTTGGTGCCGAGAACAGAAAGTCTTATAAGGCGGATATCGGAGACGTCTTTGGATGAAAAACTGTATAATGCTACAGATAAAACTAGAGTAATATTAAAGTTAATGGAATCAAGGCTGTATTTTTTCTTGTCGTATTTAAGTGCAGATAACGAGGAGTCATTGAAGTATCTTGAAGCTTCGCAAAAAAAACTATTAATAGCTGACATACTTGCAGAAAAATTAGCAAAAGGCGAAGATTGGTATGAAAGCAAGTATAGACGAGTAATACCTACTAACAAAGTGCTTATAGATTTAGAATTTTATCACAGAACTAAAGACCGTCAGTATTTGATAGCAGCTACGGAAAATTTTAAAGAGTTACAAGAAAGATATCCCAACAATTATATAAAAAACATTGAAATTGAAAAAAATTATTGGGAAGTAATAACGTCTGAAGGGGGCATCACTTTAAAAAAATCATGTGAAGGCTACTAATGAACGATCCTATTAAAAAACCACAAGATAATAAAAATATAAATGATAAAGACACTTTGGTAGTTAAAGTGTCTTGTGTAGTTCTTTTTATATTATTAGCAATTATTCTAATTTTTTTAATACTATCATTTCTTGGGGTGATAAAATATGTAGGGTGCTTAGAAGCACATATGATTACACTTCTTCTTAGTGTGATGGGTGCTTTAATTATACCAGTTTTCGGTGGTGATGCAAAAGTTGACAGTGTGGATGGCTTAAAAAATTTTCAAATCCCAATAAAAGCTGGAGGTGCTGCTGCATTGTTTATTGTAATCTTTGTTTTAATGTATTTTGATTATGTTAAAGACGTATGTAATGGTGAAAAAAATGTACACCCAGCCGATATAGATGCAACGAAGTATATAGCTAAAATAAAACAACTAAAAGAAGAGTGTAATTTGCCACCGAGAGGTTCTGATTTTTGTAGCGGTCTTGAGGCTGAAATAAATAGTGCTATAACAAAAGTTTCCGAATTAGAGAAGAAAAAAATATCAGGCGATTTAGAAGTTCTTCTAAAGCTTGCAAAGTCAGAATTGTATTTTTTCTTATCTTATTTAGATGAAAACAATGAAAAGTCACTGGCGAAGCTTGAAAAATCAGAAAAAGAAATTGAAGAAGCTATGGTGCTAAAGGGTGAAAGGAGCATAACATGGTGTGATTTAGATTTACATTATTCAGAAAGTGACCTTAAAGTTATAAAAATACTTACAAAAGCACAAAGATTCATAAGAACCAAAAGTGAATTTAACAAGGGTTTTTTGGAACAAGTAAAATATTTTAAAAAATATCATATAAAAAGATATGAAAGGCTAGAGCCAATGGAAGGAGTGTACTTTAATGACATAAATTAAGCTATGTTATAGGCTCACGTATTATTTTCCATTTTACAGGGCTGAGTTTACAAATCAGCCCAGATGTTTTTAACTTTTTTCAGGAACTTTTCAACTCTTGGGTTTGCTCCTCGGCCATCAAGCTCCTCAAACTCCCTTAATAGGTCTTTTTGTTTCTTGCTTAATTTTACAGGAACCTCAACGTTGCAGTGTATATACATGTCGCCTCTGCGTCCGCCTGAGCGCATAACTGTCATGCCTTTGCCTTTTAAACGGAACTTGTCATCAGTTTGAGTGCCCGCAGGTATGGTTACTTTTGCTCTTGTGTTGTCAATAACCGGAACTTCAACATCGCCACCAAGTGCCGCTGTAGTCATTTTTATAGGAACTTTACAGTGAATGTCATGCCCGTCACGAATAAAGAATTCATGGTCACGCACGCTTATGAATATATATAGGTCACCTGCTTCGCTGCCCCTTAAGCCAACTTCGCCTTCGCCTGTCAGACGTATCCTTGTGCCGTCTTCGACACCCTCAGGAACGGTTACTGAAAGAGTTTTTTCTTTTCTTATACGACCTTCTCCAGCACATCTATTACAAGGATCTGTAATAACCTTACCTGAGCCGTTACAAGAGGTACATGTTCTTTCTACTGTAAAGAATCCCTGTTGCATGCGGATTTTCCCCATGCCACCGCATGTTCCGCAATTTGATGCCTTTGAGCCGTTCTTACTACCGGTACCCGAGCAGCCAT
>Ga0213866_10000696_pt1 | contig 26195 bp, 15 predicted proteins | sample PICome_11_FD_160079 | JGI IMG/M metagenome (GOLD analysis project Ga0213866, IMG submission 160079) | Coastal seawater microbial communities near Pivers Island, North Carolina, United States - PICO284 | ecosystem: Environmental > Aquatic > Marine > Coastal | place: USA: North Carolina...
ACGAGCTTGTTGAGCTTGCAATGCCGAAGCAGCTTGCCACAGCCCTTGTGAGCGTTAGCCAAGCCTGGCCTGCAAGCAAGGATGATCGAAGCAGGGAACCGCGCTGGCGCTTCGTGCGCAAGAATCCGAGTGCGCAGGAGATAGCGATGGGAGGCGATCGCTTCGAGCGCACCTTGAAGTACGGCGAAGTCGCAACGCTGCAACTGCCAGCAAACTCAAGGTGGGTGATCTTGCCTGATTACAATTGGCGCATGAGCAATGGCGAGTTTCCTCCGCCCTTCGAGGTTCATGCAAAGGCTGATCAGCAATCAAGTGTGATTCTGCCGGCGATCGTTCCCATCTACTACAGCGATAGGCGCGTCGTGCAGAGCCAAGTCACGCTTGACCTGCCGAGCGCCGCGCTTGAGGAGTTGCGCGCGCATGGCAAGGGCGTGCGGCTCGAGGTGGAGTGGGTTCCGCATCGCTACTACATGCATCTTGCCTCGGGCGCGAGCGAGCCGGGAGTTTGGTCGCGCGCGCTAAGCGGAGATGAGCTTCGCGTCAACTCATCGACGCAGCAGTGGATTCAGGATGGCAAGCTTCACCTCGGTGATCTGCCTGAGAACGAGCAGTACATGCTTTTCGTTTCGCTGATCGTTGATGGCAGCGGGCGCGAGAAAGTACCACTCGCATCAGGCAGCGCTGCGCAGCCCCTTGAGGCGACGCGCTTCTCGCATCTCGTTCATGTGTCGCATCGCGCTGGTGAGGTGGTTGCGCTTCAGCCTGCGTGGGAGCAAGCGGCAGTCACCTACGCGCTCAAGCCCAGTCCTGATGCGCCTTCGCGCTAGTTATGCGAGCTGCACGCCGAGCAGTGCGCCGATGCCGTAGGTGATCGCAGCGGCCACTACGCCGAAGAGCACTTGCCGAGTGCCGCTGAAGAGCACGCTGCGGCCAGTCATCAGGGTGATGCCAGCGCCGAGCACGAAGAGCCCCAGTGCGCTGGCGATCACGCTAATCAACACGCCTAACTCGCCTGCGACGAAGAAGAAGGGCAGTACCGGTATCGCCGCGCCTGTGGCGAAAAGGATGAAGCTGGTGATGCCCGCTTCCCACGCCGAGCCGCCGAGCTCGTTGGGATCAATCCCAAGTTCCTCGCGCACGAGTGTGTCGAGTGCGATGTCTTTGTTCGAGATGATCTGTTGCGCCAGCTCGCGCGCTTGCGCTTCGGGGATGCCCTTGGCCTGATAGATTAGCGCGAGTTCCTCGGCTTCCTCTTCAGGCGCTTCTTCGAGCTCCCGCGCTTCGATCGCGATCTGACGCTGATAGAGTTCGCGCGAGCTTTGCACGCTCAGCCACTCACCCAAAGCCATCGAGAGAGAGCCAGCGATCAATCCCGCAAGTCCCGCAACCAGCACGGCCTTGCCATCACCCTGACTGTATCCAGCCACGCCCATCACCAGCGAAAGGTTGCTGACAAGTCCATCGTTCGCGCCCAGCACTGCAGCGCGTAGAGCGTTGCCGCCGGTGCGATGTCGGCCTTCGAGACGCGCCAAAGTATCGCCTTGCACGCCGCTATCAAAGCTGCCGCTGACGGCGTCAATCAGGCGCGCGTGCTTGCGCTCGGTAGCTGCCATGTGATCGGGAGTTTGCGCCGCTTCAGCGCCGTAAGCATTTCCCGCGACGCTCTCGCGCACGCTGACTGCTTGCAGAATGAACTTGGGCCCGAAGCGCTTGGCGAGCCAAATCAGCGTGCGCACACGCCAGCGGATGTGACGCGTCTTCGGCACTTCGGCGCCGTGCTCGCGCAGGCGGCGCTCCCAAAAATCGACGTGCGAGGCCTCGGCTTTTGCCAGACGCTCGTACACCTCGCTCAGCTCTGGCGACTCTTCGAGGCGAGCCAGCGTCTTGTAAAGCGCAACGCTTTCAAGCTCGTCTTGCCAGCTCTCAAGCGCAGCCTTCACGTTGAGCGGCTTCGGTGCGGGCTCGTCACTCATCGCTATTCACTGCTTTCAGGCAGGCGCGCTGACGATTGCTCGTAAGCCCACTGCGCCAACTGCCGCACTTCGGGATCTTCTTCGGTGTTGCTCGCAATCTGCTTGAGGCGCGGCGCAGTCGAGGCGTTCCCCACCAGTCCCAGCGCAGCAGCAGCGTTCGCGCGAATGCGCACATCGTTATCGTCAAGCAGCAAAGAAAGCGTTTCGAGAATCACCGGGCGCGCATCGCCGTGTTGAGCGAGTGCGCAAGTCGCCTGCGCTTGGACGAGGTGAAACTCGCCGGTCGCGCTCGGTCTGGCCTTGGTTTGAATGAAGGTGTCTTCGAGAATTGAGCGAGCTTCGCCGACTTTGCCCGGCGCGTACTGCGCTACTCGCGCCATCGAACCGAGCGTACGCAAGAGCAGCGTGTGAACGCCAATTTGCGGCGGCTCTATCAGCGAGTTGCGGCCAAAGTCGAGCGTCGGATCCAGACAAGCGGCGACATGATTTTCGAAGTACAGCGCCGCATTTTCAGCGGGCATGTTCTTCAACTCATTCAGCTTCTCATCCACCTGAAAGAGCGCGTGGTGCATGCGGCTATCATTGCTGCCCTTCAATTGCGCGGCGATTTCGATGCAGCTCAGCGGGCGACCCATCCAGTTGGAGTACCACATGGTGCCGACAGTCAGCGGGATCGCGATGGTCAACACAATCAGCCATGTCGGCGGGCGAGTGCGCGGCACATCCGGCGCGGCATCAGCCTTGGCGGCACGCGAGAGCACGACGTCTTTCGCGCTTGGCTCGTTGGGGTTCGCCGGAGCTGAGATTCCTTCTCCGAGTGAGGCTTGTGCATCACTTGAATCGGTAGCTTTGTTGGCGTCGTCGCTGGCTGGGCTTGGGTTGGAATCGCTGGCCACTGCTCTCTCACTTTGATTATGCGCGGGTCAATGCAGACGCCGCGCAGACTGTCTGCGCGGCGTCAACCTTAGCTCGTTTGCACCGCGCGTAGATTAGCGGTTCATGCCGTAGTCTTTGTAGACCAGAGCGCCGCCGGAGCGGAAATTTTCGTCGATCAGGTACGTGTTCTCTTCTTGCTCGGAGAAGGTGCGAGCCATCTCTTCGCTTGCTTGGACGCGGCGAGTTGAGGCATTGGCGAAGTTGAAGTCAACGCCTTCCCATGGTGCAAGGTAGTGCTGATCTTGGACTTCCCAGCCGGGACCGAAGAAGGGCAGGTCGCCTTCTTGATTCCAGAACTGCATGCCAACGTAGCTGAAGAAGAAGACGAGGAAAAAGATCGCCGTTCCCATCAACCAGTTCGGGGGCATGTGGCCGCGTTCGGCAATGCCGGAATCAGGATAGATTTCGATCTCGTGATGTCCGCTCATGGAGCACTCCCACAATCCCTAAGCACTAGTGCTGACCGTCGATCTCCACCAGCCGATGGCCGATCTCTTCGATGTCTTCAAACTGCTTGTCCTTGATGGCCCACAAGAAGAAGAGCCAGGTGGACAAAGCGAAAAGTCCCGCCACGGCGAGCAGCGCGATAATCACCGTTGAATCGAAAGTCGATTCTTTGGCGACGGTCGCATTCACCAGATCTTCGCTATCACTCAGAACTTCAATTGCATCAAGCAGGATAGCGCGCATGGTGACCTCCCAACGTGTCGGTATCGGCTGGCTATGCTAGTGCGGGTGAGGCTGGGAGTCCACACGATTTGAAGGCTCGAGTTCGAGTGTTCGCGAAGTGAGATTCTCCTCATTCGAGAGGCGTGCCATTTGCCTGCGCGTGAATACGGAAAGGCATCACTTTCGCTGCTGAAACCAAGGCGTGCGGCGAGGATCAGGCTCAATCCCCGGCCCAGGCTGGAAGGGAGTGCGAGCAGCGAGCAAGCCGTGAACGCTTTTCGCGCCGAGGTCATTGAGCACGCGGGCGACAGCGCTGAGCGTCGCGCCGGTGGTGGAAACGTCATCCACAAGAAGCACGCGCTTATTGCGAATCGCGCCAGCGTCATAGTCTGGCGAGAACGCGCCTTTCATATTCGTACGACGCTCTACCGCGCTCTCCAACTGCGTTTGGGGCGAGGTGTTGCGCTTGCGCCTGACCGCGTGGGGATGGCAGGGCAGCCCGGTGAGTTTGGAGAGCTCGTTGGCGATTTCTTCTGCTTGATTGAAGCCGCGCTCCCACATGCGGGTTGAGCCGAGGGGGACCGGTACGATCAGGTGAGGCTTCCAATCGCGATGGGAAAGTGCGAGGTACATCCAGGCTGCGAGGGGTTTCGCGAGCCCTCGCTCGCCAGAGAACTTGAGGCGCAGGATGCATTCGCGCAGGCTGCCTTCGAACTCGCCCGCAGCGCTGACGCCTTGCATCGCGAACATCACGCCGGGTCGCTCGCACACAATGCAGATCTTGGAAACGCCTGTGCCCGACTGCTTGATTGCTCCGCAACGCAGGCAGAAGGCGTCGCTGCCGTATTCTGTATCGGCGGTGCAGCGCGGGCAGAGCGCGTGCTTGTGGCTGGGGACGCCGGCTCCGCAAAGCGCGCAGTTTGGGGGAAAGGCGATCGAGACCGCTCCCTGCGCCAAGCCTGCGATGTGGCTGATGGCGGAGCGTGAGATGGATCTGATGCTATGACGCGACATGCTGATGAGCATACGAATTCACTGGGAGGATTGGGAGTCGCGGGAAGCGTTTGCTTCGTCTTGACTGACGCGCGCTCTTGCGCAGCGCAAGCTCTGGCCGCCTTATCGCTTATGTCGTAGGTGCTCGCGTTTTCGTCCCAGCGAGATTGGGCGACGCTCTTAGACTCGTTCTCGATTTAGTGTTTTCGGTAAGGCCTCTGGAAGAGGGTGGCGCAGACAATCATTTCTTGTCCGAGATATCCGATCCGGTCCTTCTCCCGCTTGCGGGAGAAGGTGGCTGAGACGCGCAGCGTCGAAGTCGGATGAGGGCTCCTCTTGCTTTCAACGCAGTGATAACGTGGCCTCGCAGGGCGTGTGCTTGCTACGCAAGCATGCCCCCTCAGTCTCGGCTGCGCCTCGACAGCTCCCCCGCGAGCGGGGGAGCACTGGCTTTCAGCACGTCAGCAGCGTTCTCGGACCATACGCTCCTGCCGGTATCCCCATTGGCCCACTGCCCTCATCTCAGTCCTCCCCCGCGCAGCGGGCGGAGGTGGCTGAGACTCCGAAGGAGTCGAAGTCGGAGGGGGCCCCTCTCTTGTCAATCGCAGTATCAACGTGGCCTCAAAGCGCCTTTGCTTGCTTCGCAAGCATGCCCCCTCAGTCTAGGCTGCGCCTCGACAGCTCCCCCGATTTCATCGGTGGAGCGGCTGCGCCAGCATTCTCGGACTAGCCATTCCTGTCGGTGCTCGATCTCCGATCCGGTCCTTCTCCCGCTTGCGGGAGAAGGTGGCTGAGACGCGCAGCGTCGAAGTCGGATGAGGGCTCCTCTTGCTTTCAAACCCAGGAATATCGGGGTATCAAAGTGCTTGCGCTCGCTACGCGTGCGACCCCCTCATCCGACCAAGCTCAGCCCGGCCACCTTCTCCCCCATTGAGGAGGAGGAGCTTCGCAAGCAATCTCGGACAAGCCCAGAATGTATGCATCCTCTCGTTTGCGCGTTGGGTTCGGGATCACCAAGAACTGCACGAATGATCGCATCTGAATTCGATGGCAGACGTGATTGTCTGCCCCACCCACGTCTGCAACGCTCGACGAAACCAAATCGAGAACTGCTCTAACTGAGTAGCAAGCTGATGGCCAGCAGAGAAAAAGCACGCATCGCGTTGCCTCAGCGGGGAAGGCAGGGGATGCACTCATTATAGAAGAAACGTGAATGCTGCGCTGCATTCGGGGCTGTGCTCGTTGTGTCCGCGCTCAGAAGCGAGGCCGAAACTTTGTGTGCGACAAGAAGCGACTATTGCATAAAAAACTGCAGTTTTTGATCGGCACTCTTGATTCGGTACTTCGTAGCCACTAGTATGCTTCCACTCACAGTAACGCGCGAACCGGACGTCAAGTACATCCTCTTGGCGTTAGAGAGTGTTCGGCAAAGATGCCCGTTTGTCTTTGGGCTCCTCTGGTCCTGTCCCTCGTGGATGGAACCACCAAGGGCGAATGGTTGACGTAGCGTGCAGCCCTAACCATGCGCTATGTCTCTGCACGGGGTGTCGGCTTCCTCACTGGCACCCCAATCTCTCTATGCACCCGCCACAAGGACAGTTACTTGTGGCGGGTTTGCTTTTGATCCTAGGATTGTGGAACGAAGCCCCACGTGCCCTGGAAAGTCAACGTGACAGCCGCTCCCGGTCCGGCTCCATCCAGATCAACCGTGATCGTGACCGTGTCGGCAGGGCCAGAACCGCTGCTGACAAAGTACGCGTTCATGATCTGGCTGCCATCGGCGAGCGAGAAAGCGTTGTCAAACTCAATCACCGTACCTCGGCTACCGTCTTGAATGCTGCTGATCTCCGCGTCCTGAAGGTTGAAGCCGCTGATGATCAGGTGATCGCCGCTGAATGGCTCCTCCACCAGCCCCGGCGCACCGTGCTCCAGCGAGTAGATGACTGGCGTCGAAGCGTCACCCACGACCGTGCGGCCAAGCAGCGGACCGGTCAGAGAACGCAGCGTCGGCGTGAGCGACTGAGCGCTGGTGGCGAGCTCAATCCCTGCAAAGTAGACATCGAGGAAAGCACCAACTGGCGTCATCGCCCCGAAGTCTGCGACCAAGTAATAGGTCGTTTCCATCGTGATGGACTCAGCGGTACTCAGGAAGATCACGACCTCTTCATCATCAAGGCTGGTCATGCCGTAGTCTTCAAGTAGCAGGTCGTCGTTGGGATCGAAGCCGGGGCTCGCCATCTCGCGGTAGAGCTTGATGCTGAGCTGTTGGCCCGACATGCGCTCATCCAGCGACGATTGCAGTTGGAAGCCCAAGGCATCGAATCCGATCTCACCAGCTTCCGGCTTGAGGCTGAAGCTCCCGATTACCGTAGCGCTCATGCCGGGAGTGGCGTAGCTCGTCTCGCTCGCATCGCTGCGATAGGCGAGCGTGCCAGCGCTGCTATCCCAACGGATGCTGCCGGTTGTTGCTTCCATGCCCGTGCTGTTTTGCGGATCGCGCTCGGTGATCGGGCCGAGGAAGCCTGTGCCGCTGGTGTAGCCGCGCACGTATATGTTTGCGCTGCTCGCGCCGCTAGCGCTTTGCACTTCGATCGGCGCAATGCCTGAGCCTTGATCGACGAAGCTCATGCCGCTGAGGAAGACGTTGGTGAAGGCGCTTGCCTCCGCGTAGTTCGTCTCACCAAACGCGATGTAAGCAAGACTGCTGGAGAAAGTGGAGAGCGGAGGCGTGCCCATGAAGGTCACGGTATCCATCGCAAATCCACTCACCCGACGCAGAGCGCTGGAGTCGACCTCGAAGCCGATGTTGCTAAAGCTCGTGTGATTGACGGCTACGCTGCCGGTATTCGATACGCTGATGCGCGCATCGTTGGTTGCGCTCCAGTTTGCATAGCCCGTGGCAAAGTCGCCATCCACCTGGATCGACGAGCCAGCCTTGAGCTCCAAGTTCAAGTTGCGCGGCAACGCATCCGGATCTCCAGAGCCCTCAAAGCCCCCACCGGACGACACACTCAGCGTTCCGCCAATGGCGAAATTGCCGGAGCCGCTCACGCCGAGTTGCGAGCCTGTACTGATGTTGACGCCGCCATCCAGCGCGACCGTGCTGTTGCGCATGATGACGTTGAGGTACGTTCCAGAGAGAGTGAGGGCTTCGCTTGAATGGAAGTCGCCCGCCCAGTTCGCGAGCGAAAGCACGCGAACGTTGTCGATGAAGATGCGGTCTGTTGAGCCATCCGCTTGCGCCGAGAATTGCAGCTCGATCTGCGCGAAGTTCGTGATCTCACTGGAGAGCGGAACGATCAGAATCTCGCGCTGCCACTGCCAGTTCTGGCTGCCTTGATCGAGCTCAATCACATTGCTCGCCAAGGGCGTTGAGCCGTTCAGCGCCGTGACTTGAAGCGTGGCTGGGCCAGTCAACGCATTGTTCGCGTGCATGAAAGAGATGATGACGGCGGACTGATAGTCGGGGATGCCCACGTCGTTCAACTCCGTGGTGATGGTGCTCGGGAAGGGCTGGCCACCAGAGAACTTGGCCGAATTGTTGCCACTGCCCGGCGAACCGAAGGTGGATTCCAGCGACCATGCGGATCCGGAAGACCAGCTCGACAGGCCCGAATTGAACTCGCTGTTCGAGACAACATTGGCGAGGGGGCGAGTGAGGGTGATCGGAGGCAGCTCCGTATCATCGAAGAGCGCATAGCTCTCGGTCGCATCGATCCGTAGCGAATCGCCACCGCCGTAGCCGAAGCTCCCCCGCGCACCGACAAGCATGTTGCGGGTGACGGTGATCTCCGTGCCTCGCATATCAAGCTCGCCTGCGCGCAGGTTGATGTTCGCGACTTCGATGCCGCTGCTCATGTTGCGCGCATCGAGCGACTGCGGGCCGCTTTGCTGATCGTTCAGGTCAATCACCAAGTCAGTGATCTGCGCGCCATTAGCTTGCAGGGACATGGCGTCCGGGCCTTTGAAGATCAGCGTCGCACCCACGCCTGACTCTGGTTCACGCGTAATGAATCCATTGTCGACGTTGAGCGCTTCGCTGAAGCTGAAGGTGCCAGCCATCTTCGCGGTCGCGAGCGTGCCGGTGATCGAGAGAGTCTTGATGTCCGTGGCACCGAAGCTCCAGAGCAAAGGCCTTTGAGCGCTACTGTTCATGATGTTGAACGCGCCCGCGCTGCCGAACTGACCGAAGCGCAGCTCGCCATGCGCTTGCATGAAGAGTGGCCCGCGACCAGCGCTCGACGAGGTCAAGCTGAAGCCCCTGTTAGTGGCGAGCGTCCCGCCGAGCACGACGAGCTGATTCACCTCGGGCATGCCGCCAACGTCGCCCTGTGATGGGACGAAGCAAGCTGGTGTTCCGGCTTGGGCGAGTGCGTTGGAGATCATGACCGTCGCGTCCTTCGACACTTGACCGGGGAAGCTCGTGGCGAGTTCGCCATCCAGCAACCAGTTGTTGGGATTGAAGAAGTCGCTGTCTTCCATGCCGCTCCATAGATAGAGGGAGCTTGCGTCGGCGTCGCCGAAGATTGGCAGGTCGCCGCTCAGCGCTTGGCCTGCGCGGGTGGTTGCCTTGAAGTCAGCGGACTCATTCGGCGCGAAGGAAATCAGCGAAGAACCTGGTTGGAAGTTGCCGATGCCAGCACCGAGCGTGATGACCAGCGCGTCGTTCGGTTGCAGCACTGAGCGCACCGCGCCGATCGTGCCGCTTGGCAGTTCAACGATCGAGCCCGCAACGCTCAGCTCGATCCAGTCGGAGAGTTGCGATTGCGTGAGCTGGCTGCCGTAGTCGAGCAGGTTCGTGCCTTCCGGGAAGAGCAGGATGATTTGCTCGCCGGCATCACTACCTGATGTGCCGCCGCTCTTGCTGCCCTTGGGCATGTAGATGGCTGCCATCGCCCCGGTGAGTTCATCGGTGTAGGCGCTTGGACGCACGCCGCGCACGCTGGCGATTGAATCGCTCAGCCCGCTTGGGGTTTGTCCGAAGAAGGCGTAGATCGCGCCCTCGGCGTTGATCATTGGAGCGAACTCGCGCTCCAGCGAAGCGTTGTCGCTGACGAGATTGGTGACGCTCTCGCGCCACTCAAAGACCGCGTTGTCTTCAAGGAAGAGCAGCGCTCCTCCATTCGCAATCTCATCGTCGCTTGAGCGTCCGCCCGCAACCACGACGCTACGTGAACTGGGACGGTACTGCATGCTGGCAGCGAAGGCGTAGGGCCAAGGCTCGGCACTTCCGCTGCTCACGCTGCTACCGATGATGTCGTACTCGTTGATGGCGCCGCCATTCAGATCGAGCACCTGCACATCGCTCATCGTGCTGCTTGCTGCACTAGCGCTGCGGCCACCAAAGACCAGCACTTGATCTTCGCCTTCGAGATAGATGCCGGTGTGTCCCCAGCGCGCAGTCAGCGCCGTGTTTTGTGGCGTGAGCGTCGTCCATGTGGCGGTGCTGAGCGAGAAGGCTCTGACCGTAGCCAGAGGGCTCGCGCCTGCAACATCGCTCGCACCTCCGAGCACCAGCAGCGCATCGCGCAGGTTAGCTGAGGCTGAGATGAAGAGGCCCAGCGCACCGTGTACGCCGTTGCCCGTGCCGAGCGCCAAGCGCTCCCAGGTCAGCGCGTAGGGCTCGGATGAAGTGATGACGTCGCCGTCTACATAGCTCGGAGTCAAGCGCCACACGTCGTCAAAGACCGTGCTCGCGTTGCGCCCGCCATAGAGCAGCGCTCCGCCCTGGCCATCGCTCACCATCACCGCACCAAAGCGCGGCGCGGGCAAGTTGCCGTTGGCACCCGCGACGGTTCCGCTGGCGATCGTTGCGTTTGTATCGCCGATCACTTCGACGTTACTGATGAAGTCGATCTCGCCGTTCGCGGTGCTGTAGGCGAGGAGATCGTTGAGGTAGTTCCCACCTTCGTCTTTGCCGCCGAATACGAGCGCGACCGATGCAGCCGCGTTCGCGTTGGATTGGCTGTAGAAGGTCGTGCCCAGGTGTTGCGTGACGTCAGCACCGGCAACGAAGCCGCCGACGCCGTAGGGCGAATCCTGCATGTAGATGCCGCTGCGATCGATGATCGTCAGGTTGTTGTCGGCGTCGAACGCGACCAGGAAGTCTGCGTTTGCGAGCGCGTTCAACTCTGTGCTTAGCAGTTGCGCAAAGAGCGTGCGCTCCGAGGTCGTGTCGATTGCGCCAGAGAAGTTGCCGCCAGTCGAGCTGAAGATCGCATCGCCGAAGCCGTCTGCGGTCACGTCAATCTCGATCATGTCGAGATCGCTGGGACTGCCAGCAGCGCCCGCATTGATGCTGCTTTCCAGCGCGGCGCGTGGGATCGTCATCTGCACCGGCGGAGCCGTTTGCACGCGCAGCGAAGTAGCAGCGTGACCGTAGCGGCCAGAGCCGACTCGGCCATCTCTGACCGGCGCGCCTGTGTCGAACACCAAGGAGTTGCCGACAAGTATGCGATCATCGGCGATCAACGTTGAACCCGGATCCAGCGGCAGGCCGAGGAAGGTTGGTGTTTCGCCGTTGCTCAAGCGACCGCTCATCGAGCTGACCTTGAACATGAAGCTCGCCCCGATGTAGTCCCGATCCGGCACAATCTCCGCCATCAGCAAGAAGTTCGTGGCTGATGCGAGACTCTGCGAAATCATCAGCTCAGCGCTGCCATCCATAAAGAAGCTGGCGTCGTCGAGCAGCGTGTCATTCTCGCTGAACATGCCATCGTTGTCGTCGTCGAGCGCGAGCAGGACGCGACCGATCAAGCGATTGGCCCTCACTTGTGTCGACGAGCCGCCCATCACATCAACGATCAGGTTGACCGTGATGTCGCTGACTTCAATGCCTGCGCCGGGAGGCGTGAGCGAGAAGCTCAAGACATCCGTCAGGCTTCGGGAGATGAAGTGCTCGGCGGGCTGGCCGTTGACTAGCGCCACCATCACATCGCTGAGCTGCATCACGCTGCCCGGAGTGATATCGATATAGCCCGGGGCTACCGGATTGTTCGCGTAATCGGAGAGCAAGCCAGCGCTCGTATTGACGCGCACGCCGATACCCGAGGCCGAGCCAGGCTGGATCGCGCTAGCTTGGAACTCGCCAGTCAGATTCAAAATGCGGCTCGTCGTGCTGGGCAAGCTCAAGCGCACGATGCGTGCATCATCGCTCGCAACGTAGGCAGCTTGCGCGCCGAAGCGGTCGCCTTCCACCGGCAGTTGGAAGAGCAGCGAGGGCAGCACGGAGCCGCGCTCGACTGGCTCGCTGAAAGTCAGCTCCATCAAGTTGGTGGTGGTATCGAACACCGCGCTGAGCAGCGTCGGGCGAGCAGTGTCGCCTCGCACTGCCAGATCGACTTGACCGGCAGGGACTTCGCCCGCAACGTTCGTCAGCTCAGTCGTGATGCCATCGACGAAAGTACCGGGCAGGTTGCCGCCAAGATAGTCGCCACCCGCGACAAGCTGCGCGAACTGATTGATGCGCGTCTCGCCGTTGATGTAGAGGATCACCTCTTTGGCAGCGTGATTGATCACGGCGCGGCAAGTGAAGCCAGCGCGCGAGAAAGCTGAGTTGATCGCTGCAACCAGCGCATCGAATTGCGGCTCTAGCGCTTCGAAGTCTGCGCCATCCGCGGGCAACTGCAAGTCAAAGGTGATGTCTGCGTTGCCGTCGCCATCGGTATCGAGCGAGAGGCCTTCGAAGACATCGGCGAGCCCAGTTTCCTCCGCATCTGCAAGCAGCGCGCGGAAGTCTTCCTCGCCAAAGGCAATGCCCTTGGGCGAGCGCATCATCAAGCCTACGGGTACACCGCTGCCAACCGTGTTGGCGTTTGGATGCGTGAAGGAGCTGGTGACGCCGGGGAAGACGCCGCTGATCTTGGTGAGCTGCGCGTTCGAGCCGAGCGTGATGAGCACGAGCTTGCGATCAGTCTCGCCCACGCCCCGCTTGGTCAGGCCGGCGTCGATCATCGCTTGCGTGACGCTTGCATAGGCCATGCTCGCGCCGTTGCCGAAGCTATCGCTTGGGCTTGGCATCGCGAAGGCATCGCTTGGCTTGTTCGAATCGAGCAGCGTGGCTTGGTTGAAGCGCGCGACGATCAGATCGCCGGCGTTCACGCCATCGCCACTCACATCAGTGAAGGTCGCGCTAAGCAGCTTAGGCGTGCCAGCGATCGAGACCGCGATCAGCGAACTCGAAGCTTCATCGACCGTGTTGCCGCTGCCATCCGCAATCGGATTGCCGGGAGCAATGCCAAGCACAACACCGGGCTCCATCGGCAGCGTTGGCGAACTGCCAAGCGTGATGTTGAAGGTGTCGCCATCGATGAAGGTGCGGGAGCCGCGCGCGAAGATAGCGCCAGCGCCGAAGTCAAAGCCGGTCTGATCGCGCATCAAGGTGAAGTCGGCAAGGCCCGCGCCCATGCGCAGGACAGGCTCGCTAAACACTACGGTGATCTTGTCGCCAGCGCTGGAGATGCCATCGCCGTTCATGTCTTGCAGGCGCGCTGCAATCAGCAAGGGCTGCGTCATGTCGGCTGAGGCGATGCCGAATGGCCCATTGGTTTCATCCGGTCGCGCGGTCTGGCCAAAGGCGTTGGTGATTGACCAAAGGGGAAGCCCCACCTTGATGTCAAGTCCTGACGCGGCGCCGAAAGCCGTGTTCACCGGATCAAAAGCCGCAATGCTGGGACGCAGCTTGGCATTCGCGCCGAGCACGATTTGCATCGCATCGGGCAAGCTTGGCATTGGGCGGATGATCGCGTTCTGGCCGAAGCTGTCGCCTTGCACGCTCAAGCTGAACACTTGATTCGCCTTGGCGCGACCAACGCGAATCGGCTCACTGAAGCGCACGATGATGCGGTCGCCAGCGCTCACGCCCGGCGGAAGCGACGTGTCCTCGTAGCGCACGCTGCCTTCCATATTGAGAATCTGCGGGCCATCAGCAGGCAGGCCGACGCGGAAGTTCATCATCGCCGGATCCAGCTCGCGGAGAGGTTGATCGTCAAAGGCGCGCAGCTCGTGCAGGTCGCGCGTCGTGCGAATGCGGTCGCCGCCTGCGATGTCAAAGCTCGCGCTAGCGCCGAAGACGATGTCGAATTGGCGATCGTTGAAGTTGACGCCCCTGCCGCGCTCGATCGTGAAGTCGCCGAGGCTGCCGGTGCCAACCATTTCGATCATCATCGGATCAATCGCGCTGATGTCGCTCATTGGATGCGTGAGGTAGATGCGCAAGCGCTCGCCCTCTTCGCCGAGCTCATCGCCGTTGCCGTCAATCAGCACAGCGCCCAAAGCCAGAGGAACGCCATCCACAACAGACCGCGCAAGCAGGTCGATGTCATTGGGATTGCCCATCAAAAGCCCGCCGTTGCCAGAGGCATCGGTGATGGCGAGGTCGCCGCTCAGATTAGTGAGCGATTCGATCGCGGTGCGAGCGCCGGGGATCAGCAGGTTCGCATCAACGCCCAAGCGAATGCCGAGGGTCTTTGAAAGCTGCGTCGGACGCAGCCCGCTATCGCCGTACAACTCAAGCAGGGGCGTGGTCAGCGTAGCGCCCGTGCCAAAGCTCGTGGAATCGCTCAGACGCACGAGATTGCTCGGGACCACCATGCCTTGCAGCGCTTCGGGCAGTACGACTTCTTCATCAAAGATCAGTTCGAGCAGATCGTTTTGATCGACGCCGTTGTTGTCGAGGTCCGCGTAGGTTGCGATCAGCAGCGAGGGACCACGGGTATCGACAAGCTGGAAGTCAATGTTGACCGGACGCTGCATCGGCGTGCCCACCAGATCGGCCACCGTGCGCTTGATGCGCAAGCGGTACCAGTTGTTCGAGTTCTGGCGAATCGGCAGCGCTGCATCCGGACGGAAGACGAGCTCCTTGTCGAAGTCGCGCATCAGGAAGCTGCCGGGAATCGTCTGGCCAATGTTGCGTGTTGGCGTGCCGCTGACTGGAAAGGTGAAAGTGTCCTCAAGTTGGACAAGCTCAATGTCGCCTGTGCGCGGCGCGACGGGTTCGTTGAAACGCACGACCAGCGCAGCGTTGGGATCAACATCGCGCGCACCCATGTGCGGCGTCGCGCGAATCACCTTGGGCGCATCAGGATGCACGATGCAATCGATGCCGTTCGATTCCTGACCGCCAACGAGCACCGTCACCGCGCCAGAAGTCGCTCCAGCCGGCACGCGAATCACGATGCAGCCGGGCATGGACTTCTCCGGGATGATCTCCGCGGGCTCGCCATTGAAGAGCACGGTGTTGTTGAGCGGATCGGGATCAAAGCCCGTGCCCTTCACGCAGAACTCGCCGCCAACATCCCACGAGCGGGCAGGCGCGCCATCTTCGCGCACCATGTTGGTGATCTTGTGACGCGGGCTTTGCAGGTAGATCACGCTGGCAAAACCACCATCCTCGGCAGCCACAATCAGGCGCGATCCATCGGTGGTCGTCGCAATGCCAGAAGGCGTGCGGCCAGCAGCCACGTCGCCTACGCTGGTCAGCAGGGCCATGCCATCTTCGTCTTCTGAGATGTCGTAGATCGTGACCGTGTCTTGCTCGCGCGAGCAGAGATAGAGCTGGCTGCCATCGCGGGAAAGCGCCATCGCAGCCGGAGCGCGATTGGTCGGGATGGATCCCACGTTGCGCTTGTCGGCTACGCTGATGATGTGCAGCGAGTTGTCGCCAAAGCAGCTCACGAAAACCCAGCGGCCATCGCCACTGACGAGCGCGCGCGCCGGCGCAATGCCAACGGGCACTTCGCCAAGGGTAGTGAAGCTGAGGGGATCGAAGATCGTCACCGTGCCATCAATGTAATTGCAGATGTAGCCGGTCTTGCCATCGGGCGCGATGCCGACGCCGTTCGGGCCATCGCCCGTGGGAATCGTCGCAGCCACCTGATAGGGAGACTCGGCGGTGATCACGCTCAGCGTGTCATCAAGGAAGTTCGTGACGTACCAGCGCCAGCCGTCAGGCGAGCCAGCAATGCGCGTGGGCCTGCGCCCAACCGCAACAGTTGCGGCAAGTCCGTAGCGCTCGCCTTCTGGTTCGCCGATCGCATCCTGCGCGTTCACAATGAAGAAGGAATCGCCGGGCGCATCACGCGTACCGTAATCGAGCGTGAGCAGGAGCGACGCATCGCGTGAGAAGACCACTTCGCTCGGCACGCTGCCAACGTAGATCGGCGTGTCCGTTCCGTTCTCTGGATTATTGTCGGCATCCACCGGCGTCAGTGCGTTCAGATCGTAGGCGCTGATCGAGCCCGTGCCCTGATTCGAGATGAAGACGCGCGAATCATCGCCAGAAACCGCAATGCCAATCGGACGCGAGCCCGCAGTGCCGGGCAGATCTTCGCGGATCAGCGGCAGCGTTACGGTGAAGGGCACGCGGCTGAAGGCCGTCTCGCCATTCACATCGACCTGCACCAAGCCAGACTCAAGGCCCTCAGGAATCAGCACATCAATGCGGCGATCGCTGAAGAACTCGATGTTCTCCATCAGCACGCCGCCAATGCGCACGCGCACGTCCTGCGGGTCCAAGCCAAAGTCGCCACCTTCAATCTTAAGCGTCGATCCGGGAGGGCCGGAGCGCGGCGAGATATCGTAGATATCAAGCGCGGTGGTGAAGGTCAGCGAGTAGTCGCCGTCGTTCAATCCGTTCGCAGCGCGATCGTGCAGCGCGGGGCCGTTGAGGTAGACCTCATATTGCAGGCCGCCCTGCAAGCGCTCGTTGGCGTAGAGGGTGATGGTGCGCAGATCGCTGCTCATGTGCCATTCGATCTCAACGTTCTCTTCCGTGCCGAAGGGACGCAGCGCAATGTTGTCGGTCTTCACCGCTTCGTCCACGCTCGAAACATCGAGCGGCTCGTTGAACTCGAGCACGATCGTGGGATCGGTGGAGATCATCGTGGAGCCTTGCGCGGGCGTTGCTTCGCGCACCTCAGCGCCAAAGTTGTCCGTGCCGAGAGCATCGTAGGTGCCGAGCACGCGCTCTTCGATCTGCGAGCCGAGCGGCGCGTTGGGCAGCGCATCAAAGCGCAAGACAGGATCAGTGCCGTCAGCGATCAAGTTCGAGGTCATCACCAGCTCGTAGCTCTTGCCCGCTTCGAGCGGCGTGCCGTTTGGCGTCAGGTGAACCGTGCGGCCAGCGCGAATCACTTCGACAATCCAATTCAGGCGGTTGGTCGTGCCAGCTTCGCGCAGGTAGACCGCATCCGCAGTCGCGCTGGATGCCAGCACGTCGCGGGTCATGGCGAGCGAGAAGTAAGCGTTCGCGGGAATCTGCACGTTCTCGGTGCTGCTCGGTTCGGGCGAGACCATCGAGACTTCAAAGTCTTCGCCAGCGATGATCAGATCCTTCGACGTGCGTCCGCCCAGTCCGTTGACTGCAACGGTGATCGGGCCGCTGGTGGCGCCGCGCGGAATCGTGAAGTCGAGCTGCGTGCCCTCGGGATTCACCACAACGTCTGTCGCGGGTACGCCGTTGACAGCCACGATGTTTGCTTCTGCTGTGGTCGAGAAGTTCTCGCCGATGATCTGCACCGGATCGCCCCACACGAGACGTGCGCGACGTGAAAGCGTTTCGAGATTGCCCTGCTGATTCGAGATGTCGATCTGCCCGAGAATGTTCACGCGACTCAGCTTCGGCGCCATTGAGCGCGTCAGCTTGAGCGTGAAGTCTTGGTGAATCGGATCGGTCGTCACGCGATCGGCAACGTCAAGCGTGACCTCAACGCGCGTGGTTGCGCTAACGGATTCCGTCGCCAGCAAAGGCGCTACCAGACTCTCATTCAGCACGAAGGTTCCATCGGAAAGCAGACGCACTTCAGGATCAGCAGGCGTCAGCACGCGACCGCTGGTGCGACCATCGCTTGACGTCCAATGCACATCGTTGAGCGATCCAGCAAGGTTGCCGCCTTGGCGCGAAAGCCCAAACTCAAGCGCGGCATCCAAGGGCAAGCCGGTGGAGGTGGGACGCACGGAGATGCCAAGGGTTGAAGTGTCGAGACCGTTCGCCGACACGCTCGAAGGCGTGAGTTGCGCTTCAACACTCTCGATCAGATCAGCAGCAGTGCCCTCGCCGAAGTCGCGCTCGGCGCCGTTCTCGCGGATGCCGTCAAGCTCAGGGTCATAAAGGAAGGAGACAGCGAGCTGATCATTGACGCTGAAGAGTTGCTCGTCCGTCGCTAACAGGCGCGGCGTGTCGGCAAAGCCATCGCGCGTCGTGTCGAGATAAGTCAGCGCGTCCAGATCAGGATCGCCGAAGAGTCCATCGAGGTTGAGGTCAAAGAAGCTCAGCCCATCAATCGTATCCATGCGCGCTGCGGTATCAGGCTCGCCGTCACCAGTAACGTCAGTGCCGTTGTCGACGACAATGCGAATGCCGTTGTCCGCGCGCCCATCGGCGCCCAGCGCGCCCGTGGCGTTCACCTTCGCATCTATGAAAAGCTCCGCGACCATGCTGCCATCAGCGCGGCGCAGAGCGTTGAAGCCAAGCTGATCGCCGTCGTGGAGATTCAGCAGGGGGAGTTGCAGGCGTGAGATCTCGCCGCGCACTTCCATTTCGAGGATGAGTCTGGACCCGCTGCGCAGCGCGCGCGCATCAAACTCGTGATTAAACAAGCCAGTCGATTCGAGCGTCGGGAGCGAGGTCAGTGGCTCCGTCCCGCCTTCCGCGAAGAAGCGCACGGTCGCTTCAGGCAGCGGCGTGCTGGACAGCCCCGAGTTGAAGAGATTGACCCAGCCGAGGTCCTTCAGTTCAACGCCGTTCGCGCCGACAATCAGCTCGCCATCAGGCGTCGTTGCGCGGCTCGTCTGATTCCCGAAAACACTCAGCGCATTCACGCTGCCGTCGCCAGGATCACCGCCGATGAAGCCAGCAAAATCAAGCATCATCGGAGCGTTGTCGCCCTGCTTGAAGCTGGTCTCGCTCTCGTGACTGAAGCCGCCTGGCACGCCGGTGCCATCGCAAGCTGAAAGGGTAAGGAGGAGAATGAAGAAAAGTGCCGGGGCGAGGGCGTTCTTCGATTCTCTTACTATTTGGAACATGGTTGACATGGCTTGACCTCAAAGTGACATAGCGATGACTGGCGTAGCGAGCCGATCAGTGGTCCATATCATAGCGATGATGTTACAGACCGCTATAAAATCTAGGAATTCTCTCGGATTCGCTCTAAATGCACGACAACTGACATAACGCCATGCTTGGATCACGGTATTCCACCAAAATGAAAGAAAGCGCGAGCCTTCCTCATTCTGGAACACAAGGCGCGTGCTATCCTCTATTCTGCGGGTCGCTACCATTTGGCGATCGCTCTGGCCGCTCAATGGAAGGCTATTTCATATGGAGAGGCACATGGATCGCGAGTACCTGCAGCGCATGCTGGCTACGCTTGACGCAGCGCTTGTTGAAGACATCCGCGAGGGCGATATCACCGTGCATTCGTTGCCTCTGGCGGGCATCCCCGCTGAGGGGGCGATTGTTGCCAAGGCTGATGGCGTGGTCGCGGGATTGGCGCTGCTCAAGCATCTGAATCAGCTTCCGGTGATGCGCTCGCTCGATATGGGCGATGCTTTTGCTTCCATATTGGTAGAGGAAGGCGCACGGGTTTCGGCTGGCGATAAGCTCGCGAACCTGAGCGGCAACGCGGCGCTGCTGCTGCAGTTGGAGCGCTCCCTTCTCAATATGATCTCGCGCGTATCGGGCATCGCCACGCAGACCGCGCGCTTCGTGGATGCGATCAGCGGAACCTTTGCGCGCATCTGCGATACCCGCAAGACCGCGCCGGGCCTGCGCTACGCCGAGAAGTACGGCGTTCTTTGTGGCGGCGGCACCAATCATCGCTTCGGTCTTTTCGATCAAGCGATGATCAAAGAGAACCATCTAGCGCTCTCAGGACTCTCAATTCACGCGGCTGTGGTTCGCCTTCGCGAGCGCTTGGGCGACACTCGCCTAACCTGCGAGACGGAGACGCTAGAGCAGGTGCGCGAGGCGATCGAAGCGGAAGTGGATTGCGTGCTGCTCGACAATTTTAGCGTTGAGGATGTAGAAGCCGCGGTCTCGATGCGCAAGCGTCTTGGCGCCACGCGCATCGCGCTGGAAGCTTCAGGCGGCATCACGCTCGCCAACGTCCGCGCCTACGCAGAGACTGGCGTTGATCGCATTAGCATCGGCGCGCTGACGCACTCTGCGGTCGCGCTCGATATGAACCTGAAGATCTACGCGGTCGGCAAAGACAGCTAAAGCTTTGTAGGACACGCAGCGGCGGACGATGGGTGGCGCGCGCAAGCTTCGAGCGGCGGAGCCACCACCGAATTCAAAGCAAGTGCCCTGGAATCTCGTTGGTCAGCGTCAAAGCGACGCTCCCTACCAGCCCTCGCCCGGCGCGTGTTGCACGCGCTCAACGCTGATGCAGCGCTTGGTCGCAAGATCCACCGTGAAGATGGCGCCGTCAATGCGAGGCCATTCGCTCGCGACTTCCATATAGGTCTTGCCGCGTTGCAACATGTAGTTGTGAACGCGCTCAACTTGACGGCCAAGCACGCTACGGTGACCGCCAACAAAGCCAAGATCAGTCAGATAGCCTGTGCCTTCGGGCAGCACCGTCTCGTCGCCGGTTTGCACGTGCGTGTGGGTGCCGAACACGCCAGTTGCGCGGCCGTCCAGATACCAGCCCAGCGCCACTTTCTCGGCTGTTGCCTCGGCGTGCAGATCGACGAAAACGAGGTCTGCTTCCTTTAACTCTTCCATGCAGCGATCAGCCCAGGTGAGCGGGTTGCCGTGATCCGCCAAGAATGCGCGTCCCATCAGGTTCGCGACGCCGATCTTTAGCCCGCTCGCGTGTTCGATGATGACTACGCCAGAGCCAGGCATGTCGTCGTAGTTGTGCGGACGCAACAAGCGCGGCGTAGAGGCGAGAATCGCGTCGATCTCACGCCGATCTTTGATGTGGTCGCCGCTGGAGAGCACGTCGATCTCGCAGGCGAGCAGCTCTTCAGCGTTCTTGACGCTCAGGCCGAAGCCGTTTGTAGCATTCTCGATATTCGCGATCACGAAGTCGATCTGCTTGGCTTCACGCAAGCGCGGCAGCTCTTCGCGCAGCAGTCTGCGACCGGGACGGCCAACGCAGTCGCCAGTGGCGAGCACGCGAAAGTAGTTTGGGTTGGATTCGGACATGAATAGATCGGACTCGGCTTGAGAATCGGCGAATGAGGCGGCGAAAGCGATTGCCTCGCGTGGATTTGAAGGATAGCGTTGCGCGTCGGAATGCGCTTGGTGATTCGACTTTTGTGTGAAGAGAGAGGTATCGCGTAGCACATAGGGCTATTGTCTCAGTCCCTATGGCTGGCGAAGGCGAAAGCGCGACTTACTGACACTCCAAAAGTTATCCCCGCGAGATTCCCCATTTTCTTCTGAAATTTATGGTGTTGCTCGCTTGAAGCGCACTAGCACCCCCGCTATCTTGCTCGACCCTCTCCCACGCGGTGACACCGCTTTCGTGGGCATAGTGGCGCTGACACTGAGCAGCCGCTTCGCCTCGCGGGTCAAGTACGCTGGGGGCTTTCGCTCGGCCTTGTGCTGAGAGAAAGCAGGATGGTGCGCAAGCATGTCTCCTGGGGAGCCCGCTCGGTGCGGGAAAATCTGAGTGAAGTCGTTTGGCTGGTGAGAGCTAGCGGGCGCTGGGCAACTGGCGCGAGAAGTTGAAGAAGCGAAAAGGGCGAAGCGGATGGAAGCGATCAAGATTCGGTTGGAAGCCTACGACCACGAGCTGCTCGATCAGAGCGCCGCGCAAATCGTCGAGGCAGTGACGGATTCCGGTGGTCTGGTTTCGGGCCCCATTCCGCTTCCAACTAAGATCGAGCGCTACACGGTTCTCCGTTCACCTCACGTGGACAAGAAGAGCCGCGAGCAGTTCGAGATCCGCACGCACAAACGCTTGATCTACATTGATCAGGCCAGCGGCAAGACGATGGAGCGCCTCCAGTCGCTCAACATGCCAGCCGGTGTGGAAGTCAGCTTCCCCCGCGCTCGCTAAGCAAAACTCGGGTAGGGCAGACAATCATGTCTGCCAGCCCGCAAAACTCGGGTAGGGCAGACAATCATGTCTGCCAGCCCGCAAAACTCGGGTAGGGCAGACAATCATGTCTGCCAGCCCGCAAAACTCGGGTAGGGCAGACAATCATGTCTGCCAGCCCGCAAAGTCTCGGGAAAGCGGCGTCACGCCAAAGCCTGAGCAAATGCTGCCCGCGAGTTCAACTCAAGGGCATTCTAAAAGGAAGGCGCACTCCCAGTAGTGCGTCAGTAAGGCCGACCTCCGGTGCGCAGCCGTGTCGGCAATCGCATCGGGCGAAAGCCAAATGCGATCAGCGTGGATAAGGATGGCGAGTCTGCTTCGGCAGGCCCGGTGTTCTGAATCCAGATAAAGGAAGAGCGATGCTCAAAGCGCTGCTTGGTAAGAAAAAAGAGATGAGCCAGATTTGGGATGAGAACGGCACCATCGTTCCCGTCACGATCGTCGAGGCTGGTCCTTGCCCCGTCACGCAGGTCAAAACGACCGCGACCAAAGACGGATATAACGCCTATCAGATCGCCTGGGGCGAGCGCCGCGAAAAGAACGTGGCGAAACCTCAGCTCGGTCACCTCAAGGCCGCGGGTGCTGCACCCATGGGCCGCTTCAAAGAATTCCGCTTCGAAGGTGAGCCCGAGCTGAACGTCGGCGATACGGTCACTGTCGAAGTCTTCGAGGTCGGCGATCTTGTTGACGTGCAAGGCACGAGCAAGGGTCGCGGCTTCCAAGGTGGTATCAAGCGCCACGGCTTCACCTCGGGTCCCCGCGCCCACGGTACCAAGAACACTCGCGAGCCCGGTTCAACCGGTAACGCCACCACGCCTGGTCGTGTGTGGAAGGGCAAGCGCATGCCTGGGCACTATGGCGCTGAAACCGTCACGGTGCGCAACCTGATGGTGGTGAAGGTTGACAAAGAACGCAACCTGATCTACCTGCGCGGCGCCGTCCCCGGACACAACGAAGCTCACCTGACGGTGCGCGAAGCGATTACTGGCAGCCGCCGCAAGGGAGCGAAGGCTAAGGGCTAAGCAACGCTGGCGCTGAAAGCGCCGCTTGTGGCCTGAGTTGAAGCACACTCGCGCTGAATCGAAACGATGCGCGCTGCTGAGGGAAGAGAGATGATCAAGGTTCCGGTATACGACGCTGATGGCAAGGAAGTCCGCACGGTGGACTTCGATGAGTCGGTGTTTGGCGACAAAGTGCTCGCTAAGACGCTCAAGACCGTCGTTGTCGCCTATGGTCGCAACAAGCGCCAGGGCAATGCCAGCGTGAAGACTCGCGGCATGGTGAGCGGTTCCAACCGCAAGCTGTGGAAGCAAAAGGGCACGGGCCGCGCTCGTGTCGGTGACCGTCGCCCGCCGCACTGGCGTGGTGGTGGTATCGCTCACGGCCCGAAGGTGCGTAACTTCTACCGTCGCATCCCTGCCCGCCTGCGTCACATTGCTTTGGCCAGCGCTCTGCTCTCCAAGTTCAAGGATGGCGAAGTGCGCGTGGTCGAAGGCTTGAAGTTTGACGAGGGCCCGAAGACTAAGGCGATCGCTGGCTTCCTGAAGAGCAGTGAGACCAAGGGCAGCTCGCTCTTCGCGCTCGCCGGCTACGACGAGAACTTCGTCAAGAGCGTTCGCAACATTCAGAAGGTGCGCGTGCGTGAGCTGCGCGACCTGAACGCCTACGACGTGATGCGTCACGTCAACCTGGTGCTCTCTGCCGATGCGCTTGAGGGTCTCAAAGGCGGAATCTTCACGGGTCGCACCGCAGGAGGAGATGAATAATGGCCAAGATTGAGCACTACAACGTGATCAAGCGTCCCCTGCTGACGGAGAAGACCTCGCAGGCGATGGCGCAAGACGTGTACACCTTCGAAGTCGATTCGAAGGCCAGCAAGCTAGAGATCCGCGAAGCGGTCGAAGCGATCTGGGAAGTCAAGGTTGCTTCGGTGCGCACGCTCAACACCAAGGGTGAAGCGAAGCGCAACCGCTGGGGCCACTTCCGCACCAAGGGTGTGCGCAAGGCCTACGTCAAGCTGGCGTCGGGCTACGCGATTGAGGTGGCGTAAGCCTCCCGGCTCACCGCAAGGTAGGGCCAAAACATGGTTATCGCAGGTTCAGCGGATAAGTGAACTGATACGCGCAAGCGCGCAAGAATAAGTGGAACGACACGATGGCACTGAAGAAGTACAAGCCCACATCACCAGGACGGCGACAGCTCGTCACGGTTGACTATTCCTGTCTCACGACGGATACGCCAGAGAAGAAATTGACTCGCGGCAAGTCAGCCACCGGCGGCAGAAACAACAATGGTCGTATCTCGACCATGAACACGAAGCGCGGCGGCGGCCATAAGCGTCGCTATCGCCAAGTGGACTTCCGACGCACCAAAGACGGTGTGATTGGAACGATCAAGACGCTCGAATACGATCCAAACCGCTCGGCATTTATTTGCCTCGTCTCCTATAGCGACGGCGAAAAGCGCTACATCATCGCGCCGCATAAGATTGAAGTCGGAGCAACCATTGAATCCGGCACCCGCGTCGACCCGAACGTCGGCAACTGCATGGAAGTCGGCAACATCCCGCCGGGCCTGCAAGTCCACAACATTGAGATGAACCCTGGCCAGGGCGGCAAACTCGCTCGCAGCGCCGGTTCATACGCCACCATCGCTGGCCGTGACGGCCACCACGTGATTCTCTCTCTGCCCTCTGGCGAGTACCGCAAGGTACACGAGCGCTGCCGCGCCACGCTGGGGCAGGTTTCAAACCCGGACAACATGAACAAGGTTCTTGGCAAAGCTGGCCGCATGCGCTGGCTTGGCCGTCGTCCGCAGGTTTCAGGTAACTCAAAGAACCCGGTCGATCACCCGATGGGTGGTGGTAATGACCATACGGGTGGCGGTGGCCAGCCGGTTGATGCGAAGGGTCGCTCTACGAAGGGCCGCCGCACGCGCCAGCCGCGCAAGCCTTCGAACTCGATGATTGTTCGTACGCGCCGCGGTAAGGGTGTGCGCTAAGCAAGGGTGAGTCCTGCTGACTATTGAAGTGAAGCAGGCGCAACGAAAGACAGAGGCAAATATGGCACGTTCACTGAAGAAGCCGCCATTCGTTCATCCCAAGCTTTTGCGTAAGGTGCTGCGGATGAATGAAAACGAAATCGCAAAGGAGCCGATCACGACCTGGAGCCGTTCCAGCCTGATCATCCCTGATTTCGTGAACCACACATTCATGGTTCACAACGGCAAGACCCACGTGAAGGTTTACGTCACGGAAGACATGGTCGGTCACAAACTGGGTGAGTTCTCGCCCACGCGTAAGTACCAAGGCCACACGGGTCACCGTAAGAACTAAAGCTTGAACTGGCCCGTCGATTGGGCTGGTTGAGAGATACACGAGACGTAGCGCGCTGCTGGAACTACCAGCCGAGTACGTAAGGAAACAGTCATGGGCAAGATGCAGGTCAAGTCCCCGCGCCAATACGAGGCAAGCTTCAAGCGCCTCCGCCAATCGCCGAAGAAGGCGAAGTTGGTGATGGAATTGGTGCGCGGCAAGAACGTGGTGGAAGCGCTGAACACGCTGAAGTTCACGCACAACCGCGCGGCGCGCCACATCGAAGCGACAATCAAGTCGGCGATGGCCAACGCGGAAGATCTTTCGAACCGCGACAACACGGGCATCGACGCCAATAGCTTGGTGGTCTGTGAAGCTCGCGTTGAAGACAGCTTGCGCTTGAAGCGCTGGCGTCCGCGCTCGCGTGGCATGGCGAACCCGATGAAACGTCGCTACTGCCATCTGCGCATTAAGTTGATCCGGCCGGAAGACCTGGAAGCGCTGAAGCTTTACCAGAAGATCCAGAGCCAGAAGATGCGCGTTGATCGCATCAAGGATCTGAAGGGACTGGAAGTTGTCGGCGCCGAAGCCAGCAGCGGTTCAGAGGACGAATAGAGGACGAGCCAGCGTCGAGGCATGATCCTTGGCGCGTAGACCGGGCAACCGGTAGGAGCAAGCATGGGACAGAAAGTACATCCCTACGGCTTTCGGGTCGGAGTAACTCGTCCGTGGAAGTCGCGCTGGTACGCCCGCAAGGATTCCTATGGCGACTTCGTCGTGGAAGATGCGCGTATTCGCAAGCACATCATGGATAACTACAAAGAAGCAGGTATCCCTGACGTCGAGATCGAGCGCAAGGGCAAGGATCGCGTCACCGTGTTTATCAACACGGCCAAGTCGGGCATGCTGCTCGGCAAGAAGACGAACCGCCTGAGCGAACTCGAGAAGGAACTGCACGAGTTGACCGGCGGCAAGCTGATCGACACGCGCCTGATCGAAGTGCAGCGCCCTGAGCTGAATGCTCAGTTGGCCGCACAGCGCATCGCCGATCAGATTATGCGCCGCGTGAGTTTCCGTCGTGCTGGCAAGCGCGAAGTGGAAATGGTGCAGCAGGCCGGTGCCAAGGGCGTGAAGCTGAATATGGCTGGCCGTCTTGGTGGTGCTGACCTTGCTCGCGTTGAGAAGCAAAGCTGGGGCTCAGTGCCTCTGCACACGATTACTGCAGACGTGGACTACGGTTTTGCCGAAGCGGTCACGACCTAC
>Ga0213866_10000697_pt1 | contig 26153 bp, 25 predicted proteins | sample PICome_11_FD_160079 | JGI IMG/M metagenome (GOLD analysis project Ga0213866, IMG submission 160079) | Coastal seawater microbial communities near Pivers Island, North Carolina, United States - PICO284 | ecosystem: Environmental > Aquatic > Marine > Coastal | place: USA: North Carolina...
ATATGCCGAAAGTTATAGCATGTAGATTGTTGCAATCAAAACAGCATGTTCCGCACTTTTATTTAAGTGTTGATTGCGAATTGGACAAGCTTCTTGAGGTAAGGAAAGATTTAAACGAAGCAGCTCAAATAGATGCAGAATCAGGCAAGCCTGTTTATAAATTATCGGTAAATGACTTGATAATTAAGGCGGTTGCAAAGGGTTTGAAGAAAATCCCTCAGGCAAATGCAAGTTGGACCGATGATGCTATTATGCAATATAATAATGTTGATGTTTCAGTGGCCGTGGCTACTGAAGGGGGGCTTATTACCCCAATAGTAAAAAATGCCGATCAAAAAAGCTTGCCTGCAATTTCAAATGAAATGAAGGATTTGGCAGGGCGTGCGAGAAAGAACCTGCTTAAACCAGAAGAGTTCCAAGGTGGTGGTTTTAGTATCTCGAACCTTGGTATGTATGGCATCAAGAATTTCAGTGCGATTGTTAACCCGCCGCAAGGGTGTATTTTGGCGGTAGGTTCAGGAGAGCAAAGAGCTGTGGTAAAAAATGGTGAAATTACTACTGCAACTGTGATGAGTGTTACTTTATCATGTGACCATAGGGTGGTTGACGGTGCAGTTGGTGCTGAGTTTTTAGCTGCATTTAAAGGGTTTATAGAAAGACCTGTGACAATGGTAGCTTAATTTTTTGCTGTTATTATCCATTTTTTTCCTTAGGATAATTGCTAAAAAATAAAAGTGACGAATATGGCTGAATGTATTTGTGCAAAATGTGGTTATCAAGGGAAGAAAAAGGCAATATTGCCGGGCAGTGGTACAACTGAACTTGTTCTGTGGGTGGTTTTTCTAATTCCCGGTCCTTTTTATACTATATGGAGAAGGATTATAGCTAGGAAATGGGGGTGTCCACATTGTGAAGAGCAAACAATGGTTTCATTAGATACTCTTGTTGGCAAAACGAAACTGAAGGAAATTAATAAGGAAATTGCACCTGAGGAGTTGAAGAAAATCCCAAGCCGATGGCAGGATGATATTGAAGAGTATAATAAAAAGAACGATTTGCAAACTGAAGCTGTTGATAAAAATGTAATGGATGAACCAACTATTCTAGAGCCGACGCCTCCTGTTGAAGAGCAAAAGCCAGCGGTTGAGGAAAGCAATATTGATAAAGACGGTGCTGATGAGATTAGTAAAAAGGATGATCAGTGGTAGAGATAACAAAAGAAAATTTTAACATGCGTCCTTTTAAAAGTTCTGATGCGATGGCTTTTGTTAGTGGTTTAAATACTAAAACAATTGCTAACGACACAACTATTGAATTGCCTTGCACGATGGATGGGGCTAATTGGTGGATAGCATTTATATTAGATGCTGAAAAAAAGAAACCTATACCAGAAAAACATTTTGTAATTGATATTGATGGAACTTTAGTTGGCTCAATAGGGATTATTAATATTGATAAGCATAAAGGTGAACTGGGCTATTGGTTGGCGGATAAGCATTTTGGCAAGGGGATTATGACTAAGGCAATAAAAGAGATGGTTAGTTATTGCACGAAAGAAATTGGATTGAAGCGAATTTTTGCACCTGTGTTGCCACATAATAAGGCTTCGGCAAGAGTGTTGGAAAAAAACGGTTTCGAGTTGGAAGGTATTTTGAAAAAATATTATAGGAAAGATGGTAAGTATATTGATGCACTTTGCTATGCGTATGTTAAGTAGGCGGAAAATTGTCATGCTGAATTTATTTCAGCATCTTGTTTTTGAAAAATAAATAAATCCTGAAATAAGTTCAGGGTGACGAAAATAAAAAAGAATTATTTTAAACGGAGAAGAAGATGAAAAAATTTGATGTTGTAGTAATAGGTGGCGGCCCAGGTGGATATGTGGCGGCGATACGTGCCTCGCAATTGGGCTTGAAGACAGCCGTGGTTGAAGCAAAACATTTGGGCGGTATATGTTTGAATTGGGGGTGTATTCCAACTAAGGCATTGTTGCGTTCGGCTGAGGTTTTAAGAACCATTCAGCATGCGGATGAATTTGGCATTTCGGTTAAGGATGTAAGCTTTGACATTAAAAAAATAGTTAAGCGTTCTCGTGATGTTTCGGGGCAGCTTGCAGGTGGAATCGGTCATTTGATGAAGAAAAATAAGGTTGAGGTGTTTGACGGATTCGGCAAGCTAAACGGCAAAGGTAAAGTTAAGGTAGAAAAAGATGGCAAGAAGATTGCTGATATTGAATCTCCACATATTATTATAGCAACAGGTGCAAGGGCTAGAACTCTTCCGGGGTTGGAAAGTGATGGCAAGCAGGTGCTAACATATAAAGAGGCAATGATTCCAGAAGATGCACCGAATTCTTTGTTAGTTGTTGGCTCTGGTGCTATAGGTATTGAGTTTGCAAGTTTCTATAATGCTTTAGGCGTTGACGTTACTGTTGTTGAGCTTGCTGACAGGGTTATGCCAGTAGAAGATGCTGAAATTTCAAAAATGGCTCAAAAGTCATTTGAAAAACAGGGTATAAAGATTCATACGCAAACTGTGGTTAAAGAGCTTAAAAAATCTAAAGATGGCGTTGAGGCTGTTTTGGATAAAAAAGGCAAAGAAAGTAAAATCAAAGTGGACAGAGTTATAACGGCAGTTGGTATTGTGCCGAACACTGAAGGAGTTGGCTTTGAAGGCACTAAGGTTAAATTTGACCGTGGACATATAGTAACTGACAAATGGTGTGAGACAGACGAGACTGGTGTTTATGCAATTGGTGATGTGGCATCTGCCCCGTGGCTTGCACATAAGGCTAGCCATGAAGGCGTTGTTTGTGTTGAAAAAATTGCAGGTTTGAATAATGTTCATGCTATTGATAAGACTAACATCCCTGGTTGTACATATTGTCACCCGCAAGTTGCATCAGTTGGTTTAACTGAAGAAAAAGCAAAAGATGCAGGGCATGAAATTAAAGTTGGAAGATTCCAGTTCGTAGGAAACGGAAAAGCAATTGCATTGGGTGAGCCTGAAGGATTGGTTAAAACGATATTTGATGCGAAAACTGGTGAGCTTTTGGGAGCGCATTTAATTGGAGCTGAAGTGACTGAGCTTATTAACGGCTTCTTGGTTGGCAAGGCTATGGAAGCGACTGAGGCTGACTTTATGCATACCATATTTCCACACCCGACTTTGTCCGAAATGATGCACGAGTCAGTGCTAGATGCTTTTGGAAAAGTTGTTCATATGTAGATATATAAGATAAAAAAATGGAGCTGAAATATAGCTCCATTTTTATCTTGTGATTTTAAGGCTTAGTTGTTTTTGTCTTCTCTGCTTCCTTTTCGTGATTTATGGTGTTCCATAATTTCTTCTTTAGAAAGTTTGCCATCACCATTTTTATCTATTTCACCAAACCTGTCTTCTTTGTGGCCCATTTTTTCTTCACGTTTTTCTTTGCGCTCGCCTTTGTGTTTTTCTCTATTTTCTGACATTTCTTGAGCCGTTAGGAAGCCATCATTGTTTGAATCCATTTTTTTGAATTTTTCTTTTTTTGCTTCGAGATATTCAGATTCACTGATTTTTCCATCACTATTTGTGTCTTTTTCTTTTAAGTAATTCATCTTTCCATGATGTTTTCCAGCTTTAAAGAATTCATCTTTTGAGATAAAACCGTCATTATCAAGATCCTTCTTCTCAAAGAACATACCTTTTTTATAACCTTTTCCTCTAGCTTCTTCGGCAGCTTCTTTTTCTTCCGCCGATGCATAAAGTGATGCGGAGGATATTGCAATTGAGGTTGCGAAAATGATAAATTTGTTCATGTCTGTACTCGATATTTCAAATTAAAAAATAATATATAACTGTTTTAATATAATTGTTTTTAACTACCATTCAAATATATTATTTCTATTTAAAATAGCTGCAAAGTATCATATATTCGTAATTTGAAAAAACAGATTAGATTGCATTCATGTTCAATTATATACTTAAAAGGCTATTACTTATAATACCAACCTTATTTGGTATTATGTTGATTAATTTTGCTATAATACAAGTTGCCCCAGGTGGGCCTGTTGAACAAATGATAGCGCAAATAACTCATACAGGCGTTGATGCAACGGCTCGTTTTACCGGTGGTACGGGCGAAATTTCTGGTTCAGCTCAGGCAAATAAAAATGTAGCAAGTGGTACTTCATCAAAATATCGTGGAGCGCAAGGTCTAGACCCTGAATTAATTAAGGAAATTGAAGAATTCTATGGTTTTGACAAGCCTGCATATATACGTTTTTGGGAGATGCTAAAAAACTATGCCTCTTTGGATTTTGGTGAAAGTTTCTTTAAAGACAAGAAAGTGGTTGATCTTATTATAGAGAAGATGCCAGTTTCAATATCCCTTGGTCTATGGACTACATTACTGGTTTATCTAATATCTATTCCTTTAGGCATTAGGAAGGCGGTCAAGGATGGTAGTGGTTTTGACGTTTGGACAAGTGCTTTTGTTTCTATAGGGTATGCTATTCCTGGGTTTTTGTTTGCCATTGTTTTGATAGTTTTGTTTGCAGGGGGAAGTTATTTGCAGATATTTCCTCTCAGAGGATTGACTTCTCCAGATTGGGAAAGCTTCTCTACATTAGAGAAAATGAAGGAGTATTTTTGGCATATAACCTTACCAGTAATAGCTATGGTTATTAGTGGCTTTGCCAGCCTTACTATGTTGACAAAAAACTCTTTCTTAGAAGAAATAGGTAAGCAATATGTTATAACCGCAAGGGCTAAAGGACTTTCTCAGAAAAGAGTTCTGTATGGGCATGTGTTCCGCAATGGAATGTTAATAGTGGTTGCCGGATTTCCGGCCGCTTTTGTTGGTATATTATTTACAGGTTCATTCTTAATAGAAACAATATTCTCTCTAGATGGTCTTGGGCTATTGGGATTTGAATCGGTAATTAATCGTGATTATCCGGTTATATTTGGTACTTTGTTTGTTTTTACTATAATTAGCCTCCTGCTTAACCTTATTGGTGACATTACTTATCGCCTAATTGATCCAAGAATAGACTTTGAACGTAGAGATATCTAAAAAGCCTTTCTTTGTTAACTTATAGTTAATTAATATATTGTAATATTCCACTTAAAGGGTTTTAAGTTGGGAGGTGTGTTTTGTTATTTAAACAAGCCAATAAGTCTGAGATAAGTGACTCTAACAAAAATGTTGCAGTTAAAATAGCTGGGGCAGGAGGTTCAAATGATATTAATTCTGAAGCTTTAAAGTGCCTTCGAGCGATATTAAGCGGTGATTATACAGTTACACCAGTAGTTAGTGACGAATTGACCGAGCTTTTAAAAAATGTTTCTGACCAGCTTGAAAGCGGAGCTGTTGAAGAGCTGGGGAGAGTTGTAAATATTTCTATCAAGGTAAATGAAACGGCAATTTTCTCTGCTGAAATGTTACATAACTTACGTAAAATGGATGATAAATCGCAGACAATTGCTGCGGCGGCTGAACAGATGGTCTATACTGTAAAGGAAATAGGGAATTATGGAGCTAATATAGCCACCCAGGCAAATGAGGCAAAAGAAGCAACTCAGGTGGGCACAAGTGCAGCAACAGATGCCGTTAATAAGATGGATAACATTGCTACGTCAGTGCAAGATGCGAGTAATAAAGTAAATGTATTGTCCGACTTTTCAAGGCAAATAGGAAATATTGCAGAAAATATAAAAAAGATAGCCGATCAGACAAACTTATTGGCTTTAAATGCAACTATTGAAGCTGCTAGAGCCGGAGAGGCTGGTAAAGGCTTTGCTGTTGTTGCTGGAGAAGTAAAAAGTTTATCAGGTGAAACTTCAAAAGCAACCGATGAGATAAATTCTATAATTGATAACTTGCAGTCAGAGATGAGCCAGATATTAGATTCAATGAATCAAAGTTCAGAAGCAGTATTGTCAGGACAGGATGCTATTAATCAAGTAACAGAAAAAATAGAAAACATAAATAATAAGATTTTGGAAGTAACTTCTAATACAGATAATATATCTAAAACTCTTGCAGAGCAGGCTCAGGCATCGCAAGAGGTAGCTAAGGGTATATCTGATATTGCAGCAAATAGTACAAACAGCGTTGAAGGGGTGGAAAGAATAGTTCAAGCTATGAACGGACTTGAGATTTTAATCAGCCAGCAAATTGCCAAGCTAGCAGAGATTAATGTTCCGGACAAAGTTATTAAGCTTGCACAATCTGATCATGTAATATGGAAAAAACGTCTTGCGAATATGATTATTGGTCATGAAGGGTTAAAGGCTGATGAGCTTGCTGACCATCATACTTGTAGGCTTGGTAAATGGTATGATTCAGTTAATGATCCTAAATATAAGGATAACCCGGTTTTTAAACAACTTGTTGGGCCGCATAAACTTGTTCATCTTCATGGTAAAGAGGCTGTGGTTAAATATAATAATGGTGATATGCAAGGCGCTCTAGAGGAAATAAAAAAAGTTGAGTTGGCTTCTAAAGATGTTCTGTCTTTGCTTGCCCAGCTTGAAGGTGCGTAATTTCATTATAGATTACCTGATAATTAGTTATCTATTGTTTATCCAGAATATTGGTGGTAATAATTTTACTTGAAAAAAATTATTATTTGAAAATGACACCACTTGCAAAGAGACGTATAGCTAATTTCAAAAAAAATAAACGAGGATATTACTCTTTGTGGATATTTGCTGTGCTGTTTACCTTAAGTATTTTTGCTGAATTTATAGCAAATGATAAGCCGATTTTAGTCAAGTATGATGGAAGCCTGTATGTTCCTGTTTTATTTAAGTATGCAGAAACTGAGTTTGGTGGTGGCTTTGGAACCGAAGCGGATTATCGTGACCCGTATGTAAAAAAATTAATCGAAGAAAAAGGTGGCGGCTGGATGGTGTGGCCAATTATTCGATACAGCTACCGTACTATTAATTATGACCTTCCAACTCCAGCTCCTTCAGCACCTACATATGATAATTTATTGGGCACTGATGACCAGGGAAGGGATGTTATGGCCAGAACCATTTATGGTTTTAGGATATCTGTATTATTTGGCTTGGTTTTGACTATAGTAAGTTCTGTAATAGGTATATTTTCAGGTGCTATACAGGGGTATTTTGGTGGAAAAACTGACTTATTCTTCCAGCGTTTCATAGAGATATGGTCTGGTTTGCCAGTATTATTTTTGTTGATTATACTTTCATCATTGGTAACACCGAATTTTTGGTGGTTACTTGGTATTATGCTGGCGTTTAGCTGGACATCATTAGTTGCTGTTGTTAGAGCTGAATTCTTAAAGGCAAGAAACCTTGAATATGTAAAAGCCGCTAAAGCGCTTGGAGTAAAAGAGTATAGTATTATTTTTAGGCATGTTTTACCTAATGCTTTGGTTTCAGTATTCACTTTCTTACCTTTTATATTAACAGGTGCTATTACAACTCTGACATCATTAGACTTTTTGGGCTTTGGATTGCCTCCTGGTTCGCCATCTTTAGGTGAGCTGTTAGCACAAGGTAAAGCAAATTTACAAGCCCCATGGCTTGGCATTACGGCATTTATTGTCCTGTCGGTTATGCTTTCGCTATTAATATTTATTGGTGAGGCAATAAGGGATGCATTTGATCCAAGAAAAGCTTGGGCATAGAAAAATACAAATTATTTGAAAATATTTTGTATTTTCATTTTTTCTAATGTCTCATTGTACAGTTCGCTATTCTTAGTCTTGTATTTTTCGTACTCAGCTTGAAATCGTTCTTGAGCTTTTTTTTCTGTAATAAGTTCGTTATTAAGGTCTTGGTTTATTTGATTTATGTTGGTCAGAAGTTCTTTCTCAATAATTTCTATCCCTTTTTGTTGATTAGCTAAAATTGCTTCATTATTGTTCTTAAACTTTATAAACCCCAAAGCAAATACTGCAATAATAATTACAGGAATTATAATTCGATAAATTTTGGACATAATTAATAAATAAAAAAAGTTAATACATCATATATTAGTCTGGTGACGGATAATTATTGCTGTGGTTTTTCCCTAGCCTTAATCTAAGTGCGTTTAATTTGATAAAGCCTTCAGCATCTTTTTGATTATACACCTCATCTTCTTCAAAAGTCACTATTTCATTATTATAAAGACTTTGTGCAGATTTTCTGCCTACGACTTCAACTGAGCCTTTATATAGCTTTAAACGAACAAGGCCATTAACTCTATTTTGACAACGGTCAATAGCTGCTTGTAGCATATAACGCTCAGGACTCCACCAATATCCGTTATATATTAACTCTGCATAACGAGGCATAAGCTCATCTTTTAAATGCATTGCACCTTTATCTAGAGTTATGCTTTCAATTCCACGGTGCGCCCTTAGTAATATAGTTCCCCCAGGAGTTTCATAAACGCCACGAGACTTCATGCCAATATAACGATTTTCAACTATATCAAGCCTGCCAATCCCATTTTTGCCACCTATTTCATTTAGCTTTGCAAGTAAATTTGCCGGAGAAAGTTTTTCCCCGTCAATTGCCACTGCATCACCATTATCGAATTCAACCTCTATAAATGTAGGCTTATCAGGCGCATCTTCAGGCGATACAGTCCAGCGGAACATTTCTTCTTTATAAGGCTGCCATGGGTCTTCAAGAACTTTACCTTCATAAGATATATGAAGCAGGTTTGCATCCATAGAATAAGGTGCTTCACCTCTTTTATCCATTGCTACAGGGATTCCCCTTTCTTCTGCGTATTGTATTAATTTTGTACGAGAGTTCAGATCCCACTCACGCCAAGGTGCAATAACTTTTACATCAGGTTTTAGTGCGTAATATCCAAGTTCAAAACGAATCTGGTCATTTCCTTTACCGGTAGCACCATGTGATACAGCGTCAGCTCCAACTTCGTTTGCTATTTCAATTTGTCTTTTTGCAATTAGTGGACGTGCGATTGATGTGCCAAGTAAGTATTCACCTTCATATATTGCGTTAGCGCGGAACATTGGGAATACATATTCCGATACGAATTCTTCACGCAAGTCATCGATGAAAATTTCTTTCACGCCAAATTGTTCAGCTTTGCTTCTTACCGGCTCAACTTCTTCACCTTGACCTATGTCTGCCGTAAAGGTAACTACCTCACAATTATATTGTTCTTTCAGCCAGCATAAAATTACCGATGTATCCAATCCTCCTGAATATGCAAGTACTACTTTTTTTACACTGTTCGTCATTTTTGTATTCCCTAAAAGTTTATATTTGATAACGACTATATATAGAAAAAATGTAATAATATAAAGCTATTTTTTGAATATAGATTTTTTTATAAAATTGTTTTGGTAAAAAGTAGAAAAACATATTAGTTTTAAAACTTATTCATTATAAAATAATAGGGTACTATGAGTAACTATAATGCACCTTTGGATGATATAAACTTCTTGTTGAATGAAGTTCTTGCTCTCGACGATGTTGTAAAAATGCCTAAATATAATGGGTTAACGTCAAGTCTTGTTACTACGGTTTTAGATGAGGCCGCTAAGTTTGCACAAAAGAAATTAGCTCCACTAAATAGTACAGGGGATATACAAGGTGCAGTTCATAAAGATGGGGTTACAATAACACCTGAAGGTTTTAAAGAGGCTTATCAGCAGTTCGTGCAAAATGGTTGGAATTCAGTTCCTTTTTCTGTTGATGAGGGAGGACAGGGTATTCCATGGATGGTATCTACTGCAATATCTGAAATGTGGAGTGGTGCAAATTTTGCCTTTGCTCTTTGCCCGTTATTAACTCAAGGTGCGGTTGATCTTTTGGAGAGCCATGCAAATGGTGAGCAAAAAGAAAAATATCTAACTAAGCTGGTTTCTGGTGAGTGGACGGGCACTATGTGCCTTACTGAGCCGCAAGCAGGTTCAGATGTGGGGGCAATTAGAACGACTGCCAAAAAAAATGGCGATAGTTATCTAATTAAAGGGCAGAAGATATTCATTACATTTGGAGACCATGATTATACAGATAATATTGTGCATATGGTTCTTGCAAGATGTGAAGGAGCTGAAGATGGTATAAAAGGTATCTCTCTTTTTATAGTTCCTAAGATTTTAGATGATGGTTTAAAAAATGATGTTAAGGTGTTAAGTGTTGAGCATAAATTGGGCATCCATGGTAGCCCGACGGCTGTTCTTAATTTTGGTGATGAAGCTGGAGCAGTAGGTTATTTGGTAGGAAAGGAAAATGAAGGTATAAAATATATGTTCACTATGATGAACAATGCCAGACTTGCAGTAGGTGTAGAAGGGGTAGCTATAGCTGAAAATTCATTACAAAAAGCTGAAGAATATGCAAGTGAACGTGTGCAAGGGGGAGTTGCGATTAAGAGCTACCCTGATGTTCAGCGTATGTTGCTTACAATTCGTAGTCAGACCGAGGCAATGCGGGCTTTATCTTACTTCGTTGGCAAGGCTATAGATATCTCTAAAAATAATGATGATGAGGATGTAAGAAAAACATATAGCGATATAGCGGATATATTAATTCCTGTTCTAAAAGCAAATGCTACGGATATGGGGTTTTTTATGTCATCAGAAGCTATGCAGGTATTTGGTGGTGTAGGCTATGTTGAAGAAACAGGAATCGCGCAAAATCTAAGAGATTCAAGAATTGCAATGATATATGAGGGTACGAATGGCATTCAAGCAATGGATCTGGTTGGGCGCAAGATAATTATTGAAGATGGAAGGCTTTTTGAAAGCCTCTCAATTAAAGTTTTAGGCATGGCATCAGGTAGTACATATGAAGAATTGGTAAAGGATGCATATAATAAATTGATAAATGCAACATCACATTTACGCTCCTTGGATGAGAAAAAAGCTGCTTTTAAAGCTTATTATTATACCAAACTTTTTGGTATTGTTATGGGAGCTGTAATGATGGCGGCATCTGATAGAGTTTTAAGTGGTGAAGATAACTTTGTTAAACGCAAAAGAAAAACTATTAAATTTTATTTCGATTACATATTACCTGAGGCTAATTACTTGCATGAGTTGGTAGTTAGTTAGAAAGTTTTTCAAAGTGTTTTTCTAGCGTCCACCACGCCCTAGTGGAGGGCGTTTAGTATCTGCGTTCGCACCTTTAGGTCCTTCATTTAGTATAGTTGACATATATCCTGGGGGGCGACTTTGCCTGCTTTGGTTTTGTTTTCTCGCAGATGCTAGGACATCATGGAACTGCATATATGTTTTTTGGTTAATGGTCTTACCCTGAGCTGCTGCAAAGCGAGTAGCTATGTTGATACCTTGAAACCCTTGGTCAGGACTTGCCCCGGCTTCTAAAAGGTCTTTTATATTATCCATCTGTCCTCGAAAAGCTGCGTTATAAATAGGTGTTTTGCCTCTCTCATCTTTGATGTATGGAGATGCGCCATTATTTAGCAGTAGCTTAAGCATTTGATTGTTATTTTTCATGATGGCATGATAAATCGGCAACGAATCAGTTTCGCTACTATAGTCTGGGTTAGCACCAGATTTTAATGCTGCCTCCGCTTTCTCCATGTTTCCCCTAGTGCTTGCAACGGATAATGTACTATTTCGATATTTTGCAATAGAATCAGGATTTATTGAGGATATTTTAGATTTGTACACATCGCTTTCTTTACTTACATGTGTAGAGCTGCAAAATTCATCAACATTATTTTCCATATGTTGTTTTAGTGATTCGTCACTTAAGTCGTAGCCTAATTCCTGACTAACCTTTTTAGGGCCCGTTATTTTTTTTGAGGAGTCTTTTTCTTTTATATAAAGAGTTTCGGCGCTGTTTAGCAAGCTGTCTAAGAATATGTCTGCAAGTTCTTCATTTTGAGGAAGGCCTCTTTTTACCATGTTGACTAGGTTCTTTGCAAGGTATGTTTGGGTTTTTCCTTGAGTGGGGTATTTTTGACTGGAATATGCAAATAACCTAGTTTTTTCACCTGGTGTTGCTACGCCAGCCTGACATGCAAGTAAGCAAGTGTTCATTTTTGCATGTTCTTCAGGAATTTCAGCTAATCGGTCTAATGTATCAACAATATGCTGATTGCTATGTTTCTTATACTCACCTTTGGAGATTTTTTCAGCGCTTCCATGAGAGTCTATTATAGCTAATGTTTTATTATTAACTGTAAGGTTATTTGATTGTAACTCGTTTTCAATCTCTTCACTTGTGACCTTGCGTGTGCCATCACCTATTATATGGTAATTAAAAGAAGGGTCTTGTTCTTTTCTTTTTTTTAGAGTGTCGTTGATATAGTTAACGTATCGTGTATTTATTTTTCCATCAAAAATATACAAAATATCTAAGTTTTTGCTGGTACTTTGTTTTTCGTCTAAACTTGAAGATTTGTACATTCGTAAACTTCATTAATTTATAAGCGTTTATATAAATAATTGTATCGTTTTTGGTGACTTGTGTCAATTTTAGGTGACGGTCTTGTGAGGTAAGGTGTGTAGAACGCATGCAATAGATAATTTTTCTAGTAAAACTTACCTTGATATATTAATTTGATTTTATAATAAAAAATAACCATGTAGTTTTAGTTATGAGAAAAGATATAGAGCCAGAAAAATTATATAAATTTATATGGGGAGAGCTTGAGGCTTCAATGGATGCATTAGATAATGGAGGTGAAGTCAACATGGCTAATCTAGATAGAAATGTACGTGACTTTTGTAATATCGTAACAAAGTTGCCGCCGCAAGAGGCTAAAAAATATGATGAGAAAATAGATAGCATTGTTCAGTATTTAACCAATATAGTTAACAAGCTCACTGAGCGAAAGATAGATATAGGGGAACAAATTAATTATTCAAACTATAGGAAAAAAGCTCAGTCGGCTTATGGTGCAGCTATGATGCATAATATCAACGAGGCTAAATAAATGGACTATGTTGTCTATGTAAATGCATTTTTGGCGTTAATATTTGTTTTGGGACTTATTGGTATAGTCGCATTTATTTTCAAAAAATTCTCACATGGGAATTTTACTCATAGCACAAAAAATAAAAAGCGCCTTTCTTTGCAGGAAGTTTTTTATATTGATGCTAAAAGAAAGCTGGTATTGGTAAAAAGAGACGATGTGGAGCATCTTATTTTGCTTGGGGCAAATAGTGAGAGTGTGGTGGAAAAAAATATAAAGCTTGATGATTCTGATAATGAGGATAATGCATGAGATTTTTTACTATTCTTATATTGTTAGTTTCTATTTCTGAACCAGCTTTATCGCAAACGGTTTCGCTAGATATGGGAGATGGAGGAGGTGAGGTGACCTCACGTATACTCCAGTTAATAGCTTTAGTTACAATACTTAGCCTTGCTCCTTCAATTTTGGTAATGGTTACATCTTTTACTCGGGTTGTGGTAGTATTCTCCTTTTTAAGAACAGCTTTAGGCTTGCAGCAAACCCCTCCAAATTCAGTTGTAATTAGTCTGGCGTTGTTTCTTACTATGTTCATAATGGAGCCTGTTTTTATGCAGGCGTATAATAATGGTCTAAAGCCATTGATGGATGAAAAGATAACTGAAGAAGAGGCAATTGAGCCTACTATTGCTCCGTTTAAAACGTTCATGCTTAAAAATGTAAGAGAAAAAGATTTGGGGCTTTTCTTCGAATTAGCTAAGACAGACGTTCCTGACAAGATTGATGATACACCGCTTAGAATAATTATACCGGCATTTATGATAAGTGAACTTAGAAGGGCGTTTGAGATAGGATTTCTTCTGTTTATTCCATTCCTGATAATTGACCTTATGGTAGCTGCAACCCTGATGGCAATGGGTATGATGATGCTGCCACCAGTTTTGGTATCACTACCTTTTAAATTGGTCTTTTTTGTTTTGATTGATGGCTGGTATATGGTTGTAGGGAGCTTGGTAAAAAGTTTTGGAGGTTAGCTGCTTTTACGTTCAGCTTTAAGGTGGAGCCTGAGGTAAATATGGTTTTGTGACTTATTTGGTATTACAGGATTCTTAAAAAGTTGAAATAAGGATAAAAGTCACAACCTAAAGTTATTGATTTTGATTAAAAGTTAATTTATTGTACTAAATTAAAATTTGTTTTTATTCAATTGTAAATTAAGGTGGAATTGTGATGCGGGATGCTTCTGTTGGTAATAATGATAAGATAAAAAAAATACTTATAGTCGGAGGGGGGACGTCAGGTTGGTTAACGGCTGGATACCTTAATTCGGCCTTTGGAGATAAAATAGAAGTAACGTTGCTTGAGTCTTCTACTGTTACTACAATAGGAGTTGGTGAAGCAACGATTCCTACTATAAAAACCACAATGGAGTTCATAGGGTATAAACCAGAAGAATGGTTGCCCGAAGTTAATGGAACATTTAAATCAGCAATAAAATTCTCTGGATGGTCTGATAGTACTGCTAAAGGAAAAGAAAGTTACTATTACCACACTTTTTATGATCGTCCTGAATCATCTGCGATGCCATTTGATAGCCCTTGGTTCTTAGGTTTTGGCATGAATATTCCTTTGTATCATTATTGTCTGAAGAAGAAGTTTGAAGGATCTGATGACCAAATTGCTTCATATTATAATCCTTTAGTGCAACTTTGTGAAAATAACCAGTCGCCATGTAGTCATAGCGATCCTAGCTTAAATCTAAAGTCAGCATACCATATGGATGCAGGCCTTATGGGTAAGTTTTTAAGAGAAAAACTTACTGCTAGAGGAGTTATAAATGTTGTTGACCATCTAGTAGAGGTTAATAAGAATGAAGATGGTTTTATAAAATCTGTAAGTACTAAAGGTGGAAGAGAGATAGAAGCCGATTTGTTCATTGATTGTTCTGGTTTTAAAGGGCTTTTGATTAATGAAGCTATGGGTGCTGAGTTTAAAAGTTACAATGACTCTCTTTTATGTAATTCGGCAGTAGCTATATCTGCAAAAAACAATCCTGAAGTTGACGGAATTACCCCATATACTAAAGCAACTGCAATAAATAGTGGATGGGTATGGGATATCCCATTGTTTAACAGAAACGGTTGTGGGTATGTATATTCAAATGATTTTATTAATTCTGATGGAGCTGAATCTGAATTGAGAGAGTTTTTGGGGGCTCGTTGTAATGACATGCCGGCAAACCATATTAAAATGAGGGTAGGGAAAACTATAACTCCATGGGTAAAAAACTGTGTTGCAATAGGTCTTTCGTCTTGTTTTATTGAGCCATTAGAGTCCACGGGTATTTTGTTAACTGAGCTTGGAGTAGCATCTTTAATATCAACGTTTCCTGATAAAAGTTTTTGTCAGGGAAATATAGATAGATACAATAGTATTATTAATAAAACTTATGATGAAGTAAAAGACTTTATAATATTACATTATATATTGTCTAAAAGGGATGATACTCCGTTTTGGAGGGCTGTAACGAATGAAACGGTTGTTCCTGATAGTTTGAAAGAGAAACTAGAAGGTTTTGAATCTGCTCTTCCTGTATTTCATGAGTTGCAAACGGATATATTCGCTGCAAGTAGTTATATTCAAATACTTGATGGCTATGGAGCAACCCCTAAAAGACCATATCCTCTATTAGAACAAATTGGTTATGAACAAGGTGAGATAGCGCTTAGAGAAGCAAAGAAGAATATAGAATTTATGATTAAAAACATGCCAGACCATTATGAATATATAAAAGAGCTTCATAATAAAGCTGGCCTTAATAAGGCGGCTTAGTCTAAGTTAGATATATTACAAATCATATTAAGCGCCATTTTCGTTGTTGGTAATGTTGCTGCTATCGCTTTTTAGGAAGTTCTCGAGAAATTTTTGCATGTCCATAAATTCTACGGTATGATCCAGATTCCTAAAGTCAACAGGCCCGCGATCAGTAGCAACGAATGTAAATACTTTTTTGCTATCGCTTTCATCGATTAACGGTTCGAAGTCTTCAAATAAAACTTGAAGCTTTCTTTTTCTTCCTATTAATGCATAAGACACGGCTAGCTTTATTAATTGGCTCATTTCATCTTGTGTAACGTTCCTGCCGTCACGTCTTATTTCACGGAAAGGTGTTTCAAGTTCATCTACGACTTTTTTCCAAACCTTGTTACGCCAATATACATCAGCTCTCAAAAAAGAGGCTACCTGGTTTTCATCCCCTTTTAATAGAGCCAGTGTTTTGTTATTTTTACCTAGCTCAATAAGTGTTTGAGCCTTTAAATATTTTCTTTGAATTCTAATCTCATCGCTAATATTATCATTTTCGGTCGCATTTAATACATCATAGGCTTTTTCAGCTTCCCTGTTCTTTAGGTGAACATTAATAAGTTTTATTGCGGTAATGTCTCTTTCTTCTCCAACGAGCCTGAAACGTATTTGGTGTGTAAGTAGCGCTGCGGCACGTTCAAGCAAGTCTACTTCAATAAGTCTGTCTGCCAGACGGCTAATCATTTCGTCGCCAAGCTTTCCGATTGGGGTTAATGCACGAAATTCATAATATAAAGTTAAGGCGTCAAGCTTGGGCATTGAGTCAACTTCACCCTGGCTAAATATCTGAACGAATTTATCACTCATCTTTTTTGCTATTAGTAAGGACTCATCTGAACCCGGGAATGCAACAATAGAAGACCTCCAAACAGTAAAGCCTTTCATGTATTCTTTTTCTTCCATGTATAGTTCGCCAAGCATTTTAAGTATATTGAACTCCAGAACTCCACCACGCCAACTCATTCTTAGGCCGTTAAGCCTATCAATTGCGTCTTTCACAGTTATATCTTTTTTACGTAGTTCAAAGATAGTTAATGCCAGTTCTGCACGTGTCCTGTTGTATCGGTCAAGAATTTCTCCGCTTAGTTCCCGCCATATTTCTATAGCCTTCTCATCTTCGTCATCTTTAGCGTAGAATAATCCTTGTAAGAATTTGATGCTATCTACAGTTATTTCACGTTTCTCTTCCTTTAGTGAATTGAGTATCTCTTCAGCAACAACAATGTCATTTCTTTTTAACCTGTCTTCAAGTGCTATAAGTGCGAAGTCATTAAATATTTTATCTGGATAGAATTTGATAAAAATATCTATGTTCTTAGTGAATTCCATACTTAGATCTTCTTGCCTTCTTTTTTCTGAGGCACTCCACCAAAGTCTGTTTTCTTCGGCTTGAAAAACGTCAGAAGATTTATATAGGTCACTTTCTTCAAAGCGTTTTATAGCCTCTTGGTAGTGGTCGGTAACGAATCTTGCGGTTGATTCAAGCTTTTGTATCTCGTCCGAGTTTACAAATTCAGGATCAATTTTTCTTATTATTCTTAATAATCTTGAAGAAGTTTCATATATAAGTCTTGTGTTACTTGCATCATCACCTGCATCGATATCATCCTTGTTCTTTTCTTTTTTTTGTTCGTAAACAGGGTTGTCGCTAATGAATTTATCAATTTTTATTTGATTACCTAGCTGAATATTAGCTGCGGCAGTCCAGAACTTTATTTCGGCCAGCCCCCGTTCGTCCAGCTCATTAATGTTAATATGGTTGAAGGCCCCGACTGCGTCATTATATTTACCATTTTTATACAAAGTGACGGCCTCAACAATTTTGACATCATTGGTTTCGCTATATGCTTTGTCGAACTTCTTAATAGTATTAATAACGCTTATTGCTTCTGCGTACAAAGAGTGAGCGAAATAAAACTTTGCAAGATTAAGTCGCTTTTCATTTTTATCCTTCCAGTCTACTTCGGTTATTTGCCATAAAAGATCTTTTAGGTCTCTGTTATAGCTTTTATCGTCTCCAACTTTCCAGGTATTGAATTTTATTAAGGTAATATCCTGACCTTTGCCTTTAAGTTTTTCAGCTCGCTCTTTTGCAAGGCGCTCTTGTTCCTGTAATTCTCTAAGTGCTAACTGAGCCCCCCCTGCAAGCTTATTGGTAGGGCCTGAAATTTCAATATTATTATTTAGAACGGTAAAGTTAATAAAATCTGATGTTAGGCTTATAGAGACACCTTGATAAGTAGGTATAAAGCTGAAATCTGGGTATTTTCGAAGTGTTTTGTAGCCTGCGTCGATTTCTTTAAACGGTATGATTATCATCTCATCACCAATTGTTGGGTCAATTAACCTAACAGGCTTTATTTCCTGCCCCCATGTTGACACTATAATTCTTGAGCCATGTAACTCACTATCTTTTAAAAATATTTCAGGCTCACTTCCCGGCAGTACTTTTTGTTTGCTAATAGACACTATCCAGTTGTTTTCGTCTTTATAGGGCAGGGCGAAATATTGGTCAGTAATTTTGAACCTTAATATAGTGAAGTATTTATTTGGTAATTGCTCGGCTTCTTCAAATATCTCGGGATTTCTTGCTATGATAGTATTGGTATCTGTTTCTACGTATTTGTCGAATACAACCCATAAATATGCTCCCCTTTGAAATACCGAAGCGCCAACAGCTTCATCCCATTTAAAGAATAGATTTGCTAATGAACCTTCCTTTTTCTCAAAATCTTCGCTGTAATCTTCAATTTCAGGTATTTCTATTTCGGGGGGCGCTGTAGATTGAGCCGACTCTTCATTGCTATTATCTTGAATGTCGTTGCTATTGTCCGGATTCTCAGGCGATTCAGGGGCAATATTGTTCTGGGCTACCTCAATGCTTTTGAAAAGTTGACGCCCTAAACCTGCTTCATCAAATTGTTTTAATAAATTCAGTTCAGTCGTTTCTAATACTTTCTTATATGGTTCCTTAGTTTTTTTTTCTGCTTTCTTGATTACAGGTTTTTTTCTTTTTTCCTTATTTTTAATTAAGTCTATACCTACAAATTTTTCACTTATGAATTTTCTATATGCGTATTTGTTATCGTAAAGATTGAATGATAAAGTTTTGTTATCAGGCTTTTTGTCAAATGATGATATGTAATTACTAACTTTGCCATCAAGGTTATTTAAATCGGTGTTGAAATCTTCATTAAAAGTTATATCAAGTCTGCCATCATGCATTTTAGGAGAGAACTTTACAGGCTCACCAGTATAAAAAAATAGTCTTAAATATCTTCCTTTATCCTCAGCTTTAACTATCATCTCTTTGCTTGTGCTAATTGAGCTATAGCTACTGTTGGGGATTGATAAAATCCCTATTATAGAAGTGAATAATAAGTATATGATAACTTTGTTCACGTAATACCGTTTTCTATATAAAAGATAATTTGTTAGGTATTAGCTACTTGCTATATGTTGTTATTGTATAAGGCGTTCGCCACAATATCTACGTAATCATAATAAGCATATTAGCCTGTACTTTCAACTATTATTTTCAACTATCATTCTTTAATATAAGGCTTTATTGTTATGTTAACATTACTTCCTTTGTTGTTGCCTATTTTAATTTTTCCTGTGTTTATAACTAAAGCTTCTAGTTTTGATAAATTACCATGCTCTCTCATACTTGAAGCTACTTTTACTACTCTTGCTAATGTTAGGTTCCATTCTTCTTGAGCATCATCGCTGTAACTTTTGTCGTTATATCCTGTTATCACAATTTTATTATTTACTTTTTGTAGTGCATCGCCAATTACGAATAACAAAACTCTAGAGTCTTCATTTAAGATTGGTGAATTGCCTTGAAATAAATTATCATTATTTAAGGTGATTATTAAACTAGAGCCTTTTCTGTTGAGTTTAATGTTATTTTTTAGGTAGGCGTCATCTTTTATTTTACTTTCTAATATCGCTAAAAGATAATCGATATCCACTCCTTTATTAATATCAATTATAGGGGCGTTTAGTTGTGTATTATGTTCGTGGTCAATAATTTTTGTTGTTTTGAAGGAGTCGCCAATGGTTTCTTTGAGTTTTTTCCAGTCGCCCGCTTTTATTGTTGTCATTGAGTATATAAGTAGAAAAAATACTAGTAATAGAGAAAGGAGGTCAGCAAATGTCATCATCCAATTGCTAGCTGGCTCTCTAGATTCAGCAAGCATCTCTTCAAAAATATCTATATGCTGGTCATTCATCATTATCTCCCTGTGAAAGACCAAAAGCTTGTTTTACGGTAGTTTCAATGACCAGGTTTTTCTCATCGTTAAATGCAAGCCCTCCTGTTAAGTTTTTTGGAGGAATGCCGTTATCTAGGAATTTACTTGCTATTTTAGACGTACGTTCTTCATCAATCTGGAATTGGTTCTCGTTACTTAATACAACGAAACCTTGGGAGTCGACCTTTAAATTAATTTTAACTATAACACCTTGTCTTTCTAATGATATTAATTTAATTATCCTGTCGATACTTTCTTCGTTAAATCCAATTAGATCTGATGAGTTCGTTTGAAATATCTTTTTTAAAGGTAACCTTATAATCATAGTATAACCTTTTCTGGTTACATCTATATTTTCTTGTTTAAAAGAGCTTTTAAGTTCTTTTTCTATTTCATCGAAGTAATTTGTTACAATTAAAGAAAAGTCTAGGAATAGTGATTTGTTTTTTATATTGGACTTACCTTTGCCAGTTGAAAATGTTTCATCAATACTATAAATGGCATTTTGTGTTTTTCTTTGGTTAACTTCAGATATGCTATTTAGTAATATAAAAAATGCAAGTAGTACTAAATATAAAGGAACAAATAATGCAAAGGCATTTGTTTTTTGAGGCTTTAAGTATCGCTCGTAGTTATTATGCGGAGTTTCCATCATTAAAACTGTAGTATAGTTTTTTATGAACTGTATAATATAACTTAGATACTATCAAACAATTTATCTACATCACTTTGATCTGGAGAGCTTGAGTCTGACTGAGGTCCTGACATTAGTTCGGAATCTTCTCTATTATCATTTTTTATGTCATCAAATGAATATGCTTTAAGTATGTGACCTACGCACTCATGAATAAAGTCGAGTGCGGTTGAAACTTTTTTAATGCGTTGACCTGTAAGGTCTTGAAAATTACAAGCCTCAAAAATGACCATTATGTTGTCACTGATATTTTTAGAGACTTCAGGAGTAGTTTGATTTGATATTGCTTTTTGAATGTTTTCAGCGGAATCTAAAATTTTATTAGTTGCCTCTTCTGTTGACTCTATTACTGCATCTAGCTCAGATGAAGCACATGCTAGAACGGTATCTTCTTTGTTTGCAGGTGCGGATATTTCTTTTTTTGCCTCTTCAACTTTTTGTTCGATGGCCTTTATTTCATTATATAAAACTTCTTCATTGCCGTTTGTAAATTGGATGAATACAGAAATTAATTCTGAGACTGCTACTTCAATGTTCTGAAATTCGATTGCATTGCCGTTTTTATCTTTCAATTCAGATAACTTTGAAGATAAACTTTGAGATAGCTCCATTTATTTAGCTCCTGACTAAAATAATTTAAAATTCCCCAATTACTGCTGAGATCTTGGTTTTCAAAGTATCTACATTAAAGGGTTTTACGATATAGTTGTTAACACCGGCTTGCTTCGCTTTTATAATATTTTCTGGCTTACTTTCTGCAGTTATCATAATAAAAGGAACGGTTTTTATTTCATTCTCAGAGGAGCGGATATTCTGTAAAAGTTCAAACCCGCTCATCGGCTCCATATTCCAGTCTGATATTACCATATTATAGTTTTTATCAGAGATCTTTTTAAGTGCTGATTCGCCATCAATTGCTTCATCAATGTTTTTAAAACCTATTTGCATTAACAAGTTGCTAACTATCCGACGCATTGTTTTAAAGTCATCTACCACTAAAATATTCATATTCATATCGACCATTTTAAACTCCTATAAAAGACGGTAGTTTGGTTCTAGCTTTCATCAACCCATGGTTGATATCTGGTTGTCATTTGTGTATTATAATAGAGATTAGCAGATTAGTATTAAGAATTAGTTAACAGAGATGCGCCTTTGCTTGGCGAGCTTTTCTGTTATACTTCTTGCACGCTCAGTTTTTATTTTGTCGAGAATCTTTGCAACTTTAGCTTCTTTCATCTTGCTGATTACTTCAATAAGAATGTCCATGTCCATAGTTTCAAATACCTGCGCGGCATTTTGAGGCTTCATGTTCTCATATATCTTAACTAATCTAAGGACTTTTTTGTTCTCTTTTTCATTATAGTCTTCAAGAAGTATTTTTACATCTTCTTTTAATTTGTTAAGCTCTTCCATCTTGCGATTTATCTTTTTTTCGGTAGCATTAAGGATGTTTTCCTTCATAGCTATTGATGAGCTCCACTCCTCAAGCTCTTTTCGACGTTTAGCAAAGTTTTCCAGCAGGTTTCTTTCCATCTCAGTCATGTTGGTAACTTCGACTTCTTTAGGGCCAGCCCCTGAGTATCCAGGGCTTAATACAGCTTCCTCTTCTTCTTCTCCTTCGGGTAATCCTTCTTCCCCTTCTTCAACTTCTATTTCTCCTTCCTGTGCCATGGCTTGAAACTTATATACGACATCTTCGGAAGGGGTGTTAGCCTCTTCAACAATTGCGTCAAATACTTTAACCACAACTGATGTAAAAGCAAAAAGCAGAATAAGAGGTAATATCCTTAGCCTCATAATTGAATAAGATCCGTATTTAATTTAAATGTAAATCAACTATCACCATAGCCAATTGCTTTTAACATATTGGCTACGATTTTTTCTTCATCTTGTTCCTGCTCAGAGGAGAAAGATTCGTTTTTATTATTTTTTTTATTTGGGGCTTTATTCGATGACTTGCTTTCATTAATTTGTTCCAATAAAGCTTCCAGTGCTTTCGCTTTTTTGTTATTAACAAAAGGTTTTATATTATCATTCTCGACATTTTGGACAGGAGGGGTGTCAATTGAAGCGCGCTGTTTTCTAAGTGCAACTATTTCCTCTGGTCTTGGAGAGCTGAACACGTCATTTTTGTTATTAGATATTGAAGGCTTTTCTGCTTCTAATTGTGAGATCTTCTTCTGGTTGCTTTTTACCTTTTCGTCCATAATATTTGTAACTTTTGCAGCTTTTTCGCTTAAAAATGATAGGTCATCAATTAGAATGTATGCTTTATCCATTTTCTTATTAAGCAGTTCTGAGGCTTCATTACTAACATTTTTTAGCTCATCAATACCTATCTGGGCTTTTAATATTGTATCATCGAAACTTTTAAAAAGATTTGCAAGTTCTTGTTTGCTTTGCTGTAATAAAGATATTTTACGATTTAGTATCGTTCCATATACTATCGCAACAACTAGTAAAGAAATAACAACGAAGTCTAGTATGTCGTTCATTAATCTTGCTCTCTCATGTTCTTATTAATAACATCACTTATAGCAACTGCGACATTATCTTCAATTTTTCCAACTTTTCCCTTTAAAACACGAATACCTTTACATGTCATCTCAATTTCTTCACTTGCTTTATTATCAAGAATCAAGGTGTCTCCAACCTTTAGGTTCATAACATTCTTCATTGATGTTTTCTTTTTACCTAAAATAGCCTGAAGCTCAACATCCGTGTTATAGATTTCTTTACCTAAATGCAACTCCCATATTGAATCTTTTCCAAAGGTCTCGCCCATAAAGGTCTGTGTTAGAAGTTTTTTGATAGGTTCTAAGGTTACAAGAGGGAACATTAGCTCGATATTTCCACCTCGTTCTTCCATGTCTACGCGTAATTGCAGTAATACAACAGTATCAGATGGGTGGGCTATAGTTGCAAAGCGTGGATTTGTCTCAATCCTTTCAAATTGGAAGGTTGCAGGGCTAAGAGGGTCAAATGCTGCCCCCATATCAATTAATATTATCTCGGTAATTTGTTGTACGATGCTTTGTTCAATAGATGTGTACGGTCTACCTTCTATTCTGATAGGACGGTTTGACTTTCTTCCTCCAAAAAGCACGTCCACCATTGAATATACAATTGAACCGTTATAGGTAACGATTGCAAAATTTTCCCATTCAAGTGCTTTGAATACAGACAAAATAGCCGGCATCGGTATTGAATTTACGTAATCCCCGAATCTTAGGGAGTTTATAGAGTGAATGTCCACATCAACATTGTCGGATGTAAAGTTACGTAGTGACGTTGATAGCATTCTTACGAATCTGTCAAAAACCACTTCCAGCATTGGGAAGCGTTCATAAGAGAGCAATGCCTTATCCAGCATTGCTTCAATGCCGGTCTTATTTTCTTGAACAGGGGCGGCACTAAATCCTAAAAGATTGTCAATCTCATCTTGAGATAAAGCTTTAGAATCCTCGCCATCACCTGCGGCTGCTGCTTCCATTGCAGCTGCCATTTCATCTTCACTTTGTTGACCTTCTTCTGACATAATTGGCTTTTAAACTCTCAATATACATTATGAGTAATAATCGGTAATTATTATTGTACCAGTATTTCTTTAAATAAAATATCATTAATCTTTGCAGGATAAACAATCTTATTTATTCTAAGTAAAAGTTCTTCTCTTAAGCGATAAAGACCAGCGGAGCCTTGAAGATCTTCTTGGCGCAATTCCCTTAGATATACCTGAAAGCTATCCCTTATTCTAGGCATTTTAGATTCTACCATCGGAATTTGAGACTCTCCTGCAAGTTCAAGTGAAACCGTCATTTTCAAAAAGCTTGGTCTTTTACTTCCTACATTAAGGTTTGCGATAAACTCTTCCATGTCATAGAAGACGGCTTTTTCTACAATTCCATCTTCACCAATTATTTCTTCACCTTCGCGTATTTCACCGCCACTTACTTCAATTTTCTTTTTGAAGAACCCCATGAAGTAAGCTGCTGCACCTCCACCACCTATTAAAGCTAGTAATAGGAATAGAATTATTATTTTTTTTAACTTGCCGCCTTTTTTCTTTTTCTTACCTTTTCCTTCTTCGCCTTCACCTTCGGCATCTTCACCGCCTTCTCCATCTTCCCCTTCGGCTGCTTCGCCATCTCCTTCGGCGGCGGCTTCTTCTTCCTTCTCTTCCTCGCCTTTTTCTTCCTTTTTCTCCTCTTCTTCAGCCATGTATTACCTATGTTATTAGATTAAAGAGTCGTAAAATGAAACAGTTATTCAATGTTAATAATACGCACATGTAGCATAATTCTCAACATAAAAACACAAAACCTAGTTATATTTTGTGTAACTAGGTAAAATATTTGTGGATAAAAATTTTACCTAACGGGAAAATTTTTCAAACGAATGAGAAAAAAGTTCCCTTTTGCTGAAAGTTGTTATCTTCGGTTTTGCCGGATGGTTATCTTAGTTGTTGAAAATATTTGTTTTTGTAGAGTTGGCACGGAAACTGCTTAGTAATTGGTGCGATTTATTTAGCATGTAGGCTAAGTGAGTGTTCGGTTTCTTATAAAGGTATTGTTAGGAGCTATGAATACAAAATTGGCAGGTAGCCCAAACTTGTAAATAGTTTAGGGTATTTTATAATGAAGTTGTTTAGAATATTATATTTGTCGTTCCTTTTGATGTTTGCTTCTTTAGCAAGCGCATCAGCGGACAATTCTTTATATGTTTTAGCTGCCCGTCAGGGTGATTTGCATAAAACAATGAACCGTATCTCGGATATGGTTGCTAATGTTAATACTACCTCATTTAAAGCTGAGTCGGATGTTTATAATGAGCTTCCAACCAGAATGGATGATAATGCACGTATATCCTTCGGCAAGATAGGTCAAACCAAGCGTGATAATTCACAAGGGGCATTAATTTCAACCAAAAGGCAATTGGACATTGCTATAAATGGTTCGGGATATTTCATGGTTAATACCCCTAGGGGTATTAGGTTTACTAGAAGCGGCAATTTAAAGATAAATTCAGAAGGTGCTCTGGTTACTAAAGAGGGGTATCCACTTCTTGGCCCTGGTGGCGGGCAGATAGAATTTGCTGAAGAGGATTTTAATATAATCATCCGTGAAAATGGTTTGGTGTCTTCGGGGCCTGAAGAAAGAGGGCAAGTAGGTGTATTTATATTTGAAAACGAGCAGGCGTTAGTAAAAGAAGGGCAGGCTTTATATAAAACTGGACAAACTCCTATTCCTACTGAGGAATCCAAGGTCGTTCAGGGCATGTTGGAGGCTTCGAACGTTAACTCTGTTCGTGCTATGACCGACTTGATAGAGGTTTCCAGAAATATTGAGATAGTTAAGAAGCTTCAAAAAAATATCCACGATATAAAAATTAATTCAATTAGAACTTTAACAAGGCAAAGATAGGGGAATAAATTAATGCAATCACTTCATACATA
>Ga0213866_10000698_pt1 | contig 26141 bp, 15 predicted proteins | sample PICome_11_FD_160079 | JGI IMG/M metagenome (GOLD analysis project Ga0213866, IMG submission 160079) | Coastal seawater microbial communities near Pivers Island, North Carolina, United States - PICO284 | ecosystem: Environmental > Aquatic > Marine > Coastal | place: USA: North Carolina...
CTATTCTTTTATCTTTTTTTCTTTTTTCTTTACTCCTTCTTTCCCTTCTTCTCCTTCTTCCCCACTTTCTTCACCTCCTCAACCTCTTCCTTCTCAACCTCTTCCTTCACATCCTCTTCCTCCTCTTCCTTCACATCCTCTTCCTTATCATCTCTATTCTTCTCCTTCCACATCCTTCCTACCTCCCTCATCAAATCCTGACGAGACATCTCCGGATTATCCTCCTTCACTACTGGCATCGTATCACGAACATACAAGTTGTATGCAGAAGGCGCCCTCTTCTTCTTCTCTTCGCCTCCTTCCTCCTTCTTTGCCTTCTTCTTCTTCTCACCCTTCTTACCATCCCTAATCTCCTTGAATACCTCCGTTAGCATCTTTGCCAACTCACTCCTTGTATACTCCTTATCCATCTCAACCTTTGAGGTGAAAGTTGTCAGAATACGCTCAGTTGTTGTCATCACTCGTTGTGTGTTAATTTTTTTTCTACTTGTTCTATCATTTTTTTTTACTTTCATCATTTTTTTGTACATTTCTTAAAAATAGTACATATCTCTTTAAAAAATATTATAATTTAATTTTATTATATTTTTTTATAAAAATTAATATATGTACTTTTTTTGAAATAAAAAAATAGTTTACACTTTGCCTTCTTCATCATCTCCTTAAATACTTCCGTTAGCATCCCCATTCCTTGTATGTTAATATTATCTCCTTCTTTTTCTATCATTTTTTTGTAAATCTTATTTTTATTCTTTTCATCCTTGGAAATTTGCATTACATATGTTTGATTTCGGTAAGCATAAATTATCATGACCATATATTGTTTGTATATTATAATTTGCTTCAATACCTGGTGTATATGCTACATAAATAGTACTATTGTTATGTGGTTTACCTTGTATAAATATTTCATCCTCTGAACAACTTGAAATAGTAATATCATTATATTCTTGACATTGAGCTAAACTACGAGTCCGCACCACACGGGCCATGTAGTCGGCGTTCTATGTCGCACCGGGGGTGGAGGTGGTGCCAGCGGGGCATTTATTATAACTGTGATCTGGGTATTGTTGATACCACATATCAATCCCGTAATGGGGAGTTGCCGTTGCGCAATGGGCTCTGTCCGCAAAAGTTCCAGTTAGGGGGTAGCTTAATTTAAAATTACTTTGGTGTGAAGTAGCTCCACCACCTCCACGACTATTATACCTAGCTACACCAGCACATTCTTGGTCTAAATGGCATTCATATATAGCTTCTTCTATGGTCCGTTTCTTCGAATCGCCAAAGCCATATGTTGCAGTGTATCTCCCCCCACCACAGACTTTTTGTTGGTCACCATATGTAACAATTTTATGTTCATATACCGCCCCCGCCGCACAGTCTCCGATCAAATGTTCGATATTTGATAAAAAATAACTTGTATTAGATGATCTCCCTGTATATATTTTTTTTACATTTCTTAAATATGGAATATGTGTCTGTACATATCTTGTTTCAAAGTCAGTTAAACCAAGTTGTCCTAGGTCATTTGGTCCATCACAATAAACATCACCATACTTAGTTAAAAACAAAGCATGTTCTGTGGAGCAAGAAATTGCAATTATATTCGCCATACTTAGTTTTATAGGATTTGTTTCATATTCTGTTACAGAATCTGATTTTCTGTTAACCCCAGTCATATAAACATTGCCGTCATTAGTTAAAAACAGATTACGCGACGTTCCAATGCATATATCCTTTATATTAATCATAAAGGGATAATGAGTAGGTCTAGACGCTGTATTATTATCAACAAAATATAAAGCACCATCATTTTTTAAAAACATAGTTGTATAAAGACCGCCTTCAATTTTCTTAATATTATTAAATTTATTTCCCAGATTATCAATTTCAATTAGCGTTGGCGTATTTCTATTACTGGTGTCGCCTAAACCAAGTTGATTATTATCATTTAATCCATAACAATAAACCTCATTATCTTCGGTTAAAAAGAAACAACTATCATCAGAATTTGAATACACTATAAATACGTCCTTTATCTTTTTAGGCATTGAAAATATTGTTGGTAAATAATTAACACTAGTTATATAAACTGTACCATCTCGCTTGACAAAATAAGATTTATCCACACCAATGGCTATTTTACTTATATTATTAAATTCACCATTAGAATGAAAAGTACCAATTTCCAATGGTTCATCTCTATCAGTCTGGTCGCCAAAACCAAGTTGCCCTTGATCATTTCGTCCAAAACTATAAAGTTCACCAGTATTCTTTAAAATGAAACTATTATCTGTTCCGCAATTTATTATATCTACATCATCAATAGAACCAATTATTGTAGGTGTAGGTTCCACTGCGGTGTCACCTAAACCAATTTGTCCATTATTACCAGTTCCACAAACATACACATTGTTAACATCATCCTTAAATAAAGTATGATTAGCTCCACAATATATCGCTGTTATAAAAGTATTTCCAAAATTTATTATTGAAATATCTAGCTTATCAGCAGTAAGCCCGTCAACACCAAGACGACCCTCTCCGTGACGCCCACACGAATAAACAAAACCATCACTTTTTAAGAACATATTAAACTGTTTTCCACAAGATATATCTATTATATTATTTTCATAAAGATTTTTGTGGGCCCGAGGTCGGTCAATCTTGTTACCTAAACCAAGTTGTCCATAATTATTTCGTCCACAAGCATGATAAAAACCAAATTGATCTATATAAAAACTACACTCATATCCCATAAATATTTTTTCTATATAGGATAAAGTTGTATTTTGTGTAGGCAATGGTTGGTCACCACCTGCGAAACCAAGTTGTCCATAATTATTTCGTCCACAAGCCCACACCTGGTTCACCCCACTATCATCTTTTAAAAATAAACAACTATCATATTTTGCAGATATATCTATTATATTACTTAAATTTGGAATTTTTGTAGGTCTATCTACATCAGTTGTGTCACCTAAACCAAGTTGTCCATAATTATTTCGTCCACAAGCCCACACCTCGCCATTATTCATTAAAAAATAAGAATTATCTTCTCCGCAAGAAATTTTATTTACATTACTTAACGGAAGTTGTCTAAAATACGGCTCATCACCACCGATTGTTTTTAATCCATATAAACCAAGTTGTCCATAATTATTTAATCCAGCACTATACACATCGCCATTATCTGTTAAAATCATAGTATGATTTTCAGAAGCAGATACTTGCTTTATATTACTTAAATATGTGTTAGCAGTCTCTAATACTCTATTAATTGCTGTAGGTCTATTTCTATTTAGTGTGTCTCCAAAACTAAGTCGTCCATTATTATTAGTTCCATAACCATAAGCATCACCATCTTCTGTTAATAATATAGTATCAGTATCATAATTATATATTTCCGAGATTTTATTTTTAGATCCATCTGCTTTATAAATTTCTAGTTCTTTAGCAACAGGCATCAGATGATTCGGTTCAGGATTATTTGAACCTGAACCGAATCCAAGTTTATTAGCGACATTATCCCCACAAACATAAAGACTATAACCTTCTGTTATACATAATGTATTACCCTCTTCTGTACAATCATTACTATTATAAGTACATATATAACCATATTTACTAGAAACTGTGTTAAAATTTTCTATTTTATTAAAATAGTTAAGCGTTAATAATATTAAAATAATTAAAATTATTGTAATTATTATTACTGTTAATATAATATTCCAATTAACCATAATTAATGTTCTATACTAATTTAAATATATAAAATAATTTTAATTAGATTATCTAACTCACTTCTCTAAATCAGTCGATCTATTTACTTACACTCCATAAAAGTCCTCGTTAATATTTAAGTATTATTTAAATAAAAAAATAGTTTCATTGCCCTAACCCTTACTATTTTTTATTTTTTTCTTTACTCATTCCCCGTTCTTACCCTTTACCTGTTTTTTTCTTCACTTGTTCTTCACAAACCTCTTTCTTCCTTGTCATTTCCCTTTTTCTCTTTCCACATCCTACCAACCTCCCTTATCAAATCCTGACGAGACATCTGAGTATTTTCCTCCTTCACAAATCGCATCCTCTCCTTTACAAACAAGTTGTACGCTGTAGGTGCCATCTTCTTCTTCTCTTCTCCATCTTCCGTATTTACCTTCTTCCTTCCATTGTCACTGTCCCTAATCTCCTTGAATACCACGGTTTGCCAACTCGTTCCTCGTATACTCCTTCTCAATGTCCACCTTGGTGGTAAAAGTAGTAAAAATACGCTCAGTAGTAGTCATCACTCATTGTGTGTTAATTATTATTTCAACTTTTTTTATCAATTTTTTTTACTTTCATGAATTTTTAATAACTCTGTTCATAAATGTAAAAAAATATATGTAGTAATTAATATGAGATTAATAAAAATACTAGTAATTTTATTAATAAGTATAAATAATAGTAATTGTTTTATAAATTTTTTTATTAATAAGTATAATGGGTTTAAAGGTTTAAAGGAAATAAATTTACTAAATGATATAGATAATATTAAATATTGTTCTAAATTATCATCAAATGTTTATATTGATAAAGCGAATATGACTGATTATAAATATAATACAAAAGTAAAAATTGTAGAAAAAAATAAAAAAATTTATATTTGTTTTAGAGGTTCTTCAAATTTAAAAGATTGGAAAACAAATTTAGATAAATCACTAATAACAAATTTACATAACTATAATATATATAACATTCATAAAGGATATTATACAAGATATGTATCTATTAGAAATAAATTACATAATTATTTAAAAAAAAGCGATTATGATGAATTATATGTATGTGGTCATAGTCTTGGTGGAGCATTGGCTACAATATGTTGTTTTGATTTAGTTATCAATAATATAGTAAATAATAAAAAAATATCATGTGTTACTTTTGGATCTCCAAGAATTGGTGATAAAAATTTTAGTAAAATTTATAATTATAATAATATACAAACATATAGAATAGTTTTATCTGGAGATCCAGTTCCTAAATTACCATTTGATGGAAATTATATACACACAACAAGTTCTTATTATCTAAAAAATAATAAATTTTATAATAAACCAAATAAATTATATGTTGCATATAAAAGATTACTAACAAATATATGTGATATAGATTATAGTTTAAAAAATCATACAATGGAAAAATATATAAAGACACTTAATTTAATTAATAGTTAATTATACCTTTTTTTCAATAATACTTAAGGCTCTATCATCTAAATATTTTTCTTTAATATAAACATCATAATATTTATCATTACCTTTCCTTACTTTTTCCCATTTTTTTGTATCAAAATTGTAATTTTTTCGTAATTCATATATTCTAAATGTATATATAGGTTCGTTATAGTTTTCTTTTTTATCAGTAATAAATTCAATATGTTCATTTGGTTGACTTCTTGGAAGTTCTTTAATAAAAAAGTTATTTTTTGATATATTTTTATAATGTTTAGCAATTTCATCTAATTGCTTACCAGTATTTTTACTTAAATCCATAAGTTCATCATATTTATTTTTAGTTTCGGGCAAATTAGCATATCTATTTAATGAGTTACCAATTTCATCCCCAATATCTATTTCACCTAATTTAACTCCAAATTCATCAATTTTATTAGATAATAAATTACCTGCTTCTTCATTGCTAATTGCAATAATTGATTTAATATCACTAATATTATTTTTAATAAATTTAACAAAGATTGATTCAATAAGATATCTAAATTTGGTAAAAATTTTCATTCCTAATTCAGCATCGCTTGTAACATGTTTTATCATATCATTTATAATTTGCATATATATAATGTTTGCTTTGATAGCATTTGACATTATAATATTATAAGTAATATTTCCTCTTAATTCTTCATTCTGCATATATAAAATCTGTTCTAAATCAAAATTATAATCAATCATATTATGAATTTCTGCATCAGTGTATTTATGATAAAATGGAGTTTCTATTTTTTTTATTGTGTAATTATAATATCCCAAATTTCATTAATTTTTTTATTATATTTTTTCAAAAAATCGTCACTATACTCTCTGTCATTTTCAGGACTTGGAGTACCATCTTCCATTTTACATTTAGTATAAAACATATCACTATTACTATCTTTACATATTTGTTTAAAAATATTATTAATTATATGATAATTAAATTTGAAGAAAATATTTTTCGCATTTATCATAAATATAGAATTACTAAATCTTTTATTTTTCTCGTTTTCAATTGTTTTAATAATTATTTTTTGCTCATTATTTAAATTAGATACTTTATACATATTATAAGAAATAAGAGACATAAATATAATTATCATAATGAAAAAAATAATGGCAAGTATTATAATGGCAATATCCATTTTTATTCTAATAATTAAAAATAAAAAAATATACTATATAATTAATATGGAAGGTTTAATATTATTAATATTATCTTTATGTATATCATTTATATTAATAATATTTGGTATAGTTTTGATTTATTATAATTATATTTTTTATGAAAAAACAGTAGGGGTAATAGATGAAGCGAAGTGTGCTTTAAATAGAGACATTAAAAATTTTATTTATAATTGTGAAATAAAAGTATATCATATAATAGGGAATAAAAAATATATAAATTTTAAAAATGTTAAAACATCTTTAGTACCCCATAGAAAATATGATAAAATAGATATATGGTACAATAAAAATGATCCAACTGAAATAATTATGAATGAAGTATCAGATAATTATTATATATATATACCATTAATTTTAGGATTTATATTGTTTATATTACCAATAACACTATATTTAATACTTAGTTTCTAAATTTTTTATTCTGTCTTCAAGTGTTTGTATATGTTTTACAAGATATGGTATTAATGAAACATAATTAACAGATTTATAATTATCTAATCCATCCTTCACTAAACATGGCAAAATCTTTTCTACTTCTTGAGCAATAAAACCCACATTAGATGTGTTAGATTTATTTTTGTCTCTCCAGTCAAATGTTACCGGATTAAGTTGCAATAATTCATTATTATATTGTAAATTATTGATATTTTTCTTTAAATTAATATCAGATTTAGTTGTTGATGAAAATGCTGTTATGTCAAATTCAGCATGTATACCATTACAATGTATAAATCCTTCTCCAGTAATTTGATTATCGGAATAATTATATCCGGATTCTGAATTATTCATAATTAATTGATTTTCAGAATTCAATATGGATATTGCTGATGTATTCATACTAGTACCATCAGCAAAAATTAATTCAGGTATATATAAAGGTTTATATGAAAAATTTGAAGTACTAGATACTTCAAATGTATTGTTAGTATTATTTAAAACAAATGAAAGTCTTTGAGAATTAACTTTAAAATACGAACCACCAACATCTTCCCATTCTGTTTTGTTACCTATCTTATCAAGTTGAGTATTATTAAATGAAACAATTGAAATATTAGCATTATTATTATTTGATTTAATTTCAATAATAGATTTATCATTGTGTAATGAATAAAATGGATTATATGTAGATATTGTTAAGTTATCTAAACTATTTTTATAAATTGGTAAGGTATAATGTTGCAATTCTGAATCATTATATAATAATAATTTGATTGAATTATTATTAAATATAGGAGCGAGTGTTGTATTATATACTAAATTTGAAACAAATTTATTATTTATTTCAATTTTAGTATATAAATCATCTGATATAGCACTCGTAATCATAGTGCCATTACTAAATTTAATTTCATCAACATATAAGTTCAAATTACTTGACAATTTAGTATAAGGAATACTTTCATTTGCTAAATTTGAACCATTAAATTGACCATCTTCAATTTCAATTCTTACTCCACTTGTAGGATTAATATGACTTGAATTAACAATTCCTGTTATGGTAACATCGCCAGTTATATAAGTACCATCCATTAAACTTGTATCAGCATCATTTAAATCAATAATCGCATTTTGTATATATTTTGAATCTAAATTGCCGAATATTGTTGTAGTGCCGCTGAAATTAGAATTTCCAATTATAGAAGAGTAATTATTAATTCTAATTTCAGCATTTCCAATAAATTCGGTGTCTAAATTGCCAAAAATTTCTGTTCTTTGGATTTTAGTACCTGTATATACTATATTATTGGCATCGTGAATTACAGCATTTTTTATAATACTAGTATTAATTGGTGCTTCTATATCAACTCTCCCCGATATATATCCATCATCTATAATTGTTGCACTTGATGATATCGTTGCATTATCGCCAATAATAGATGATTTTATATTTCCTTCGATAATAACCGAATCTAATTTATTACCAGATAAAACATCTATATTTGAACCATAGATAATGATATTTTCAGGTATCAATGTAGGATCAATACTATTATCAGGAAAATTATATATCATATTTTCGGGTAATTTGAATACATTGCCTGTATCGGGATTAATTCCTGTTTTAATATTACTTGCATTTATTGTAATTGAATTATGATTTATTAAAATAGGATCAATTGAACCATCTGCCAATCCTTCTAATTTAACTGATTGAAAAGATGAAAAACTATTAAATTGATCAGGTGTCATAGTAATTGATGCAATTAAATTTGGATTGAGTTTTTCTTCAGCAGTTTCTCCAGTATTAATAATAACATTTGATAATTTTACAGAATAATTATCAATATTAGAAATATCAGAAGGTGATATAGTTACTTCACCAATAATGTCTGGATGTATTTTCTCAAGAGATGTATCAATAGTTACATTTGACAATTTTACAGAATAGTCATTAATATTTGAAAGATCAGAAGGAGTTATATGTATATTTGATAATAATCTTGGATTTAATTTATCTTCATTCGTATCCAATTCAACTCTTAATGAATTTTCAATAATAGATATATCTCGTGGTGTAATTCTAATTTCACTTAATAATGCAGGATCAAGTTTTTGTCCATCAAGTTCTAATTTAACTTCTAATGATTTTGCAAAATTTAAGCCAGTAGCAATTTGATTTGCAGATAATGTCAAATTTTTAATATAATTAGGCGTTATTTTTTCTTCACCAAATAAATAAACATTGGTGTTTGTCAATGTATCAGTGTTTAAATTACTACTATGAATATATATATTTTCTAAATAGTTTTTATCAATTAAACCATTTAAAATTGTAGTATTAATTTTAAAATCTGCATTTCCATAATTTAATATATTAGAAGTATTAACATGTATATAATCAAATATATTAATATCAATGTCATCAGTATGAGATATTAAATATGTAATTCCATTATAATTTTCAGTCAAATCAACATTAGATAAATAAATATTAGTTTGATTAAATTTATTGATAGGTATTTTAATTAAATTATCAGTAGATATAATATTTGCAAGACCTGTAAAATTATATTCACTAGTAATATCAAGTAATTCAATATCAACTGTTATATTATTAAATGATGAAACATTAATTGAACTAGAACTAGAAGAATCATTGATAATTTTGACATGACTGTTTATATCCCCAGTTATATCACTAAAATTTATAGATAAATTTTTTAATTTATTACCTGATATTTTTCCTTGTAATTTATCAGATGATATTGAATTATCTGCAATATTACTATTTGTTATACTATTCAATGCAAATTTATTACCATGAATTAATTTTTTATAATAAATATTATTTGGATCTGTATAACCTTCTTGTGGTATTGTAATTAATCCTTGAGAATCAGGAACTAATGTAGCATCAGATGGTGTTAAATTAGATGATTTACCATTATAACCAAAAATATTATATGAATATATAGCATTATTTACTATAGAATCATTTGTAACAATATTTGAAGGTACAATTATATATTCATATTCTTCTCTTTGTACCAAAGAATTAACATAATCAATTAATTCATTAGAAGAATTTTTAATTGTTTGATTTATATCATCAATATTAATATCTAAATTTAATAAATCAAGAGAATTCATTTCCCATCTGTCTAAATTGAAATTATATGATACATATGCCTTTTTCCTTTTATTTTCATCTGGTTTTATATTTGAATTAATTTTTATAATAACAATTCCGGAACCACCTCTGCCACCAGTACCATTACTTGCACCACCACCACCTCCTCCACTATTAATTGAACCACTTAATCCATCTGAAATACCACTATTTAATGTTGATTCTTCATTATCATAACTTGTTCCATTAGTTGTTTTAAAAGAAGCAGTATCAGAATTAAAAGCACCTGCTCCACCACCACCTTCTCCACCATCAGGTAAATCGTCCAGATTATTAATTTTTGAATTAGTGCCAAATCCACCACCACCTCCCCAATAATATTCGCGATTATTATTATCATTTATAAAAGTTTCTGATGAATATCCTGAATTGGGTAAAGTATATAAAATATTATCTGAAACTGTCGCATCAACAGAACCACCGTTGCCCCCAGATGATATAAAGATTTGTGAATTTACTTCTTTAAATTTACTATAAACATTTGGAGTACCACCATTACCACCATTGCCTTTTAAATATTGACCATTAACACCTTCAGATGTTCCAAAATTACCACCATTTGCAATTAACCCAAATGCAGATGAAGCATGTCCATTATTGTTTTCTGATCCACCATTACCAACAATTATTTTATACTCTTTGTTTAATTCAATGTCAATATTTTTAGCAAGTATATAAGCACCTCCACCTCCTCCGCCGGAATATGATACATTACCTGCTCCTCCTCCGCCACCACCAACAATTAAAATATCAATATTTGTATGTAATTGGAAATTTAAATTATATGTAGTTTGTGTTATATTGTCGCTAGTATTATTGTGTTTAAATATAATATATTCAGTATATTGATAATTGTTAATATTAGTATCCGGTGATGTATAATTAATATTAGATAAATAATAATTTGTATCAATAATTATACTATCATTAACTTTAGGACTGTATATAAAATTTATATCCAAATTACTAAATTTTGCAATAGGTATTTTAGGGATTCTGTCAATATTAATTAAATTACTAATAATTCTTTCTGCTCCAATTAAATTAGTATTATTATATACAAAATCAATGTAATTAGAATAATTATAATCATTCTCATAAATTGTATTTGTTATAGATGTAATATTATCATAAATTTTTTCATTACTTGATATAATTTTATCAATAATATTATTAGATGTATCTTTAATTATATTTGAAAAACTAGCAATATTATTATATAAAATATTTGAATTAGTGTAAATTGTGTCTATTAATATATTAGAAACATCAATCGCTTGATAATTTAATTCCCAATCATTATTTTGCCAATTATATTGTAATAATCCATTTGTAGGATTTTGAATTGTTTCTGTTTCAACAACAATATCTTTCAGATTAAATTTATATCTAATTATTGTCAATCCATTTCCACCATTTCCCCAGTTACCATTATAATAACCACCACCACCTCCAGTATTTTGTTTTGCATCGGCTTGATCATTTCCACCACCGCCTCCTAAAGTGTAATCTAAAGTTAAATTATTGCCATCGCCTGCAAAATATTTTTTAGTAGGATCTGTTTCACTATTGTTAACCCCAAAATCATCATATATATTAAAAAAATTATATATTTCAGTTGCATTTTCTGGATGTATATCATTATTTGTTTCAAATATAGAAGAATTTTTACCACCATACATTGTAAAACCCAATATTGATGAATTTGTTCCAGATGTAGATTCTGTTTTTGTTGTAGTATTTCCAGCTAAACCCCCAGAACCAACAATAATATCAACTGTATTATCTGTATCAATTATAATATTTTTAATTATTGATAAGTCTCCTCCCTCTCCACCACCATGATCAAATGTTCTAAAATATTTAAATGTATCAGTTTCTTCATCAATAATTACTTTGACATAATCATTATTTGAAACAAATTGTTCGGAAAATAAATCAATATCGGAAATAGTTGTATCATCAATATTTATAAAATTATTTTTGATATTATCATATTCATCGCTTTGAAAAATATATGAACCATTTTTTAAACTAGTATTAATATATATATTTTTATATTCAGTTCCTGTAGTTGGATCTTGTATTTCATACCAATTTAAAAAAGGGTTTATATAACCTGCCCCACCACCACCGCCAATAATTAAAATATCTGCTGTAATTTTATCATTCGTTCTCAGTTTAAAAAGTTTGGATTCTTGTTCAGAATAATCATTTGTTAAAACAAAATAAAAATATTTATTATAATCAATATTTATTTTTTCAACATCTTCAATGTCAGTATATACAACTTCAGTACTTGTTTTATAATTTTGCGATTGTAAATCAATGTCAGTAACTACATTTGTACCGTCAATTATTCTGGATGATGTAAGTTCTGGATGACTATAATCTTTCAAATAAATTTCTTTTGTTGGTAGTTCGGGAGTTGAAAAATTAGTTAATGGTATTTTAGGTATTAAAGATAAATTAAATATTCCAGTATCATCAACAAAATTACTATTAATATTTGATGTATGAATATAAGATTTGCTTAATTCTTCATTAAATAAATTTTCTTTAAATTCATTAATAACATTACTATAAATGTCAATTACATTTATATAAGCGTCATGTTCTTTATAAAATAAATTATCTGCATATATAGTACCATCTATAGATAGAGTATTACTTATATTATTAATTTTGGGATCTATAGCAATACCTAAATTAACTTTATATTTATCATCTTCTGATTTTACATCATTTATATTAATAGATAAAGCATTTGTATCTCCGTCAACTCCATATATTTTAGTATTACCATATATATTCAACATATAATCATTATTTTTGATAATTTCATTAAAATATTTTGGATAATTATATAAATATAATCCCGAATCGGTGTCATTAATAACAGTATTTATATTCTTATTGTTATGCGGAACTCCTAAAGATATTTTATGATTTTTATTTGTTGAGTTTCTAGCAAGATTGTATGAATATGTTGTAATATATGGTTTAAATTTTTTACTATTATATAATACATAATTGTCTTCGTGTAGATCAGTTGCTCCAACTGTTTCAAAAGATGCTTTTTCAATTACAATTCTATCTTTATCATAATTATCAGAATCTAAATTAAAAAATTCAATAATTTTCCCTTCATATTCATCGCTTATTCTTGTTGTTGCATTTTGGTCAACAACCCATATAGTGCCAAAATTTATATCTGTAAATGTTGGTTCGGTTACACCTTTTGTATCAATACATATATTATAATTTTCACCAAATGAAAGAATATTATAGTCCCCTAGAATATGTTCAATAATATGTTTGGAATTATTAGTATACATATTATTATCAAATAATACATTATTATCATCATAGTAATTTATTTGAAATACATCACAAAGTTCAATATCAGTACCAATTCCTGTTGTAGATAAATTTTTAAATCCTTTTTGTAAAATACTTTGTTGATATAATATATTAGTATTTTTATCGGATTTTAAATTAAATGATGGATTATTTCCATATATTGTCAATGCAGGTTTTATACTATTATCATTATTCGTATTAATAGATATAATATTATTATAAAATAAATGTTCATTACCAACAATATTATCAGAATCATATAATAAAAAGTTACTACTGTATTTGTATTCATTAGAATTTTGAATATAATATTTTTGGTCATTATCACGATCCAAGACAATATAAGATTTAAATGGTATATTATTTTTAACAAAATCTTTTAATAAAATTGATAAAACATTATAATCTATTTCATACTCGTTTGCATCAGGGTTCTCATGAATTAAATTGTTAAACATTCCCAAAAATTCTGGAGAATTAATAACAGTATATGAATCAATATCAATAATATTAGAATAATCAATAAGTTTCCATCTTAAACCATATATAATTGTATTTAAATCAAATTGTGTATTATCAAATAATAAATTATTATTATTATTATTTGATATTTTATCAACTCTTAATTGAGATACATCAAATGATTGGTTTGTATTAAATACAATCCCTGCAATATTATTTAAATATAAATTATTCAAATTAATACTATCACTAGATGAATAAATTTCATTAAGTTCTATTTTATTTGTTGATATTGTTTTGTTAGGTGCATAAATAGAATAATTTGAATTATTATCAAATGTGTCATAATCATATATTAATGTACCATCATTATTAATATTTAATATTCTGGAATTATTAGAAGTCAAATTTATAAAATTTGGCGTTTCAATAATATTTGAAGTATAATCACTAATTTTTTGAAAACTATTATTAAATTCATTATAAAAATCTAATGCAAAATGAATAGCGAATATAACTTTTATTTTTTCATTAGGTATATAATAATCATTATTTATATCATCATAAATATATTCATTACAATATATGCTATGAATATTAAAATTATTCCAAATATTTTGTGTAATATTAAAATTTTCAATTGTTATGTCAGGGTCTTGAGAATTAAATTCATTGTAAGTATTTCTTAATGTTATTAGTAATGAATCTTTTGATGAATGTTGAAATGGTTTCATTTCAATATTATATGGATGCAAATTTGCATAATCCATCTTATTGCTTATTGTTTTATTATCCCATACAGTATCTATAATACTATTTATATCATCTCCTTCATCAATAATAATTTTTTTCCATCTTAAACCAGTTGCTTTTACTTCAACATGTCTTATAGAAGTAAAATTTTGAAAATATTCATAATATTTTGTATTTTGAATTTCTTCGACTGTGAGACCGCCAATATTAAATAAATTAGAAGTATAAATATCAGTATCTGTAGCCAAATAATCAAGTAAACTATTACGAAGTAAATTAGCATCACTCTGTAATGTGCTCATCTCTAATATTTCTAATTCTGTTTGAAAAGGTCTAGATTCAATTTTAGGATAAATAAAAAAATGTTTATATTTATAATTAATAGCATCTGTACTAAGTGAGAACTCTCTTTGTTTTTTTTCTACTTCTAGGGGTATCAAGCCGGTTATATCTTCAAGTTCAAGTATATATTCTTTTCCATCTTTACTATTATCAATAATACTATTGGGATAAAATATATGATATGAAAAATCTGTTTTCCAATAAGAAGTCTTAAAATTATATTCAATTTGTTCTGTTTCGTATTGTAAATTATAATAGTTATAAAGAACATTATAAGTCGTTCTTTCATCATAAGTAATAAGACCTGATGATTTTTTATTATAATTATTAACTATTTGTAAATTTAATTTTTTATAATCAAAATTTAATTTAGCGTTAATGTAATTACCATGTAGAAAATAATATTTATGTCCGTCAATATTATAAAACATTTCATTACTATCTAATTTTTTTTCTTTAGGTTGATATACATTACCATCAATTAATAAATAATTTTTCATATTTAAATTTGTAATATCAAATTGTTGCCATTCTTCTTCTGTAAATACTAATTCTTCAGCATTATCATGTTTTTCTTTTAATTTAATTTCAAGAAGTGTATTATTTATTAATATACCACCAACAGGTATGGTATTACCAGATATTTTCCATTTTTCGTACAGAGCATCATTTGAACCATAAATTAATTTATAATTATCAAGATAATTATAATAATTTAAATTAATATCATATTCAATATTTCCTTGTTTATTTGGAAAAATAGTAAAATATGATATAGATCTATCTTGTGCAAACCATTTATAATTATTATTTATTTGATAATTTAAATTTAAATTAAGTAAAGGTGCATTCTCATTAACATTATTTGAATTATTAATATCTAAATTAATACGGTTGTCATTTCTATTTATATTTAATAGACCTTTATTGTCATATATATTACTGCCTATACTAACATTTGCATACTTATTAATTTTAAAATCATCTGAGTAATAATCACTTGAAAATGATACATAATTAATTAAATCATTATTGATATTATAATAATTATCATAATTTGAATTATTAATAGTTAAATAAGATTCTTTATCATTATATATACAATTGCCCATATACATATATCCATTATTGTCAATTTTAAAAATTTTTTCATCTTTATTCTCATATATTTTAATAATTTCAAACAAATTTGATGTATTATAATTCAAACTATTATTAACAATTTTAAAAGGCGCATCAGGAACATTTGTTTCTTCTGTCACATGAATAGAATCATCTTGAGAATCATCGGTAGTTTGTAAATTATATTCAAAATAATTATCAAAACCAACAGATACTTTCTTAAAATTATTTTGTTCAATTTGATAACTTGTTATACTAATACCTTTACCATCAATACTGTCAATATTTTTTGTAATAATCTTATTAACAATTAAATCACAATTTATATTAATTTTATTAGATTCAACACCAAAAATAAGACTATTATTTGTTATATCTGTTTGACTAGTATCATATATACCGAAAGTATTATTATTAACAAAATAATTAAAATTATAATTTGATATATTAACATTTGAATTTTCTTTATCAATCAAAAAAATATTTTCATTGTTATCATCATTTATACTAAAATTATTATGAATATTATTCGCAATATTTGAATGATATATTACAATATCATCATTTGTTATATTTAATATTGAATCATTTTCATTAATTAATTCATTATATTTTAAAATTTGTAGATTACTATTCACAATACCTAATCTATATTTATTATCAAAATTTATTGTAATATTGCTATATTTATTTAAATTTGAATTATTTAATGTAATTAAATCAGAAATTTCACTAAAATTGTTTAAAAGAATTTTATTAGTAATACCATCATCAGTTTTAATTGATTGAAAACCACTATTCCCCCCTATTGTAATTGATGCACTATTGGTTGATGTCATATTTAAAATAATTTATCTTATTCTCTAAATATATTTATTTTTTATATATTCGTATTTAAAAATTAAATATATTATATTATATTAGATTTATGGATAATTTATCAAATTTAGAATTAGAAATTAACAATATTAATAGTTTAAATAATATATTATTTATTGATTACTTAAATAAATTTGATAATTCTATTTTACAAGAAAGAATTGAATTGGATGATGATTATTATAAAAAATTATATGATACATTTATAAAAGATGTTCCAGTATTTATATCAGATAAACACAAACAAATTATGAAACATATAAATTTTATTAAAATAAATAAAGATAAAGATAATAGTTTGAAATCATTAGAAACATTTTTTTCCGATAGCGAAAATGCAACAAAATTTTTAAAATATATTAGAATAAGAAAGGATTTAATTATATCCGAAAAGAGCAAATGGACTGTAAAAAATGATTAATATTTTTTAAAAAAATAAAAACATGTATTATAACGATGATAAAGAAAGTGCATATAATAAATATTTAAAATGTGCATGGAATTATGCTAATAGTTATATAAATTTTTCAAATGAATTAGAAAAATATAATAAAATTAGATCAGATAAATTAATAGAATATAAAGAATATTATAATAATTTGTTATTTTGTGATTATACAGCTAATAAGTACGCATATAGACTGATAAATAAATCTATAACTTTACAAAATCAATATAAAAATCTTGAATATGCTCAAAATAAATTAAAAAATATAGATGATACTTATAATACTTTATACAATAAGTTATTTTTAGATTAATTTGCAATAAATCTCATCATAATATTCATTGTGTATAATTCCTGACTCAATAATTTAAATGCATAAGGAATTCTAATTTGTGTAATATCTATATTTGAACAATTATTACACTTATATATATTTTTTTCTGGATTAACATTTGCATTAATACCACAATTTTTACATACAAATATTCTATAATTATCAGACACATCTAACATTCTTTCTTTTAAGAACCCACTCATGCCATGTGACAGTAAAGCATCTCTTTCCATTTCTCCCAATCTTAAACCACCATTTCTAGCTCTACCTTCAGATGGTTGTCTTGTAAGCATTACGATAGGACCATTAGAACCTCTGCTATGTAATTTATCAGTTACCATATGTTTCAATCTTTGATAATATGTTGGACCGATAAATATCTCTGTTTTAATTTGTTCTCCAGTTCTACCATTATATAATATTTCATTTCCATATCTTTCCATACCAGATTCTTCTAGAACTTTTGAAATACTTTCAACACTACAACTAGTGAATGGAGTAGCATCGCCAAAACTTCCAATATGACATGCTGCTTTTCCCATAATACATTCCATTAATTGAGCCATTGTCATCCTAGATGGGATTGCATGCGGATTCATAATAATATCAGGTGTAATACCATCTTTTGTAAAAGGCATATCTTCATTATTATAAATCATTCCAATTGTTCCTTTTTGAGCACTTCTACTTGCTAATTTATCACCAATTTCTGGTTTTCTATTATTTCTTACTCTTACTTTGCAAAAGTTGTATCCGTCAGTATTGATATTATTATAATTTAAATCAATATAACCTTCGTCATTTGCCTTCATGCAGGTACTATTATCTTGGTTATTTTTTGCACCACCTTGTTTTTTTGGCATAACTTTTCCAATAATTATATCATTTCCATCAACATATGTATTTTTAGGAACAAATCCATCTTCATCTATTTTTTCATATGAAAATGTTTTTTTATTTATACAATTATCTGGTTTTGTAAATATTTCTTCTTCGCCAGTACTGTGATTTTTCGTACACTGATCTCTAAATGCTTTATAATATGTGCTTGTAAATAAACCTCTATCTAATGATGAACGATTTATCATAACACTATCTTCTTGATTAAATCCAGTATGTGTCATTATTGCAACAATCGCATTGGTGCCAGAAGGTAGTTCATTGCTATGAGTATATTTTGATAATTTTGTAAATACTAATGGTTTTTGTGAATAATTTAAAATATTCCCCATTGTGTCAATTCTATTATTGAAATTACTCATATATATTCCCAATGCTTGTTTTCCCATAGCACAATTACTAACTGCAAATCCATTACCTCCAATAAAACTATGATTTTCACTTTCTACTGTAATATCTGAAATTCTTTTATTTTTTGTTAATACTTTATTATTAAATGGTATAAAGCATATATCTCCTTCTACATATACATCTTTTTCCCATTCACTTAAATTATTATAGTTTCTATAAATTTTATAATTATTACAATTTTTTGTAAACTTTTGATAGTCATAAAATTCATTGATTACAAACAACTTATTTAGTAATTTATAATTATAATTAATACTATAATATTGTAAATAATAACTTAAAATTTCCTTATTATCAGTATTTACAAAATACTTGAAATAATAATCATTAATATTTGCTTTTTGTTTTTGATTTAGATATTCAATAATAATATTTGGTTCATAAATATTATGTTCAAATGTATTTGATAAAACATTTTCTTTATTTTCTACATTTAGATATGATGATAGAAATTCTTTTTTGATTTCATCCCCACATTTAGTTAACCAACTAATATCATTGCATAATTTTTTCATTAAAATTACAAAATTAACATCTAAAATATCATATCTTTCAAAACCAATATATTTAACATCCTTAATATATTGTGATTTATCAATATCATTTGTAAAATTTAATTCATTTACATAATAATAACCACATAATCTAGCAATTACTAATATTTTATCATTATTAGTATATAATGGCATAATATTTTTTTTTGTTAGATCATCATTAATTAAATCAGTATTGTCTAAAATTTTAATAAATGAATCACTATAATTTAAATTATTATTTTTTGATTTTGTATAAATACCCAATAGTGTATTTTTATTAAAATCTTTAACTTCACACCAACCATTATTTGTTATAAATTTATGATCATCTGTTGCAGTAATTATTCTTCCTGAAATTAAATTAATCTTATAAACTAATTTTCCTGTAATTCTATTATAATGATTAATAACACTAGTATATTCAAAAATCTTATTTTCAGGATTAAAACATACTACCTCATCCCCAATTTTGATATCTTTAATTTTTTTATACTTACCACTACTCATTAAAACTTTTTCATTCTCGTTTAAACATTGATAGCAATTTCTAGGAGATTGATTATGATCGCTAAATGGAATATTAACTCCTAGAATACCATTAATTACGCTAGGATGAATTTCACAATGTGTATATAATGGAGGACACGAGGTTCCTTTCATACCTTTATATAATTCATGATAATTAATAGCAATCATTGAATTATTTAGTTCATCCGAATCTAAATATTCAATAAAACCTTCGTCATAATCTTTATTACATATATTCATATCGTTATAATAACCTGCACATGGAGAGATAAAAGTTTCAAAGTTTTTATCCTTGCTGAATTCATTCCAAGATACATTTAATTTTTTGAGAATTTTAATAATTCTTAACTCCTTATATCCAGTTTCTTTATCAGTATCAACAATAAGAAGAGGTCTGAACATTCTACCCGCTTCAGTGCTAATTTGGATAATAGAATTTTTAACATACCATACAATTGATGTCATTGGATAAATAATACCGGATCTTTTGTAGTTTTTTAATTTATTATATAGATTTACCGGATCTGTATGATAACCAATAATATCTCCATTGATTTGAACAATAACATTTTCCTTACTTCCAAGATTTTTCAAATATTCTTTATTATAGTTCTCGCCTACTATTTTCACATTTAAATCATACAATAATTCTCTGATAAATTTGCTATTCATTAATAATGATATATTAGTTGTAAGTGCCATATTTTTAACAAGTCCAACAGATGCTCCTTCTGGAGTTTCTGCCGGACAAATTAAACCAAATTGTGAATTATCTAGTTTACGAGGTTGAACCAATTTACCATTTTTTTCCATTGATGTATTAATCCTTCTTAAATGAGATAATGTACTTGCATATGACATTCTATTCAAAACCTGAGAAACTCCTTGTTTAATATTTTGAAAGGTTCCAATACTTTTAATACCCCAATTTCCTGTAGAAAGAGAATATCTTAGCCAAGAATCTAAAAGAGATTGTTTAAAATATCTATGAATATTTGTATTCGTGATAATATCACATGTAGAAATGTTACCGTTATTTGCCCTCCATAAACCGAGTTCTCTTTCAATTAATGCTTTAATTTCTTTAGTCATTTTACTGTAACATTGTCTAAATAAATTACTCATTAATATTCCAGGACTATCAATTCTTTTATTCATATATGAATCCCTATTATCATAAGAATCTAGTTTCAAATGAATTCTAATAATTTTACGAATCATATAACCGAGATAAATTGCTTTTCTTTTATAACATTTGCCTACATGTGCTAAGAAATCATTAGTTATATATGTATTAAGTAATTCCAAACTTTCATTATAATTTTGCTTATTAGTTCCTGTCATTACACGAATTAATACATTTTCCGCTTGCTCTTTTGTATGAATGTCGCATGCATCTTCGCAACAGGCCATTAACTCATTAATAATTTTTTTATTATTAATATCATCAATATCATAAACAATGTGTTCAATGATTTCTTTATCACTATTAATTCCTAAAATTCTGAACATAATAAATACGGGAATTTCACTTTTAATAAATGATGTATTTAATCTAATAATTCTTCCCATATGATTTACTTTTCCAGTCATATTAAGACTTGTAGTTTTGGGGGGTAAATAACTATTATCATTCACGGAACGAATTTCAGCATAAATACCATCTGTGTTATTATTAGGTGGAAAGATTAAAGTTTTATTTTCATTAATTCTATCTTGAGAAACTAAAACTTTTTCATTTCCATTTACGATAAAATAACCACCATAATCATATTTGCATTCGTTATTGTTTTCTTCGCCAATTCCTTGAACTTGTTGCAACAAACAAGCTTTTGATCTAACCATAATAGGAATTTTACCGATGTAAACATTTTCAACAGTTTTATCAAATTTCTCAATTACCATATCACTATTTACATTTTCAATAACAAGATGAACATCAACATATAAATTACTAGAATATGTTAAATTATTCATTCTAGCAATATGAGGACTCATTACACTGATTGTTCCATCTGCCAAATGATACATTGGTTTTGTTAAAGAAGGATTAATAACATTTAAACTAATTTTATAATTTTGTAAAGAACTATCCATTTTATTATTTGAACCAATTTTAATAGGATTAAAACCGGTAATAATATGAGATAGAGTAGTATCTAAAAACTTATTATAACTCTCAATTTGATGTTTTACAAGTGGATTACATGCTTCATTAGATCCACTTTTATTAAAATATTTGTCAAGAATGTCCCAAGAAATATTATCAATATTTTCAGTAGTCATCAAACTATTAATAATAAAGTAATATTAATAATATATATTCATTTTTTATTTTACTTTTATATAAAATTATCTATAAACCATCTTATATTCATATTCATTTTCATTGTCAATTATAAATTTATTTTTAGTATAAAAATTTAATAAATGTATAGTATTCTCTTTTAGTTTATCTATATATAAATAAATCGGTGGATTTAAAATTTCTTTACATGTATCAATTATTTTTGTTGCTATTCCTCTTTTTCTATATTCTAAACTTGTACATAATTGATTTAATAAATTATCATAAATACCAACAAATCCTATTATTTTATCATTATTAGTATAAATAACTGCATATTTATAATCATTAAATCTATTTGTTTCAAAAGATTTATTTATCAAATCATTGCATTGAATTATTTGTTTATTATTCAAACTACTTACAAGTTTGTGTGTAATCATTATTTAATATAAAATTATAAATTTTAAATGAAAATATTTTATAATTAAAATGTCAAGTTCTTATTAGTCTTCATTATCATAACACATACAAATCATTTTTATTTATATAATACATCTGGTATGATAGTGTTGAATACTAATGAAAATTCATTATATATATTATTATAAGTACTATTAATATTGATATCAAAAATTTAATAAAATTTTCCATTTTAATTTAAAGCAATAAAAAAGTACATATCTTATATTTTTAAAATAAAAAGGTTAGATTTTATAAAATAAAAAAAAATATAAGATATGTACTTTTTTAAATTATTATTTAAATAAAAAATGATATTTATTATATACTGCTCCTTTAATAAATATGAAATTATTTATAAAGTGTTGCGTATTTGCAATAATAATAACGGATGTAATAGGATTTCAATTGAATATGTATAATAATAATGATTTGCAATTAAAAAAAAAACCGTATTCTTTTGACAGACAGGTATATGCAAAATATTTAATTGATAAAAGAAAATCACAAAAAATTTTTAAAACAAATACATTGGTAAAATATTTTAACGAAACAGTTGAAGATAATGATAATGTGGTGCAAGAATTAAATGAGAATATATTTGAATATAATAATGAAAATGCAAATATTAAAAAAATTATAATAGGAAATAATATATATATTGATGTTAAAAATGTTAAAAATATTATGTTATCAACGAATAATGATAATATAACGATAGAACTTGATAAAAATGAGAAAAAGGAAAAAAATATAATAAATGAAATAGAATTATTGTCAAAAAATATTAGAGAACTAGATACGATACTAAATTTGCTAGATATATTTTTAACTATTTTAAAATAAAAAGTATATAAGAATATATATATATATATATATGACAAGAGGATGTAAATAGATTAAAGATTTAATATTATTTATTGATATGCTATTAACAATTTTTTTCATTTCATATTGTTATGAAAAAAAAATTTTTTTTTATATTAAATATAACTCATAATTTTTGGGTACCTTGTCATCATGCCCGAGCGGTCTAAGGGGTCAGACTTAAGATCTGATGTGCATAAGCACTCGTGGGTTCGAACCCCACTGATGACATAACAAATTTATTGTTATATTTATTTTGATTATTTTTTTTATATTAAATATAACTCAAAATTATGAGTTGTCATTGTGTCCGAGTGGTCTAAGGAGGCAGACTCAAGTTCTGCTGTGCTTATGCACGCGTGGGTTCAAATCCCACCAATGACAAAACTAAATATGTGTGTTATATTTTACCTTTGATTTTTTTTTTCTTACTACCATAGAAACATAATAAGGGCGTATCTTTATCATTTTTAAGATAATTATGTTTGTATACATTTGATTTTATCAACTGATTTTTTGAAATTAAAGAAGTAATATTATTTTTATTATAAGATTTAATAATATTACACAATTTTTTTTTATAATCGACTAATTTTGGTATATTTAAATTTATTTTTTTAGAAGATATTGTATTTGGTAATTTTTCTAAATTCCATCCATTTTCAGTATTTTTGAAAACAAAATTATAATTTTTTATTGTTTTAGAAATTAATTTATTTTCAAATTTTTTGTCTTTATATGCGTTAAATAATTGCCTATATGTTACATATACATTGAATTTTTTATCATATCTTATTTTAGCATATCCATATGCATTATATACATAATGATTTTTGATTTGCATTAATTTTTTATTTGGCGATTTTAATAAATTTAAATTTCCTTCCTCCTTTTCTAAATCTGGACCCCCCCCGCCAGTACCTGCAATAACTGTACCTAAATTACTATTTAATAATGCAATATTAAAATTATGTACATCCGCGCATAAATATATAGTTTTATAATTATTTAATATTTTGATTAACATTTCCATAATGTAAGAATTATTTGGGTCTTTATATATATCTGCTAATTTGTGATATTTGCTTTTTTTATAAGCAGCTAATGGATTATGTCCTACAACAAATAATAATTTAGGATTATATATTAATAATATTTTTTCAATATTTTTTACATAAGTTGCCATGATATTACTTGTTATAGTATTTGAATTTTCTATACTTTTAGTTTTATAAGTATAATTATCAAATAGATTAGTATTAATATACAAAGTATATACATCTTCATTCATTTTTTTAATTTCAGGTTTATCTATACATGTTAATAAATGTATATTATTGATTTGTAAATTATTTATTGATATTGTTTTAACATCTTCTAATGATGGAGGATTAATAAAACTTATGTTATTTGCAATATTATTTATAACATACTTTTGTATTTTTAACATACAATCATTTTTAACATTATTATGTGAATTGTCTATGATTTTATCATTAGCTTCGTCATGATTACCCAATATTATATCATAAAATTTTTTTTTATTGCTAAATAATAATTCATATCCACTTCTTAAAACATGTAATGGATAATATTTATATGTATATTCTCCTTCATTAAATTGTTGCGAATACCAATTATCGCCAGCAATAATTACAAGTTTATGATATTCCTTATTTATCTGATTTATAACAATATCTCTAAATATAGGCGTATTTGATGCTGATTTCTCACAATCTATATGATTCCAACATCCAACTAATATAAAAGAATTAATAAAATTATATTTTTTATTCATGATATAACTATTCATTGATAAATAACTATTTGAACGCATTGAAGAATTTTTTTTTTTAGTTAACGGTTGTGTACCTGTTATTAGCAATGACGAATGTCTTTTTAATTTAAAAGGTGATAAAATATCAGACATTTACTATTATTATTTAAGATTAAAATTATTAATGGTACCCTTCTAATATTGTTAATCTTGCTAATATAGGTGCTAATGCCTCTGTTATTTTTTGATCAATATAAGATATTAAAGATGTATTCGTAGGTAAATCCGAGTTTGTATCAATTACATCTATACTATTTGCTGTTATATTTCCAATTACAAATAAATTACTTGTTATTGTAACATCATGATCCACCAATGCTATATTATTTTGTAATGTAGTTTGAATATTATCAACATAATCTGTCATGTTTTGGTTGCTTGTTGCAATAATATGATCAAGTTCTGTTTCTAAATTACTAACTTTAGCTGTCATATCAAAATTACTTGATGTAATAACTAATTGTAAATTATCTTCTAAATTATCAACATAATTAGTCATGTTTAGATTACTTGTTGTAATAATATGATCAAGT
>Ga0213866_10000701_pt1 | contig 26082 bp, 23 predicted proteins | sample PICome_11_FD_160079 | JGI IMG/M metagenome (GOLD analysis project Ga0213866, IMG submission 160079) | Coastal seawater microbial communities near Pivers Island, North Carolina, United States - PICO284 | ecosystem: Environmental > Aquatic > Marine > Coastal | place: USA: North Carolina...
TTCTTAATATTTTCAAATAATGAATACTGGGTACCACCTTTCGGGTTGAGCCCATAAAGACCAAGTCCAACTTGAGTGTAAGCGGTTCCATATTCAAATAATTTTTCAAAACAACGGTGCATGTAGGGGAGTACTTGTTCTTCGGTATCTGTTGGAGACGGAAGCTTATATATTTTTTGATCGAAGGTATATTCACCATTGCGAAGCCACACGCTTATTGATGTACATGCCAGTCCCTCACGTCTCATTTTTAGCATTGTGTAGGTTAAATGGTGTAAAAGATGCGCGTACACCATGTCACGATTTTTCACTGGAGGAAAACTTCGTGTACGAGAGATTGATTTTGGTGGAGCACTCTCGGTTTCTACTTTTATGAGAGCTTCTCCTAGTAATTCTCGTTGCATGTCGAGCCCTGGTCTACCGAAGAGTTTTTGTATTGTCTCTTTATCTGCATTAGCAATATCCCATGCAGTATTCCATCCATGTGCTTCGGCATGTACAGCACGTCTTGCTCCAATCCCTGGTATTGCTTCATCTACTCTGTCACGCAGGAATTCTTCTATGGTTAAAATGGAAGGGCGCTTCTTCCCCGGGTCTGACCCAATGGGACAGCAGCTACCCTTGCCGCGTGATGTGATGTATTTGTCTGGCAGGACGATGGTTGCCCCAAAGGGCTTTATGTATTCGCTCGACATCTTTGCAAGTAACTTACTAGGTCCTACGCCAATAGAAACAGTAAGGCCAACAGAGCGACTAATGGTATTTTTTAGCTCTGTAGCCCATCCAAGAAGATCTTCGGGTATACCTCCAGGAAGTGCGCGGACATCAAGGAACCATTCATCAACAGAGTACCGCTCTATGATTGGACAACGGTTCTGGAGGATTTGTTCTATCTGACGAGAGGCGAGGAGCGCCTCGTCAAAGTCTGATGGCAGTGCGACCGCTTTTGGACAGAGGCGTCTCGCATCACCAAGACGCATGCCAGTCTTTACGCCACATGCCTTTGCTTCGTAGCTGGCAGCAATAACGCATCCTCCTCCCATCCCAAGAGCGAGCAGGGGTTTGCCTTTTAGGTCTGGCCGTTTTCTTTGGAGTGCAGAGGCGAAAAAAGCATCCGCATCAATATGCGCGATCATTAAAAAGCGTTGTAAAATGTTAGTAAAATACGTGTTAGTACTTTCTCATTATTCCTTCTATGACACCTGCTGTTTGTAGTTCTTCTACAGCGTACATATCAGGATATGAAGCATTCTCTGCTTGCAGATAGTATTTTCCTTTATCGCGCTTGAGGCGTTTGAGGGTAAACTCTCCATCCAGTACTCCGACGACAATGTCGTTGAGCTTTGGTGTTCGCTTTCTATTAACGACAACAATGTCCCCTTCGTAGATACCTGCATCCATCATGCTATCTCCTTTTACACGGAGGAGGAAGGTGGAGGACTTGTCACCAATAAGATAATTATCAAGTGTTATCATTTCTTCTGCTTGCTCTTCTACTGGTGCTGCGAACCCTGCAGAGATTGGACCAAAGAGAGGAAGCATCATCGGTTGTGCGACGTTTTCTGTTTCGTTTCCATTTTCCATAATCTTAATACGACCTTTCGGATCTTTTTCAAGATGTGCTTCACGTACTAAAACATTTACAACTTTTGCGACGGCATTTTTACTACTGACGCCAAAGGCAAGAGCAAGATCGCTCAGAGATGGGGAGTATCCTCTCTTTCGTTGGAACTCTCCGATGTAATTCAGCACAGTACGTTGATGCGGTGTAAGGCTCATAAGTGTTGTTGGAACGGTCGTACACCATAATAGGTGTACGGGTGTTCACTGTCAACTATTTTTTATTTTGGAATCTTATCCCATACAAAACTCATACTAAAGAATGTGATACTGATAAGAATCCCGCCGACCATTCCTGTAATTAAAATTGCTTGGTTAATGGTAAGAACGTCTGCCATGTATCCGAGTAGTGGAGAGGCAAGAGTGAACATTCCACGAAAGCAAAATGAACGGATAGACAGAACCGTTGCTCGTATATCAGATGTTGTCATCCGGTTAATGATGTTGCTTGTTAGTGGGGAAAGTATTCCCCAAGCAATACGCGTAAATCCAAAGAAGATGAGTGCCCATAAGGAACTTAAATATCCCAGTGCCATAAATGATACGAAGACAGTAAGTGCAATGCCCGTAAGAAGAAGTCGGTCATCAATGAGCTGTTCCATTGTATGTGTGTACTTTGATGCAATGGCCCCGATGAGAACGATGACTCCATGTGTTATACCAAAGTAAACCAGTGGTAGGCCTACGCTTGTTTGATATGGTTGCGTATACCAAAAGAGTGACATGGTCATTAGGGAAACAATGCTATGAAGCAGGATAATACTGCGGAGAGGTCTATCGTGAATAATGCTCTGTTTTGTTATTTTCCACATAATTTCAAGGTGTCGCCCCTCTTGTATTTTGTGCCTTTTTGGCTCTTTTAGGGTGACTGAAAGAAAGCAAGCTAGTCCAAAGGGAATCATGGTGAGTATCACCGGTAGGCGCAAACTGTATATGACAAGAGCACCTCCAATAACACTCATGATTGCCTCTGCGCCAAAAGTTGATAGAGCTAGGTTCCCATTGATGCGTTTATAGGACTTTGTGTCTTTTAGCTCAAGCAATGTGTCATAGACGAGCGCTTCAGTTGTCCCCGAATAAAAACTCATGCCTACTCCTAGAAAAATTTCTGCCGTCATAAATGACCAAAAGTCATTGCTTATAGAAAAGAAGAGCACGCCAATAAATGATGTTATGGCTGCAATAATTGTTGTATTTTTTCGACCCCACTTATCTGATGCATACCCAGAGGGGATTTCGAGGATGACAGATGTGAGTGTAAAAATTCCTTGTAGAATAAATATATGTTGAAGGTTGAGTCCTGTACTCAGAATGAAGGGGATAATGATCGGAATAAAAAACATTGATCCACTTAAAAAATCGAGGATGTAGAGTTTCCATATATTTGCTTTCAATGCTTTTTGATAGTCCTCCATGGACATAGTCTACACTAGATATTTTCGTCGTCATGCGTGATGACATCGAGGTCTCTGAGTTGGCTTAGTTCAAGGTAGGTAATGGTCCATACTGTTTGCTTGAATACAGTGACGTATGCAAAGAAGTAGCTACCAACAACCACCAATATGAGCCCAATAAAACTTCCAATACTGTAGCTGAGTACTGGAGAAAATACCTGAGCAAGCAGTAGGCCGATACCCATCACGATTCCGGGGATAAGAAGAATCATCACTATGTTGATGAGAATACGAAGGCTAATCACAAATAGAAGAATAAGAAGAAATACGATATGCCCTAGATGGCTAATGATGAGCTTCATACTTTTCCCAATTGCTTCAAATGGGCCCATTTTATGAATAACGATTGCTTCTTCTGCAAAGGCTGCAAAGAAGTGTAGAATATTTGAAAATGCCCAGAAGAATACCAATAGTCCAAGTGGGAGAAGAAGAAAGTCTCCAGCAGGGCCGTATCTGATCATAAGAGACCCAATCGTAATCATGGTAGAGATTCCGCCAAGTACAAAGAGTTCATGAACAATGAGAATTGGAACACAGTTGTACAGGGCAAGTACAAGACCTCCTTTTACTTCCTGCTTTGTGTGCGCTTTTGCGGCAAGCCCGATAACTGCGCCACGGGCAAAGTGTGGAAAGACTAGCTCTACAGCAACAAGTGAGAAGATAAAAATAATGAGCGACCAAGCAATTGTTGCTGGCATGTACTCAAGTAAAAGTTCCTCCATTGCAAAAAAGCTAATCGTTTCACCCTTAATAACGTAGAGGTAAAAGAACCATGATTGGTATATCAGAAGTTTTACGTTGAGCAGTGTTTCAAGTAGGGCAGAGGAAAAACCCCACCTTCGAAGCAGTTTTTCTTTTCTGGTCATTGCCCACGCTTTTGCGATGATCTCTCTAGGAGTCATTGTTTATAAGGTTTAACACAAGATTCTGTAGAGGAGTATACCGATAATCACGTCCTAAAATAATAGTAATCCGCTCTTTCTGAGTTGCTGGCAAATCGACAGGAGATGGATTTAAAGGCATTCCAAGCATTTTTGCTACTGTTTGAACTACAGGGTCTGGCTCAGGATTTCCAATAATCATTGATGTATCCATCTTTTCTGTTTCAGCATTCTCGACAGTGCTGACTGTGAAGCCATATCTCGTGAGTTCTGTGCCAAGTTTTCGCGCTGTTCCTGGGGGGCCTCCAGCATTAAGAATAGAGATGGTTGGCTTCTCGAGGTAGAGGTCTCTGTGTCTAAAGATGAGTTCTGCGAAAGCGCGCGGCTGCCTCCATGTCACAGGGAATTCTGGAATAGACACAGGAAGAAGCACAGAAGCACCTTGGAAGAGTGATCGTGGCGGTGTGTAGAGGAAGCCGCCTGGCTCGATGATGTAATCGTACAGAGCATTGCGATCGTTTAATTGCATTGCGACTATTTTCTCTCGGTCGAGATCTTGCGCGATTTCAGCTGCACCGATTAGTTCACGAAGTGTCATAGTTGTTTCGACATTCTCAGACATGATCTTCATGAATGATGTGATGGCTGCAGGATCTTTGAGAACACCTGTTTCTTTTGCTTTGTGCGCCATGATACCAAGGACTTGCTGTTGGCGGGCACTGCGGCCGAAGTCACTGGTTGTATGTCTACTACGTGCGTATTTTAGTGCTGTTGCACCATCGAGGTGCCTGAGGCCTGCTTTAATAATAAATGGTTCAAAGCCGTGTGTTTCATTTGGGTACTCAAGGTCTTCAATATCGTAGGGTACATCAACATCTATTCCGCCAAGGGTGTCGACTGCTCTTGTAAAGGCAATAAAATCTACTTTGACGGTATGGTGAATCTCGATGCCAACCTTACTGCTAATCTCTCGTCCTACTTCTTTTAATGCTTCGATAGATGCTGCGTTCGCCTCCATGTCATTTTGATAAATAAGGTAACTGCGGTAGTCGCGGTACATGGTGTTAAGTTTTCCTTTCCCCATTTTCTCTGTATCAAGAAGGTAGAGATCACGAGGAAGAGACAGGAGAATAGTACTTTTTGTTCCCTCTGGGTCGAGGCTTGCAATCATTATTGTATCTGTCAGATTTTGTCCGTCGTGGTCTGCATCACCCTGTCCCATTAGAAGGAAGTTTGTATAACCATTTTCATCTTTTGGAAGTTCTGCTCCAGCGATAGAAATAATATTTGTGATTCCAAGATTACGAACAGACATCATTGCTTTTCCGATACTTGCGAGAAGCATGAGGGAAATAAGTACTGCAATCATAATAAGCAGTGATCTCTTGAGGATGCTAATTCGTGCTCGTTTCTTCTTTTCTCCGTCGACATGTGCTTTTAGCTTTCCTGCAATTTGCAGTACTGGTTGTGCAATAGTAAGGATGGCTGCAATGCGAGTAAGCCATACTTTTTTACGAGTTGGCTTATCGTTTATTTTTCGTACTGTGAAAGACATAGAGATAGTTTACCTGCATAGTGTATTTCCGTACAACCCTTTGGTGTACGAGCGTTTAAAGTAGTGCTACGATGTATACCACTATGTCAGACATTGTTTTTTTACAGGTTGATAGGGAAGACCAAGAGTCTGTTTTGGCTCGGTTCCCTGACGCATCTATTGTTTCTGATATACCAGATGACATTGGTGAGGTGTGCAAGAATGCAGTAGTGGTCTCATCGTTTATTGGCATTGATTGGAATGCAGAATTACTATCGAGGCTCCCTCATTTAAAATTGCTTTGTACACGTAGTGTAGGGGTTAACCATATTGATCTCGATTACTGCAATGAGAAGGGGATTTCTGTGTGCCATGTTCCTGATTATGGTTCTCATGTTATTGCAGAGCATGTGTTTGCTTTGTTGCTTTCAGCACTCCGGCACATTCCAGAGGCAGATCGGAAAGTTGAAAGTGGGGAGTTCGATTATCATGGTTTACGCGGTGTATCGCTTCGAGGAAAGACGATTGGTATTGTTGGCACTGGAAAGATTGGTAGGAAGGCTGCGCAGATCGCTGCAGGCTTTGGTATGAATATCGTTGCAGTCGATAAGTGTCGCACAATAGAGCTAGAAGATTTATTGCATGTGCGGTACATGGAGCTTGATCAGCTATTACAAGAGAGTGATATCATTACATTACATTTGCCTGCTCTCGAGGAGACTTATCATATGATAAATGCACATGCCTTTTCCCTTATGAAGGATGGTGTTGTTCTTGTGAATACTGCCAGAGGAGAACTTATAGATTCTGGTGCACTTTTAGACGCTTTGAATACAGGAAAGGTACAATATGCACTTCTAGATGTTCTAGAGCATGAACATAATTTCGAGGAGAACAAAGAACTAATCTCTCATAAAAGTGTTGTTACTACTCCGCATATTGCTTTTTATGCAGAAGAAAGTATGCGCAATATGTATGATGATTGTTTTGATTCAATCGATGAGTATCAGTCTGGCAAAGAACCTACACACATTGTACATCCACCGACTGTTGTCTGTGATCTACCAGGAGTGCAAAAAGTATAGTAGGATTAATAGTATCGGCTGATGAATAATGTAAATCGGTAAGGCATACCGACCAGGAATAGTAAAAAGAGAGGGTATGTTTTTCAGTAATCGATAGCGGTTTCGTTTATATAAGAAATAACTGAGACCAGAACCAATAAGTATAAGGCCAAGCCAAGGAGTTGGTGGGTAGTAGTCGAGTGTATCTAGGGGGGCAGGAATGCTCGGAATCAGTAGTACAAGAATGCCGAATAGTATGTTCCATTCTTTGATTTTTTTTAGTGGAATCATCACTATCATTCCAAGTCCTATGCAGTGAAGAATTCCAAAATAGATGAACATATTTGGTGAGTAGATATATGTCGCAAGTGAAATAAGTCCTGCAGAACCAAGGACAATAGCTACTCGACGAAGAGGGTGACTAGAAAATTGGGAGCTCATCCCTGAACACAATAGAAATAAACTTACTGTGATGATGCGAAAGGTTTCCCATGGTGCTCCATAGAGGTTTATATTCCAGTTATAGAACGACCACAAATCAAATGCTGCGTGATAGATCACCATCATTGCAATAGCGATTGATCGTAATAGATCTATTTCGATGATGCGCCCTTTGGACATAGCATCAGTGTACTCACAACGAGCAAAAGAAGCACGATTGCTCTAAGCAGTGGTAGGTATGGCGCAAGCAATGAAAGGCTAAGCCCAATACCAAAGATAGATATTGGTAGTAGTAGGCATGCAGGACAAAGAAGAGTGATAACACCAAGGCCACCCGCAATTGTGGATGCACGTTTTGCACCAATAGGACAGGTTCCTTTCTTTAGGCGGAAGAATACTAGTCCACTGTCAAGAGAGAGGAATAGGATGAGGATAATAGTGTAGACTATTTCGAGTGTTGTTGCGGCTGGACGTGGTAACAGAGGCAGTAGGTCTCCAATGTATCCAAGTTCCCATGCAAAAAATACACTTAGGGCAATTGCTGAAATAACAGCAGGACGCCAGAAGGTTTTGTCTTTTAGGAACATATTATTGAGCTTTATTGCATCCAGGACAGTGCTGACACTTGCTTGTTGCTGAGCAGTCATCACTGAGGCACTCTGTGCTTGTACAGGCCATAGCTGGGCATGAATACCCTCCAGCAGATGCAGTATGACCACTGCTATTAAGGAACATAATGTAGCCAATTGTCATGACGACAATTGCGAGAGTAACGGTTAGCCAAGGGGAATCGAGGACATCTTTCATATACTTCTATTATACCGATATTAGGGCTTTTTTTCAATCAATCAAGCCCTCTGCCTGAAGGTCGCTGAGGCGAGTATTGAGGTAAATATCAGTCATTACAGGTTCATCTCCCTTATTTTCTTCGAGAAGGAAAATAACGAAATTCTTCCGTTTTCCCGTCGATGTTGTGGCGCTCTTTTGGAGAGCTACACCATTATGTCCATATTCATCCTCTATGAGTACAGATTCAACTACCCAGCTTCTGCTTGTTGGTACGAAAAATGGAATAATTTCGCCTGTAATCCATGTATTTATTGCATCCGATCCAGATGCCTCTAGATTTTTACGGCTCATTGATGCTTTTACCTTATGTAAGTTTCGACGTCGTGCGAATTCTTCAATCTCTAGTGATACATCATTATATCCTTCGATAAGCCTCTCTGCGTTGACACGTTCTTGCCATACTTTTCGACCATCCCTTCCTGGCTCATCGCTTCCATGGATGATACGTTTGTGAAATCGTTCCGTTGGACAGTATCCCTTTCTTTCGAGTTCGATAAGATTGATACCTCCTTCTTCATCACATGTTGTTGGAATATTTTTTGGAGCTGCTCTGCTTCGATCTGCATTGATGATGCGGTTTGTCCTCGGTGTTACTGCTCTCTTATTTTGGATAGTTACCATTTTCTCTGCTGGCTTTTCTACAACTGTTTGTACACGGAATTGTCCAAGTTTCATTTTGAAATCATCGAGAGAGAGTGTTGCTGTCGGCACATCGATATATAGCGGCTTTACCTGTGGTTGCACTGTTCCTTCTGCAACAAAGTTTCCATTTGTAGTATAGATTTTGAGATATCCAAATTGGTCACTCTTATTTGTGTTCACCTTAATGTGAGTATTATTTTCAATGTGCGATGTTTTTAGTGAGTATGCAATACCTGCAGCGTACCCTGCGTGATCTACAGAAAGTCTTTCGGTATGACCAAGTGCTTCTGCTAGTCCTTTATTAAGATTAAGAACATCTATACCAGTTTTGGATAAGAGTTGTAGAACAGAGAATCCATGAGATGATTCCATATCTCCCAGTGGAACAGATGCCCACTCAGGATTATCATTCATGATTGCTGCGTATATCATTCCTTGGTGCACAATTAATCGTGTTTTCATTTTTATACTCTCCGCGCCGTTTTGAATGTTGGTTACGATATCAATCTTTGCCTTGTACCATTCTCCTTTGCCTTCCTCTGCACCATTAATCCATGTCGAATAATAGACTTCGTTTTTCTGGTTATGTGCCTGTATTTCAAAACTGCGTGGACTACCTGTAAAGGCAGTATTTTGAAGTATGTTATTTGGCGTTGTCATCGCAGCGAGAGCATGCGTTGGAAAGACAAGCATCATAAAGAGAATTATTTTTCGCATAGTATAGGAGGGGAGGGTTGGGGCTATTGTAGAGGAAAATACATACATAACGAAAGAGCCGCATAAATGCAGCTCTTGATCGTATTTCTAAACCGTAATTATTTGAGCGTAACTGTTGCTCCAGCGTCTTCAAGTTGCTTCTTCAGCGCTTCAGCATCGTCTTTTGGTACACCTTCTTTGATTACCTTTGGTGCTCCATCAACCATTGCTTTAGCTTCGCCGAGTGCAAGACCAGTGATTTCTCGAACCGCTTTAATAACAGCGATCTTTTGGTCTCCCGCAGAGGTGAGTTCAACATCGAAGTTGCTCTTTTCAGCCGCACCGCCTTCGTCACCAGCTCCTGCTGGGGCGCCTGCTGCCACAGCGACCGGAGCAGCTGCAGAAATGCCGTACTCTTCCTCCATGAATTTTACGACGTTGTTCAACTGTACAACGTTTAGCTTCTCGACTGCGTCGATTACTGACTGCTCTTCCTTAGAGAGTTTTACGGTTGTTGCTGTATCGTCAGCCATGTGGATTAGGGGAATAGAAATAAAAACAAATTAAGAGTTTGATGCAGGTGTTTCTTCATCTGCATCAGATGCGTTAGCTTCTTCAGCTGCAGGTGCAGCTTCAGGTTCTGTTTCATTTGTTGGTGCAGCTGCAGGTGCAGCAGCTTCTTCTTTTACGAAGCCTCCTTTTTCAGCCATCTGATCAAGAGCACGTGCGAACCCTCCAAGCGGAGAAGTACAGATGCTTGCAAAGCTGTTTAGTGGTGCTTGTAGCATTCCAACAAACTTCGCAAGAAGTTGATCACGGCTTGGCATTTTAGCGAGCTCTAGTGCTTCTTCCTTTGAAAGAATCTTTCCGTCGAAAACTCCTCCTACAAGAACTACTTCTTTGTGCTTCTTTGCAAATTTGAAAGCGATTTGTGCTCCAGATAGTGGATCTTCAAAGCTGAAGATACATGCTACTGGTCCTTCGAGGTCGTCTGGAGAAATATCTGGGTAACCAGCTTCTTTACATGCACGCTGGATGAGTGTCTTCTTAGCCACTTTCATTTCAGAATTTCCTTCACGGAGCTTGTTTCTGAACTCTGAAACATCTGCAACGTTCATTCCAATGTAGTTACTGAACATGACAGACTGTGCGTCTTTTAGCTGAGCTGTGAGCTTTGCTACTTGGTCAATTTTTTGATCTTTAGTAAGTGCCATGATAGTAGGTCTGGAATGATTTGGGTTAAAAAAAAGTCTCCTGGACGACCGGGAGACCAGCAAGGTACACGACACGATTCACCAAGCGTAAGCCGAGTGGACGATGCTGTATACCTCGGAGAGACTAATTTAAGGCCATCAGCCCTGTGCTCTCGGTCTTCGGTCGTGTGTAATTCTATTCATATACATGCTCAGGTCAAGAAAATGAGCAGTATTTATTATTCAGGGTTACAGCTATATTCCTATTTTATTAAAAATATGTTATAATATATTATATGAATCTTTCTGAAGAATTGCCACAGGTTAAGCCTGAAGAATCCTCAGTAGATTCAGCAGTGGTTGATACATCTACAGGTTTACTCTCTTCTTATCAGGCCGCTCTTTCGACAAATACGCCTAAAAGGCCTATTGATAAATTGTTAACAATCCCCAATACAAAGGTAAAGATATCTATCGCAAAAAATAGGATTACTCTTCAATTGGATGGGGAAGTGAGTGGGCAGATGCAATGTGATAGATTTATGAATTCTGATATATTTATTGTTGAATCTTCAAGTGTAGATAAAGGTTATGGACCTTTGCTGTATGACCTTGCTATGGAGACTGTATCCAAGGAGGGCTGTTCTTTGGTATCTGATAGAAAGAGAGTATCTGATGAAGCGTTTGCAGTATGGAAGTACTATTATGAAAATCGGCCTGATGTTCGGAAAAAAGAGCTTGATGTTGGACAATGGTATACGGGAAATCGCAGTGCTGACTTTTTAGAGAATATGACCGAGGATCCTTCTACATGGCCAGATAAAAGTGATCCAATATGGTCTTTGTGGCATGGTTACCAAAAGGATCCAGAGATACTGATAGCACTGGAGGAGGGTAAGAAGTTAGAAGTACGTGATGTACAGTCATAAGATTCTTCTTTTAAGAGGTGTTATGCTGTTACTATGAAAGTTATTCTTCAAAAAGTAACGGAAGCATCAGTCTCTGTAGACGAGGAGGTTATCAGCCAGATCGGCAAGGGATATATACTTTTCATTGGTATTGTACGAGGTGATACATCTGCTCAGGCAGCATTGTTGGCTGAAAAAATCGTAAAATTACGATTATTTGATTCTTCTGATGGGAAGATAAACGATCAATCTATTCTTGATATTAGTGGCGAAATATTGGTTGTATCGCAATTTACGCTTGCTGGCAGCACAGAAAAGGGGAATAGGCCAGATTATAGTGCTGCAGAATCGCCTAATGATGCCAAAATTCTTTACGAGTACTTTATTCGAAAGCTTTCTGAACATGGTGTTTTAACGGTAGAAACAGGTGAATTTGGAGCATATATGGATGTTAGTCTTATAAATGATGGTCCTGTCACCCTTATTTTGGAACGCTGATTTGTCGCTCAGACTGGCTAATAATGGCTTATTTAGGCCAAAAAATGTGATCGATAACCCTAGTGTATATCAGTTCTTGGTCGTAAGATGTTTCTATCATGAGCACAGTTGCCTCTCTTCAATTGGCGCCAGTCTTAGACCGACTCGCTCAGTCTGGAGCATTGTATGATACGAAGCGTATAGAGCAGGCTTTTGCGATTGTCGAAAACCTCTACGGTGATACTCAACATTGGACAGGGGAGAGTGTACTGGGGCATGTCCTTGGTATTCTTGACGAGCTTGCACCGTTCCAGCCAGATGAAGACACTGTTATTGCAACTATCTTGTCTCATGTTCTTGATATGAAAGTAATGACCTTACTTGAACTTGAAGATCAATTTGGTCCGAAGGTGCGCGGTCTTGTCAGTGGAATTCACTTGTTGTCACATGTCACACTCGAAGGGAGGAGACGGTCTATAGAAGATCTGCGTCTTATGCTTTTATCAGTTTCAGATGATATTCGTATTCTGCTTGTAACGCTGTGTGATCGTGCACGATGTTTGCAGTTTTTAGATACGATGGATAAAGAATACGCTAAAAGATTGAGCCAGGATGTGTTGCAGTTGTTTGCACCAGTTGCAGCTCGGCTTGGTATCTACACTTTGAAGCAAAAGCTGGAAACATCGACGTTCCCTTTTGTATACCCTGATGATGCAGGACGTATTGCCGAGCAGTTGGAGCATGTTCATAAAGAGCATCCGTACTTTTTGAGTAAGGCACAAAAAGCTGTAGAAGATTTTTTGAATTCTCATAATATTCATGCCATTGTTGATGGTCGTGAGAAGCAACTCTTTAGTATTTTCCAGAAGATGAATACAAAGTCATTAACACATATTGATAATGTTCATGATCTCTTTGCATTGCGAGTTGTTGTGAATACAGAGGCTGAATGTTACCAAGTACTTGGCTTGCTTCATCAGCTTGGTCGACCGCTTACGAATAGGTTTAAGGATTATATTGCTTTTCCAAAGCCGAATGGCTATCAGAGTTTGCATACAACACTTGCAGGTTTTGCCGATTTGCCTGAGGGATGTTTTCTTGAAATCCAAGTACGCACAGAGAAGATGAATAGAGAAGCTCAATACGGAATTGCTGCACACTGGAGCTACAAGGAACATGGTGCTACAGATCGTGCTATGGAGAAAATTCAGCTTCGGTCTGTTCTTATCGGGCAGGAAGCAGTGCATGATGAAGAAGAGCAATCCTATTCAGATCATATTTTTGTGCTCACACCTCGTGGTGATATTATTGAACTTCCAGAAAATGCAACTCCGCTCGATTTTGCATTCCAGATCCATACAGATTTGGGTCTGTCGTTCCGTAGTGCAAAAGTTAATGGCTCTATTGTGCCGCTTGATTATGAGCTTGAAAATGGCGATGTTGTCGATGTACAGAAGCACTCAACCCCTCAGCCATCCACTCATTGGATGCAGCTTCTTCGTATGGCATCATCACGAAGTAAGCTTCGTCGGTATCTGTATGCACAGGAGCGTCCACAACTTATCGCTCTTGGGAGGGAATATGTGAATGAGGATCTACGAAAAAGAAATCTGCCACCTCTCACAACAGACTTATCTTTGCTAAGAAAATGTGACGGTGAGACTCTGAATCTTCATCAAAGGGAAGATATATTAATGAAGATAGGACAGGGTGCAGAGCGTGGCTCTACGTTACTATCTCGTCTTGATGCACTGTCGCATATTGATACTGGGATTGGGGTTAAGCCCCCAAAGAAAGAGCGCAACGAAGAAGAGGTTGGCCGTATGCAACGTAAGGATTCTCAAATACAAGTCGAGGGTAACTTCAGTATGCCGTTGCGATATGCGAAGTGTTGTAACCCTCAGGATGGTGCCCAAAATATTGTCGGCAACATCAACCGATCAGGTGAGGTAATGGTACACCGAAGTCATTGTAAAATGTTCCAGAATACCAATCCGGATCGTCGGGTACATGTAGAGTGGAAATCGTAATTACTTCAACATTTCTGCAAGAGCCTTCTCTACGTTTTTTTGCCACTTTAGCTGCTCGTACGCCTGTGCTCCTTTTTTGTATGCTGCCTCTACCTCTACTTTTTGTTCAGGAGTTGCCTGTGCAAGGAAGTCTTCAATGACCATATCCATTTCCTCATCCGAGATATCCATCTTCTTCTCTTCGATAAGCTTTTGCATACCAAGACGAAGCTTAAGACGAGTAACACTTTGTTCTTTCATTTCATCCATAAGCTGGTCAGCAGTTTTTCCACTATGAGTCATCCATGACTCGATTGTCATTCCTTGCTGTTGTAACTGCTGAGAGAATTCACCAACCATTTGCTTTGTCTCTTCATCAATAAGCTCTTGTGGAAGATCGACAGATGTACACTTTGCGATTTCATCCATCAAGATACGCTCGCGACGCTGATGCTCTAGAGTTATTTCCTGTTGAAGCATAGAATCTTCGATTTGCTTCTTAAAATCAGCAACGTCTTTTGACTGTAGTTCTTTCTGTGCAAACTCATCAGTGAGTTCTGGCATCTTTACCTCTGCAATGTCCTTCACAGTAACATGGAATGTTACAGGCTGGTTTTGTAGTTGTTCAGCGTGATACTTCTCAGGGAAGGTGAGTGTGAACTCTTTCTCTTCTCCCTTTTTCATTCCAATAAGTGCGTCTTCAAAGCCTGGGATGAGTACCTTAGATCCAATTTCTACCTGGTGTCCTTGTGTGCGAATACCATCAATTTCCTTTCCTTCTTTGTCTGAGCCCCAGAAATCCATGGTGATTTGGTCGCTAGACTGTGCAGCACGGTCTACAGGAGTGATAGCTTTGTGTTTTGACATGATGTAATCAATCATCTTCTTTACCTCTTTCTCTTCTGCTTTTGGTTCCTTCTTTTCAATTTTGATCTTATCAATACCCTTAAGCTTTACCTCTGGCTTCTCGATAAAGATGATCTTTAGCGTCAGTGGAGATTGGCTAACAGCTTCTACACGTGGATGAATGATTGGCTTGATGTTTTCTGTTTCTACAAGCTTTTCAAATGTTGTTGGTAGAAGGTGGTGAATTGTCTGTTGGAAGAGTTTGTCGCTATTTACTTTCTCACGAACTTTATCCATTGGGGCATTCCCTTTACGGAATCCCTGAATTTCAATATCACGAGAGAGCTCGTGTAGGGCTTTTTCTTCTGCAGGAGCGATTTCTGTCTCCGTGTATGTAACGGTACATTCTACTCGTCCTCCTTTGAGCCGCTTGATAATAGGTGCGTCTGACATTGCAAAAGAGCTTACAGGATCTTCTTTCTAATAAAAGGGAACTCACACTTTTTTATGCCTTTTTCTTCCAATACACAAGAAGTGGTGTTGCAAGGAATAGTGATGAGTATGTACCAATAATGCTTCCAATAATCAGTGTTAGCACAAACCAGCGAATACTCTCCGATCCAAGAACAAAGAGGCTACAAAGCATGATAAGTGTCGATACAGATGTATTGATAGAGCGTGTAACACTATCGCTCAGGCTTCGGTCTGCAACGGTTGCAAAGTCTTCCTTTCGCCCTTGTTCGGCTAGATTATCACGAATACGGTCGAAGATAACGATAGTATCGTTGACTGAGTATCCAAGAATCGTAAGAAGGGCTGTAATGAAGAGTGTATCAAACTCGAATGTTGTTGTTTGGCTGATAATCACAAAGACACCTACTGTAATGATGACATCGTGCAATAGTGTGATAACAGCGATAATACCGAATCTCCAAGGGCTGAGCTTTCGAGGGATTTTACGGAATACAAAGGCAATGTAGAGAACAATTGCTGCAGATGCGATTCCTAGTGCCCAGAATGACCTTTTCTTCAATGTAGCTCCAACTGTTGGTCCAATTGTTGTGAACTGCAATTCTTTAATCTGTCCAAGTTCAGTTCGCAGGTGTTTTTGGAGTGCAACGTGTTCCTCGTTGCTGATATCTCTCATGCGAAGTAGTACACTGCTGTCTTTCGTCATGGTAAGTGTGACATTCCCAAGCTCTTCTTCAGATTCAAATGTGCTTACTGCATCTTGAAACTGCTCTTTTGTTGTACTATCTGGGATGCGGACTTCCATCATTGTTCCACCTGTAAAATCGATGCTAAGACGTGGTCCTGGCACGATAAAGAGGACAATGCTCACAACAACAAGTGCTGATGAGAGGCCTAGAAAAAATTTGGCTGGTTTGAGGAGTGACATATCGAAGGGGAGAGTAATGGTTTTCCGGAAGAGAATCTAGAAAAATAGATCTTTTTGCATGATCGATCCGTTGATTATCGTATCCCATTGTAGCGTATTTGCGAAGTCTTCTAATGATGTTTTACGGTCCTTTGGGGCAAGCATTGGTTCTAGTAGAATCTGTACCTTTGAGAGGTTTATCATGCCCTTATTAACAATGACACCTGTTATAGGTTGTGCTTCAGTTGTCCGTGGTGATGCAATTGCTTCATTTATTGTGTTAAGGTTATTACTGATAAGGAAATTATTTTTATAGGTTGCCGTCATAACACCGTGAGTATTTTTCTGGAAAAGGGTTTCTCTTATTGTCCAGTTTCCGTTTCGAAACTGGGAATCTGTAATTTGTGATTCATCATGCCTGATATCCACCGATGAAAATCGTTTATCAAGAACGCGTCGAGTAATCGTGCTTGTAGGTAATATTGATGTGTAGCTTGAATGTATCCTATCTAAGATGCGGTCACGATCTTGCGTGTTGTCCATAGAACCTTCAATAAGGAGACTTACCATTCCACCGGATTCAGTGAGGTGAAGAGTAGATTGTTCGTTCAAAAGAGAAAGAATGTCGTTTTCTAGGCTTATGTCGCTTCCCCAATTGGCAATTTTTTGTCGTAGGATGCCATCAAAAATTATTCCATCTTCTTGTGAGAGTAGTTGATGCATTGTATCCCAAAGTCTCGTTGGTTCTGCCATGCTTGCTCTAAAGATGGTGCCAGATAATGTCCTAGACTGTAGGGGGGTGGTCACTGCATTATGAGTTGTCTCTGTTGAAACTTGGATGAGGTTCTCTTTTTCTTGAATTCCTAAATAATCACTGTCTCCATAGAGTAGTACATTTTCGATTGTATTGCGAAGTCCATATGGCGTCGGAAGTGCAGAGTGTGCAATGTACATCCACGGCTCAGTGCCATATTTCTGTTCGAGTATTTTATATGATCGATTTTTACTTACAGGAGATTCCTGCTTACCAACAAGAGGTTCTATCTTTTTATGTGTGACGTTCACTTTGTACTGTCCAAGCGTTCCAGTGCCTGATTTTTGAAAAATTGCAGCGCTATATGTACGGTCTGTGTTTTGGAGAATTCCAATAATAGCTTCTTCGCCATATGACACTTCTGAAAGAACGGGGAAGTGACTAGACCATTTTGATAGTGTTTCTTGGTTGGCGTTATGGAAGATGGCAACTGTGTGCTCTGACGGAAGGAAATCTGCAGGCAGGCTTCCATAAGTTGTAAGATTGCCTACAACGACAATAAGCCCTGCAAGTACAATAGCGCTTCCAATCATGGCAGAAACGATCATAACCGCAGTGCGGAGCAGGTGTGTCATACACCTAGCTTATAACGAATAGTGGTACTGTATAGAGCCTTATGAGTAACAAATGTATTCATAACATGTTCTTAGTATCCGTCTAGCCTAATCAGTTGCTATGCCGTACTAATACACGTACAATTATCTGATTTGCTTACTGAAGCGGATCTGACACAAATACACACTTTCACAACACCAATACACACACAAAAAGAGGAACACGGAGAGGGCGATGTGCATGACGACATGCTTATCGCCCTCTCTGCTCTGCGATGACGCTCTGTTGATGAGAGGTCGCTCTACAGCGTGCATCCAAATAATTCTTCATGAGTCCCTTGGCATTTTGCCTCGTCTTGGATTCTGGTCGAAGGACTCGTCCGGTAGCGAGAATAAACGAGATACCGTAGCAAGGCAGGGAATCGGGGTCACCTCACCTCACTGTGGTTTCCATAGGCTCGCAACTCCCTTCATTAGAATAGTTGCAGATAGCTCGGAAGCATTAACACAACAAGAAAGGCCAGAGACACTTGATTCTGGTCTTTTTTGCTTTTTCTAACATACATATTTTATAGAGATTGCATTTTCATCTTTGCGCTTTCAAGGTTCGGGTTTAGCTCTAGTGCTTTCTGAATGGCTTTTCGAGCTTCATCTTTTTTCTCTAATTGAATGGCGACTCCTGCGAGGAGGTCGTACGTTCGTGCATCGTCTGACCATCTCGCAGTTGCAAGGGTTGCTTTTGCGTATGCTTCATCAGATCTACCAAGTGCAATGGCTGCAGAGATGTATCCTTCAAAAACTTCAAATGTTGCGTTTGGTTCTAGTGTCAGTGCGTCGTATTGGTCGAGAGCGAGTCCTGCATTACCAATCTCTAGTGCATTTTTTGCAATAAGCCTTCGTATTTCCGCCTGTGGTTGGAAGCCATTACTGAGGGCATACTCAAAGAATGTAATTGCATTTTGATATTCATGAAGAGAGCTATATGCACGAGCGAGGAAGTATTGTATTTCTGGCTTTTGTGGATCGAGAGAGTATGCATGCTCTAAAGAGGCGAGTGCTTGTTCCGATCGTTCTGTGACGAGTTCACAGTATCCTTGAACCACCCATGCATCACGGTAGTCATCTTTTACAGAGGTAACCTGAATAAGCAGAGGTAGGGCAAGTTCGCATTCTTGTACCTGAGCAAGTGCACGCGAAAGAAGTGTTATAAGGTGCAAGTCAGACCCCTCAGGGAATAGCATAAATTCGTCATACGCAGATTGAAGAGTTCGTGCGTAGGACCTAAGAACAGGATCCCAACCTTCAGTGGTAAGGGCAAGCTCCTCAGTTGCTTCTTTGTGGTTCCCTTGAACAATAGATAGTAGCGCAAGACCGTAGTGCTTCTGTGGAGAATCTTCTGCTGATTCTAGTGTTTTTTGGGCATCGATAAGCTCACCAGAGCGCAGCTGAATGATTATTTCGAGTAGTAGTACATCTTCTTCTCGAGCGCCTGCATTTTTCATTTTTTTCAGTGTTGACCGCACCCCCTTGATATCACGACGTTGCATCTGTGCTGTTGCAAGCTTACGGAGAGCGGGGAGTCCTCCATTTGTTTTTACGGAGAGTTCGTATTCTGTTTGTGCATCTTCCCATTCTCCACGCATGGCAAAAATGTCTCCTTCTCTGAGATGCAGTAAGGAGATGTCATCTGTATTAATAATATCATCTGATATATCAGATGACGGATTCGTAAAGAGCTCATTTTCATTAAACCGTTTGCCCTGTAGTAATTTTGTAGATTCAGTGAGTTGTAACCACAAAAACCCCATAAGCATTACTGCACAGAACGTTGCAAGGAGAACAGGTGCCGCAATCTTTGGAGCGATCTTCATCGGAGGAAAGAGTACCACAAAAAAATGTGCGAGTCTTACTCTATTGATGGGCTGAGTTCACCGTCTTCTAGTGATGCATTACTAACAGTTTCACGCGCACTCGCTTCTGCAACATTCTTTGGGATTACTGCATCAATGGCACCCCACGTAGCTTCTCCTTCTTCTGGGAGAAGGATAGTTACTTGGTCACCAACTTCTGCTCTGTAAAATGTAACAGATGCAAGAAGTACTCTGTAGGCTTTGCCTTCACAGAGAATTTTATACTGACCATCTTCTTGGATAAGAACACCGAAAACAGTTTTTCTTTTAACAGGGAGGATTTGTTTATAGATAAATTTCCCTTCATCAGTAATAGTGAGTTTCATACCATCTCCTTCAACGAGTTTACTCTTTGAAGCGTAGTTTGCAGGAATTGGATAATCATTTCCTTCGCTATCCACCATATTCTGTCCGTCAAAAATACCTTCAACAACTTTTCCACTTTCACCCACAGAAGCAGGTGCAGTATGTGATGCGCGAAGGATGTTTCGTTCTTTGCCTGTGTCTACGACGCCAGTCATTTCTCGCAAAAGAGCATTTGCTGTTTTTAGCGCAGATGATGCGCTATCAATGAGCTCTTGAATGTGAAGAATTTTGTCGTCAGACATGATATTTATAGGGGATAAATAGAGACAGTAAGAGCACAATCTGAAAGCCGTTTAGTGATCTCTGTGTCTGTAAGAAGTGCAGTTTGTGCGCCGATTGACGCCACGACACTTGCTGCATTTATACTACCTGTTTTTACTGCATCTGGCAAGATCATACCTTCCATTAAACCCCATGTTACACCTGTACCAAAAGCATCTCCAGCGCCTGTTGTGTCAATAATATTGATGTTCTCAAGTGCAGGGCAATGGTAAATATTCGTACCATCCGAGGCAACTGTTCCGTTCCCTCCATCGGTAATACATACATTGGAAACACCCGTTGTAAGAATGACTCGAATGGCTTCCTCGATAGTGTGTGTATTTGTAAAGGCAAGAGCCTCCTCTTTGTTGAGGAGTAGCAAATCTGTGTTGCTAAGGAGTTCCTTATGTTCATGTATTCCTGCTTTAATTTGGCATCCACCAGGGTTCCATGTGAGCTTTGGGGCTATGTCTGCAGATAGCATTTCATAGATATCATCTTGAATGATGCAACTATTTTCTTGAATGTGATTGAGGTAAACCCAGTCCACTTTTGACAGTAGTTCTTTATCAAAGTTTGCATCATGAAGATGTATATTTGTGCCTGCCTCATACAAAATAACTCGCTCACCACTCTTTCCAGAAAGAATGATGGAGTAGCTACTGACTTCATTTTCTACAACGACGATACATTCTGTATTCACTCCTTCTTTTGTTAGGGTTTGCAAAATCTTTTCACCCCATTGATCTGAGCCTATTACCCCTTCAAAAGATGCTTGGCAGCCAAGCCTTGCAAGTCCGACCGATGTGTTACTTGCTCCACCACCACATGTTTCAATGAGTTTCTCTACGGGTATCTTCGCGCCAAGTGGTAATGCAAACGACTCTGTGTCTTTACATTCTGTTATAGCATCGTTCGGCAGCCGTACAAAAAGGTCGTACGTAGCGCCTCCAATGGAAAGCGTTCGGTGTCCCATATGCTATTGATTATAACGTGATTGCATTGCTTGCATAAATGCAGAATGCATTTGCATGTTCTTTTTCTTTCGTAGGTGTAATTGGAAGAGGACGACGCTTGTTCCGAGGATGGTCCAGAGCATCCACGCAGGGAGTCCTGTGTCATCGAGAATAGGAGCATTTGGCGTGTGTGGAGAGGGGTCAAATTCTCCAGCTGATCCGTGAAAGCCATTTGGAATTGGGTCTCCAGGTGCTGCTGTGTAACCACCTCCAATTGGTGTTGCTTGGCCAGTTGCTGATAGATCTTCAAGAAGTTCTCCAGTGGTCGTAATTGGCGTGAGTTTCATGTAGTACGAGATTCCATTAATAAGATCACGCAGTGTGTATGCGCGTAGTTCACCATTGAGTGTTCGCTTTTCTGTAAATTGGTCTGGCTCTACTCCATATTCCAAAAGGAATGAAGAGAGAGGAACATCAGCAGTGAGAGCGCTCCATTCAATAAAGACAGACCCATCACCTGGTGTTGTTTCTAGTTTTAACCCGAGAACAATAGCGGATGTTGTTTCACTTTTCTTTTCACTCTCACGTCCTTCTTGCAGAGCGGTGATACCAAAGTAGTAGGTTGTCCCTGGTCGAAGTCCTGCAACTGTTGCTGCAGCTGTTGGTCGGTCTGTATCGAGTGTGTAGAGGAATTCATTTGGGTCGGTCCCAACATAGATACGATACCCATCAATCTCTTCGCGCTCTTCAACAGGGTCCCATCGTAATGCAATTGCATTGATCTGAGCTTCTGCAATAACATTTTGAACCTGTGGCAGACCACGGAGATTTACATTAAGTGATGCAGATCCTTCTGCTGTATTCCCAATAGCATCTGTCGCATTAACGATAACATTGTGTGTACCGCCACCTCTTGGAGCCTGAAGAAGCATTTGGTATTTACCAGATGATGGATCTGTACTTGTGAGGTTATATGTTTCACCATCAAATTCAGCAGAAACAGTTGGCGTTCCTGGTTCTGTTTGTACCACGAGAAGTACGTCTGTTTCTTCGATCGGATTTTCTGGGCTAAATGTAATACTTTGTATAGAAGGAGGAGTGACATCGATTCCAAAAGTTCTAGGACTCGATTCGTATCGACCATCAATATCTTTGACGACGATTGTGTGCTCTACCTTTGTAGGATCAAGTGTGATCGGAATCGCAAAGTTACCATCACGATCTGTCTCACCAATAACATCTTCTACTCCACCTGTTACGGTGAGGTTGATAAACGCAGGTCCGTTACCTGTCACGGTAATATCTGTTTCATTAAATATGGCGTTTGCCTTTGGTTCGTAAATATTTACTTTAATGTCTGGCTGCTTAATGATTTGCTGGCCTACTACTTCAACTTCAATATATCCAAGAGCATCTCGTGGGTTTTCCGGTGCTGCATTTGGACTTTCTGTAATGATCACCATGTGTGACCCTGCAGTTCCAAACTTAAGAACAAGAGGGAAGCTTCGTACTCCTTGGTTTGTGAAACCGAAGGTGATCACTCCGTCTTTTGGTAGTTCTGCTGTTGGGTCTGTTGATGCCATGTATACCGTGCCTTCGTAGTCTTGGAAAATGTTTCCATTTTGATCAATAGCGGTGATCTGAATATCTTCTGCTTCGTTTAGACGTAACCTTTGTGTGTCTGATGTTGATTGGTCTCCCACTTGAATCTTAAAGTGATCAAGCTGTTGAAATCCTGCAACTTGTCCAAGAAGACTTGCTCCAAGTGAGTTTGTATCTGAATAGAATCTTTTCTGTGTCGTTGGTGCTGTGTATGCAACTTGCATTGGTCCGCCAATACTTTCAGCCATATTGCCTGCAGAAATACTCACAGTATCTTCAATAATTTGTGCGCTGATAATATCCATTGCACGGAGTGTGATAATTCCTTGTGTAGAAGCACGCACAATAAATTCTTGTTCTCCATAAGAATTTGTTTCGCGACTTACCGCATGAATGAGGTCTGAAGGCCTGCTCGAAATGAGCTCCGCCATTCGGCCAGATAGAGGGTTTCCAAATCGGTCTACAAGAATAACTGTTACAAGAATTTCATCGCCAATTTCAGTATGCTTTGTTGGAACATCTATATAGCTTTGACGTGTATCAATACTATCTGGATGTACTTCAAGAGAGGAGGCAGTATTTCCTGAGTGTAATTGGTATTTTCCTGCAACCTCAAGATCACTACCGGCAATCCATGTGTGCGCTACTCCTTCAGTGTCTATGTTTAATGTATGTGTAAATGCATCTCCTAAAGGTGACTCGATAGAGAGTATTAATTTCTCTCCTGGTACCGCTTCTGATACAACGATTTCTGTCGCGAGTCCTGCAACAGTATCCATAGCATCAATGGTTAGCGCATGTGCACTTGTTGGAAGTGCAAGGAGCGCTGCAACGAAAAATGTGTGTGTATATTTATTCATAAATCATACTATTCTAGCATTTAACAAGGTTTTGCTCAATAAACATAGTGTTACTGCAGCATAGTCTTATTTTTTTGTCCATATCCTTTCTTGAGCGAGAGAGAAGTCACATTTCCTAATTTCACCATTTCTATAGTACTATATCTTCCCGTGAGACGACTCTTTCTATTATCCACCTGCCTTCTTCTAACCGCTTGCGGTGGAGGTTCTGCTGTTGCTGTATGTGACGTTGATTACTGGGATGGAACGGTTGGCACGTGTTTGCCAGAGGGGTGGGACATCATTGATCAAGAAACTCTCCGTCAGAGGGGAGTACCTGAAGAGACCATTGTTGCTTTTCAGATATCTGAATCTGTATCAGGGCAATTTCCAACTGTGGCTATTACAAAGGAGCGTTTACCAAGCCCTTTTTCCGCCAATGATTATAGTCTAGCAAGTATTCGCTCAGTAGAGGTTATGGAAGGCTATGAACTTGTTGATTCTAAGGATTTCACTGTTGCAGGTGAGGATGTATCCCTGCATATTTTTACAGCTCAGCCGATTGTTGGAGAGCCTCGACGACGCTTTCTTCAGGTAAGTACAGCAATCGATGATATTGGCTTTACGGCTACCGCTGTTTCTCCTGTATCTATCACAAATGAGCTTGAGGATGACATGATGCTCATACTCGATAATCTCTTCTTTACAGCACCTGTAGAAGAAAAGAAATAAATGTGATTTTATCCAAGAAGATCTGCTACTATCTGGGGCACTACTTTATGGTGCCGTAGCCAAGTGGTAAGGCAGGGGTCTGCAAAACCTCCATTCGCGGGTTCGATTCTCGCCGGCACCTCCAATTTTTGAATTACCCAAACGTCAGTGCTTCTGGCGCGAAGATCATCAGCATTCCGAGTGTGTACATAAGGAAGCCTCCGAAGATCAGTGTGAATCGACGGTACTTCGTCGTCATTCCCGTTGCATGCAATGTGTAGATTGCGATACCGAAAATAATAACATCGTCGATCATGTACATGATAATAAAGAGACCGATATATCCGTATCGTGCAAGGTGTGTAATGTCATTGAATGCAAGGATTTGTGTAAACACTGCTGGGAGTCCTGCTGTGCAGACAAGTTCGATCATATTGACCGAGATTGCAAGAATAGAAACACCAAGGATGAGTGCAGGCCATTGTGTGATCTGCATTATGGATTTCATTTTGGCAATTGTTCGCTGTCTTGCGCCGAGGTTTGAAACGTTGCATTGATTTGGATCTTTCCCGAATGCTTCATACAGATAGAATCCACCACCACCAATTGCGACAATTCCAATAATTTTTTGTACCCAGAAGTTGTATCCAATCATCAAGAATACGTTAAGCCATGCTGCAATAAACAAATAGTAGATAGCACCGCTTACAAAGAGGAATGTTCCACCGATAATCCACACCTTCTTCATGTCATGAGTATTTATAAGGAGTGTCAGTAGGGTAATAAGTACCCACATTGCACATGGGTTAAACCCATCGAGGAACCCGAGCAAAATACTGAGGGCTGGCAGGCTAAGAAGTGTCAGATCTGTTTTACCAATAAACCAGAGGTTTAGTGTGTACTTATCAAGATCGGCATCACAGTTTTCATCGCAGGTTTCTCCTGCAGCAGTCACGTCTACTGTTGCTGTACTATTGATGAATTCATTAAATGAAAGACAGCCTTCTGTTGTATCTTGGCAGGATTCGAGTCGTTTTACGATTGCTTCTCCGTGCTTGTCTGTATCGTACCCTTGGCTAATAGTTCCATTAATGACAATAGTTGGCACTCCTTGGTTTAGTGCTGGTGCACGTTTTTGGAGGTCGCTAAACATTTTCTGGGCATCAATTTCTGTTACCTCATGGTATTCCACTGCAAGTTCATGCTTCTCTGCATATGCCTCGAATGCTGCACAGTGAGGGCATCCATCACGGACAAATACGACAATATCTGCCCCTGGCGTCGAGTGATACCGTTCTTCCATTGATGGCATTTCTGCGATTCGATCTGGAAAAAGAACACCAAGTGCTACAACTGGAATAAAGGCTAAAGTCATGAATGTCAGTATTCTTTTCATAATAGGGAATAAGGAAAGATATCCGTATACTATAGCAAAAATAGCTTGCATACAAAAATTGATCGGAGTAGCCTTTAAAACTGTCATGAGTTTTCCATTACATTTAGCATCGACTGACCTTAATGAAACGCAAGCGCGAGAGCATGAGTGTGAGCTTGAGTATGCTTTGGATTTACTCATGCCATATCCAGAGATGGAAGAGTTAATATCCTTAATTAGAGAAGCATTGACGTATAAAAGTGAGCACGGCAAGACTCAATGGCAATCAGTTCAGGCTTTTGAATTACAGCACCCAGATGAATGGAATCAAAACATCGTACATAGTGATATCGCCATTTATGCAAGAGATCTCGATAGAAGGTTTGAACCAATATTTCGATTAATGAGAATCGTACAAGAGGAAAATGGAGAAGATGCCTTAGAGGCGCTTGATTATCGTGTTCATGAGCATATGCATATTATTGCTCACGGTATTCATCAGGTTTTAAGTTTAGGCAATGGCAACAGAGAGATGTACCAGCAAGATGCAGTCCTTATTGCTTTGAATGAAGGAACAGGCCTGATTCATACAACACCTGTGGCAATGGTGTATGAAACAGGAAAATACTCTATGTATACATCTGATGCACCACGCCTTGAAGGTGTGGCACTCGCTACAACTGCTCCAGGTGTTGATCAGCT
>Ga0213866_10000702_pt1 | contig 26072 bp, 22 predicted proteins | sample PICome_11_FD_160079 | JGI IMG/M metagenome (GOLD analysis project Ga0213866, IMG submission 160079) | Coastal seawater microbial communities near Pivers Island, North Carolina, United States - PICO284 | ecosystem: Environmental > Aquatic > Marine > Coastal | place: USA: North Carolina...
GGCATTATGTCATAAATTAATGCTCTGTTAGAGCAGGACAATCGCTGTGAATATTAACTGCAACCCAATCAGCATAGTTTATGGTTGAATCCAAGTTCCATCCTTACTTATCGCTGTTTTACCGCAACACCAACCTACAGTTTTGGGTGCTGCAGTTGGTGGGTTGGTTTGGCCTTTCACTAATCAGTTTCCTCAGTCTCACCCTCTGGTACAACCAGCAGAGTCCCGCTTATATTGCCCATACCCTGTTGCAGTCTGCAATGGGTATTGTTGTTTCGTGGCCCCTGCGATCCCTATTTAATTTTTTCTGGAATGATAAGTTAATTTTTCGGCTGTCAGCTGCTATGGCGGGCATAATTGGTTGCTCGCTAGTTTGGACTATCTTGAGAATCATTACCTTTATGTCAATGACTCAAGAGCAGGGTGTCTGGTCTGATTTTGGTGGTTGGTTATTTGGATCGCTGTTAATTTTTTTATGCTGGGTAGCGTTCTATCATGGGATTAAGTATTACCAGCTATTGCAGGATGAGCATCGCAACCTTTTACAAATAGCTTCCGACAATCAGTTAGAGCAGTTAAAGCGATCCCAAGCCGAGACTGTGGCCCACGAGACACAACTGAAGATGTTGCGCTACCAACTAAACCCCCATTTTTTGTTTAATACCCTCAATGCAATCTTGGCTTTGGTGCAGATGAATCAGAATGAAAAAGCCAATTCCATGATCGTGCAGTTGAGTCAGTTCCTGCGCTGTTCTCTCGACAATGACCCCATTCAGATGGTGTCACTGCGGCAAGAAATTGACACGTTAAAACTCTATCTCAATATTCAGCAGACTAGATTTGGCGATCGACTGCAACTAGAATTTAATATAAGCCCGCTCTGTGAGGATATAGGTGTTCCCAGCTTGATTCTCCAGCCACTGGCAGAGAATGCCATTAAGTATGCTATCTCGCCCTGTGAGACTGGTGGCAAGCTTTCTGTGAATGCCAGTCTTGCGGATGGCTTTCTGGTTATCGATATGATCGATACTGGTCCCGGATTGGGGCATGAAGAGACTCGAATTAAATTCTCTGGGGTGGGTCTGAATAATACAGTGGATCGCCTGCATGCATTTTATGGCGATGAACATGAGTTTAGGCTGGATAATATGGATGCTGGTGGCTTTAAAGTCAGTATGAAACTGCCCTTAGCTACTAACATTAGTGAGATAAAAAGAGACCTATGGAAAAGCTAAAAACGATTATTGTCGATGATGAGCCCTTGGCTCTCGATCTAATGAGAGCATTGTTAGCAGAATTTAAGGATATTGAGATTGTCGCAGAGTGCAGTAATGGTAAGCTGGCGGTGGAGGCGGCTGTAGAATTCCAGCCCGATCTGCTATTCCTTGATATTCAGATGCCAGGAATGAGTGGATTTGACGTTATCAAGTCTCTGCAGACAGATATCATGCCCATGGTAGTGTTTGTAACTGCTTATGATCAGTACGCAGTAGATGCCTTTGATCTTCATGCTGTGGACTACATATTGAAGCCCCTCGATGCTGAGAGACTGGCAAGATCGATAAATCGTGCTGTTGATCGACTTAAAAGTGATACGGATCGCAGTTTTAAGAGTCCTCTTATTGGTGCCATTGAGGATATTGCCAGTAGAGCCGCCAAGATTGAGATCTCTGAAGCGCCAAATGACAAACTATCGGCTGGCATGAAGAGAAAATTACTGGTGCGCGACTCTGGTATTCTCAAAGTAATTCCCTTCGATGATATCGATTGGGTGGACGCGGCGGGCGACTATATGTGTGTTCACGCAGCGGGCGAAACCCACGTTATCAGGTCTACATTAACTGACCTGTTGAGTAAGTTGGATAGTGATTTATTTATTCGTATTCACAGGTCGACCGTCGTTAATATTGAGCGCGTTGTCAGTGTGAGCCCAGTGAAAAAAGGTGGCAGTATTTTATTGCTATCCGGCGGAGAGAAGCTCAAAGTCAGCAGAAACTATCGTGAAGCTATTCGCAATCTCTTTCAATAACGGAGCTTAAATGCCTTACCAATTTTTTTAGTTCCAGTAAGCACGCTTAGTCGCAAATATAGGGTCGCATAACGCTTTTCGGCTTCCCAAAATCTGACCCTCATATCAATATCTGTTAAATTCCCACACAAGGTATAAGTGTGCTGAATATCCGTACAGAATAATTCATTTTCGTATAATTTTATTTTTTCCAGACAGAATGACCATGATCATTTTTGATATATTTCCTTTTATTCGTCGAGCGATACTCAGGACATTAAACGACATGTTGTTTGTGTTAATCGTCGTCTTATTGGCCGCAAAAATCTCTCCTGCCTATGCTGAAACTGATATTGATATTGAAACCAGAGTCAACAGTCTCCTAAAAAGTATGTCCCTGAAGCAAAAAGTAGGGCAAATGATACAGGGAGAGATTCAGTCGGTTTCTCCAGAAGATGTTTCCAAATACCATTTAGGCTCAGTTCTCAATGGCGGTGGCTCTTTTCCGGACGATAAAAAATCTGCATCCATAGATGAATGGTTGAATTTGGCTGATCATTATTATGAGGCATCAATAAACAGCAGTTCTGGTATTCCGTTATTGTGGGGCACAGATGCTGTCCATGGTCACAATAATGTTATGGGAGCTACCCTGTTTCCTCACAATATTGGTTTGGGTGCTGCCAATGATCCGGCCCTAATGCGTAAAATTGGTCAGATCACAGCAACCGAAGTCGCGGTTACCGGTATAGATTGGGTATTTGCCCCTACAGTCGCTGTGGCTAAGGATTTTCGTTGGGGCAGAACTTACGAGTCTTATAGCGATGATTCTAATATAGTCCGCTCCTATGCCGGTGAGATTGTCACGGGGCTTCAAGGTGAAGTCGGACAGTTGTATGGTGATAGCCAGCGAGTGATTGCTACAGCCAAACATTTTATCGGCGACGGAGGTACTTACCGCGGCGTTGACCAGGGAAATACCATTATGGATCTTGAGCAGCTGCTAGAGGAGCATGGTCAGGGTTACACTGCGGCCATCGCTGCGGGAGTGCAGTCGGTAATGGTGTCATTCAACAGTTGGAATGGTGAAAAATTGCATGGCCACAAGCAGTTGCTAACGGATGTGCTCAAAGGTCAGATGGGTTTTGATGGATTGGTGGTAAGTGATTGGAACGGTGTTGGTCAAGTGAGTGGCTGTACCAATCAGAGCTGTCCTCAAGCCATCAATGCTGGCGTGGATATGATCATGGTTCCCCACGATTGGAAGAAATTCTACCGCAATACTATCAAGCAGGTGCGCGATGGAATAATTCCTATGGAGCGAATTGATGATGCCGTCTCTCGTATTTTGCGCGTCAAGCTTCGTGCAGGCCTCTTTGAGAAGGGTAAGCCCTCTAGTCGAGTGGTGGCCGGTCGCGTTGCGCTTATAGGCGCGCCCGACCACAGACGTGTTGCTCGTGAAGCTGTTCGAAAGTCGCTGGTACTGTTAAAAAATGACAAACAGCTCCTGCCTTTAAATCCAAAGCAGCATATTTTGGTAGCTGGTGATGGAGCGGATAATATTGGCAAACAAACAGGCGGTTGGACGCTCACTTGGCAGGGCACTGAGAATGCCAATGAGGATTTCCCCGGTGCCACATCTATTTATGCTGGTCTCAAAGAAGTGGTTGAGAGCGAGGGCGGTTCAATTGAGCTCAGCTCTGATGGCAGCTGGAAGAAAAAGCCCGATACCGCCGTGGTAGTGTTTGGCGAGGACCCCTATGCCGAGGGTGTAGGAGACCGTGAGTCGCTTCACTTCAAAGAAGTCTATATGGGCAATTTGGAGTTGTTGCGAAATTTAACAGCCAAGAGAATTCCTGTTGTATCAGTATTTCTCACCGGTCGCCCGCTGTGGTTGAACGCGGAAATCAACAGTTCTGATGCCTTTGTAGTGGCCTGGTTGCCGGGCTCTGAAGGCGGCGGTGTTGCAGACGTAATTATTGCCGATGGCGATGGCAAACCGCGCTACGACTTTGTGGGCAAGCTGTCCCTGGACTGGCCGGCAGAAGCTACAAATAAGTCGGGTGAGAATCTTCCTGTGGATCAAAACCTATTGGTTCGAGGTCAAGGTTTATCCTATGGCCAGCCACCCATTGTTGCCGTTAACCTCAATGAGGACGGTTTAGTTGCTGAGAGACCTGACGAATTTATCGTTTTTAATGGAACCACCAGAGCCCCCTGGAAAGCTTATGTTGGCGATTCCGGCAACTGGCGAAAGTTAGCCAACGCCAAGTCAACTCTTACCACCCATGGAAGTTTAAAAGTTTCAAAAGTTGATGGCGCAGTGCAGGAGGATTCTCGAAATGTACAGTGGACCTCCGGCCAAGAGAGTCAGTTTTATTGGCAGACAGACCAGCCGGTCGATCTACTGTCCATCGATGGGGAAAATCCAGCCCTGATGATGATTTTTTCAGTCGATAAACATCCCAAAGGCAGAGTGACTATGCGCATGGACTGTGTGTGGCCATGTCGGGGTGAATTAAACCTCACGCGGATTTTTCGGGCTCAACCTGAGGGTAAGTTAATAAAGCTTGGTGTAGGTTTGGACTGCTTTAGGAAAGCCGGGGTGGATCTAAGAAAGGTGAGTTCACCACTGGTGATAGCAACATCCGATGAATTCTCCGTCACCTATAGAGACGTCAGGATTGTCAGTGATGCATCATCTAAACACACACTCAACTGTAGTTAGAGAACAAGAGCGCTTCAAAATTTTTAGTCATTCTGATTTTGAATCTGAAAATTATCCGCAGTGGTAGCTAACGGCCGGCTATTTTGATACCTTAACTTTTCTGAAAGTGACAGGAAAATAATTATGAAGGCATCATTTAGCAAAATGTCAGAGTGCACAGCAGAGGACTGGCAGATTATCATTCCTCAGCAGATGGAGTATTTCCAGAAACTGCCCGATCGAATTTTAGAGCATTTGCAGTTGCTCTCTGGTGATTTTGGTGGCTTCGCCATTGATCGTCTTCAGCACTGTCTACAAACCGCCCATCGCGCCGCGGAGGCCGGAGAGGATGACGAATATGTTGTCTGTGCACTACTCCACGATATAGGCGATACTCTGGGAAGCACCAACCACGCAGATGTTGCCGCCACTATTCTCGAGCCCTTCGTATCCCCTGAAAACCACTGGATGGTCAAGCATCATGCGATTTTCCAAGGTTATAATTTCTTTCATTTTCTGGGTATGGATCGCAATATGCGCGATCAATTTAAAGACTCTGAAAATTACCAGCGCACCGCCAGATTTGTCGCCAAGTACGATGACCCTTCATTTGATCCCAAAATGCCTGAATTACAGGTCAGGCTTTTTGAACCTATGGTACGCTCGGTATTTAAGCAGCCCAAGCGCAGTCTCTATGCTGGCCAGATAGATCGCTAGTGTATTTCTGGGCATTTGGGAGGTTTGTCGTCAGTATCTCAGCTGAAGTAGTCCGGCACCTATTTCCATTGAGTTGGGCCTAGTCTAATACAGGTAGTGCTCATATCATGATCTGGTTGTTAATAATCCTGATGCTAGCTGTTGTCGTATCGCCGCTGATGATGATGAAGAGTTCGCCGCGGCAGCAGCAGATTAGTCTCTGCCGTCAAATTGCGCGTAGTTTATCCATTAATGTAAGTTTGCATCCGCGACCCGATGCTCGAGAAGCGGAGAAAAGCTTGGTGAGTACACTGTACTGGCTACCCTGGCAGAGTGACCGCAGACCCGAACCCTGGGTCCTGCATCGCTGCAGCAACAGAGGCTTGGATTCTCGCTGGCCCAGTTGGTACTGGCTTCCCCGTCGAGCTGAAGCGCAGTGGGAGAGTGTTCTTGGTGAGGTTCTGCCCCAATTGCCCTCGGGAGTCAGTGCGGTGGTCTTAAATAGTGCGGGGATAGGTATGACTTGGGATGAGCGCAATGACCCCGCGATAGTGAGCACATTGCACAGCTGTATTGAGCAATTGCGAAAAAAAGGTGAAGAAATTTCGCATTGAGGGTTGACCGCAGGGCGGAATACCCAGTATATATTCGCACCTTTGTTCGCTTTAAGATTAAAAAGTTCTTAGATTATTGTAATAAAAAAGGTCCGATGTGCGCTTTTTTTAGTGCCTCACGGAGCCTCAGTCAAGCAGGGTAAACAGCCTTTATGGGTAAGTCACTTGTTATTGTAGAATCGCCAGCAAAGGCTAAAACAATCAACCGCTATCTGGGCGATAGCTTTGTTGTGAAGTCCAGTGTCGGCCATATTCGAGATTTGCCCACGGGCTCCAGTAGAGCGCCCACCGATCCCAAAGAGCGCGCCAAGCAGGCGGCGCTGACCCGCAAGATGTCTCCCGAAGAGAAAGCGCATCACCGCGAACAGAAGGCTAAAGCGCAGCTGATTAAGAGCATGGGAATAGATCCGGAAAATGGTTGGAAGGCCGAGTATGCGGTATTGCCGGGTAAGGAAAAGGTTGTCAGCGAGTTAAAAAAACTGGCTGCGAATGCCGATCATATCTATCTGGCCACTGATATGGATCGCGAGGGGGAGGCCATCGCCTGGCACCTCACTCAGGTTATCGGTGGCGATGACAGCAGATACAGGCGGGTGGTTTTCAATGAGATCACCAAGAAAGCTATCCGCTCGGCATTTGATGAGCCGGGTACTGTCGATAGCCACAGAGTAGATGCCCAGCAGGCGCGACGCTTTTTGGACCGGGTGGTGGGCTTTATGGTATCGCCCCTGCTGTGGGAAAAGGTCGGTCGCGGCCTCTCCGCGGGAAGGGTGCAGTCAGTAGCCCTGCGAATGATTGTCGAGCGCGAGCGTGAGATCCGCGCCTTTATTCCCGAGGAATACTGGACTGTTCAAGCCGATCTCGAGCCGCGTTTACCGGCAACTGATGAAGACCAGAACAATCCAGCGGTTCGATTTGATATTAAAAAATATCAGGGAAGCAATTTTCGGCCTGTTAACCAAGCCCAGACCGACAGCGCATTGGCCGCACTGCGCGAGGCTTCCTATGCAGTAACCAAGCGCGATGATCGGCCCACGCAATCAAAACCGCCGGCGCCATTTATCACTTCGACGCTGCAGCAGGCGGCGAGCACCAAGCTGGGATTTGGCATTAAGAAAACCATGATATTGGCCCAGCGACTCTATGAGGCTGGCTATATCACCTATATGCGGACCGATTCGACCAATTTGAGTGATGACGCAATCAACAGCTGTCGAGAATATATTCAGTTGCATCATGGTGCTAAATATCTGCCCGAGAAGGCAGTGATTTACAGCAGTAAATCTGACGCACAGGATGCCCATGAGGCCATACGCCCGTCCAATATAGATATAACCCCCGGCAACCTCAGTGATATGGAGGTGGACGCCCGTCGTCTCTATCAATTGATCTGGCAACAGTTTGTCGCCTGTCAAATGGCGCCTGCACAGTTCACCGCCACCACGATTACGGTTGCCGCAGGGGACTATGAGATGACCGCCAAGGGCCGGGTCACAAGGTTCGATGGTTATCTCGCGGTTATGCCTGCCCGCGATGAGGATACTGAGCTGCCAGATTTGCAGCAGGGTGATGCCATGGGGCTGTTGACTTTAATTCCCCAACAGCACTTTACCAAGCCGCCAGCCAGATACTCCGAGGCGGCGTTGGTTAAAGAGCTGGAAAAGCGCGGTATTGGCCGTCCCTCTACCTACGCCTCGATTATTTCCACGATTCAGGATCGCGGTTATGTACGCATTGAAAATAAGCGTATGTTCGCTGAAAAAATTGGCGATATAGTCACCGATCGTCTCATTGAGAGCTTTAGTGATCTTATGGATTATAGCTTTACCGCTACCATGGAGTCACAGTTGGATGGTATTGCCACCGGCGACCTCAATTGGAAGCAATTGCTGGACCGCTTTTATAAGGACTTCAGTGGCAAGCTGGCAGCTGCCAAAAATGCGGAGTCTGGCATGCGGCCAAATACCCCTTCGATGACCGATATCGAATGTAATTTATGTGGCCGTCCGATGATGATTCGAACTGCTGGCACTGGAGTTTTCCTTGGTTGTTCCGGTTACACACTACCTCCCAAAGAGCGCTGTAAAAATACCCTGAATCTCACCGCCGGTGATGAGGCGATCAATATTGATGAGGACGATGAGGCCGAGTCCAAGCAACTATTACACAAGCACCGCTGTGCAAAGTGCAACACATCAATGACCAGTTTTCTTCTAGATGAATCGCGCAAGTTACATGTCTGTGGCAACAATCCCGATTGTGATGGTCATGAAGTGGAGTTTGGTCAGTTTGTGATTAAGGGTTATGAGGGGCCGGTGCTCGACTGCGATAAATGCGGCAGTGAGATGCAGCTTAAAAATGGCCGCTTCGGCAAGTACTTTGGCTGCACCGCAGACGATTGTAAAAATACCCGTAAGCTGTTGCGAAATGGTGAGGCGGCACCCCCTAAGGTCGATCCGATTCCCATGCCTGAACTGCGCTGTGCCAAAGTGGATGATCACTATGTGCTGCGGGATGGTGCCTCGGGTATTTTTCTCGCCGCCAGCCAGTTTCCCCATCATCGAGAAACCCGTGCGCCTATGGTTGAGGAACTGCTGCCTCACAGAGACCAGATCGATGAGAAATACCGCTTTCTGTTGAGTGCTCCACCTAGAGATCCCGATGGCAATCCCACGGTGGTGCGCTATAGTCGCAAAACTAAGGAGCAGTATGTGCGCAGTGAGGCCGATGGCAAACCAACCGGTTGGAGTGCTTTCTACGCCAATGGCAGCTGGTCGGCAGCGCAGAAATCAGGCGGCTAATTTGACAGTTTCCCAATTTATGTCTGCAGTCAATCAGAAGCTGCTATTTGCCGAACAGCTATCTGCGCTGTTGGATGAGGGCAGCAGCAACCAGCATCTAGAAATTGCTGTAGCACAGTCCATCACCGTGCAGCTGTATCAGGGCTGGGTATGGCACCTGCAGGATATGGCCAGCAACTACAAGTTAAAAAATCCCGAGGTTATCTCCACTGCAGCCGATCTACTAAACGCTCTGCAAGTAGAGGGCAAGCAGCCTGCCGAGGCCGCGGAGCTGCACAGTTTATCTTGTCAGCCCGAATCCTGGGTGGTGCGTTTGTTGAATGCCCACAGGCAGCTCTACCTAGTGCCAGAAATTCGCAGTGCGCAGATGGATGCAGATCGACTGCCGGTGCTGGCAATTGATACACTGTCCGCTGATTCTGGTGAGACAGTTAACTGGAATCTTTCAGAGGTAATATCTTGGGTAGTGCAGATGCGGGAATTAGTTGAGCGCCATCGCGACATGATGGTCGAATTCTAGGGCAGCCCAATTTAAAGTTCAGGCGAAAATCAGAGACAAATAGCAGTTAGAAGGTAGCAGATAGCATGTCAGTAGCAGAGTTTGAATTGATTGTTTTAGACAACGGCGATGTCGGGTTGCGGCGTATAGGTGGCGACGAGCCGCTGGTGCGGGTCAAATTCTCGTCTGAGGTTAAGGAATATCTGGGTGATCAGCAAATAGCGGTTGCCAAAAGTATGATTGATGAGGGTATTAAGACTGTCTACCAGCTGGAACGGGAAGTTCCGGAGGATGATGAGCTAGAACCCCATCCCACTGTCCACTAAAATTTGGGGATGATTGGCATTGGAAGATATTGAAATCGTAAATCGTCTGGCCAAAGGTAGAAAAATTGCCAGTCAGCGCCAACATCTACTGCTCTGCACAGCCGGTAAATGCGCCTCTGCAACTCAGGCCGAAGCATCTTGGAACTATCTGAAGAAGCGAATCCGTGAACTGGGTCTAATGGATGTAGAGAGCGGCGTTTACAGGACTAAGGTCGACTGTTTGCGGATCTGTAAGCAGGGCCCCATTATGGTTAGCTACCCAGATGGCACCTGGTACCACAGTTGCACGCCCGAGGTGATCGAGGTCATTCTGCAACAGCATGTGTTGGGTGGCGCACCTGTAGAAGCGTATCGCTTTGCCGAGGGCAATCTTCTGTTTTCCGGGGACACTGATATTTAAATCGCCACCCGCACCACGCCGACGGCCAGTCCCTCAATCGCAAAGTCCTGGGTGCGTAAATCTACCCTTATGGGTGAGTAATCTCTGTTTTCAGGCAGTAATTGTATCTCGTGTTTACTGCGGGTGGTTTTAAGCCGCTTGACGGTGATTTCGCCATCAACTCGGGCGACCACTATCTGCTGGTTGTCAGCGGTGGGTTGCTGATGCACTGCCAGTAGATCGCCATCCATAATACCTACATCCACCATGCTCTGCCCCTGTACTCGCAGGAAGTAGTCGGCGTGAGGGTGGAAGGTATTGGCCGGTACCTCGCGATAGTCCTCGATATTTTGCTCGGCGAGAATTGGCTCGCCAGCCGCCACGCGTCCCACTATGGGTAGTCCCTGATACTGATTGACAATGCGTATACCCCGCGAGGCACCTGGAATCATCTCAATCATCCCCTTGCGAGCCAGGGCGCGCAGGTGATCCTCGGCCGCATTGGCTGATTTGAATCCCAGTTCCAAGGCTATTTCCGCTCTAGTGGGCGGATAACCTGTCTCATCAAGCTTTTCTTGGATTAGATCATAGATCTGCTGTTGTCTTGCCGTGAGACCTTGCATGGCGAACTCCTGTTAATAAATACAGCTGTTATTATATACAGTTGATTGCGTAGCGCAACTTTTCTCTAGGACTGTCCGAGTCTAGGATTGTCAGTTATCAAATCCAGGTGCGGAGAGCATCCAGTTGCCAGTTGATAAAAAGATTATTGGTGCGGGCAGGGCAAATAGTTAGAATGGGGACTGTTGGTGATCATTACACAAGCATTTTGTCTATGGCAAATCATTCTTTTGGCCGCCTGATGCTCGATTTAGAGGGCCCCACACTGTCTGCAGTTGAGACACAGTTGCTCGGCAATCCCGATGTCGGTGGGGTGATTTTGTTTTCACGCAATATGACATCTCGCGATCAACTGATTGCGCTGGTTGCTGAGATTCGAGAGATCTCTCCTCATCTATTAATTGCTGTGGACCAAGAGGGCGGTCGGGTGCAGAGATTTCGCGATGGCTTTACGTCGCTGCCAGCCATGCAGGTGCTTGGCGATATGGCTGCCGACCAGCCTGATATTGGTTTGGCGCTGGCCCGCGATGTAGGCTGGTTAATGGCCTCGGAGATTATTGCCTGTGGTCTGGATATCAGCTTTGCCCCCGTGTTGGATATCGACCGCTGCACTAGCACCATTATTGGCGACCGCGCCTTTGCTGATCAACCTCAGGTGGTGATTGATGTGGCCCGAGCGTTTATCACCGGTATGGGCGAGGCGGGAATGATGGCCACTGGCAAGCATTTTCCCGGTCATGGCGGCGTAGTTGCCGACAGTCACCTCGAAGCGCCAGTTGATACCAGAACCTTCGATCAGTTACAAAGCCGCGATATGCAGCCGTTTATTGAGCTGTCTGAGCAGTTGGGTGGCATTATGCCGGCCCATATCACTTACCCTGAGGTCGATCCCTCACCAGTGGGGTTCTCTGAATTTTGGCTACAGCAGGTGTTGCGACAGCAACTGGGCTTTCAGGGGGTTATTTTCAGCGATGATCTCAGCATGAAAGGTGCGGACATAGCCGGCAGCTATGTGGATAAAGCCAAGCTGGCTCTCGCTGCTGGATGCGATATGATACTGGTGTGCAATAATCCACAGGGAGCGCGGGAGGTGTTAGAATTTATCGGACGAAACCCGGTTGATCGCTGTGAGAGAATTGGCCTTATGCAGGCATCCAAAGTCTTGGATTGGAATCAACTCACTGATAAAAGGCGCTATAGGGATATTAAAAAGAGACTTGGGAACCTTGTGTAAATAAATATTACAGTGTCAGACCGCATGGTCTGTCCGGTTTTGGGGAGCACTGACATGAAAACGCTGGAGTCTTGGCTGGTCAATCTGACCGGTGAGCAGTATCTGTGGATCGGCGAACTGTTTTTGATCATCTTAACAGTGCTGCTGCTGGGTTATGGGCTGAATAAGCTTATCGATAGATTGGAAGCGCGAGCCATGAAGTCGCCCACTGTCTGGGACGATGCGATACTCGAAGCCTGTCGAGTGCCAGCCATTTGGTTGATCTGGATTCTGGGTATTAATTTTGCTGTCAGCATCTCTGCCCAGCGCATTGACTCACCACTGCAGGCGTTGATTGAGCCGGCAAATCGCCTGGCCTTTATTGTGCTGGGAACGCTATTTATAACCGGTTTTATCAAGCGCGCCGAGCGCAACCTGCTGCACCCCGACTATATGGCAAAACCCCTGGATCCGACCACCGTCAGTGCGGTGGCCAAGTTGCTGCGCGCCTCGGTGATTATCACTGCTATTCTGGTCGCTATGCAGTTGTTTGGCTACAGTGTCTCCGGATTGCTGGCCTTTGGTGGTATCGGAGGTATAGCGGTGGGTTTTGCCGCCAAGGATCTGCTGGCCAATTTCTTTGGTGGGTTAATGATCTATCTGGACCGGCCGTTTTCGGTGGGCGACTGGGTGCGTTCCCCAGACAAGGAAATTGAGGGCACAGTGGAGGATATAGGCTGGCGTCTCACTAGAATTCGAACCTTTGATAAGCGGCCTCTGTATATACCCAACTCAGCATTTGCCAGTATATCCGTGGAAAATCCCTCGCGTATGACCAACCGAAGAATCTATGAGACGGTGGGTATTCGCTATCAGGATATCGGCTGTATGCAGGCTATTGTCGATCAGGTGACGGCTATGCTGCGCGAGCATCCCGCCATCGATAACCAACAGGTGTTGATTGTCAATTTCAATAAGTTTTCCGCCAGTACCCTGGATTTCTTTGTCTACACCTTTACCAAAACCATCGACTGGGTGGAATTTCATCAGGTCAAACAGGATGTACTGCTAAAAATTGGCGAGATTATCGAGTCCAATAACGCCGAGATTGCCTTCCCCACATCCACTGTGCATGTGGCACCGCCGGGGCTGGGTATTGACCCAGAATAGGAATACAGGCCCCGGCAGTACTGCCGGCGAACCCTCCCTGCTCAAATTCTGGGCACTTCCACTTTGGGCAACCCTGCTGTTGACCGGCTGTCTGGGCGCGCCTCAGGGCGTTGAGCCGGTGGAGAATTTTCAGGTGGATCGCTATCTGGGCGAATGGTATGAAATAGCGCGATTGGACCATTCCTTTGAGCGTGGGCTACAGCAGGTCACCGCCGAATACTCGATTCGCGAAGATGGTGGAATTCGCGTTATCAACCGCGGTGCAGAGCAGGGCGGTGATCTTAAACAGGCTGAGGGCAGGGCATATTTTGTCGAAAATCCCGGTATTGGCCATCTCAAAGTATCCTTTTTCGGTCCCTTCTTTGGCGCCTATATTATTTTTGAATTGGATGCTGAGGATTATCAATATGCCTTTGTTGCAGGCAATAGCACCGATTATCTGTGGTTGCTGGCTCGCACGCCGGCAGTATCAGATGATCTGATAAAGCGTTTTGTCCAGCGCAGCAGGGCGCTGGGGTTTGATACCGATCAGCTTATCTGGGTGCAGCATCCCGATCAGTCGCTATAACTGCTAACTCAGTTACCTCGGAAGGTTGGTTGTCTGTTGGCGCTGCTGACGGGGGATTGAGTAATGGGGGCAAATAGGCTTTGATGGTCACCAGGGCACCCATCTCTGGATGATCGATATAGTAGACCTGATCCTGTTGCAGGCGCTGGGATTTATTCATAACCCAAACTGTCTCGACTGGGTATTCATTGGGCCCAGCCTTTTGATTTGTGCTGTTATTGTCAGCTAGGTCAGTCTGCTCAGAGCGGGTTGGCACAAGTCCGAGATGCTCAAGCTGTTGCGCAAATACCTGTGCATTTAGGGTGACTATTTGGTGGGCGCTCAGTGCTGTTTTGGGTATTTCAGGCAGTTGTAGCAAATTAGATTCATCATTGGAAAACTTTAAACGCCAAAGATTGGCTTCAAAATGTAGGAATCTAGATTTGTAGAAGCGCACAGCACCCTCAATAAGGTAGCGATCCGTAGCTGTTGGGCCGGCTTTTATCAGCACCCAGGGCGATATATCCGATGGTTCGATTGGCATCCGCCAAGCCTGATGTAAGACCACATTGTACTGTCGTCTGTTCAGGGCAGCGGCACTTTCATTGAGGTCCCTGTATTGGGCTTCAAGTATTTGGTAGGATTTTTCGTACTGGGGAACAAAGGGTTCAGGCATCTCCTCAGACCTTTCAAGATCTGAGTCAGCGGCTAGAGTCAACTCAGCATCATGGGATTGTTGATTTAGGTAGGGGATAGACGCCTCTGGGACGGGGCTGGATAGCACGAGATCATCGAGGGTTTCCTCTACTGTAGCCAGAGACAGATCGGTTGAGAACAGAAGTGTGTTGCTAGCGGAGAGGGCTGTTGCGCCAGGGAGTAGTTCAGCAGTGGGACTATCGCTTACCAGCGGAGAGGCGATGGTCGACATTGAGGTGTTTCCCTGTCCGAGTTCCTGCCAATTTTCGGGAAATTGAAGATGGAAGCGCTTGGGAGGCGCCTCTAAACCCGTATTGCCCTGCTGGGTGAATAATACTATCTCAACCTGATACCAGTTGCTCGGAGGTTCTGGAATCACCTGCTCGGGGCGTTCCAAATCCCCAGATAATTCTGAGGTTTGGGAGAGTAACTCAGAGGAAAATACTAACAGAGCGGTCAACAGGCTTACACAGAGCAATGTATTGTCAGTAGGTGCTTTCATAGGTTGTTTCTTGTTCAGTCCTCTGCAGTAGTAGATTGGTCCCTGACAAGCTGTGATCCTAATCGATGGACTAACTGGGATCAACGATTAGCTTGGAGCTGGTTTATAGCTATCTCTGCCTACGTCCAGAATCCCTAGGCCCGTGCCACAGCATCCTGCCCAGAGGCATCAATGCTGTCTGATAATTGATTTAAGATAGCATAAACCGTTGAGAAGCGGTCCTCGGCGCTCTCCATAGGCACATTAAAGCTCAGTTGATCATTATTTTGCAGGCGATAGGTAGCGGGATCCCCTTGAACCATCTGCACAATGGTGATGGGTTTTATTCTAGTAGTCTTGGCAAACTGGAGCCTGCCGCCCTGTGGGCCAGCCTCAATTTTAGTCAGCCCCAACTGCTCGCCCAGATGGCGCAGTTCAGTGATCTGAAACAGGGTCTTTACAGGCTCTGGCAACAGTCCAAAGCGGTCGATCATCTCTACCTGTAAATTGTGTAGCTGCGTTTTGTCCTGACAGTTGGATAGCCGCTTGTAGAGGGTAAGTCGCATATTTATATCTGCCAAATAATCCGCTGGAATTAACGCTGGAAGATGCATATTCACCTCGATACCCTGTTCAAAGGCAGAACTCTGATGGGGATCCTCGCCACTGCGCAATGTCTTTACTGCGTGGTCTAGCATCTCTAAATACAGGGTGAAGCCAATAGCCTGAATATGGCCGCTCTGTTCTTCTCCCAGCAGCTCTCCGGCACCGCGTATTTCCAGATCATTGGTGGCCAGCGTAAAACCAGAGCCCAAATCTTCGGCGGCAGCTATGGCCTGTAGCCGTTTATTGGCCTCAGCGGTCAATTTTTTCTCACTTGGCACCATAAGGTAGGCGTAGGCCTGATGGTGTGATCTACCGACGCGGCCACGCAGTTGGTGCAGTTGGGCTAGACCAAAACGGTCTGCGCGCTCGATTAAAATGGTGTTGGCGCTGGGTATATCAATGCCTGTTTCAATAATGGTGGTACACAGCAGCACATTAAAGCGCTGATGGTAGAAGTCGGACATGATCTGTTCCAACTGGCGTTCGCGCATCTGTCCATGAGCGATGTTGATACGTGCCTCGGGGACTAGGTCGGCAAGCTCTTCGGCAGTTCTCTGCATGGTTTTTACATCATTGTGCAGATAGTAGACTTGACCGCCACGTAGAATCTCGCGCAAGATAGCCTCGCGTGTCACCCTTGATTCTTTTTTGCGAACGAAGGTTTTGACCGATAATCGTCTGGCCGGTGGTGTGGCGATAATCGACAGGTCGCGGATACTGTGCATCGACATATTGAGGGTTCGAGGGATCGGCGTGGCGGTCATGGTGAGCATATCCACAGAGCTTCTAAGCGCCTTGATCTGCTCTTTTTGACGCACCCCAAATCGATGCTCCTCATCGATAACCATCAGCCCTAGGTGCTTGAAGTCGATATTGGCATGGAGCAATTTGTGGGTGCTGATCAGAATATCTATTTTCCCAGACGCCATGTCTTGGGCTATCTGCTGTTGCTGTTTTGCTGAGCGAAACCTCGACAGTTCCTCAATACGCACCGGCCAGTTGGAAAAGCGGTCGCGAAAATTCTCCATGTGTTGATGGGCTAACAGGGTTGTGGGCACCAGTATCACCACCTGTTTGTCGCTTGAAACCACTATGAATGAGGCACGCATTGCCACTTCGGTTTTGCCGAAACCTACATCGCCACACACTAGCCTATCCATAGGTTGTGGTGATAGCAGATCGCCGCGCACTGCCTCGATAGCCGCCTGCTGATCCGGCGTCTCTTCAAAGGGAAATTCACTGCAAAATTGCTGATATTCCGAACTGTTTTCACGATGGGCATGACCTGCTTTTGAAGCCCGTCGTGAATAGATATCCAGCAGCTCGACTGCAGTATCACGCACCTGTTTCTGGGCTTTTTGCTTGGCTTTATCCCACTTGTCGGTACCCAGGCGATGCAGGGGAGCAGCCACCTGCTCGCCACCGCTAAAGCGACTGATCAAATGCAGCGAGGCAACTGGCACATACAGCTTGGTATCGCCGGCATAGATCAACTCTAAAAATTCCTGTGGCGATTGATCCACAGTCAGTGTCACCAGTCCCTGATAGCGGCCAACACCGTGCTCAATATGCACTACTGGCGACCCAGGTTTTAGTTCTGCCAAGCTTTTGAATAGACTATCTGGAGTCTCTGAGGCAGTTGATCGCCGCCGCCGTTGTAACACTTGTTGACCAAACAGCTCGGTCTCGGTGATTAGGCATAAGTTGCTGTCGCGGTGGTGAAATCCATGATCAACCCCACAGATGGTTATGCCCAGTGAGCTGTCAGATTGGATAAACTGCTGCCAGGATGAGAACTGTTCCGGATACAGATCAGCTTTAGCGAGAAATTCCAGTAGAACTTCTCGGCGGCCAGCGGATTCGGCACAGAATAAAATTCTCGCAGTTGACGGCAGGCCGGCGATAAACTGCTGCAGCGCCTGCAGTGGATTATTCAGTTTAGCATTGATGCCAATATCGGTAATCTCGCAGATATTGAGATTATGACGGTCGCCGCCAGCGGTAACCCTGTCACTGCTAATCACTGTCAATGGATACTGTTTGAGTTGATGAAACAGAACCTCCACCGGTATAAACACCTGTTGCGGTAGCAGTAGGGGGCGCTCGGGGTCAACTGCATATTCCTCATAGCGGCTATTGATATCACCCCAAAAATCGCTAGCCGCTTGCTCCAGGCCCGCTTGGGTAAAGATGCGGGCATTAGCTGGCAAGTAATCAAAGAGGGTCGCTGTCTGGTCGAAAAATAGGCTCAGATAGTATTCGATTCCTTGGGGCGCTATACCCTCACTGATATCGCGGTAGATCGGGCACTGTTTGGGATTCCGGTCAAAGTGTTGATGCCAGTTGTTTAAAAAGCTGTTGATGCCCTGTTTATCCAGTGGGAATTCTCTCGCTGGCAGTAGCTGCAAATGCTCGATATTGTCCACTGTACGCTGGGTTTCGGGATCGAAAATCCGCAGTGATTCGATTTCACTATCGAGCAGGTCAATTCGAAAGGGTTTTTGTTCACCCATGGGGAAAATATCGATCAGCGACCCGCGGAAGGCGTATTCGCCGTGTTGGTAGACTGTCTCCACCCGCTGATAGCCGGCAAGGTTCAATTGTTCATTGAGTCGATCGCGATCAATTTCATCCCCCAGGTAATAGTTAAATATTCGCGATGCAATAAAATTCGTGGGTGCCAGCTGATGCATCAGGGTGGTTGCGGGCACGATCAAAACTGCCTGCTCCAAGGTGTTCAGACTGGCGAGAAAGTTAAGGCGGTTAGAGATAATATCCTGATGTGGTGAGAAGACATCGTAGGGCAGGGTTTCCCAGTCGGGGAATATCAATACCGGAATTTGGCTGTCTTGCAGAAAGAAGCTGAGGGCCCTGTTGAGGATGCCGGCATCCTGTGCCGTCTTGGTGATTGCCAGCGTTATGCCCCGATGATGTTTAGCGCTCTCGGCAATACACAGCGCCTGTCCGGTGATACAGAGGTCTCCCCAGTGTGTTTTGTGACCAGTGGTTGTCGCCGGTGAGTGATTTAATAAATGCATAGATTTGGGCGTGTTGTTGGGGTCAGTCTGTCTTTCTGCCAGAGTGCGCTGATTTTACCTAGATTAGGCAATTGTTATCACGAATAATCTGTATAATTTAATTTAGATCAGATTGTGATTGTAACCCTATAAACTCTGCTCGATAATACGCGCTTCTGAGCACAAGGAGTTAAAAAGTGAGCAACAACCAGCGCCCGTCCCCCGATGATTTTTTTGTAGATTGGAAAGAGCGTGAAGCTCTGGCCGAAGCCATGATACCTCTAATAGGTGGCCTGTACAGAAAATCCAATATTTCTACTTACATGTACGGCAAAAATATGGTCAACAGATCGGTAATCGATTTGATGAAAGCCCACCGTTTTGTTCGGCAGGTCGAAAATAACGAGCTCTCCGAATTCGATACTTATCCAATGTTGAATGCCATTAGCAAGTTGCAGTTGGGTCCCGCCCATATAGATATTGGCAAAATGGTGGTTAAATATCAGCAGCAGGGCAGTGGCCAATCAATCGATGAATTTGTCAGTCAGGAGCTTGCTGATATTGTCGACTCCAACTTTAAGCCTCTCCCCGAGCCCCAAGATGTAGTGCTCTATGGCTTTGGGCGGATTGGTCGCCTGGTGGCTAGAATTCTGATTGAAAAAGCTGGAGGCGGGGATGTGTTGCGTCTTCGCGCCATCGTGATTCGCAAAGGTAAGGGTGATAATGATCTTGAAAAGCGCGCCGCGCTACTGCGTCGCGACTCCGTTCACGGATCGTTCAAGGGCACGATTCGGGTGCTGGCGGATGAGAATGTCCTGGTGATCAATGGCAACCCAGTGAAAGTTATCTATGCCAGCAGTCCAGAGGATATAGATTACCAAGAGTACGGTATCGACAATGCCCTGATTGTCGATAACACCGGGGTCTGGAAAGATCGCGCCGGTCTCAGCGGTCACCTGCGGCCCGGTGCTGCTAAGGTGTTGCTGACAGCGCCTGCAGGTGATGATATTCCCAATGTGGTCTACGGTGTCAACGACGATCAGATTAGTGAAAATAGACAAATTATCTCCGCTGCCTCCTGCACTACCAACGCTATTGTGCCCATCCTAAAATGTCTTCTCGATGAATTTGGTATCAATAGCGGTCATGTGGAAACAGTGCATGCCTACACCAACGATCAGAATTTGATCGACAACTATCACAAGGGCGATCGCCGTGGTCGCAGTGCCCCCCTCAACATGGTATTGACCTCTACGGGTGCCGCCAAGGCGGTAGCCAAAGCGATTCCTGAGCTGAAGGGAAAATTGACCGGCAACGCCATTCGGGTGCCAACCCCCAATGTGTCGATGGCGATCCTCAATTTGCAGTTGGGTCGTGAAACAACCGTAGCAGAGCTCAATGAGTTTCTGCGTCAAAAGGCGCTGCACAGTGGTTTACAGCAACAGATAGGTTATACGCTATCTTCCGAAGCGGTTTCAACTGATTTTGTTGGCTCTCGGCAAGCCTGCGTGATGGACTCAAAGGCGACGATCGTCGATGGCAACAATTGTGTGTTGTACTGTTGGTATGACAATGAATTTGGCTACAGCTGCCAAGTAGTCAGGTGTCTTGAAAAATTTGCCGGCGTGGTCTGGCGCACCTATCCCCTTGAGGCGCATTAATCAAAGATCAGGCAGAGGATAGGTCGCCGGCCGTGTTGATTGAGCAGATATGGACCAATAGCCCACTGCGAAACTTCAACTACCTGGTCGCCTGCCCTGAGACCTGTGAAGCTCTGGTGATTGACCCCTTAGATGCACAGCGGTGTTTGGGTATTGCCAGTGACAAGGGTTGGCGAATTAGACAGATTCTCAACACCCACGAGCATCCCGATCATATTCAGGGCAATGAAGCCTTGGTAAAATCGACTGGTGCCAGGGTGTTGGCTCATTGCAATGCTGCGGATAAAATTCCTCACCTCGATATTCCACTGCGGGCAAATTCACTGGTTAAAGTTGGCAGCTCGGTGGAGTTTAGGGTCCTGGATACTCCTGGGCATACTATGAGTCATATCTGCCTGTTTTCCGATGCGCAGATACCAGTGCTGTTTAGTGGTGATACCTTATTCAACGCCGGCGTCGGACATTGCTATCTCGGCGGGCACCCCCATGAACTCTACCGAACTCTCTCCACACAGCTGACAGCACTGCCAGATACCACCAGACTTTACCCAGGCCATGATTATATTGCCAACAATTTGCGCTTCACCCTGGCTAGGGAGCCAGGTAACCAAAAAGCTGCTGAGTTGCTCAGCCAAGTGCTCAATCAGGATCCAAGCTCTGCGCTGATCACTACCCTGGGGCTTGAAAAGCAGGTCAACTGCTTTTTTAGATTGGATAATCCTGAAATTATCGAAAACTTGAAACCGGTAGTGCCCGAATTGCCGAAAAATCCAGATCCTCAGGCGGTTTTTTTAGCCCTCAGGGAACTGCGCAATAAGTGGTAAATGCCCGGCTGTGGATGCTGTCTGTCGCAGTGTAGTAACTTTTGTCAAAAAAAACGTCAACATAGGGCTATTTTTGACTTTCTGGCTGGAATCGGAACGGCAACAATATTATACTCGCGCCCTGATCTCAGGGGTTGGTTTGTGCTTCTCGGGAAGCGGTCAACCGGACTGAGATCCAGCTCGTAAAAAAGCTATTGCTAAGCTAAATCAAAATCAACCGCTGGCGTATTTTTTCACTACTGAAAACATGCGGCCCTATAAGTTAATCAATGGTAACTTCTATGGTAAAGATTCGCCGAGGACTTGATCTGCCAATTGCAGGTGAGCCGGAGCAGGCTATTTATTCGGGTCCGAAGATAAGTCAAATAGCACTTCTGGGGCCCGACTATCAGGGCATGAAGCCAACTATGGCTGTGCGAGTCGGCGACAGGGTCACCGCTGGGCAGGTGCTGTTCACTGATAAAAAGAATCCGGGCGTTAAATTTACCGCTCCAGCTTCAGGTGTGGTTGTCGCCATCAATCGAGGTGCGCGACGGGTCTTTGAGTCCATTGAAATCGACCTGCAGGGCGACGATTGTGAAACCTTTGCTTGCTACGATGTTCAGTCTCTATCACAGCTAAGCAGACAGCAGGTGGTGGATAATCTAGTCAACTCCGGACAGTGGGTCGCCTTTCGAACTCGACCCTATTCAAAAATTCCGGCGATTGATGCCGCGCCGGCATCGATATTTGTCACTGCCATGGATACCAGCCCGCTGGCGGCCGATCCGCAAGTGGTTATCAGTGAGCGCCAGCAGGATTTTATCAATGGTCTCAAGGTTATTTCCCAGCTTACCGATGGCGCGGTTAATCTGTGTATGGCCTCAGAGAGCAGCCTTGCTGAGACAGTTGGTGCAAAAGTTGCCGTGATCACAGAAGCTAAGATCAATGCTCACCAGTTCTCAGGGCCCCATCCGGCAGGGCTCGCAGGAACCCATATCCACTATATTGATCCGGTCAGTGTCGACAAGACCGTATGGACCATCGGCTATCAGGATGTTATTGCCATAGGGACACTGTTCACTTCGGGAAAAATTGATAACAGCCGCGTGGTGGCCCTCGGCGGCCCCCAGGTCAACCAGCCGCGACTGCTGCGAACACAGTTGGGAGCCAATCTCAACCAACTGGTAATCGGCGAGCTGGCCAACGATGAAAATCGCATTATCTCTGGCTCGGTGCTATCAGGTCGCAAGGCAGCGGCGGAATTTGCCTATCTGGGCAGGTATCACAATCAGGTGTCAGTGATCAAAGAGGATCGCAGTCGCCAGTTTCTCCATTACCTGCGGGCCGGAACCAATAAACACTCAGCGCTGCCAATTTTTGCATCCAGGTTCACCAAAAAGCTTTTCAATATGACGTCGAGCACCAATGGTAGTGAGCGCGCCATGGTACCTGTTGGTGGCTACGAGGACGTCACAGCGCTGGATATACTGCCGGTTCAACTGCTGAGATCGCTGATTGTCGGCGATACCGAAATGGCACAGAAGCTGGGCTGTTTAGAGTTAGATGAGGAGGATGTCGGTCTCTACACCTATGTGTGTGTCGGCAAGCACGAATACGGACGTATTCTGCGCGATAACCTGACAAGAATTGAGAAGGAGGGCTGAGTTAATGTTGCGCAGTTTTCTCGACAAACTAGAGCCAAACTTTAAAAAAGGTGGCAAGTGGGAAAAGTGGTATGCGCTTTTTGAAGCCATTGATACCGGTCTGTTTAAACCCTCGGATGTCACCAAAAACAGTTCTCATGTACGTGATAATATCGACCTCAAGCGGGTGATGATCACTGTCTGGCTGGCCACCTTCCCGACACTGTTTTTTGGTATGTGGAATATTGGCTTTCAGGCCAATACCATTATGGCCGATATGGGCATGGCCAGTCAGGAGGGTCTGCGGGGGCTGTTTATCGGCATTCTGGCCGGTTATGACGCCAACAGTATCTGGGATAATATGGTACACGGCGCAGCTTACTTCCTGCCTATCTATCTCATTACCTTTGTGGTCGGTGGATTCTGGGAAGTGTTGTTTGCCAGCATTCGCGGTCACGAAGTCAATGAGGGCTTCTTTGTCACCTCGGTGTTATTTGCCCTGACCTGTCCCCCCGATTTGCCCCTGTGGATGGTGGCGGTAGGTATCAGCTTTGGTGTGGTGATCGGCAAGGAAGTGTTTGGCGGCACCGGTAAAAACTTCCTCAACCCGGCGCTTACCGGCAGAGCCTTTCTCTACTTCGCCTATCCCGCCTATATGAGCGGTGATATGGTGTGGACTGCAGTTGATGGCTACACCGGCGCCACCATGCTCTCAGTGGCCGCCGCCGATGGTCTGGTGGCCCTGGAACAGAGTGCTTCTTGGATGGACGCCTTTATCGGCACGGTGCAGGGTTCTATCGGTGAGACTTCGACCCTGGCAATTCTTATCGGTGGTGCGGTGCTGTTGACTATGCGTATCGCCTCCTGGCGTATTGTCGCCGGTGTGCTGGTAGGCTCGGCGGCACTGACAATGCTGTTTAACAGTATTGACTCCAGCAATCCCATGTTTGCCCTGCCATTTTACTGGCACTGGGTGATTGGCGGCTTTGCCTTCGGCGCCATCTTTATGGCCACTGATCCGGTTTCGGCAGCCATGACCAACACCGGCAAGTTCCTATTCGGCATACTGATTGGTGTTATGGTGATTCTGATTAGAGTGGTCAACCCAGCGTTCCCTGAGGGCATGATGTTGGCCATCTTGTTTGCCAATCTTTTTGCTCCGCTGATCGATCATTTTGTGGTGCAGGCAAATATACGAAGGAGGCTCGCCCGTGGCTAGTGAATCTGTTGCCAAAACCTTTAAAGTGGCTCTAGCACTGTGCATTGTCTGCTCTGTGGTAGTTTCCAGTTCGGCAATTATTTTACGCCCCGCCCAGCAGGCCAACAAATTGCTGGATCTCAAAACCAATATTCTCGCCTCGGCTGGCCTGCTGCAGGAGGGGATTGATGTTGAGACCCAATTTGAACAGATCAGCGTCAAGGTGGTTGATCTGCAGAGCGGCCGCTACAGCAATGAAGTCGATCCGGCGATCTACGACCAGCGAAAAGCTTCCAGTGATCCGGCGATGTCTGTAGCCCTGGCAACAGCTGAGGATCCCGCCAAGATTAAGCGCCGCGTCAACCTTGCCACTGTGTACATTCTGGAAACTGCCGAGGGTATTGAGAAGGTTATCCTGCCGATCAATGGCTACGGTCTATGGTCTACGCTCTACGGCTTTATCGCTCTGGAGTCCGACTTGCAGACGGTGGCGGGTATCGGATTTTACGAACACGCCGAGACTCCGGGCCTCGGCGGTGAGGTGGACAATCCCAACTGGAAATCCAGCTGGGTGGGCAAACAGGCCTATGATCAAAGCCAGTTGGTGATCAATGTGATTAAAGGCAAGGTTGATAAAACCCGACCCGAATCCTACGCCCAGATCGATGGTCTGGCGGGTGCCACCCTGACCACCAAGGGCATTGATAATCTAGTTAGGTACTGGCTGGGCGATCAGGGCTTCAAGCCATTTATTGACAACCTAAAGGCAGGGGAGGTGTAGCGGATGTCCAAGACCAAAGATATTTTACTGGAGCCCATAGCCAAGAATAATCCCATCGCGCTGCAGATTCTGGGTATCTGTTCAGCACTGGCAGTGACCTCCAGTATGAAGGTAGCCTTTGTGATGTGTCTGGCCCTCACTACAGTGATTGCCTTCTCCAATCTATTTGTATCTCTGATCAGAAACCATATTCCCAATAGCATCCGCATTATCGTGCAGATGATTATTATTGCCTCCCTGGTAATTGTGGTTGATCAGGTGTTAAAAGCCGTAGCCTACGAAATCAGTAAGCAGCTATCGGTATTTGTCGGTCTGATTATCACCAACTGTATTGTTATGGGTCGGGCTGAAGCCTTCGCCATGAAGAACCCGCCTCTGGCGAGTTTTTATGACGGTATTGGCAACGGTCTGGGTTACAGTGCGGTACTGATGCTGGTGGCATTTTTCCGCGAACTGTTTGGCACTGGCAAACTCTGGGATTACCAAATTATGCCGGTCAGCACCGAGGGCGGTTGGTATGTGGCCAACGGTATGATGTTGATGCCTCCCAGCGCATTCTTTTTGATCGGTCTACTGATCTGGGCACTGCGAGTGTGGAAGCCCGATCAAGTGGAGAAGCCGGATTTCAAAATCACCGCCAATAGCCAGCAAGTTGAGGTGAAATAATGGAGTACTATCTCAGCTTATTAGTGCGGTCGGTATTTATCGACAATATAGCTCTCAGCCTGTTTTTGGGAATGTGCACCTTTATTGCACTGTCAAAGAAAATTGATGCGGCTATCGGTTTGGGCATTGCGGTTATTGTGGTGCAGACCATCACGGTGCCAGTCAACAATCTTCTGCTCACCTATTTGCTCTCCGAGGGCGCTCTGGCCTGGGCCGGTTTACCCGAGGTCGATCTGAGCTTTTTGGTCTATCTGTGTTTTATCGGCGTAATTGCTGCCATGGTGCAGATCCTCGAGATGGTGTTGGATAAGTATGTACCGGCGCTGTACAACGCCCTGGGCGTATTCCTGCCGCTAATTACAGTGAACTGTGCGATTCTCGGTGGTTCACTACTGATGGCTCAGCGCGGCTACGGGTTGTCAGAGAGTGTGGTCTACGGCTTTGGCTCCGGACTCTCCTGGGCACTGGCGATAGCGGTTCTGGCAGGGATTCGCGAAAAGCTTAAATACAGCGATATCCCCGATGGCCTGCAGGGTCTGGGTATTGTGTTTATCACCGTAGGTTTAATTTCCCTGGGCTTTATGTCCTTTGGCGGCATCGATCTTTAATTGGAGACATAGTTAAGCATGACAACTGAGATTATTTTAGGCGTCACCATGTTTACCGCGGTAATTATCGCGCTGGTAGGATTTATTCTTGTCGCCCGCAGCAAACTGGTGGCGGCTGGGGATGTCAGCATTGAGATCAATGGTGAAAAAACTATCACCGTGCCCGCTGGTGATAAACTGTTGCAAACCCTCTCCAACGCGGGACTGTTCCTGCCCTCTGCCTGTGGTGGTGGCGGTAGTTGTGCCCAGTGTAAATGCGTGATTGCTGAGGGCGGCGGTTCGATGTTGCCCACTGAAGAGGCTCACTTCACTCGCAGAGAGGCCGCTG
>Ga0213866_10000703_pt1 | contig 26063 bp, 54 predicted proteins | sample PICome_11_FD_160079 | JGI IMG/M metagenome (GOLD analysis project Ga0213866, IMG submission 160079) | Coastal seawater microbial communities near Pivers Island, North Carolina, United States - PICO284 | ecosystem: Environmental > Aquatic > Marine > Coastal | place: USA: North Carolina...
CCATCAGGGAAATGGTGGAGGTACTTATTTCCTTACCACCCTCAGGTAAGGATATGAGAGACGGATTGGTAACTCTGCCTAGTCTCGGTCAAACGGCAGAGGTTCTAACAATGTTAAGAAAATCTTGATTTCCGTAACATTTGTTTACCTATTTATCATACTACGGTTTTCCTGCCCTGTCAAGACTCACATCCCTAAATAATTGCAGTGTTCAAATCCCGAAAAATGAAAAAAGCAGCATTGTTTTTTGGTATGTTACTGATGGCGGCACCAGCTAATGCCGATCTTATTACTAAACATTCAACTAGTGTTCAACTAACTGTTGATGCTGCTGCCTCTCAGGCAACTCGTCTAGGTTCATCATATTCTGTGAGTGGTTCTAATGTCTCTGCTACTCTTGGTGGTCTTACTGCTCCTGTTTCGGCAACTGCTGCGGCGACCATGAATGCTGGAACATATACCCAGACAACTGCTGGTAGTGCGTTTTCCTTCACAGAAACCTTCAACCAAGGTGACGCAATCCCAAGCAACACAACCATTACTTCAGGTGTGGCTCCATCCCTCCCTGCGTTTGGAAGTGTCACCACAACTGCTGGTGGGGTGGCTGGCACTCTCGCTGGTACTATCGATTCTGCTGGGGTTATGTCATTGACTGCTGGTGGTGCTGGCACCTCGGCAACAGGACAATTCGTTTCTGAAATCACCATTAGATAACTTGTATAGATAACCATGAAGAGATTACTTTTCGTGGCATTCTTACTGGGATCTCCTGCTATGGCGGTCCCAGTAGTCCCTAACTTCACACAGGGATCGATGACTAGCCACACTGAGACGACACAAAAAATTACAGAGACCATCAACTCGATGGATTATAACACAGGGTATCAATACTCTGTGACAGGGAGTGGAATTACAGCATCAGGTTCTTTACAACCAGGAACAGGTGCTAACAATGTAACTATAGACGGCGTGACTTCAACATGGACAGGAATCAATACAAGACCAAACTTTACACAGACAGATCCAGGAGCAGCGTTTCAATTCACAGAAACTTACAAAGGTCCTGGTTTAAGCAATCAAACAATAATTCAAAGAACCACAGAAGTTCAAAGCATAACCGACACTACCTCTATCTTCTCGCAATAGGACTTAACTGTGTTTTCCCAATTCAAGCATACGCTGAAATCGGGGGTGTTAGTGCTACAGCTGCTCCCGTTGCTAATTCTTCAGGCTCTGTTACAAATCAGGCAATCCAAGTTTTACAAGGACCCTACATTACAAACACCTATGGGGCTGGGATCCAGTGTCAGGGACCAACTATGAATATCACTCCATATGTGACTGGTAGTGCTTCTGCTACCAAACCATATGAACCGTATTATATGGATCCTGTCTATGATATGAGAGACATGGATGAAGATGGAGCACCTGATAATCCTGGTGATATTTTATATCGTGTTCCTGTAAGGACTGGACAAAAAGATAACTACAACCTAGGTTTGGGGTTCTCTATGACATGGAGCAAACCATTAGATAAGAAACTACAAGATCAATGTAAAGAAGCAGCTGCTGCTAACATCGCACTGATGCAACAGCAAACTGCTAATAAAAGATTAGATTTTGAGATCGCTAGACTCAAGAATTGTGGTGAATTGATGAAGCAAGGAATTCAATTCCACCCCAAATCACCTTATTATAAGGTATGTGCTGATGTGGTTGTGAATAATCCTCCAGGACATACTCACCCACACTATCATACTATTCCTGCTCCTGTGTCTCAGAAGGCTGAGGATCTTGGGGGTCCACTACAGACGACTCGTTAATAAGTTTAGCAAGAACTTCCTGGTTGTGTTTTTCGAGAGCACATGGCATTGCTTCTTTGAGTGCTTCTGCTACATTCTCCTTGAATGAGCGATAGGGAATGAAGATGTCATCATCTTCAGTCTTATAGTCCTGGTGCGTCTCTTTGAACTTACGATCTACATCATATAGGAGATTTGTTACGATGTCATTGATAACTTCAATAGATGAAGGTGGCAGTGATACCCACTTGTATCCAGGGAACATATCATCCTTGACACGATCTAGCAGTGCTTTCTTGCAATGCCATTGTTGATCAAAGATTTGGGTAAATGCTTCCCAATCATGTTGGGATTTGAAATGTGGGATACTCATTAGGGTTTGAGCGTTTGTCTCAATGCCATTATAGCACGGTTTCGGTCTCTTTGCTCGTTTCTACGCTCGGCAGTGGACAGTACGGGAACTGACTTCCCCCTAAGTTTAGCAATCTTTTTCATTACTTTCTTGACCGTTGGTTTGATAACCTTTAGTAGGATATCTGCCAGCGGTTTTGCCATAAGTGCTGATGCAGTGGCAATGACAGCAACTCCACCAACCTGAATAACCTGACCACTACTAGGCAGTCCTGCTACTATCTGTTGAGGTAGTGGGACTGCTTCTGTTATCTGAACACACTCATTACCTATGAGTTTATATTCAGTAACCTTCTTTCGGAAACCCTCTACATATGTTCCTACAGGTTCCCTGGCGTTCTGTGCTGCTGTAGGACAATCAATCTTAGCAGTAGCAGGTGGTGCTGCTGGTGGTATCTCCACTTGTCCAGGAGGTTTAGGTTTCTCTGGCTCTGGCGTTTCTGTTTTTGGAATCCCAGCAGGACGAGTCTGATTTACCTGTTGAGGTGTTTGTTCAGGTTCATAAGTAGGAGGATTAAAACTGGGGAGATTACCATCACAGTAAGTAACCAATCCTTTGGGGTCATCCCCTCCAACTGTTTTTGACTTTGAATTCGACTCATGAGCTTCTACGCATCCTGGTACGTCAACGATAGGCACACCAATATTTACCACTACAGGAGGTGCTAGTGGTGTTTGTATGTAGTTTTCTGAAGATGTTACTACTTGAGGTATTTGAATTCCATGAATATTAATATCTCTAGAAGTAATATTAGGAATCTCCATCGTTAAACAAATTTATTATCGCAGTAAACACAGAATGAAATGCGACATATAGAAAGAACTCACTCTTTCCATCATCTTTCTTTTTTCTTCTAGTTGTTGTCATTGGTTAAAATTTCCTATTTTTTATTGGCCAAGTAGATTCCATTCCTGAGATTAATAGAATCGCAAATAAAAATACAAAAAGTGTGCTCATTCTACAAGAGTGCCATGAGCACGACGAATCTCACGAAGTTCCTCAAAATCTTTCTGTTTAGTTCCACCATCATATGCCCAGGCGTAGCCTTCTGTAATCATTTGCTCATTGAGGGAGAGTTCTGCGTCTCCGATGTATAACCACCCGAGAAGACGCCCATACTTACCCATACCGCCAACAAGCTCAGTCCTAATAATGAGATCATCGTCACCAGAGATAGCACCTTCAAGCTTGTCCTTAAGCCAGTTGGTGGCATCGTATCCCAGTGCCTTCTCTTCATCATCTTTAGTTCGTTTTTCTGGAGTGTCAACTCCTGCCACTCTAACTCTCTCTTTTTTATATAAGTCAAAACCCAAGTCAATCGTGACATCAATTGTATCTCCATCAAGAACTCTATTGATCTCGATTACTCTAAAATTGTAGCAGCTCTTCCTGCTTGGTGGTGTCATTGCTCCCATACTTTACTCCTTAATGCAAATAATTTGTGATGGATTGTAGGTATTTAGACCACAGGTAAAAACTTCGTGTGGGTATACAAAAATTTTATACAAAGTAAGAGTAGAAATTACAAGATTCATACCAATAATCCAAGGTTGTGCCTTATGAATCTTGTTAATATTTTCTTCACTCCAATACTCTTTCCACCACTTCATTACATTCTTCCCTATGAAATCCTTCAGGTTCTGTCTTATGTATCCAATCTTTTAGTCTTGAAACATATAGCCTTAATAAATCTGCCTGGTTCAGATGAAAGGTATCTTGACTTTCAAGATACAACTTATTATGGAGATCGACCCCATCTAAGCACTTCTTTATGATAGGGTTCCAGGGTTCCCTAAAAGAAGTATTCCATTCGCGTGGCATATACTATTTCTTCTTACCACCGTTTTTTGCTTTCTTAGCAGTCGCGTTCCCTTGATTCTGCTTCGATTGACCCTTCTTGCCCTTGTTCGCGGACTTGGCCATCGTCTTCTAGTTCCTTAAAAGATAGTCTCAATATATATACGACACAATATAGTGTAAATGCTAATCCACAACAAAGAAGAATAATAACAGACCATACTGGATCAGTTAAATTTTCATGGGGTCTCAGAATTAATTCCATTTAAGTACTCCTTTTCCATTTGATAAGGAACAACTTTTCCAGTCTTAAGTTCCCATGCACTAGTTAAGTCTGGTATTAACCACTTATCTATACGAGAGCAATGCTCCCAGTTAGCAGGAACAGTAGCACAAGGAATAACTACAGTAGACCAAAAGGCAGCAACATAATTTAGAATTGTAAGCATCAATGTTCATCTCCACTTCCTATGATTTATAGAAGTATCATTCCAATCATTGGCATCTGACCAAGGAGCAATGATACGAATATCATCAAGACCCTCGATATCAGACTTCTTAATTTCTCTTATTGGTTCTTGCGTCTCTTCTTCTTCCCAAGTTTTTATGATCTCATTAACTTGTTTATCTACGTCAGTCATTTCCATATCAACTTTACCTTGAACCCACATAGTCCATAACCACTCAATAAAACCTAGAGCAAGATGATTGATGGGGAACTTTTGTTCGTTTGCCCACCTTTTACTCTTAGTATACCAGTTTTCTTCTCCACCCCAATAATACTTAAACTTGTGCTCCATCACTCACAGTCCTTCACCATTGTAGCAACATCACCACCAATATCTGCTCCTTTATCCTGAGCAAACATTGCTACCCATCCTGCAGCCAACCAACCAATATAAGGAATGCTACTAAACCATGGGGCAACAGCAGCACCAGCACTAGCTCCAACCATTCTACCTGCATTTTCTCCACCACCTTCCGCCTTGATACACTCGACTTGTTGGGCAGTCAACTTTCCCGATTCACCACCCTGGAGATGCGTTGCTCCGTCCATGGTGTATTGTTCTTGTTGAATGATATTAGTTTTTCCACCAATACCAAAGAAACCATTCTTTTTATTAACAATCCTATCCTTAGTCATCACCTTAGGATCATTAGAATTGTATTTGATTCTATACCCATCTCTACCATACTCAACTGTATAAGAAGTGTAATTACCAACAGGCAGATTAGGAAAAATGGGACGGTTGATTAAGTGTCCAACCATCCCCAGATGTGCGATACCAAACAAAGTACCTACTCCAATAGCAGCCCACTTAAATGGCGACTTCGGTGGCACATTGTTTGGTTTCATTTTACCATTCCTTTAATTGTTTATCTAAATCTTTCAATTCAGAATAATACTCACAAGGATATTCCATAGTAATTTGATCACCCTGAAGCATTAAGTCAGTTCTACACATTCCATTACCAATTTCCATGTGTCCAACAATAAACAAAGTAAGTAGCATCATTGTTCTATACCGTAGGCATTACAGGTGGTTCGCCGTCTTTCTTAGGAGCAGTTGCAATCTGAATAGGTGCTTGTTCAATACGAATGGTTTGAGCAGGTGCTGTTTGTGCAGCAGCAGCAATCAGTTTCTCTAGATCTGCCTTAGTGATGCCACCACCAGCACCACCCATCTTCATCGTTCCATCACCAGACTTCTTTGCTGTCTGGACACCGAAGGTAGCAAGAACTCCTGTAAAGACAGAAGCAATAAAAGTAGGATCAAGTTTCTGTTCAGGAATACCAAAAGCAGGTGGCAGTTTAATATAAGCAAGGGTTAAAATACCACCAGACCAAACAAGAATGCCAAGGCGAACCATAGTGCTGATTGCTTCCAACTGACCTTCGTGATCATCGGCAGCTGCTTTTATTTTACCAAATAAACCTTTCTTTTTCTCTTCCTCTTTCAGAGGTTCTTTTACTTCTTCAGACATTTAGTGCAGAATAATGCACTGTTATTTATGGATTAAGGTAGTCAACTGTGATATTTGTATCTGTTATTTGATTATATTTTTTACAAAGGTCTTCACTTGATGCGTGTTCCCACTTGTGTTTTGTTTCTTTTAACTGTTTTGTGTAATCTTCACCATCGTTTGTTTGCATCTCAGTGGCAACGATGGTTTTGATTAACACATCTCTTGTTAAATGTGTCATACCTTTAAATGCTTTCCAACAAAAAATTTACCATAACAAAACAAGAAGTATTCACAGAATTTTTCTTGGCTGGTTTCCCAAAAAATTTGGGTGATATTATTTATTTAAATTCATCCCTTACATACTTATATGGAAGTGTCCCTTCTAAGATTTCCAAAAGTTCTCCATACTCTTTATATCGTCTATCACCAGCAATAAAATGATGCTGACGTTTCCATACAGCATCAATAAGAAGTTCTGTTTGTTCGTTTGTAAGTTTCATTTTAATCAAAAATTGGTTTTACTGGAGGATTCCACTCATCTCGTACTGCTTTCATAACATCTTTAGGGACGCCATAATAACCCATATGCATCCACACACAGTCGATATAACGTAAGTCTTCTCGGTCTGCATCTATCGTGAAAGAATCACAATACTGAACAATATCATAAGGAACTTCTACTTTCTTCCAAGTGTGAGGTTCTTCAACAAAAAATGGTACAGTCATCAATTAATAAATCCCTCTTCACGCAGCCATTTTTCAGTCAGTGGTGTGGGTTCATAAATCTCCCACATCTTACCAGTGGTGCAAGCATCAAGTGCTTTGGCAGTCATACCTTGAGTCATACCTGCCCACTTTGCTTCTGCTTCAAAAGGAACAGCAGACTTTGGATAGGTTTTCTCTACAATATCACGCCATACTTGTGGAACCTTTTCCTCTGGATAGATGAGAGCAATCAAACTATTCTTGATAGTTCCTGCCATACAATCTTGTGCAGAGTGCCATCCTTCATGACGCATGACAGTCATAAGAACATGAGGGCGATGCACAAAGGCATCATTCAGATAAAAGTTATTTGATACTGTGTGATAAACACCACGATGACCAGGGGGGAAATACTTCTCATTCCCTAGAAAAACCATAACTCCGATCTTATCAAGGGATACCAGCATCGAGTCAAACTCGTCAGCAACAAGATCAAAATTAGAATTAGGAAACTCTTTACGAATATCGTTGATACTCTTGATTCGTCGGACATCTTTGGTGCATTCTCGTGTAATCATGCAACCCATAGCATCCATACTATAGAATCCTTTTTTAAGTTTTGGTTCGGCAAAAGCAGGTGCCACAAAAGACATTGCTGCTAGCATAGACAAAGCAAATTTTTTCATAGTCCAGGAATAGAGGGAATAGCACCACCAGTTGCTGATGGCATTTTTGGCATAGCACCCTGAATCATACCAGGAAGTGCTCCAGCAACTGCATCTGTTGCTGCTTTGACAGCTTGCTCCTTAGCAGATTCAATCAGTGCATCTTTGTTGAGAAGAACATAAGTACTTCCACCAATCAATGCTAAAGAAGTTAAACCAGAAAGAAGAGCGATTGCGTTAATTACTTTTTGCATAGTATGCCTCGTAATATTTTACAATGCCGAATGTAGTAGCATTGCCTTGAGAAACCCAGTCATGAGCACACTCATAAATGGATTGACTGGAATATTTAGGAGTACCACCTTCTAAACGATGTCCAAATTTAGCAAGAAGAATTTTAAGTGCTTCTGTTCGCACTTTCATTCTATCATCACTGTACCTCCAGTCTTCGTTCATTTAAACTGCCCCAATCCTGTTCCAGAGTTCCAACCATTATTTTCATGGAAGTTTTCAGAACCACCAGGAAGTTCTTCCTTCCATGTTCCCCAATATTTAGAAGCACGTTCATACATCAGTTGATGAATGTTTTCAGGTTCTTTTAATTTGGGTTCTGCAAGTTTACGATGAAGTTCATTCTTAACATACTCCATTGCCTTTTCAGTCTTTGGAGCAGAACCAAACCAAGGATCATCAGGAGACACTACTGGAGCAGGAACACCAAGGTAAGTAGATTGAACTTGAGGAGTGATATTTACTTTTTGAAGAGTAGTTTCTTCCTCAAATTCACTTCTAGGAATAAAAACTTTTTTGATTTTGTTAATAAATTTTTTAATCATGACCAGATTATTTTTTTAGCGTAATTATGTGCGTATTGCTCACGATAACCTTTGATTCCCCACCCCAACCAGTAATAAGCACCAACCATATATTGACGAATTGGTTGTCCATGTCCTTCAAACTCTGGAAGAATTTTTTGGAATTGAGACTCATTAATCATATAACGAGTTTGTCCTTCAAGAGAAGATGGATCACAAGAATACTTTTTACAGAACTTACCAAGACCATTATATCTGGCAGTGGTGGTCCATTGAATCAAACCATAACCACCACGGAGACATTTTTCGTAAGGAACAATAGCACCACCTTCACAAACATTAGGACGGAATCCAGATTCTGCTTTGATATTACCCATAATTGTAGCAAGGGCATTGCGATCAGAAATCTTAGTCTTGTCCTGAAGTTCTTTAAGAACATACTGCTCGTTCTTATTGCATCCAGGACACTTCCATTCTTTTTCTACAACCTCGATAGGAACTGCCTTTCCATGATCAACTTTTACATCAACAGAAACAATTTGTGGAGGTGCTGCGATCTCACTGATTGACGGATAAGCACAAGCAGCGACAGGAATGGTTAACAGAAGTGGAGCAAATAATTTATTAAACATTAAATTTAAACAATTCTACATCCGTTATGGAAATCGCACTCCCTACGGCACTTGCATATTTAGCAAAAAGGAGGCAGTTAAGCCTCCTTACAAATCATATCAAGTTTTAAGTGTAATGTCAAGCAGTAACGGGTTCCCGTGTTGCAGTCTTCACATATTCCAGGACTGCTTCAGGAGTGGTTTCTCCATAGGGATCGTCAGCAGCATTATCACACCTGCCAGGTTCTTCAAACAGTTTCTCAATGATACCGTTATCAACCACAGCAGCATAACGCCAGGAACGCTCACCAAATCCAAGATTGGACTTGAGAACTAATTGACCCATAGAACGGGTGAAGTGAGCATTACCATCAGGAATCAAAGTAACCTTTTCAATTCCTTGGTCTTTTGCCCAGGCATTCATCACAAAACCATCATTAACAGAGATGCAGTAAATAGCATCGATACCAAGTTGAACAAACTCTTCATATCGCTCTTCAAATCCAGGGAGTTGATAAGCACTGCAAGTAGGAGTAAATGCACCAGGTAGACTAAAAATAACCACCCGCTTACCAGTGAAGAAATCCAGGGAAGGTTTAGTAACAAACTCTCCATTCTCACGGAATACAAACTCTACTTGGGGGACTTGATACTGTTCTTTACGCATTTTTACTTCTATCATATTAGTTAGTTGGATTATATGCGGGGACCATCATACCCCCGCCAAAGTCATCATCATCGTCAACATCATTATTGCCAAGGGAACTGATGAGAATCCACATCCCCAGCATCATGATTGCCAACAATAACATCACCAGATACCAGGAATAATCTGGCCAGTAGCAGCATAACTGCCCATTGCGGCAACAATACCGATCATTGCTGCCCAACCATTAATACGTTCTGCTTTTTCGTTCATTGTTTTTCTCCTTGATAAGGGTGTTTTTGTTTAAGTTCGGGGTTTGGTTGTGAAGGAACAACGGGGTTCCTAGTCACATTTTCAATAACAATAAATGCATCATTCTGGTAACTAACAGTTCCATATGGTTTTGCCCATTTGGGATTAGCACCTTCAGTTTGGTGAATACCACTATTAGCAACACCACCAATCTTTACACGAAGTTCATCATTTGGATCCCATCCTATTTTTTGGAGAGCAACCGCAAGTTGCCCAAGCATATTGGCACTCATGGAAAGAAAATCATACTAAGGGTGAATACAACAAAAATAATAACTGTAAATATCATTAAACCTACACCTGCCCAAATTATCCAGTTTGGCATAGGTTCATGATTGTGATTCACAGATTCTCTTCTTGCTCAGTCAGGATCACACAGTCACTGGTGGGATATGCAACACAAGTGAGCACCCAACCATCAGCGAGTTGATCATCATCAAGGAACGATTGCTCCTCGTTATCTACGGTGCCAGAGATGAGTTTCCCTGCACAAGCACTACAAGCGCCTGCTTTGCACGAAGAAGGGAGGTCAACACCTGCTTCTTCTGCTGCTTCAAGAATGTACTGGTCATCAGGACACTCAATGGTAGTTTCAGTGCCATCGGGGGATTGAAGAGTGACGTTAAAAGTAGCCATTAGTAAGTTTCACAAAGTTTTTCTACAGATGCTGCCAGCAATACAAAGAAGGCAACGGATGTCATTGTAAACAAAAGTGAAGTCATTGTCAAGTCTTAGAAGATACCAAAGTAAAGGTTTCCAGTCAGGGCATAGGAAAGGAACCCTGCAACAATACCCATCATTGCCCAACGACCATTGGTACGCTCCTTTACCATATTAGGAGTCAGCATCCCATAGTTTTCATAGTACATTACGGGTTCTTTGGCAAACATATTCTGTTGCCCATATTCATTAGTTGTTACCGTCATAATAGTTTGTTAAGAACTGTTACAGAATTATATAGCAAAAATAAAGAGGGGTCAAGCCCCTCTGTTACGGTTTCCCGACAAATTGTTCAGTATGATACTCAACGCAGAGTGTCTACTGCAGCAAGTGCTTTCTGTCTCAGGTCCTCTGGAAGAGGAACATAACCAAGACTATCAGACTTGCTTTGTGCTTCTTCACTCAACATATAACGAAGAGTGTCCTTCACTGCTCCATTCTTAGGAGACTCAGGATAAGCAAGAATCCAAGTCAGGGAGACGATAGGATAAGCATTTTCACCTGAGGGGTTAGCATCAGCACCACGCAACTTATCGTCAAGGACAATCTTAGAAAGACCTGCCGCAGATGTTTCAGCAGAAGCAGTGACATAGTTACCATCCTTGTTTTCTAGGGCAACTTGTTGGAACTTACCACCAGTAACATAACCATAGTTCAGGTAACCAATGGCTCCATCCATCTGTTTGATTTGTGCTGCGACACCAGAGTTACCTTTGGCACCAACACCAGTGGGCCAAGATACTGCCTTGTTACTACCAACCTTTTCTTTCCACTCAGGAGAGAAGGCAGAGAGGGAGTTAGTGAAACCTTTGGTAGTTCCAGAACCATCAGAACGATACACAACTTTGATACCCTTATCAGTACAACCGAATGTAGACCAGTTGGTGATCTTACCCAGGAAGACATCGGCAAGTTGTGTCTGGGTCATCTTGGCATCACATCCAGGATTATTATATGCGGGCACAATGGCACCACCAGTCATAGGAATGTGAACCAAACCAGATGCGGGGATCTTAGAGTCCTTTACCGCACCATCACTAGCACCGAAGTCAACAGTCCCAGCAGTAAACTGGCGAACACCAGCACCACTACCAACTGCTTGATACGATACTTTATGTTTTCCTGATGTTGCATAATCTTGGAACCAGCGTTGATACAGAGGTGCTGGGAAGGTAGCACCTGCTGCGGTTAGGGTTTCGGGAGTAAAAGTAGATGCAGATTCAGGTGCTGAACCACAAGCAACTAAAGTGCCGCCAGCGGCGACAGCAGCGAGAGTAGCAAGAACTTTTTTCATTGTTATCTCCTTTCTTCTTTATCAGAAACGATACTTGGTGCTGAGTTCAGCCTTCCAGTCGGTCTTGGTGCTGTAACTGATTGCTTCAATCTTTGCCTTAGCAGAGAGATTGCTGCTCAGTTTGATAGCACTGCCAAGTTCAGCAGCAGTGAAACCCTTAGTAGTGCCACCATCAGGGGTGTTAGCACCGGCACCCAGTTCAACATAAGGTTTCAGAGCACCAACTTTCCAGTCGTAACCAAGACGTGCCTGGTTGACTGCACCTTTATAGTTGTCGTCGGTGAACTTTGCTTCCGATTTGGTCATAACGTAGGGACCAGCAAGGGCAGGTGCCGTCACCATAGGAATTGCCAGGGCGGCAAGAGCGATTGCTTTCATGAGTAATTTCCTTTTCTAGTGTTTGTTGTCTGTTGAAGACTTGTTTATTTTAACAGAGTCTTTAGATTTTGTCGTTAAAGATTGGTTAACCTTATTTTTAGACAAAACCTTCGTATATAGAGCAACTTAACTTTCTTTTAATGTTCATCCATACACAAAAAAAGGATCCCCGTTAGGAGATCCTGACTTTTATCTGATTAAGTTATCAGAAGCTGTACTTCACACCAACCTTGGTGCCGTAACCGTTATCAGCACCATTAGCGCCAGTAGCGAATGCGAATTCACCATAGACACCCAGGTTCTCGGTAGCAGCAACAGAACCGCCGACCTTACCAGAAAATACGGTGTCAGAAGCAGCACCGTCAGGGCTGACCAGGGAAGGACCACCTTGGACATAGTAACCCAGAGCACCAGTCGAACCTTCGTAACCTACGTGGAAGTCGGTGGTGGTGCCAGAGTAGTCACTACCAGTGAAACCAGAGTTGGCTTCAACGTTCACATAAGGACCTGCCATTGCAGCGCCAGCGAAAAGGGGAGCAGCAGCCAGAGCTGCGAATGCGGATTTGATCATTTTAGATACCTCGTAATTTTTACTTGTGGAATGGTTACCCACAGATGTTGGATCGGATTCGACTTCCCGATCGCATTAATAGAATACCACATTACCGTGGTCAGGTCAACAAAACGTCTGCGAGTAGTTGAGGCTTTCGTTTGTTGTAAAACGTAACACTGGGTTACGTCCATTTATTTATATTACCTTAATTTTTGGTTAATGTCAAGAGGGTGGGGGATTTTCTGCACCAGTAGGTTCAGAAACCCGACCCAGATAAGGATCATAATCCATCAAATTTTCAATCGTAAAGCTTGCACCTGTTGTTTCCCAGAAATTAGAAATTGCTTGATGGTTTCCTTTATGAAAAGCATCAACATGTTCTGGATGAATAGATGAACCCAATTCAATTCTATAAAGAAGAAAAGGAATCGAATAGGTATTACCAGAATTGTAAAGCAAATCATCAGCAACTGGTCTTGGTCTTACACCATTGTCCAGTTTATATTTGTCTCCACGACAATGAAGACGGATCATTTTTTCTGCATGATGACGAGTGATCACATAGCAAGCAGTAGAAAATTCATTTACAAATCTTTTATGAATTTTTACATGAACATCACCTGTACAGATAATTGCAAGTTGAATTACATCCCAATCGTATGGAACTCTGCCAATGGCATCTTGCCAAGTAAAGTTCCAACACTTAACCGTATTTAAACTACAATCATCTTCCATAATGATTGCATATGGAGTATCGGATGTTTCATACCAGTGTTTGATCGCTTTGAGGTGAGAAGTTACACATCCAATCTCACCAGAAGTCATCATCTCAGGATACCTACCTTTAATGATATCACTTAGATCATCATCTCTACCATCATATGCAGAGATGCGAGTATAGTTTTCAATCTCCCAATACTTAAACTGGTTTTCCATATACTCTTTTCTTTCTGGTTGTCCATCAAGATTAATATAGTATATGGGACCAAAGTTTTTGAGTTTGTATGTTGACTTATTTTTATCCATTATACTGTATAAACTGCTCCATGTTGATAAGTAAATCCACTAACTGGAATAATATTTTGTTCACTCATGAATAAATTAATTCCAAGAAATTTAATGGGAGCATCCCCCCATCTTTTTGTATAGATTCCACCACTTTTATCAATGTAATTATAAAAGTTCATGTATTCACTTGTCAAGAACCAAGATACTTTACCCAACTCAAAGTTGGTATAGAACATCCATCTGGCAGGAATATTGTTTGGATAAATGTTGTTAACAAATTCCCACAATCCTTCAACAACTTTTTCATTATCTTGTTGAACTGCTGGTGCAATAAATCCATAATAACATTCATTCTCTTTAGCCCACTCAAAGATGTCATAATTGAGTGGAGTATGAATAAAGGAATCGGTATCTAGTCTCAGGTAATAATCATACTCTTTGATAATATCAAACTTATAAATTTCACCAGAGAAGAATCTACACATGTGACGATACCCCATGGAAAAACCAGGATGCCCCCAAGCAACTGGACCATTTCCATGAGTTGGATGTGGAAAGAATTCTGGAATATTATTTTTTATTTCTTCTGGATAATCGGGAACGTCAAACTCAATTGATTGATACTTGATATTAAGTTTAGTTTCTACTCTTGACTTAAATTTTTCAAATGATTCTTCACAAAAAACTACCAAGTCAACATTGTCAGTGAACGGAATTAAATTTTCTTCAAGTAGAGATAATGATTTATTGAAATCAATTAAATCATCTTCAGAAGATCGAACAAGATATACTATACAATTCATAAGTATTGCTTCCAATCAATAGTTGGTGATTGAAGATGGTCACAATGGGTTGCATAACCAGGAATAGATGTGATTAACCTCTTACCAATATTTCCTAGATGAACAAACTTTGCATGATCCATTGATACACCATCAGGAGATGCATCACTATAATGTTTGTGAATATTATAATCTTCTTTCAGTGTTCCCACCCTTGCAGCATAGGTATTACATGTAGATGGTACAGTTCTCCAATGAACCGATTCACTAACCATCACCTTTGATACTAAACCATCATAACCAGAATCAATATACTTATCAAGGTGATCGTACAATGAGATGTAATGTGTTGGTAGTGTGAATCCTTCCATTAAAATTTCACACCATCCAGGTTGATGTAAATAATCATCTTCTAAGAAATAAATTATTGTATCGTCAGAAAAATCTTTCTCTAATGCAATATCAATTGTACGAGAAAAACTTCCTGACTCATAACCAAAATTAATTATCTCAACATTCTCCTCATCCTTTAAGAAGGTATCGGAAATTGGACCATACTTTTCATCATATACAATTGTATAATCAGCAAGTTCTGGATTGATAGTTTTCTTAAAGTTTTCAAAGAGTTTAATCTTATCAAACCATTCTGGTCTATGTCTATTTGGTAGAGCACTGTTTGGAGAATAATAACAATGTCTCATGAATACTTGAATTGGTTTCATTTCCAATAATCGTAAATGTCTTTTGTTACTTCGTATTCCATATCTTTCACTTTTCTGTTGGGTTGTTTAACTGCCCATTCAAACATACTGTCAATTAAAGATTCAAGTTCAGTTCCGTCTTCAAAATTCAATAATGTTTTTGCTTTAGTATGATCGCAATAGGCGTGTTTAACTTCATGTCTAGATTCGACGTGTTCAATAGTTGCATCATATCCATATTTGGATGCAACTTTCCTTACAGTTTCTGCAGCTTCATTGATAGTAAAGTATTTGTCTGCACCAATGTTAAATATCTCACCATCATAATCGGTGAGAAGTTTATCAAAAGGTTTCATATAATATTTGATATCAGAGAATGCTCTAGTTTGTTCACCATCACCGTAGACCAATAGAGGTTGTCCAGTAATTGCTTTGCGAATAAAGATGCCAATTACATTTCTATATCTATCCCAAATGTTTTGATATTTTCCAAGAACATTATGAGGACGAACAATGTTATAACGCAATCCAAATTGATCTCCAGCAAGTTTTAGATCAACTTCTACAGAATACTTGGCAACACCATAAGGATCAATTGGCATTGGTCTTAAATCTTCGGTAAATGGTGGTTGCTGTTCACCATAAACTGCCATACTAGAAGTAAAAATCAACTTGCTATTAAAGTTGATAGACTCATTGATAATATTTGCAGAACAAATTACATTATTTCTGTAATTGTAGTTGCGTATAAAAGGAGACAATCCTTCAGCAGCATATGCAGCAAAGTGATATACTACATCAGGATTTTCTTGTTCAAATACTTCTTTTACTTTTTTTCTATTCTCAAGATTGACTTTGTAGAATTTTAGATTATCATTTTTAGGAAGAAAAGCTTTATAACCTCCAGAAAAATTATCAATACCAATTACTGTGTGACCATTTTCTAGAAGATGTCTTGAATAGTTTGCCCCAAGCAAACCAGCTGTTCCAGTTACTAATACTTTCATTGGTACTTCAGTCTCATCAACTCATTTGTGTTTGTAAAATTTGAACCGTGCCATCCAAAATGTTTTGATTTATCAAATGACGTTGGTTGATTCCAAGGGATCCCAAACTCTATGCACGGATTTTCATATGAAAATTTTGCAGCAAGTTCAAGTGGAGCAAACTTGATTCCATATTCAATTGCTTCCTCATATTTTCTAGTGCAAAGAAAAGTATCTTCCCCAAGACCATTACAAGAATCAAACTGTGATGAAAACTCAAGGAACTTCTTACTTCTCAAACAAAATCCACCATTACCAACTCTATTTTTAGGAAAGTTTTTCCTAATGTATGGTTGTTGTTCTTCTAGTTGAAGACTAATCCAACTTTCTTCACCTGGCCATGGTGCTCCAATATAATCATAATTTAAAAAATCATCGTCCCAAAGATCTGGATTAACGATATGTCCATCATCTTGAATTAACATTACATAATCATTTTCAGTATGATCAATAAGTTTCAAAACATGATCATTATACTGATACCAATCTAATTTGTCAATTAAGTGAAGTTCAATATCATATACCTCAATGTCTTGATGGGTAACTAAAATGCTTTTACCAAATTCAAAGAACTTTTGGCAATGATTAATAGCAGCTGCAGATTGATATGGATCTACACAGTTAATTGAAATTAAATCAACATTAGTTAGTTTCTTTTTCATCATTTTTAGTCCACGTCAAATATGCACAATTTGCTCCATGAAATCTTGCAACAGAACCTCCATGATACATTTTAACTTCAGCATTTGGAAACTGTTCCTTAAAAAACTGCATGTCAAAACTATGAGGATGTTCTTGATTGATTGCAGTATCTATAGGTTCAAATACTCTTATAACATTTGCGATCTTTTTTGCATTTTGAATTTGGAGGAATGGATCTCTAACGTGTTGAAGAACATTAAAGAACCACACTTCATCAAACTTAGATCTTCCAGTATAATCTTCAAACCCTACAGATATAGATTCAATACCAGTGTTAGAAATTTTAGATCTCACATCCTCTGGAAATTGATCATAAAGTGGTTCTACATTTACTGCCTTCTTCAAACCTTTGCAGAATGATATTGCAGGATGACAACCACCACCAGACTCTAGAATTTTTTTGCCTACAAGATCAGTTTCTGGATCAATATTGAAATGATCTTTGAGAATTATGTATGCAGAATTTTTATAGTTCTCTCGATTTCCATAATCATAGTGATTGATTTCACCAGATTGTGCTTCTGTCCATCTTTCTTGACTAATAACCTCAACCATCAACTAACCTCCTGTCTTCATTTTGATATTCTAAATTAATAAGATCTTTATGACGTTCATAAAATATTTTCATATTCTTATGATTTGCTTTTAATAACCATGGAGCAGGAGATCCAGAAACTCTAGTTCCACCCCACTCATCCTTTGATTCAAAATCAATCCAATAACATCCACAAACCTTATCAAGTTCTTTATGCATTCTATACATCAAATCATGATCATCCATATCTTGTGGAGAAAATTCTTCATCAAGATAGTTTAACTTTTTCAAGTCCTCATGATTAATCATCAAAGGTCCCCTATTTACTGAGGCACGAACAGCAAAAATATCTCTTGAGATATTTGTTCTATCCGCATGATTAGTATGTATACAGATATCGCACCAGCAATTATCAAGATCCTCTTTCATTCCCAAGTGAGTTGTATTGGGATTAAATTCCCATCCATGAGCAGTTCTTGAAGTCACTGCAAATACGTCATCAAACGCATCAAAAGGTTTTTGCATTCGAAGATTCCAACCATCTTCTTTGATGATCATATCATCTTGAACGATGATTACATATTCTCCTTTAGCACTTTTTAATCCAACATTATTTGCTTTGGTTTCATAAACATCAGGAGTTGTTGCTATGGTTACATTACAGTTCTTACCACAAAAATAGTCTTCAACAACATTAAAAGATTTATCAGTACATCCATCAAGAACTATAATGAGTTCATAATCTCCTCTAGTATTTTTTACAATACCATCTAGAACTTGTTGAACCAACCACTCTTTATTATGAATGGTTAAAATGATACTATGCATTCTTGATCTCCACTAGGAATCTATCAATGTCTCTACCTAAGTTAGAACCAGGATATCGTTCATACCAATAGTCATAGTCACACTCAATAAAATTTCTAAACTCATTATTACTTACACTCAATCCTTCACGAATTGCGATATTGGTTAGAACACTTTGATCGTTGCGATGCTCTTTAAATGTAGCAAGTTCCTCACCAAGTGCGCTTGGATCATTTTTAATGATTCTAGAATCCAAACAAAACTTCATCCAATCACTAATAATGTTAATAGACTCTTCAGTTTTTTTCCAAACTTGAACACCTGCTTCTAGTTGATTTGAATTCCAATAGTCTTCTTCATCACATCCCATTAGGATAAAACAATCTCTCTTAGTATAATCTTTATTCTTATTATTGCCCAAGAGAAGAAGACAAAATTCATCTTCACTCAAAGTACTTTCAACATATGATTTAATATTTGGGGATACCATATCTCCACAATCACAATAAATCACATAATCATTCTCTTCAACTTTAGATAGTGCATCAAGAATAACATATGGTTTCCATGTCCACCATCCACCACCATGACTTTCATCAAGAATGTTTTGATTATCTTTATAAAAATCAGTAGAAACTAACCAGTCTCTATCATAAGAGAGAATATTAAAATTCTTAGAGTGAATTTTCTCTAAGAATTTTTGTTCTTCTTTAAATTTTCCGTCAGCATAATTTACTAGATGCCAAGTCATTTTAGTTTCTCCTTCACATACTCTTGGTTCTCATAATACTCTATAATTTGATCTTTAGAAAGCCCCTTTAGATATTCCCAGAGTTGATTATTCTTTTGCATAAATGGATTATTGAACCAAGAGTTTTGAGTTCTTTTATGTTCTAAGTGATATGCATGATTATCAACTCTACCAATTGTGTATCCCAAAATATTCCATCTATGATGTCTCTCAACATCTTCTGGAGCATATGCAATGAAGTTTTCATTTTCTAAATACCCATTTTTATAAACTTGAGTATTGAAAAACTGAACCATTCCATACTCAGCCCATCCAAGTCCATTCACATTCTGAGCATATCCATATGACTTATCAAAGGTTTCTGGACTGAATTTAGAAATAAACTCTTTGATCAAAGGAAAATTTAGAAGACATTTCAAATCATTTTCATCTTCGACTTTGGTATCAATGACTACTTTACGTTCACCTTTTTCACCAAATCTATATGGATAAACAACATCATATTTCTTAGAGTCCAACATTTCCTTTGCTTTCACATAAGATTCAATTGGAAGAATAATATCAGAATCATAGTTAACCACAATATCAGTCGTGGTTTCCAGAATCATTTCATTCAGCAATCTGGTTCGATGGAAGTGTTCATCACAATTTTCTTCAAAGATATAAGTCAGATTCTTTGTATCAACGATTGATTCAATTAAAGGTCTAGCCCAAGTATCGAACTTAGACATATCATCAGATTCTTTGATAATAACTTTACAATCAAAGTTACTCAATAAAAAAGAGGTTGATAGGATGATATTACGAAGTCGATCATCACTATCAATCCTTAATGGAATAATAAAAGTTACGTTATTCAAATCAATCATATCTTAATCCACCTATCAGGAACCAAATCTTTAGTGTCGTTTTGATCACTTAGTGGTGGACCAAACCATCTCTTGGGTGCAATAACTTTTTTACTATTGGATAACCACGCTCCCCACCAAGAGAATGATGAGTTTGCAATAATATGATAATCACATAAAGTCATCAGACACATATCAAACAAATTACTATTTCCTTGAGAGACATAGAATCTATCTGATCCAAAAACGTTTTGATTCAATGCCCACTTTGGATCATCAGTGAAAATAATAACAGGAATATTAGAGTCAAGCATAGAAAGAGCTTCTTGATAATATTCAAGGGGACAACATCCATGCCAAGGTTGGTTTACATAGTCACCTCTACGAACGTGTAATGAGATAACTTCTTCACTGTTAATTTGACTTCTATAATCTTTAGCAACTGACAGAATATTTTCTTTAAAGGTAAAATCCTTTTTTACATCTTCTTTGATGTTTGAGAAATACTTTTCAGTTTGAAAGTATCCAAAAAGATCTACATCGTCAGGACAATTTTCATAGAGTTCTTGATTGAAATGAAAGTGTCCTTCCTCCACTCTCTTATCTGTTCGGTTATGTTTAATATTTTCTTTTGGTAGGGAATAAAGTTCAAATCCTTCAAAGAGTTGATGATCGTGCCAAGGATCATTGAAATCACTTGGAGGGATTGTAAACTCATACCCATGTTTTGCAGCAATAGATTTTAAAGTTGCATACTGGAACATCTGGTTACCAAGTCTACCATGATGTCCCAAAAGATTGAAACTGATAGTCATTTTTGCAATTGCTCTTTAATCCAGTCATAAGTTCTAGCAATTCCTTCCTCTAGAGACATTGAATAAGTCCATCCCAACTTGTCATGAATCAAATCATTATTTGAATTACGACCACGAACTCCAAGAGGACCATCAATGTGGTTTTTCTCTACAGTTTTATCAGCAACTTTAGCAGTAATATCTACGAGTTGATTGATAGTTACCATTTCCTCAGAACCAATATTCACAGGTCCAATGAAATTAGAATTCATCATACGACGAGTTGCTTCAATACACTCATCGACATAAAGGAATGAACGTGTCTGTTTTCCATCACCCCACACTTCAATTGTTCCACCATCCTCAGAAAGTTCTGCTACTTTACGACAAATAGCTGCAGGGGCTTTTTCCCTACCACCAGTCCAAGTCCCTTCTGGTCCAAAAATATTGTGGTATCGAGCAACACGTACAGGAATACCATAGTTGCGATGATAAGCAAAATACAAACGTTCCGAAAAGAGTTTTTCCCAACCATATTCAGAATCTGGATTAGCAGGATATGCGGACTCTTCACGACAATCAGGATTGTCTGGATCAAGTTGATTATGCTCAGGATACATGCAAGCAGATCCAGAATAAAAAACTCTAGTTACATTCTTGCCAACAAAATCATTGAACTTTCTTACAGACTCAAGAACATTCAGATTAATTGAAGCAGAGTTGTGCATGATATCTGCATCGTTCTCTCCAGTAAAAACAAAACCAGCACCACCCATATCAGCTGCAAACTGATAAATTTCATCAAAGGATTGGAGATACCTAGATGGAACAAACTTATAAAAGTTTCCACGATCACCCTTATATTGAATGACTCGTTCTACAAAAGAAACATCTCTCAAATCACCAATAATAAACTCATTAGCTTCAGTATCAGAAAATTCTGGGTACTTTAGGTCTACACCACGAACCCAATATCCTTCAGAACGAAGTCTCTTTACCATATGACTTCCAATAAAACCACCAGCACCAAGCACAAGTGCCTTCTTTACATATTGACTCATAGAAAATGAATAATCTCTGTACTATCTATTATACAAAAAAAGAGGAGTTTGTGCAACTCCTCTTAGGGTAACTCAGGCTCGCCACTTGTTTTGAGTACGAGAAAACAAGAAACTCGGCGGGAGTAAGATCCCATCCGCACCAACGGCATTTGAGAGATGACGTAAACTCATAATAGGGTCATATTGACTCCACCAGTGCTGTTATAGTCCTTCCGTGACTAAGGGGTTTGCTCCCGACCAGGGCAAGTTTTAAGTCTATCCGAGACTTACAGCAACCCTTTAGAAAGTTTTTCGATATTGTTTTTAGGATTTGCCTTTAAAACAGCAACTAAAATTTCAAATTTAGATTCTAAAGAAGCAAGTCTTTCTTCAACCTCAGAAGAAGAACCACCACCACAAGGAGTATGTGTCTGTGCTTCTAATTTTTGAAGTCTAGATTCAACTTCAACATCATACTTTGACATGAAAGCACCCGATTCGGACGTTGTTTTTTTTCTTGTAGACATGATTATTTAAAAATCTGTTCTATTTATCAATCATCCTTAACGTAAGCAGGAACACCATCTGGATCCAACCAACAAGTATAATCATGATCTTCCATAGCAGTTAGCAACTGCATTTCATTATCACAAAGATACATGTCACGATAACGTCCAGTATAAGAATCTACCTTTTGAATACGACAATCGGGTTTACCATTGATTTCCAAAGTACCAACTTGTATGTAACGATAAGGAAATCGTTCCATAAGAACAGTTGGTTTGCGTGTAACTTTCATCATGCAACCTCAATAGACTCAAGATCCTGAAAGATATATTCCATAAGCATCTCATAGTCGTCCAAAGGATCTCCAGAGAATACTACACCTTCACCTTCATAATACCGACGAACCTTTTTGTAAAGTTTCGGATTCTTTACATCAAGATAAAAATCACCGTTTGCTGCACCACGAAGGGTTTGGACATCTTTCTTGAATTTTGCGGTCAGTGCCATTGTTTTGTGTTGATTACCTAGTTATTATAGGGGTTTGACTTAGAGAAGTCAAGGTGGACAGTGTTGATTCTGTCCTAGTGCTCGTTGTGGGGAACGATCCCACCTATGCCGATTTATGAGATCGGTGCATTCACCAGATTGCTAAACGAGCATAAAATCCACAAAAGTGGAATGGGAATACTGGGGATTGAACCCAGACAAGACACCCGTTATAAGCAGGCCGCTCTACCAGTTAAGCTATACTCCCATAAGACCAAATTATTTTAGGAGAATCGAAACTCTTTGTCAAGATGCTTCGTTGTGTTCTGTGTATATGCGTATGAGTTCATCATTCGCTGGTATCATTACTGCTCTCTCGCCTGTTATTATATTCTCTACACCTATTGTCTCACCATTTTCTACTCTGTCCAGAAGAGTGTCCCAATTGTCTTGCCAGTATTCCACTGAATAAAAATCCATAGTTGTGATATTTATAAGTCGGGGTGACAGGATTCGAACCTACGACTTCTGCTTCCCAAAAGCAGCGCTCTACCAAACTGAGCTACACCCCGTTGTTGCTTACCTAATAATTATACTACTTCTCGTGGTGTTTGTCAAACGGTGCCCAGTGCTGCCAGTTGTATTTGTGGACTGCCCAGATACCCATAATGGGCACAAACACAAGTATATAACAAATGAATGCTAAAAACAAGTCGTTGTTAAGTGCTACTGCTGCGAAGTGTCCCATTAGATTATAGACATAAAGAACAAGAAAAAACCGAATGCTATGAAGAATCCTAAAATTAAGAATTGTGATTCCATAGTTCTCTAAAATATCTGTCTGTGTGATTTAAACAATCGAGTGGTGCTGTTTCGTCTTTTAATGCCCATTCATAACAAAAGTCAATCATACTAGATGAAACATGATTGACTCCAAAGATTCTAGAAAATGCTGATGATGCGAAATGAAACCTTCGTCTAGTGTGCGGTGCCATTGCCCTTATAGTGTTCGGATTCATAGTAGTGCCCCTTCTTTGAACCGAAATAAATTGTAGTTAATACAAATGGTATTGCAACTATAATAAGTGCTTTTCCTAACAGATGTTCCATTATTCTCCAGAGTTCAATTCGTTCAGGTAATCTGTCCACCATTGTGGATCCTTGTTCCTTCTCCACTGTGGAACCTCCATTCCCTTTTCAAAGTAATACTTCCACAGGACCTCATCGATAATCTGTTTTACTTCCATACTCCTCGTCCTCTTCATCAACGTCTCCATATGGGTTTTCCACATAGGGTCCATGTGGTCGTTTGGCATCATCTCTGACATAGGTCCTTTCAGCTTCGATAGTTGCAATCCATACTGAGAGTTTCATTACTATGTAGATGATACCCAGTGGTAAAAAGCACGCAATGAGGATGAGTGGTTTCATTTGTCTTTTAGCAACTCTTCTATTCTTTTACGCATGTCTTCGGACTTCTTCTGTTCTCTTTCACAATGTCTGTAACCATGTTGTCCTCTCAGGATCATTGTGCTCTGATAGAACATCGTGATCCCAAAAACAAATAATAAAATACAACCAATCAGTTCAATGTGATTTTGAGCCATGGCAGTAGGGGTGGAATAGCCCCGACGAGTCTTAGAAGTCCCTCAGCAAATAAAGCAAGAACCACCCAACCGACGCACATACTAATGATAGAAGCATTACGGTTGTGTCGTCGTATTGCTGCATCGATCATCTCCTGAATTTCAGCACGACTAACCAATTCATCTTGAGGTTCCATCACGGTTCATCTCCAAGAAATTTTGCCAGAGGGTCTCTTCTGGTTTTTACGATTTCTATTGCTCTTTTGTAGAACATATTGTCTGTGTTGCCAGACTGTTCGAAGGTCTCCTTGATCTTCACCCAATTATTATAGGTGTGTTGATCCATTCGTTTTCTCCGTATTACTACTATATTGTAGTAATCATACTTTTGAAGTCAACAAATGTGTTCACAACGTAACAGTGTTGAAGAAAATATTAAATTTGTAACTTATCTTAAACGGAAAGTCAGGGATTCGAACCCTGGGAGGTGTGACCCTCGCTGGTTTTCAAGACCAGTGCCATAAACCACTCGACCAACTTTCCAGGTTTTTTCAACGAATTTCGAAGTCTAATCTACGAACTTTACGTTGTCTTCTTGCCTCTTGCCAGGCAATATCTTGAGAGGATAACACACTTGTTTTTTGTGTTTCCTTTAAAGAGTTTAACATAACAACTTTAGATAAGTCAAGTGCTGAAATCTTATCACCACGAATTGTTGCCATGTTAGGGCATCCGCAAGTAACTGTTTTACTTGGATGACCTGTTATCTCTCTATTGCAATCTTTGCATCTTATAGAAATCATTTCTCATTCCTTTAAATACGACCTTAACATCCAAACAAATTTACCATGAGTTTCAATTAAATCTTGAGCAATATTTGACGTAGTATATTGCTTTGTTTTTTCCGATTCTTCCACTACTGTTGTAAGAAGTTCAATTACTTTCTTATTATCAGAAAGTAATTGAGATACCATAGATCTATCAGTTGGACTTAATGATGCCTCTGGAATCTCAGATGTTTCAATAACTGTACTAATTGACGAAATAGCCTTCATGCGAAGATATCTCATATGTTCAGTTAATCTATCTAACTCACCTTGCATTGTAGTGTATTGTTCACCAAATGCTTCATGGAGTTCAAAAAAATCAGAACCAACTACATTCCAATGATACACCCACGTTTTCTGCATTAAGCAAAAAAGACTTGTTTGTGTTTTATGTAATGATTGGTATAACTCGTTCATTATCTTTTTGAAATATTTATGATGGGAGCAGAGGGATTCGAACCCCCGACATTCTGCGTGTAAAGCAGACGCTGCTACCGCTGAGCTATGCTCCCTAAAGGGTGGAAGGTAATCCCACTCGCATAAATGCGTCCACCCTACTCCCCCACCTGGACTCGAACCAGGAACCCCAAAGTTAACAGCTTCGTGCTCTGCCAATTGAGCTATAGAGGAATAAAATCCCCGAAGGGGAAGCGGAGTATCGGAATCGAACCGACGACATCTAACTTGGAAGGATAGCGTTCTACCGCTGAACTAACTCCGCAATGAGACAATCATAAACCATTTTGGTTTGATTGTCAACGACTCAGGAGGGACTTGAACCCCCGACCAACTGCTTAGAAGGCAGATGCTCTATCCAACTGAGCTACTGAGTCATAAGACAATCATACCAGTTCAGGATTTGATTGTCAAGTCTATTATCTAATGTCCACTTCTTGGTCTCCCCACTCCTCTTCCTCTAAGCAAAGATAATCAATTTCTTGAGTTCCTTCGGGGATATTTAACCA
>Ga0213866_10000704_pt1 | contig 26051 bp, 24 predicted proteins | sample PICome_11_FD_160079 | JGI IMG/M metagenome (GOLD analysis project Ga0213866, IMG submission 160079) | Coastal seawater microbial communities near Pivers Island, North Carolina, United States - PICO284 | ecosystem: Environmental > Aquatic > Marine > Coastal | place: USA: North Carolina...
AGTGTGAAGTTTTGGTCCATTATTTTTTTCAACTCTACTAATTGCATTTGCAATATTTTTTGCATCTTCAAGATTTAGATTAGCTTTTCTTATAACTAAGTCATAAGATTTTTCATTAGCGTTAATTGATTTTAGAGTTTTAGCAACTTCTATACTTTTAGGTTTTTTAGTTTCTTCTAAAGTTTCCATTAAATCTTGCATAACATATGAATAACCTGAGTTGCTCCACAACAAACACAGAACTATGATGGCTAAAAATTTTTTCATAAAGTTTAATCTAACATAAATCTATGCGTTCAGTATGCGTTCACAATGCGTTCAGTGAAAAATTTTTTAATTTTAAATTTATTGATTTTACTCACTTTTTATAAAAAAAACGCATTTATTGGTGCGGTCGGAGAGACTCGAACTCTCACGGGAAACCCACACGCCCCTCAAGCGTGCCTGTCTACCAATTTCAGCACGACCGCAACAATTATGCGACAATAAATGAATGACAATTTAACCTCAAGTTGATAAATTGGAATTAGTATGACTGTACAACAACAAAATTTAAACGGTTCTAGCGAGATTTACAAAAAAATCTCAAAATTTGTGCCTGAAAATGAATGGAAAATTCATGCTCCTTTAATAGATAAAATCAATGAGTTAAAAAAAGAAAAAAATGCAATCATTCTCGCGCATAATTATCAAACTCCGGAAATTTACCACGGAGTGGCCGACATAGCAGCGGACTCTTTAGCGCTAGCAGTGGAAGCTGCCAAAACTTCTGCTGATAAAATTATAATGTGTGGAGTTCACTTCATGGCAGAAACAGCAAAATTAATGAACCCAACAAAAAAAGTTTTTTTACCAGACATGCAAGCAGGTTGTTCTTTAGCAAGTTCAATTACTGGTAAAGATGTAAGACTATTAAAACAAAAATATCCAGGTGTTCCAGTGGTATCATATGTTAACACCTCTGCCGATGTAAAAGCAGAAACCGATGTTTGTTGTACTTCTGCTAACGCTGTAAAAGTGGTTGAGTCTTTAAACGTAGAAAAAGTAATTTTCCTTCCAGATCAATATTTAGCAAATTACGTTGCAAAAAATACAAAAGTAAAAATTATTTCTTGGAAGGGAACTTGTATTGTTCATGAACAATTTACTAGTAAAGAGATTGAAGATATTAAAAATCAAAACCCAGGTATCAAAGTCATTGCTCATCCTGAATGCCCACCGGATGTAATTGAAGCATCTGACTTTGCCGGATCAACATCTGGCATGATTAAATATGTAAAAGATAATCAGCCTAAAAAAGTTATGTTAGTGACTGAATGTTCTATGAGTGATAACGTCGAAGCTGATAATCCAAACGTTTCTTTCATCAAACCATGCAATCTTTGTCCTTATATGAAAAAAATTGATTTAGAAAAAATCTTAGATTGTTTAGAAAATGATACTAATGAAATAGTTTTAGATAGTAAAACTATAGAGGCCGCAAGAAAATCTGTAATTAGAATGACCGAAATTGGTCGTTGATCAGTGCAAAAATTAAATCAGTCTTATATAAAAAAAGTTATAATGAAAGCTCTAGAGGAAGACTTGAGGCCTAGAGGTGACATAACTACTAACCTCATAAATTCGAAAAATAAAATAATTAAAGCTAAGATCATAGCTAAACAAGATGGAATAATTGCTGGATTAGAATTTTGCAGAGCGGCCTTTAAATTGATTGGAAGAGAAACAGTCTTTGTCAAAAAAATCTCTGATGGCAAAAAAATTAAAAAAAATAGAATGATTGCAGAAATAAGAGCTAAAACTAAAACAATCTTAATTGCTGAAAGAACTGCGCTAAACTTTCTTAATCACGCTTCAGGTATCGCAACGTTAACTGATCAATTTGTAAAAAAAACTAGTAAAAAAACAAAAATATGTTGCACAAGAAAAACTACACCTAATTTGAGAGCTCTTGAAAAATATGCTGTTAAAAAAGGTGGGGGATATAATCATAGATTTAATTTAAGCGATGAAATCCTAATTAAAGATAATCATATTAGTGCATCAAATAGCCTTAGGGAATTAGTTAAGAAAGCTGTAAAAACAAAAAAAATAGTTACGGTAGAAATTGAAAATATCAATCAACTTAAACAAGTTATAGGTTTAAAATTTAAAAGAATACTTTTTGATAATATGAAAACTTCACAAATAAAGAAGTGCTTAAAACTTTGTAAGAACAGATATCAAACCGAGTATTCAGGAAATGTTTCACTTAAAAATATTAAACAAATATCAAAAACAGGAATTAATAGAATATCTGTAGGAGCGATTACACATAGCTCAAAATCGTTTGATACAACTTTATTGTTTAGATAATTCTGCTTGAGCAGCTGCTAATCTTGCTACTGGGACTCTAAATGGAGAGCAAGAGACATAGTTTAGGCCTGTTCTAGAACAAAATTCAATACTCTTTGGATCGCCTCCATGCTCACCACATATACCTAACTTAATATTTTTATTTGTCTTTTTGCCTCTTGAGGAAGCTATTTCCACTAACTCACCTACTCCATTTTGATCAATACTAACAAATGGATCAACATCGAAAATTTTATTATCGATATAATCATTTAAAAATTTTCCTGAATCATCTCGACTTATTCCTAAAGTCGTTTGAGTTAAATCATTGGTTCCAAAACTAAAGAAATCAGCATATTTTGAAATAGACTTCGCTTGTAAAGCCGCACGTGGTAATTCAATCATAGTGCCTACCATATATTCAAGTTTTAATTTATTTTCTTTTTCTATTTCTTTAGCTATTTTATTAACTAGGGCTCTTAGAATTTTTAATTCAGAATCAGTAGATACTAAAGGTATCATAACTTCTACAAAAGCTGCTTTTACTTTTTGTTTTTTTAATTCGACTATAGCTTCAAATATTGCTTTACATTGCATCTCATAAATCTCTGGGAAAGAAATACCAAGTCTACATCCTCTATGCCCAAGCATAGGATTTTCCTCATGAAGTTCTGCTATTCTATCTTTAACCTCTTTCGCTGATAAATTTAAAGATCTTGCTACTTCCTCTATGTCTTTTTCAGCTTTTGGTAAAAATTCATGAAGTGGTGGATCTAATAATCTTACTGTAACAGGCAAACCTGACATAACTTTAAATATTTTTTTAAAGTCTTCTTTTTGATGAGGAAGAAGTTTATCTAGCGCACTATTTCTATCATCTTTTGATTTAGACAAAATCATTTGTCTAACGGATAGAATTCTCTCTTCATCAAAGAACATATGCTCAGTTCTACACAAACCGATTCCCTCAGCACCAAACTCTCTAGCAGTTTTACTATCTGCTTCCGTTTCGGCGTTTGTTCTTACTTTTAATTTTCTAAATTCATCAGCCCATTTCATTATTGTAGAGAAGTATCCAGAAATTTCCGGTTGGACAGTAGGAACTAATCCTTTCATTACTTTTCCACTTCCGCCATCTATAGTAACAATATCTCCCTCTTTAATAATTATGTTACCAGCTTTGAATTGTTTTAACTCATAATCAATTGTTATTTCACTTGAACCTGAAACACATGGTCTACCCATTCCTCTTGCTACAACAGCTGCATGACTTGTCATTCCTCCTCTTGCGGTAAGAATTCCTTTAGCTGCATGCATACCGTGAATATCTTCAGGAGATGTTTCTAATCTAACAAGAATAGTATCCTGCATCATTCCATTTAATCTTTCTGCTTCATCTGCTGAGAAAACAACTTTACCACTTGCTGCTCCTGGTGATGCTGGAAGACCAGATGCAATAATTTCTCTCTTAACTTTATCGTCTAAAGTTGGGTGTAATAATGTATCTAATGTATTAGGATCTATTCTTAGTATTGCTTCTTTTTTTGATATTAATTTTTCTTTTACCATATCAACTGCAATTTTAATTGCGGCTTTCGCAGTTCGTTTACCTGATCTTGTTTGCAGCATCCAAAGTTTATTATTCTCAACTGTAAATTCAATATCTTGCATGTCTTTGTAATGTTTTTCTAATTTAAGAAATACTTTAGCTAATTCTTTGTAAACTTTTGGCATAGCTTCTTCCATTGATTGGTCTTTTGAGCCAGCATCCTGTTTTGCTTTTTTGGTTATGTATTGAGGTGTTCTTGTACCTGCTACAACGTCTTCACCTTGAGCATTAATTAAAAATTCTCCAAAGAAAGAATTGTCCCCTGTAGATGGGTTTCTAGTAAATGCAACTCCCGTAGAACAATCATTACCCATATTGCCAAACACCATAGCTTGAACATTTACTGCTGTGCCCCAGTGGTCTGGTATTTGGTTTAACTTTCTATAGGTTTTTGCTCTTTGACTATCCCATGATAAAAATACTGCATTAATTGCTCCTAGCAACTGTTCTTTTACGTCCTGCGGAAAATTAATTTTTTTTTCTTTCTTAACTAGTTCCTTAAAATTAGTAATTAATCCATCCCAATCACTTTCATCTAGGTCAGTGTCTAATAGAACCCCTTTAGTTAATTTATAATTATCTATTAACTCTTCGAACAAGTGACCTTCAACGTTAAGAACTACATTGCTATACATCTGAATAAATCTTCTATAACTGTCTTTGGCAAATCTTCCATTTGAAGTCCTCTTCTTTAACGCTTCAACGGTTTTATCGTTTAAACCTAAATTTAAAATAGTATCCATCATCCCGGGCATTGAAATTCTAGCCCCTGATCTAACTGATACTAATAATGGATTTTTAAGATCACCGAATTTCTTTTTAGTTTTCTTTTCAATATTCTTTAACTCTAACTCAATATTTTGTACTATTTTTTTTGGTAATTTTTTTTTGTTTTTGTAAAATAAGTCACAAACATCTGTCGTAATAGTAAATCCAGGAGGAACGGGTAAACCTAATCTACCCATTTCACCTAGGTTTGCTCCTTTTCCACCCAAAATATTTTTTTTATTCTTTAGCTTTTTGGCAGATTTATCATCAAAGCTAAATACAACTTTTGCCATTACAGACCTTCTAGTTTTGAAAAATCAATAAAGTTATCAAAAGTATTACAAAACATTTTTAACAACTCTAATCGATTATTTTTAATATCCTGATTTTCATCATTTACTACGACATTGTCAAAAAAATTATCAGTAAATTCTTTCGTGTCAGAAAGCTTTATCAACAAGCTTTCGTAGTCCTTATTGTCATCTTTAACTGTAAAAGCTTTCCTAATCTCATTTATTTTTTCATGAAGTATTTTTTCCTCATCTTTTCTGAATAATACAGCATCGGGTCTACCAGTGATTCCTTTTCCAGCTTTATCTAAAATATTTGAAGCTCTTTTATACGAGCTGATTGCATTTAGTCCGACTCCTTTATTTTTGTATTTATTCATTAAAAGTGTTTTTGCATAAAGAGCTAAGAAATTATCCCCGGTGTGAGAACTGATTGAAGCCTCGATAATATCTGTCTTTATATTTTTAAGTTTTAATACGTTTCGCATTCTTTCCTTTATAAATTCTAGAACTTGTTGTTCGGTTTTTTCATTTTTAATTTCAACGCCCTGTTCTTGATAAAGTCTTATAGCGTAATTAATTAAATCTCTAAGTTTAAATGACAATTTATTTTCAATTATTATTCTTAGTAATCCAACTGCAGCTCGTCTTAAAGCAAAAGGATCTTTTGAACTTGTAGGTTTTTCGTCAATGAAAAAAAAACCAACCAAAGTATCTATCTTGTCTACAATTGAAATTGAGTAACTAAAAGGTTTCTTAGGTAACGCTGATGTAAGACCAATTGGTAAATAATGATCTCTTACTGAATTTGCCACATCTTGTTCAAAACCTTGTGCTAGCGCAAAATATTTTCCCATAACGCCCTGGAGCTCTGGATATTCTCCAACTAGATCTGAACATAAATCAGATTTAGAAATTGAAGCGGCAATTTGAACTTTTTCTTTATTAATATTTAGGTCATCTGACAGCAGACCCGCCAATTGTCTTAACCTTTGTGTTTTGTCATAAATAGTTCCTAGCTTTTCATAGAAAGTTACTGATTTAAGGTTGGCTATTTGTTTAATTAAATTTTTAGATCTATCTTTATCCCAGAAAAATTTGGCGTCTGCTAGCCTTGCTTCAACAACCCTTTTATTTCCTTGAGATATTAATTTTTTTTCATCTTTTTTATTTGCTACAACAAAAAAATAATTAGTAAGCCTATCTCTATTATCGAAAATTGGAAAATATCTTTGATGTTTCTCTAAAGTAGATATTATAATTTCTTTAGGTATTTCTAAATAATTTTTATTAAAACTTATATGAAGTAAATTTGGATCCTCTACAATGTTAACGACTTCTTCTAAAAGTTTTGTATTCAAATTCTCTTTGTATTGTTTTGATTGAGAGAATGAACTGATCTTTTTAAGAATGATCTCTTCCCTTTCCTTGTGATCGACTATTATTTTATTGCTTTTTAAAAAATTTAGGTAATCTTTAAAATCTTTTATTTTTTTAGTTTTTGTAATTAAATCTTGTTCTATAATTACTTCATCTGTTACATCAAGATGCTCATAATTAAATGCTAATTTTTTATTGTTATATCTTGCAAAGATTGCTCTAAGAGGCCGTCCCCACATCAAATTATGATCTGACCACTTCATTGATTTTTTCCAGTTTATTGATCCAATTGCCTTTGGAATAATTTTGATTAATAAGTCTTCTACTAAGATTGATTGAGATTTTATTTTAATAAAATAAAATTTTCCTTTATCAGTTTCTTTTTCTATAAGGTCGTTCTCAGAAACACTTTTGGCACGTAAAAAACCTTGGATAACTTGATCAGCAGATCCTACCTTAGGTCCTTTAATTTCTTTAGCTTCAGTTTTAATTTTTTCAGCAAGGTCTTCTATAAATAGCGTTAATCTAGTTGGAGAAGAATAAACTAATAATTCTCTATATTTAAGGTTGACTTCTTTAAAAGAGTTTTCAATAAATATTTTTATTTGAGATCTAGCTGCTATTTGTAATTGTGGTGGAATTTCTTCACTATACAATTCCAATAAAAGTTCTGCCATAATCTAACTTTGTGAGCTTAGCCACAATGCGCCACAACCTTTTGCAAGTTCTCTAATTCTAGTTATATAACCAGTCCTTTCTGCAACACCGATCACTCCACGAGCATCTAATAAATTAAAAATATGACTTGCTTTTAAACATTGATCATAAGCTGGTAATGAGAGTTTTTTATCAAGTAAAGATTTACATTCATTTTCCGTATTTTCGAAATTTTTTAATAAGGTATCAGTATTTGCAAATTCAAAGTTATAAGCAGAAAATTCTTTTTCGGCTTGAAAGAAAACTTCTTTATATTTTACTCCTTCATTATTCCAATCAAGATCAAAAACATTATTTTTTCCTTGAACAAACATACACAGCCTTTCAAGACCATAAGTAATTTCTACTGGAACAGGTTTGCACTCAATACCTGTCATTTGTTGAAAATAAGTGAATTGAGTTATTTCCATTCCATCACACCAAACTTCCCAACCTAAGCCTGCGGCTCCTAAGGTTGGACTTTCCCAATCATCTTCTACGAAACGGATATCATGATTTTTTACATCAATACCAATAGTCGCTAAACTTTTAAGATAAAGTTGTTTAATATTTTTTGGAGAAGGTTTTATAATTACTTGATATTGATAGTAGTGTTGTAATCGATTTGGATTTTCTCCATATCTTCCATCCGTTGGTCTTCTTGATGGTTGAACATAAGCTGCCTTCCAGGGCCTTGGTCCAAGAGATCTTAAAGTAGTTGCAGGATGGAAAGTTCCAGCTCCAACTTCCATATCATAAGGTTGTAAAATTACACATCCATGTTTACCCCAGAATTTTTGCAAATTCATGATAATATCTTGAAAAGACAAAAAATTTAATTGTTTTGATATTTTTTTTATTTTTGTTTTAACTTTTTTTTTAGCTGGCATTTATAAACCAAATTTTTGCCACATCGATTTTTCTTCTAGAATATTAGCTAATCTATCAACGGGATCTTGTATTGATGAAGATAATTTTCTTGCAATAAATCCTTTTGGTTTTTCAAATTTTTTAATAATTACTTTATCACCAAATTTTTCTTTTAAAACTTGATCAGCGTTTCCAATTCCATCAATTAAACCAAGATTTAAAGATGTTTTACCTGTCCAAAATTCTCCAGTAAAAATATTGTTTTTTTCAGGATCTTTAAGTTTAGATCCCCTGCTTGATTCAACAATTTTGATGAAATCTGCATGTAATTCTAATTGAATACTCTTAAGTCTTTTAACGTCTTCCTCTTTCTCTTCAACAAATGGATCTAGTGTGCTTTTATTTTTTCCAGCAGTATAAACTCTTCTTTCAACTCCAATTTTTTTTATCAAATCTTTAAAACCAAATGATGCTGAAATAACACCAATTGATCCAATAATAGAGCTTGAGTTTGCATAAATTTCGTCACCAGCACAGGAGATTAAATAGCCACCTGACGCTGCAACGTCTTCTGCAAATATAATCACTTTAACTTTTTTTTTATCTGCTAATTGCCTTATATAACTATAAATTAAATGCGATTGTACCGGAGATCCTCCGGGAGAATTAATAGAAATAGCAACATGAGTAATCTTTTTTATTGAAAATGCTTTTTTAAGTATTTCTCGCTGTCCGGCTAGATCTATCCCTTTGTTAAATCTTCCTGCAGAACCTATAACTCCTGTAAGTCTAACATGTGGAACTATTTTTTTCTTTTTAAATATTGAAAACATAATTTAGATTAATGCTATTATTCTTATAACAGTAATAAATTAAATTTTAATATTAAATTACGCTACTTAGAGTTGAATTATAGGTGCGTCACCACGTTACAATTTAAAATTTTATTATTAATAAAATCGATTGTAAATAAAGCCTATGGGATCAGTAATACCACTTAAAAAATCAGCAAACTCTGCATACCTCGAGCTTAAAAATATGCTTGGGGTTAAATTGCAAAAAGTTGAGAGCTTAATAGAGCAAAAACTTAAGAGTGATGTTGATTTGATTAAGAAGATGAGCGAACATCATCTTAAATCAGGTGGTAAAAGGTTGAGAGCACTATTGACTTTAGAATCAGCAAAATTAACTGGATACAAAGAAGAGATAAGAGATATTAATCTAGCGGCATGTGTAGAATTAATTCATTCAGCAACCTTACTACATGATGATGTAATTGATGAAAGCTCTTTAAGACGAGGGGTTAAAACAACAAATTCTATTTGGGGCAATCAATCTTCAATTTTAGTAGGAGATTATCTTTTGAGTAGATGTTTTGAGATTATGGTTCAAGATGGAGATCTTGAAATTTTGCAACTTTTATCATCAACGTCTGCAAAAATTGCACAGGGAGAAGTGCTTCAACTGCAGCATAAAGGTGAAGCAGATCTTTTAGAGGAAACATACATAGATATTATTAATTTAAAAACTGCAGCGCTTTTTTCTGCAGCAACAAAAACAGGAGCTTGTATTTCAGGAAGCAACGAAAAAGAAAAAAAAGCATTAGAGTCATATGGAAGAAATTTGGGTCTTGCTTTTCAAATAGCCGATGATGCCCTCGATTATTATGCAAAAGAGAAATTTTTTGGGAAAGAAATCGGAAAAGATTTTTATGAGGGAAAAGTTACTCTACCACTAATAACTATATTTCAAAAAGGAAATGAGGAAGAAAAAGAATTCTTAATGGAGATAATGAAAAAGAATAAAAGAACTGAAGATGATTTTAGTGAAACATTAGCTTTAATTTTTAAATATAAAGCAGTCGAAACAAGTTTAAAAAAAGCAGAATATTTTGTTAATGTTTCTTACGATGCTTTAGCAATATTTCCAGATAGTGAGGATAAAAGAATTTTGCAAAGTTTAACTAGCTTTAGTTTAAATAGATCTTTTTAAGGATAAAGAAGTTCTTTTTCCCATTTTCCATTTTTATTTTTATAATTTAATCTCTCATGAATTCTTCCTTCCCCATCAATCCAGAATTCAATTTCTTTTGGTAAAACTCTCCATCCGGACCAATGCGGGGGTCTTGGTACATTACTTTCATCAGGATACTTTTTTTCAAATTCTTTTATCTTTTCTAAAAAAGTATTTCTATTATCTAACGTTTGCGATTGTGAAGATGCCCAAGCGCCTATTCGATTTTTATATGGTCTGGAATTATAATAATCATCAGCTTCTTTTTTTGTGACTTCTTCTACGCTTCCGATTACTCTGACCTGACGTCTTAAACTTTTCCAATGAAAGCACATTGATGCTTTAAGATTTTCCTTTATCTCACTTCCTTTTTTGCTATTAAAATTAGTATAAAAAACAAAGCCTTTATCACTTAATCCTTTTAATAAGACCATTCTAACATTAGGCTGATTATTTTTATTAGAAGTAGCAACTGCTACTGCGTTTGGATCGTTAATTTCAGACTTCTCAGCCTTAGCAAACCATTTTTTGAACAATTCTATTGGATTGTACAAATCTTCAAAACAACTGTCTATACCAAGGTAATTTTTGCCATTTTTTTGATTCATATATTTATTAAAATAAACTATACATTATTTACTTATGTCTTTTAATACTTTTGGAAAAATATTCCGTTTTACTACTTGGGGAGAGTCTCACGGCCCAGCTATAGGTTGTGTGATTGATGGTTGTCCTCCAAATATTCCGCTTACTGAAAAGGATATTCAAGCTGATATGGATAGAAGAAGACCTGGGCAGTCTAAATTTACCACTCAAAGAAAAGAGCCAGACAAAGCAATTATTCTATCGGGCGTCTTTCAAGGTAAAACAACAGGCACACCTATTTCAATTATTATTTATAATGAAGATAAGAAATCTAGAGACTACGAGTCTATCAAAAATAAATTCAGGCCTGGGCATGCTGATTATACTTATTTTAAAAAATATGGTATTCGAGATTTTAGAGGAGGCGGTCGCCAATCTGCCAGAGAAACCGCTAGTAGAGTTGCAGCTGGTGCTGTTGCTCGTATTGTATTAAAAAAAATTTTAGGTAAAAAATTTAACGTAATAGGCGCTGTGACTCAATTAGGTTTGATGTCATGTGACAGGTCTAATTGGAATAACACGGAGATAAGAAAGAATCCTTTTTTCTGTCCCGACAAAAAATCTGTAAAGTTATGGGAAAAATATCTTTTAGCAGTAAGAAAAGCAGGATCATCATGTGGTGCAATAATTGAATTAAGAGCTACTGGGATTCCAGTTGGTTTGGGAGCACCCATATATTCAAAACTTGATACTGATATTTCAGCTGCATTAATGAGCATCAATGCAGTAAAAGGTGTGAATATAGGATCAGGTATGAATGCTGCATTTTTAAGTGGTGAAGAAAACTCTGACGAAATTAGAAAAAGTTCAGGAAAAATAAAATTTAAAACTAATCATGCTGGTGGAATTCTTGGAGGAATTTCATCTGGTCAAGATATTGTTGCTTCGTTTGCAGTGAAACCAACTTCTTCTATTTTAACTAAAAGAGAAACTATAGATAAAAAGGGTAAAAACACAAATATTTCCGTCAAAGGACGTCATGATCCGTGTGTAGGAATTAGAGCAGTGCCTATCGGTGAAGCAATGATAAACTGTGTTTTACTTGACCACTTGTTAATGCACAAAGCGCAGTGTGGTTAATTAGAAACCTTATTTCTATTTTTAGCTAAAATAATATTTGAATTAAGTGTCTCCTCAACTTTGCTAGCTATAGATGAACTATCCAAACCTGCAGTTTCATACATTTTTTCAGGTGTATTTTGATCAATAAAAATATCTGGTAAAATCATAGATCTAAATTTTAAACCTCTATCAAACACTCCTCTATCAGATAAAAACTGCATTACATGAGATCCAAAACCTCCTATAGACCCCTCTTCAATTGTTATTAATACTTCGTGATTAGATGCTACTTCCATAATAAGTTTTTCATCTAATGGTTTAGCAAATCTTGCATCGATAATTGTACAATCAATATCTTTTTTTAAAAGTTTCTCTGAAGCTTTTTTGCATTCTTCCAATCGTGTTCCAAAATTTATTAAAGCTACTTTTTTTCCCTCTTTGATTACTCTTCCTTTTCCAATTTCAAGAGTTTCTTTTATAGAAGGTAATTCAACCCCAATTCCATTTCCTCTTGGATATCTAAAAGCAGATGGGCGGTCATTTATATCTACTGAGGTATTTATCATTTTGACTAATTCAGATTCATCGCTTGCCCCCATAACTACAAAATTTGGTAAAGTTGAAAGGTAGGTAATATCGAATGAACCAGCGTGTGTTGGGCCGTCTGCACCAACTAATCCTGCTCGATCAATAGCAAATCTAACAGGTAATGATTGTAAAGCAACATCATGGACTACTTGATCGTAAGCTCTTTGAAGAAAAGTAGAATAAATCGCTGCGTAAGGCTTGTATCCCTCGGTTGCTAATCCAGCTGCAAAAGTAACTGCATGTTGCTCGGCTATTCCCACATCAAAAGTTCTTTCTGGAAATTTTTTTTCAAATAAATTTAAACCTGTTCCCGATGGCATAGCTCCAGTTATACCAATAATTTTTGTATCCTGCTCCGCGTGTTTTATAAGAGTTTCAGCAAAAACTTTTGTATACGAAGGAATATTAGATTTTGATTTTGTCTGTTCTCCAGTTGAAACATTAAATTTGGATACTCCATGGTATTTATCACCTGAGTCCTCGGCTGGCTTGTATCCTTTTCCTTTTTGAGTTCTAACATGAATTAATACGGGGCCTTGATGATTAGAATTTTTAACATTCTCAAATATTTGTACTAAATTTTCAACATCATGACCATCTATTGGTCCTACATAATAAAAACCTAATTCGCTAAATAATGTTCCTCCAGTAACAATGTTTCTTAACAAATCTTCCGCCTTGCCAGCTTTTTGACTAAATCTTTTTGAAAAAGATGAAATGACCATTTTTAAAGTTTCTCTTAAGCTAAAATATAATTTTCCTGATAAAAGCTTTGCTAAATATTTACTCATGGCTCCAACGGGTCTTGCTATAGACATGTCATTGTCATTTAAAACAACTATTAATTTTGATTTAAGAGCGCCAGCGTTATTCATTGCTTCGTATGCCATGCCTGCGCTCATCGCCCCGTCTCCTATTACTGCTATTACATTATTGTTATTGTTGGATAATTTTTTCGCAACTGCCATTCCTAGTGTAGAAGAAATAGAAGTTGAGCTGTGAGCGGCTCCAAATGGATCATACTCACTTTCTGAACGCTTAGTGAAACCTGATAATCCCCCACCTTTTCTCAGAGTCTTGATCTTATCTCTTCGGCCAGTAATAATTTTGTGAGGATAGCATTGATGGCTTACATCCCAAACTAATTTATCTTTAGGAGTATCAAAAACATAGTGTAACGCTACTGTCAACTCTACGACACCCAAACCAGCCCCGAGATGACCTCCGGTTTCAGATACTACATCAATTAATTCATCTCTTAATTCATCCGAAATTTTCTTAAGATCATTTTTTTTTAATTTTCTTAAATCTGCTGGAAAATTAATTTGTTTTATTAATCTGCCCATTAAAATTTTCTCTCTAATATAAAATTTATAGTGTTAATTATATCTCTCCCTTTTTTTCCATGTTTTTTTAATTTAAGCAATATTTTTTTCTTTAAATTATTTGCAAACATATAAGCTTTTTTTTCACCCATTAAGTTTAATAAGGTGGACTTGCCTTTTTTTCTATCTTTTTGAACTGATTTCCCTGTCAATTTTCTTGATCCTTTGTCATCCAAAAAATCATCAGCCAACTGAAATAGTAAACCTATGTCTTCTCCTAATGTGCTTAAATATTTCTTTTCTATTTGACTTAAATTTGCAACTACTCCAACAGAGTATAAGCAAAAGTTAAACAGTTTGCCGGTTTTTTTTTTTTGCATATTTATAATTTGATCAATGCTTTTTTTTTATTTTCAAATTTTAAATCTAATTCCTGACCTCCTGCAACTCCAGTATGTCCTGAACAACTTGCAAGAAATTCTATAATTTCATTTTTTGACGAGGGTTTTAATTTATATTTTTTATCAGCTATTATCTCAAAAGCCAAAGTTAACAAGGAGTTACCTGCCAATACCGCTGATGCTTCACCAAACTTTATGTGTGTCGATGGTTTTCCTCGTCTCCAAGAATCATTGTCCATACAAGGTAAATCATCATGAATAAGTGAATATGAATGAATACATTCTACCGCAGCACAAATATTTACAAGTGTCTTTTCTTTAATATTAAATATTTTTCCTGCATCAATGATTAATGTAGATCTAATTTTTTTCCCCCCCGAAATTACTCCATATTTCATTGGTTTAACTAACAGCGAACTTTTTTGACTCTTTAAAAAATTTATTAAAAATTTGTCAATTTTTTTAGCATTTTTTATAAGCTTTTTTTTTATCATCCCTATTTATTTTTTTTTGTTATTTCTTTAAGTTTATTTTTAAATAAATCATCAACATGCTTATTTAAATGAATTAATCTTTGATAATCAATTAAACTGTCTTCTAAATTTACCTCGTGATTTTCTAATTTTTGCAAAATTATGTCAATTTCGTCTCTAGCCTCTTTTAATGATTTACTTTTTATGTCAGCTGGAATATTTTCTATTTTCATCTAATTTATAATAATAACATTATGAAAAATAGCTATTCAAATATATTTGCTTTTAACAAAAAAAATCTTAAGAAAACTATAAGAAGTTTAAATAATGGTAGCATTGTTGGGCTTCCAACCGAAACGGTTTATGGTTTAGGTGGAAACGCTTACTCAAAAAATTCAATTCAAAAAATATTCAAAATAAAAAAAAGACCTCTAACAAATCCACTAATTATTCATTATTTCGATATTCAAAGTGCAATCAAAGATGTTGAAATTAATAAAAATTTTAAAAAGTTGTACAGGAAATTTTGCCCTGGGCCTATTACATTTATTTTGAAAAAAAAACCTAAGTCTAAAGTACATACAATTGCCTCTGCACAATTAGATACTTTAGCAGTTAGATTTCCAAAACATAAAGTCATTAGAGCTATACTTAAAAAAATTAATTATCCATTAGCTATGCCGAGTGCCAATATGTCGTCAAAGTTAAGTCCAGTTAACTCTAGAGATGTTTGCGAAGAATTTAAGAAAAAGGTTAAAATAATACTAGATGGTAAACAATGTAAAATAGGAATAGAGTCAACTGTCATTGATTTAACAAAACATCCTAAAATCTTAAGACCTGGCATCATCCCAAAAAAATTAATTGAAAAAATTTTAAAATCAAAAATATACTATAAAAGTAAAAATAAAAAGATTGTTTCTCCTGGAATGATGAAAAAACATTATTCACCGGGTATACCTGTTTTAATTAATCAAAAGAAACATGATGGTAAAAGTGCGTTCATATACATTGGAAATAAATATAAAGATAAAAAAGGGTTTTTTACTTTAAGTAAAAAATTTGATCTCAAAATCGCTGCTTCAAATTTATATAAAACTTTAAGGTTAATTAGAAAACAAGGTTATAAAAAAATTCAAATAAGCAAAATACCTTGTGTTGGGCCTGGAATTGCCATTAATGATAGGATAAAACGTGCCTCGAAATCTTAAATGAAATTAGAAGTAAGAAACATTGTTAAAAAGTTTAAATCTGTCACGGCAGTTGACCGTATTAGCTTCATAATAGAGCGAAACAAGACTTTAGGTTTACTTGGTCCAAATGGTTGTGGAAAAACAACTTCAATTGGAATGATGCTGGGATTGATTTCTCCAACTAGTGGACAGATCTTCATTGATGGAATTTTACTTGAAAAAAAAAATAGAATTAAATTATTAAGTTTAATGAATTTTGCTTCTCCTTATATTGAATTGCCAAAAAAACTAACTGTGAAGCAAAATCTTGAGGTTTATGCTAGATTGTATGGCGTTAAAAATTTTAAAGAGAGAATTGATGAGTTAACTGAAGATTTAAATTTACAAAAATTTTTACTAAAAAAAAATGGTGAATTATCCTCTGGTCAAAAAAATAGAGTTGCCCTAGCAAAGTCTTTGATAAACAAACCTAAACTATTATTCCTAGATGAACCAACTGCTAGTCTCGATCCTGATATAGGTGATTTCGTAAGAGAATACATTGAAAGATATAAAAAAAATAATGAATTAACCATATTATTAGCATCACACAATATGAAAGAAGTAGAGAGGCTTTGTGATAAAATTATTATGATGAAACAAGGAAAAATTGTTGATAGTGGGACTTGTAGTGAGTTAATTAATAAGCATGGTAGAAAAAATCTTGAAGATACTTTTTTAAAAATAGCTAGAGGTAATTATGAATATAAGTAAAATATGGGCTTTAAGCCTAAGACACATCTATTTAATTAGAGGTTCTTTCCCAAGAATTTTAGATTTGATTTACTGGCCTACAATTCAGATATTTCTTTGGGGATTTATATCCAAATTTTTTACGCTGAATTCTACTTTATATGAAAATACAGTTGGCGTTATTTTGAGCGCTGCAATACTTTATGATTTTCTTTTTAGATCAAGCATTAGCTATAATATGATGTTTTTGGAGGAGATTTGGAGTAGAAATTTCACAAATTTATTTATTGCTCCAATTAAAATTAGCGAGATAATCGCTGCACTCACATTTACTGCGATTTTTAGAACTTTAATTGGTTTAGTGCCAGCTGCTTTACTTGCAATTCCTTTTTTTGGAGTTTCGATTTTAAAAATAGGGACTCCGCTTATTTTTCTTTTAGTTACTCTCTATATTTTTGGTGTCACTTTAGGTCTTTTAGTAACTGCTGGCTTAGTAAGATTTGGACCTTCTTTTGAAAATATTGCCTGGGCGAGCTTGTTTTTTTTAGCTCCTTTGGGCTGCATTTATTACCCAATTGAAATTTTGCCAGTATGGCTTCAATTTTTTGCTAAATTACTCCCTCTTGTGCATATTTTTGAAGAGATGAGAAGTATTTTAGTTTATGATATCATTAATTTTTCTCAAATAATAAAAGCTATATTTATATCTTTTATATATTTTACAATTGGAGTAATCATATTTTACTTATCTTACTATGGTGCAAAAAAACGAGGAACCTTGATTAATATGGGTGAATAAATATGCATAAGAATATTGAAAAAATAAAAAAACTAGAGGGGCCTCCTAAGGTAATAAAAAACTTATTTAATTCAAATGAATTAGAAAAATTTTTGGCGTTATACAAAAAATTACCAACAACTGTTCACAATGCCAAACAAAATGTAATCAAGAAAAGATGGCTTAAAAATTATAGTGAGGAACTTGAGGATTTGTTTTATAAAAAAGTAAAGAATGAAATTGGTGAATTTAAAATGGATAACCTTAAGGATGAAAATAATAATGATATATTAGGTCTTTTCCAAGAAAGCTACAATCCAATTGGACTACATGTTGACGCTGGTTTTAATTTAGATGAAATTATATTCAAGCAAACCTTAATCCCTTTATCAGCCAAGGGGAGTACAGTTATTTTTAAAAACAAATTTTATGGAAATTCAACAAATTTTACGATCGATGAGAATGAATTAAAAGTACGAGAATTAAAATATGGACAAAATAAAAGATCCTCCGAACACTTAAAAATTTTCGAGAAAAAGCCTTTTGATAAAAAAGATCACGCAAAATATTTACAACATGAAAAAATCGAAAACTTATCAGGTTTAGAAATTGATTTAGTTTATGAGTGGGAATTAGGCTCGATGTTAGTTTTTGATAGAACTAGACTTCATTGTTCTTCTTCTTTAATTGACGGAAAAAAAATTGGTTTAACAACATTTACAAAAAAATAAACCAATGGCTATTTATGACTGTTTTCAATATTTTAATGAAGATCAAATGCTTGATCTGAGGATGAATATCCTAAATGAAAGCGTCGATTATTTTGTTATATCTGAGTCAACAAAAACTCATCAAGGAAGTGACAAAAAACTTAACTTTAATTTAAAAAATTTCAAAAAATTCGAACATAAAATTATTTATACAATAGCTAACTACGAAAAAGAAAAAAATTTTTCTAACCATAAGGGTGGTGAGTCTCTAATTGAACAACATCAAAGAAATAATTTATTAAACGGAATAGCTAAGGCACATGATAATGATCTCATAATCCTTTCTGATTCTGACGAAATACCTGACATGAAAAAAATTAATCAAATAAAGTCTTCAACAAAATTTACAGCTTTTTCGCAAAAAATGTTTATGTATAAACTCAATTTACAAAATTTAAATGAAAGTAATTGGATAGGATCAAAAATTTGTCGAAAAAAAAATTTTCCTGATCCACAAACACTTAGAAACTTAAAATTTAAAAAATATCCATTTTGGAGAATTGATAAAAGAAATCTTCAAATTATTAACGGCGGATGGCATTTTTCTTTTTTACAATCTCCAAGTGATATAGTGAAGAAAATAAAGTCTTATTCACATGGTGAATTTAATACAAAAGAAAATACAGATGAAAAGAATATAATTGAAAAAATAAATAATAATATTGATATTTTTGACAGAGGCTTTGATCTTAAAAGAATTAATATTGATGAGTCTTTTCCTGAGTACATATATAATAATAAAAATTTACTAAAAGATTGGATTATTTAATTTTATCATAAAAAATACAAATGGGTAAAAATTTAATTTTAACAGCTGCTTTAGGTTATAAATTTGATCAAATTGAATTTTTCGTCAAAAGTCTGAGAAAAGTTTATTATGACTCGGTAACCTTTTTAGTGGGGAATAATGACCAAGATCTCGAAAAAGAATTAAAAAAATATAATTGCGAAGTATTAAAAGTTAAAATTAATAAAAAAGAAATTCAATTTAAGAGATATCAAATATTTCTAAATTACCTAAAAGATAAAGATTTTGAAAATATTCTTTTATGTGATAGTAGAGATATTTACTTTCAGAAAAATCCATTTAAATTTAATTTTAAATCAGAAATTAACTTTTTTTTAGAAGATCATCCTATTATAAAATGTCCATACAATTCAAATTGGATATTAAAAACTTATGGTAAAGAAGAATACAATAAAATTTCCAAAAAAATAATCTTATGTTCTGGCACTGTTTTAGGACAAAAGGAAAACATAATTGAATATTTAGATTTAATAAGTAAAAATATTTCTAAATACAAATATAAAAAAAGATTAAAATATCTATTAACTCTTAGACCTGATCCAGAAGGACGAGGCTGTGATCAAGCTCATGCAAATTATTTAGTACATAGTTCTAAAATTAACAACATGTATTTATACAATAATAGTAATGGACCAGTAGCAACTGTGTTTTATTTAAAAAAAATTGCTTTTGATGAAAAATCAAATTTAATTAATGAGTCTGGAGAGCCTTATTTAATCGTACATCAATATGATAAGCGATGGGATATATTTGAAAATCCGGTGAAAAAATTTAAATCTATACGAAATATTTAGAAATGGTGCGCCGGATAGGAGTCGAACCCATAACCTCCGGAGCCGAAATCCGGCGCTCTATCCAGTTGAAGCTACCGGCGCAATATGAATAATCTAAATTAATTTATGAATAATACAATTAAATTTTCTGTTGATGTAAAAGACAATGGAAGAAGACTTGATTTATATTTAAAAGATAATATTAGCCAATTTACACGGTCATATTTAAAAAAATTGATTCAATTCAAACAAGTAAAATTAAATGATATTATAATTACCTCTCCCTCAGCTAAGGTCAAATATAGAGATAAAATTACAATTCGATTTATTGAAAAAAATGCTCATGAGATTAATCCTAAAAAAATAAAACTTAATATTGTTTATGAGGATAGGGATATTTTAGTAATCAATAAACCAAAAGGAATGGTTGTACACCCTGGTGCTGGTAATTATGAAAATACATTAGTTAATGCCCTTTTGTTTAAATTTAAAAACAATTTATCTAATATTAATGGAGCGCTCAGACCAGGAATTGTTCATCGGATTGATAAAGAAACAAGTGGATTGCTTGTGATAGCAAAAAATAATTTAGCCCACTCTAATTTAGCCAATCAATTTAGCAAGCATACTATAAAGAGGAAGTACCTCTGCCTATCTTGGGGAGTGATTAGACCATTAAATGGTAAAATTAGTACATTAATAACCAGGGATAAAAAAAATCGGCAGTTGATGATAGCTAGCGAAATCAGTGGAAAAAAGGCAGTTACAAATTACAAAACTTTGAAAGTTTTTAATTTCGAAAATATACCAAAAATAAGTTTAATCCAGTGTGAATTAGAAACTGGAAGAACTCATCAAATAAGAGTTCATTTAAAATATAAAGGAACCTCTCTGCTTGGAGATAAACAGTATGGGAAAAAAAATATTAAATTTAAAAAAATTAATGATATTTTTTTTACTAAACTAAACAAACTTTCTGGACAAGCACTTCATGCCAAAACTTTAGAGTTTAGTCATCCTATATCTAAAAAATTAATGAGTTTTAACTCGGATTTACCTGAAGACTTCAAAAAAATATTAGATTATCTTGAAAATTTAAACGGTTGAAATTTAAATTTAGATATATAAATAGATTACATGGAAAAAGAAAACCAAATTAGCAATCTTCCAACTCCTTCTGTGGGTGGACTCTCTGTGTATTTAGCTCAGATTAAAAAGTTTCCTATGCTTGACGCAGAAGAGGAATATATGTTAGCGAAAAATTGGAGAGAAAATGGTAATTTAAAAGCAGCTCATAAACTAGTAACAAGCCATTTAAGGTTAGTTGCTAAAATTGCAATGGGCTATCGAGGGTATGGACTTCCAGTGAGTGAATTAATTTCAGAAGGAAATTTAGGTTTGATGCAAGCAGTCAAAAAATTTGATCCTGATAAAGGATTTAGACTAGCAACATATGCCATGTGGTGGATAAAAGCTGCAATACAAGAGTATGTATTAAGATCCTGGAGTCTGGTTAAAATGGGAACTACCTCTGCACAAAAAAAACTTTTTTTTAATTTAAAAAAAATAAAAAACCAAATAGCTCCTGGTCAAACTGGAGATTTAAAAGACGAACAAGTCAATGAAATCTCAAAAAGGCTCGACGTGGATTCTCATGAAGTTGTTAATATGAATAGAAGAATGATGGGGCAAGAAAAATCTCTAAATGATCCAATTAAAAGTGGAGAAACAGAGGAATGGCAAGATTGGTTAGTGGATGACAGTTTAGATCAAGAATTAATTGTTTCCCAAAAACAAGAATATGATGACAAAAAAGAGTTATTAAATAGTGCAATGAAAATCTTGAATGAAAGAGAAAAAGAAATAATTAGCGCAAGAAGGCTTTCGGAAGAACCTAAAACATTAGAAGATTTAAGTAAAAAATACAAAATTAGTAGAGAAAGAATTAGGCAAATCGAAACTAAAGCTTTTGAAAAATTGCAGAAGTCGATGATTAATGCAACTAAATCAAAAAATTTATTACCGGCAAATTAATTTTCAAACGGATCCTCAACCAAAATCGTATCATCTCTTTCTGGACTTGTTGATATACTTGATATTTTTGCTTCTACGAAATCCTCAAGGGCATGTATATACTTTCTTGCATTTTCAGGAAGCTCTTTAAAGCTTCTGATTCCTTGAGTTTGAGTTTTCCAACCTTTAAAAGTCTTATAAATAGGTTTAATATTGAACTGATCTTCTGAAGCCGCAGGCAAATAATCTATTTTTTTTCCATTAAGTTCATACCCTACACACATCTTAATTTCTTCTAAATCATCCAATACATCTAATTTTGTTAAAGCAATTCCATTTATTCCTGAAATTTTAATTGTTTGCCTGACTAAAACTCCATCAAACCATCCACATCTTCTTTTTCTTGCTGTTACTGTTCCAAATTCATTTCCTTTTTTTCCTAAGCTTTCTCCAGTTTCATCTTTTAATTCAGTGGGAAAAGGTCCACTTCCTACCCTGGTTGTATACGCTTTAGTTATTCCCAAAATATAATTTATCTTATCTGGGCCAGAACCAGAGCCAGTTGCAGCCATTGCTGGGACTGTGTTAGAGGATGTAACATAAGGATAAGTTCCATGATCAACATCTAATAGGACACCTTGGGCGCCCTCAAATAATATTTTTTTTCTTTCTTTATTAAATGTATCTAGTTTTAACCACACTGGTTGTGTAAATTTTAAAATTTCTGGTGCAATTTTCAGAAGTTCTTTTTTTAATTGGTCTTTTTCATAGATTTTCTTATTCAGCCCTTTTCTGATTGCATTGTGATGTGCTAAGACATTCTCCAATCTTTTATCCAGGTTACTTTCTGATCTTAAATCCATTACTCTAATAGATCGTCTGCCTACTTTGTCTTCATAGCAAGGCCCAATTCCTCGTCTGGTAGTTCCAATTTTTCCATGTCCAGCTGCATCTTCTCTTATTTCGTCCATCTCCCTATGAAATGGTAGAATAAGCGACGCTGACTCTGAAATCATAAAGTTTTCAGATGTTACCTCTACACCTTTTTTTTTAATTTCTTCGATTTCGCTCAAAAGCGCCCAAGGGTCAATAACCACACCATTACCTAAAATAGAAATTTTTCCTTTTCTTACAATTCCAGAGGGTAATAATCTTAATTTAAATATCTTTTTATCAATTACTAAAGTATGTCCAGCGTTATGGCCTCCTTGAAATCTAACAACAATATCGGCTTCGCTAGATAACCAGTCAACTATCTTGCCTTTTCCTTCATCTCCCCACTGTGAACCTACTACAACTACATTTTTCATTAATAAAATTTTTTTTTTAAAATTATGGAATTTAAGTGATTAATTGGGCCGTTTCCTTTCCCTAAATTTAAGTTAAATTTTATTGCTTCATTAACATATTTAATTCCAAGCTCACAAGATTTAACTAGATCTTTTCCACATGATAAATGTGTTGCAATTGCAGACGATAATGTGCAACCTGTCCCATGAGTATTTTTTGAATTATATTTTTTACTTTTAAATACTTTAATAATTTTTTCATTTACCAAAATATCATTTATTCTCTTTGTTTTTAAATGGCCACCTTTTATCAATACGTTTTTAGCTCCTATGCTAATTAATTTTTTTGCAGCTCTAGTCATATCATCAATCGAATTTATTTTCATTTTTGTTAGTATTTCTGCTTCTGGAATATTTGGTGTTATAAGCAAAGTATTTTGCATTAAATGTTTCTTAATATACATGACTGCAGAATTGTTAATTAATTTGGTGCCACCTTTTGCTACCATAACAGGATCGAGAACTAATTTTTTTACATTAATTTTTTTTAAAGATTTCATCACTGCCAAAATTACCTCTTTAGAGTGAAGCATCCCTATTTTTATAGCTTGTGGTCTTATATCTAGTGCTGAAAATTCTATCTGTTTACTAATCTCCTGTGGATTGATTGCTACAATTGATTTTACGCCAGTAGTATTTTGTGCCGTTACTGCAGTAATAGCTGTCATTGCAAAACATCCTAATGAAGTGACAGTTTTTATATCTGCTTGAATTCCTGCTCCTCCTGAGGAGTCTGAACCAGCGATAATAAGAACTCTAGACCTCAATTTCATTTTAAATAATTGTTTTTTTTACTATTTCGATACATTTATTCATTAATGAATGATTAAATGACTCGCACATGATCCTCACCTTAGGTTCTGTCCCTGATGGCCTTACAAGCAATCTACCTTTGTTTTTAATTAACTTGTTAGCTAATTTAATTGCTTTTTTGCATTTTGGGGAAACAATAATTTTTTTATCTTTTACTTTAATATTCAAAAGTTTTTGGGGAACAGGCTCATATACTTTGAATATCTTGCTTGCAACTTTACTTTTTCTCAAAGCGAATAAAGTTTCAAGTGCTACCAGAAGCCCGTCTCCTGTGGTAGCAAATTTCCCTAAAATTATATGACCAGATTGTTCTCCCCCTAAATTAAAATTATTTTTTTTCATCATTTCTTTCACGTATCTATCTCCTACCTTTGATCTTTTAAAATTAATTTTTTCCTTGGAAAAAAATTTTTCCAATCCATAATTGGACATTAAGGTGCCAATCACTCCACCTTGTAGAATTTTTTTTCTTTTCCATCTTTTAGCAATCATTGCAATGATTTGATCTCCATCAACTATTTGAGATTTTTCATCACACATTATTACTCTATCTGCATCCCCATCTAAAGCTATGCCAAGATCAGCTTTAAATTTTTTTACATTTTTTTTAATAATTTGTGGGAATGTTGATCCACACTTATAATTTATATTAAGACCATTAGGATTTATTCCAATAGGAAAAACCTTAGCTCCTAGATCTGATAATATTTTCGGAGCAGATTTATATCCAGCTCCATTAGCGCAATCAATTACTAATCTCATACCCTTAAGACTAAAATTTTTAGGAAAATTATTTTTCAAAATTTGAATATACCTATCATTGCCGTCCTCTAATCTTTTGACCCTTCCTAATAATTTTGGCGCTGATAGATGGCTCTTAGTATTTGTATCAATTAAATTTTCAATTTTTTTTTCAATTTTATCTGAAAGTTTCATGCCATCAGGCCCGAATAACTTTAAACCATTATCACAAAAAGGATTGTGAGAAGCTGTTATCATTATTCCAAGATTAGCTCTCATTTTTTTTGTTAACATCGCTAATCCATTAGTAGGTAAAGGTCCTAGTGTAAAAATATGCATTCCAGCCGAAGCTAAACCAGATACCAAGGCTGGCTCAAGAGTATAACCAGATAATCGAGTATCTTTGGCTATAATTGCTACCTGTTTTTTCTTTTTTAGGTTTTTAAAATAAGTACCAGCTGCTAAACCAAATTTAAAAAATTTTTCACCATTAATATTTCCTTCATTAACTGTTCCTCTTATTCCATCTGTTCCAAAATATTTTTTTTTCATTTTTTTAATAAAGTTTCAAATATTAAAAGACCTTGTTTTACTTCCTTAACATCGTGTACTCTAAAAATTTTTATTCCTTGAGAAAATGAAAATATAATTGAAGACAACGTTCCTCCGATTCTTTCTTTTGTATCATACTGCTTCGATATTTGATTTATAAATCTTTTTCTCGATGTGCCGATTAATATAGGAAAACCAAGTGAATGGAATATAGAAATCTTATTTAAAATCATCAAATTATGTTTCAAGTTTTTTCCAAAACCTATACCGGGGTCTAGGATTAGCTTTTTTTTATATTTATCTGTTTTAAATTTATTAATTTCATTATCAAAAAAATCATAGATGTCTAATATAACATTGTTGTAAACTGGATTTAGCTGCATTGTTTGAGGTGTGCCTTGCATATGATGGATAACTTTCCATAATTTTTTATTTTTTATCGAATTGTATGATTGTGAGTCAAATTTAAAACAAGAGACGTCATTAATTATGTCTGCTCTATTTTTTATCGAATAATTCATTACTAAAGATTTCCTCGTATCAACAGACAGTAAAATTTTGGAAAATTTTTTTTTAAATATTTCTAATATTTTTTTTACTCTTGATAATTCATCATATGGTTTTACAACTTTTGAGCCTGGCCTTGTTGACTCTCCTCCAATATCAATAATATCAGCGCCTTCTGTTATCATATTGTTTATTTTTTTAAGAGCTTTTTTAAAAGAATTGAATCTTCCGCCGTCTGAAAAACTATCTGGCGTCATGTTTAAAACACCCATTATTAAGTGGCTTTTATTAAATGGGAAATCTCTTTTTTTTTTTATTTCTTTAATATCCTTTAATACTTTTTTTTTTTTAGTTTTAGAAAGACTCTTAATATCTTTAATATTTATAATTTTTGATTTTACTTTTTTTTTGTGTCTAACGAAAATCTCAATTTGATTGAACTAAATCGAAGTATCTCCTGCGAGAGGGATTGCTAATTTTTTTTTAATTAATTTTTTGGAATTTTGTCCATAGAAAAAATTACACGCACGAGTGTAATATTTCCTCATTTTTTATATTGCTGGCTTTG